>ERZ1673749.536-NODE-536-length-40106-cov-8.562258_pt1 | contig 40106 bp, 39 predicted proteins | sample MGYA00580204_ERZ1673749 | MGnify/ENA primary metagenome ERZ1673749 (study PRJEB41218, sample SAMN15661745) | gut metagenome | host: Homo sapiens | place: Canada: London | collected 2015-08-20/2019-03-30 | study: EMG produced TPA metagenomics assembly of...
CAACGCTACACACAAGGTAAACAAAAGTCAAAATCGAGAACAACCCCGACCAAACAACCCGTACACCCCGTACGCAACCATCTGAAATTATCTCGTCCCCACCAAGCGACTCACTCGCTCGCGGCAACGAGAAAATACTTAACCACCTTCACAGCACACACGCAAACCAGCAGCACAATCCAGGTTTTCGTGGCACATAAACCGGTTAGTGGTACGTCGCTAGGGGCCCGTGTGGTCCCTCGATGACTTTGACCGGCGTATTGAAAATCTGGGTTAACAACTCGTCGCGCATGATCTCGTCAGGGGTGCCGAAAGCCGCAATCTGGCCATCCTTCGCCGCACAGATGTAGTCCGCGTAGCGGGCAGCGAAGTTGATGTCGTGCAGCACGATGATGATCGTGCGCCCGAATTCCTTGGCGGCTGAGTACAGGTGCTTCATCATCTCCACGGAGTGGGCGATGTCGAGGTTGTTCAGGGGCTCGTCGAGAAGCACATAGTCCGTTTCTTGGCACAGCACCATCGCTACATACGCGCGCTGGCGCTGGCCGCCCGAGAGCTGATCGAGGTAGCGGCCTTCCAGCTCGCGAAGTCCAAGGAAGTCGATGTATTTGGAGATGATCTCCTCGTCCTCCGCGTTGAGCCTCCCCTGTGTATATGGGAAGCGGCCGAACCCAACGAGCTGGCGCACGGTGAGGCGGGTGACAAAGTGGTTTTCCTGGCGCAGGATGGAGATGATCTTGGCCAAGTCTTTGGACTTCGCGCTGGTGACGTCCATGCTGCCGATTTCGACGGTGCCGGAGTCGATGGACAGCAGGCGACCGATCATTGTGAGCAGCGTAGATTTGCCAGCGCCGTTGGGCCCCACCAGCGCGGTGATGCCACCGGCTGGGATCTGCATGTTGACCGGTCCGATGGCGACGTCCTCGGTGTATGACTTGCTGACGTTGCTGAGCGTGATCACAGTCGTCCCTTCTTCAGGATGACCACCAGGAAGGTGATCCCTCCTACCAGTTCGATAATGATGGACACTACGCCCTGCGCGTAGAAGACGTGGTTCATGACAAAGTACGCGCCGGCCAAAATGCAATACCCCAGAAGCATCGCCATGGGGAAGATAAAGCGGTGGTCGTAGGTGTCGGTGAATTGGTACGCCAGAGTGGCAACCAAGAAGCCCAAAAACGTCATCGGGCCGACCAACGCGGTGGACACCGCCATGAGCACTGAGACCAGCACGAGCGTAAATACCGCGTGTTTTTTGTGCTGCACACCGAGGTTGATGGACACGTCGCGGCCCAGCGCCAGCACGTTGAGGCGCTGCGCGTTCCATGCCAAAAGCGCCACGGCTACCACGACGAGCGGCACCGCCAACGGGTAATAGGCGGGGTCGGCGTTATTGACCGAACCGAACAGGCGCGCGGTGAGCACGTCAAACTCGCTCGGGGTGAGCATGCGTTGCATGAACGTGGAGACACTCCCCAGTCCCCCGCCAATGACAATGCCAACGAGCAGCATGGCGTGCATGTTGTTGCCCTCTCCCGTCAATAACCAGGAGTAGAGCACCAAACTCAAGCCCACCATGAGCACAAGTTGGACCACGAACATCTGCGTGGTGTGCGCCTGGGCAAGGCCCGCAGCGCCCAAGAAGTACACCGTCGCCGTATGTATCGCAACGTAGAGGGACTCGAACCCCATGATCGAGGGCGTAAGAATGCGGTTATTGGTCACCGTTTGGAAGGCCACCGTCGCGGCAGCCTGGCAGACAGCCACGATGAGCATCGCCACCACGGCGGTGGAACGGCGCTCAGCGATCAGCCAGTAACCACGGGTGCCGAACTCCATCGGGTTTTCGTAGCCGATCAACCCGAAGGTAAACAGTGCCGCCGCGAGCACCAGCGCGGACAGCACCGCCCAGTAACGCTTCTTGCTCTTGGAGCTCTGGAAAGCACCGACGTGCCGGTCCGCCGCTGCGTTCTTCGTTGCATTAGCCACGCCGCGTTTGCCTCACAATCAGGGCGACAAAGACGACGGCGCCCACTACGCCCAAGATCACAGACACCGGCATTTCAAAAGGAGCGATGATGGTGCGCCCCAGCAGGTCGCACACCGTGACGATGCCGACACCGAGCAGGCAGACCCATGGCAGGTTGGAGCGCAGGTCGTCGCCGCGCACCATGCTCACGATGTTCGGCACGATCAGGCCCAAAAACGGCAGGTTACCCACGACCACGGTCACCACACCGGCGGCAATGGCCACAAGCCCCGTGCCGACGAAGACGATGCGGTGATAATTCAGCCCGATGTTCGTGGCGATATCCTCGCCAAGCCCGGCTGCGGTGAGCCGGTCGGCGTAGAAAAACACCGCAATTACGACGAGGAGCACGACCCACAGCACCTCGTATTGCCCAGAAATCACGCTGGTAAAAGAGCCGGCGAACCACACGCCGAGCGATTGCAGCAGGTCAGTTTGCAGCGCCCAAAAGGTCGAAATCGAGCTGACGACCGCGCCGAGCATGATGCCCACGATCGGCACGATCAGGCTCGACCGCAGCGTCACCTTGCGTAGAAAGGCGAAAAACACCATCGTGCCGACGAAGGCGAACACCACAGAGAGCAGCATTCGGGCGATTATCGACGCCTCCGGCATAAACACGTACGACGCCAACAGCCCCAGGCCTGCCCACTCTGTCGTACCGGTCGTCGTTGGTTCGACGAAGCGATTCTGGGTGAGCATCTGCATGATCAGCCCGCTCATCGCCATGGCTGCACCGGCAAGCACGAGCGCAATCGTGCGAGGCACGCGCGTGGTGTTAAACATCGCCCAACCGTCCTCGGAACCGAGGATGTCGTACTGGCCGACGGCCAGCGACGCAAGGAGCAGGCATACCACGACACCCACACCCACCCCGAGCTTCCAATTCAGAAGCGCGGGGCGGGTGGGGGTGTCGGTCTGGTGCGGTGCTGTCATTAACTACGCGGCTTCAAACTTCTCGGCGAGCTCGTTCAGGATCTCGGTGTACGTGATGATCGACTCATTAGTGTACGTGTCGTTCGGCGCGACATATACATGGTCCTCCTGAATGGCCTTCACGTTCTGCAGCGCTGCGGAATCGGCAAGCACGCTGAGTGCGGCCGGCGAGTCTTCCGTCTTGATCGCGGCGTCGCGGTCGAGTGCGAGGATCCAGTCCGGGTTGGCGCTCGCGATAGCCTCGACTGAGATGTCATCACCCTGGTGGTCGTCCGATGCGTTGTCCACCTCGAGCGCCGGGGTCATGCCAAGCAGGTCAAACAGCGGCCCCCACACTCGCCCAAGGCTTGGCGCGACGTAGCCAATCTCGCCTCCGGAGACGTTGACGGCCATGACCTTCTGCTCCGGGTTGTAGGCCTTCTTCGCGCGCTCGAGCGCGTCCTTGAAGTCCTGGATGGTCTGCTCTGCTTCAGCTTCCTTACCGAAGATGGTGCCCAGCGCCTCGGTCTGACGAATTAGCTCTGCGTCCAGGCTCTCACCCTCGCGCGGTTCGAAGTCCACGAGCACGGCGTCGGGGGCAAGCTTTTCAATGTCCTGGTCATACTTCTCGAACCGCTGGCCGGAGACAATGACGTCCGGCTCGGCCGCCACGATCGCCTCCAGGTTGGGCTCGCGGTGGTTGCCGATGTCGATAATCTCCTCGTCATCGGCGATCCCCGGAATGCTCACCGGCACAAGTGCGCGCGCCGCGGCCACAGGCTTGACACCCCACTGGTCCAGCAGCTCAAAGGAGCGGTTGTCCAGCGCAACGACACGCTTCGGCGGGCTCGGCACTTCCTTGGAGCCGTAGTTGTCCTCGACGGTCACGGCATTTTCCGCCTGGGCAGTATCGCTTGTCGACGCCGCGTTATCCTCCCCGCCCGTCGATTCTTCAGCTCCAGAGCAGCCCGTAATCGTCAGGGCTGCAGCGGTAACGACCGCAGCGAACGCGGTGCGTGAGTGTCGGCGCATGGACATGTACTCCTTGTATCTATTAAGTAAGGATAGGGTTACCTGATAAAAACTAGAGCAGCATCCAAGGTTAGGCAACCCTCACCCCCGTGGCATCGCATAATTACACTACACACATGTTTCCAAATTCCCCGCCGGGGGTAAAAAGAAAAATCCCGACGAGTAAAACTACTCGCCGGGATTTCGCACTCGGTGGAGCCGCCGGGAATTGAACCCGGGTCCTTCATCACCGCGCCAGGGCTTCTCCGTGCGCAGTCCGCACGCTACCTCTGCTCGGCCCTCCGGATCAGGCGGACATGTCCGGATGATGAGCCCAGTGAGTGAAAAGGAGTCCCTCCCGAGGCCCACTCACAGGCCCGGAAGGCAAGTCCCCTAAGTCGATGCCAGGTACCGGGTCGGGGACGGCCCCGGCCTGACAGACTCGCGGTCGCTAGCTCTTAGGCAGCGAGGGCGAAGTCACGCTGAGAGTTCTTCTCTGCGTTTATTAGTTGCTGCGACGCTTACGGTGGTCTCCAGCCTGCACCGGCACGCTTCCCCTGGCTTAGTCGATGAAGTCGAAACCTGAATCGACCCCATTTCAACTACGGGAACCGTAGGAGAAGTAACCTTACCTCTCCCCTACACCAACCGCAAGGACCAAAGTTTATTCCATCCCGGTCGGCGTGATGCGCAAGAAGTCCACTACGGCGTCCGGGCCTGCGTCGACGGCCAAGCGGGCCGCCTTGGCTACCGACGTCGCGTCCATCTTCGGCGCGTCACCGTGGGCCGGGGCGGCGATCATGTCTGTGTTCGTGCGGCCCGGGTGCAGTGAGGTCACGCGGATGTGACCTGCTTCTTCGAGGCGCAGGGCATCGGTGAAGCCGCGCAGCGCGAACTTGGAGGCGCAGTAGGCGGAGTTTTCGGGGACGCCGAAGAAGCCGGCGCCGGAGTTGATGGTGAGGAGGAGGCCACGTGAACGTCGTAAAGCGGGCAAGAGCTCGCGGGTCAGGGTGATCGGTGCGTGGACATTGACCTCCATCGTCTCGCGCCACTGGGCCTCGGTGAGCTGGTCAAAGGGCGCCTTGTGCAGCACGCCTGCGGCGTGGATCAGCACATCGACCTGGTCGATACAGGCAGCGGCGCGGTAAAGCGCCTCGGTATCGGTGAGATCCACCTCGAAGGGCTCCGCACTGGGCAGCGCGGAGACAATATCCGAGGCATTGTTCGACGCCCCGGCTATGATGTGGTGGTCTTTGCCCAGCTCTTCGGCGATGGCGCGACCAATGCCACGCGACGCGCCGGTAATCAATGCAGTCTTCATGCGCCCCACCGTAGCGGGAAAGCGTTTAAGCCTTGATCCCCTTGAACTTGCGTCCCATGTCGCGGGCAATTTCGCGGTCTTCGGTGCGACGCTTGATCGCGCGGCGCTTGTCGTAATCCTGCTTGCCTTGGCCCAGGCCGAGTTCGAGCTTCGCGCGGCCGTCCTTGAGGTAGAGCGACAGCGGGATGAGCGTCTTGTTGCCGTCGCGAAGCTTGCCGGCCAAAGAATCGATCTCGCGGCGGTGCAGCAAGAGTTTGCGGGTGCGGCGCGGCGGGTGGTTGGTCCAGTGTCCGCGCGAGTACTCGGGGATGTGCATGTTGCGCAGCCATACTTCGCCGTTGTCGATGGTGGCGAAGGCCTCGACAAGCGAGACCTTGCCCTCGCGCAGGGCCTTGATTTCCGTGCCCTGCAGCACGATGCCGGCCTCCCAGGTGTCCAAGATGGTGTAGTCATGCCGTGCTTTCCGGTTGGTCGCCAAAACCCCGGTGTTGCTCAGCTTCTTCTTTTTACTCTTCTTGGCCATAAGGGAACCAGTCTACTACTTGCGCACGTAGGAGCGAAGCGCCACCTGCGCGGCGATCGCGCCGACGACCATCGCGCCCAGCCCCACGAGCGGCATAACGGTCCACACCGCGGAATCCGGTACGCGCGCGATCAGCGCGGACGCGTAGAGGTCACCCAGCATCGGGTCCACGACCGAGCGCTTGCCCACCCACGTCAAGACCGTGGCCAGCACCGCGCCGATAAACACGGAGATCAGCGCCTCGAGCACGAACGGCGCTTGCGTAAACCAGCGGGAGGCGCCGACCATGCGCATGATGCCAATCTGGTCGCGGCGGTTAAACGCGGCCAGCTGCACCATGTTCACGATGAGGAAGATCGCCGCAAGCGCCTGCGCCGCCGCCACCGTGAACGTGACGTTGCGGAAGGTATCCATTGTCCCGGCGGCCTCGCGCACGGTGTCCGCCTGGTCGGTGACCACGGTGACCTGCGGCATCTCCGCCACCTTCTCGATCGGGGTGGTGTCCGCCGGGTCCGTGAGGCGCACGTGCAGCGCGGCCGGCAGCGCATCCGCCGTCGTCTCGCGCACCAGCTCGGGCTCCGACTCCTCGAACAGTTCCTTGAAGCGCTCGAAGGACTGCTCGCGGGAGCGGAAGGTCACCTGCTCTACCCCGCTGTCGGCCTGCAAGGTGTCGCGCACCTCTTTACACGCCTCCGAGGAGCAATCCTGGTCGTTGGCCGAGATCTCCTCGTCGAGCTCAATCATCACCTCGACGCGATCCAGGTACAGATCTTTCGTGTCCGAGGTGGCCTGCGAGATCAGGATGCCGGCACCGACGAGCACGAGCGACAGCGCGGTGGTGATCACCAGCGCAATCGTCATCGTGATGTTACGGCCCAGGCCGCGGAACCCCTCGCGGAAGATAAAGTTCCAGTTCATTGCTATCCCCTCACGTTTCCGTAGACGCCGTGCTCGTCGTCGCGTACGAGCCTGCCCAGATCAAGTTCCATCACGCGCTTGCGCATGTCGTTGACCGCGCGGGCGTTGTGGGTGGACATCACCACGGTGGTACCCATCCGGTTAATGCGCCCAAGCAGCGCGAGGATCTCGTCGGCGGTGGCGGGGTCGAGGTTGCCCGTCGGCTCGTCGGCAAGCATGAGCGCAGGCTTATCGACGAAAGCCCGCGCGATCGCCACTCGCTGCTGCTCACCACCCGAGAGCTCGTTCGGCATGCGGTTCGCCTTGGCGTCGAGGCCGACGAGTTCGAGGGCCTCCGGCACAAGCTTTTGGATACGCGACTTCGACTTGCCGATAACCTCAAGCGCGAACGCGACGTTGTCGTAGACGTTGAGCTTCGGCAGCAGGCGGAAGTCCTGGAAGACATAGCCGATGGACTGGCGCAGCGTGTTTACGTCCTTGCCGCGCAGCGCGTTGACGTGAAAGTCGTTGAAGTAGATGTCGCCCGAGGTGACGTTTTCCTCGCGAATCATCAGCTGCAAAAACGTGGACTTGCCAGAGCCGGAAGGGCCGATGAGGAAGACGAAGTCCCCGTCATTGATGGTGAAGGACACGTTGTCCAGCGCAGGCCGGGTCGACGTGGGGTAAACCTTGGTGACGTTGGAGAATTTGATCACCAGTCACACCTTACCTGTTACAGGTGTGACAGGTGAAGCCCCGGATCATGCACCTTCGTGGCATGACCCGGGGCTTTCCCGCAGCCTGTGGGCGCTGCGCGCCGCATTCACTCAGACTGGGCGAGCGCCTGTGAACTTCTTAGTCGTTCACGTAGAGGTACTGCTTGTTCACGAACTCGTCGAGCGCGAACACGGACAGCTCACGGCCGAAGCCGGAGCGCTTCACACCACCGAAGGGCAGCACTGCGGAGAAGTACTGGCCGAGGTTGACGTGGATCATGCCGGTCTCGATCTGGTCCGCGACCTTGATTGCGCGATCGGTGTCCTCAGAGAAGACAGCACCGCCCAGGCCCTGGTAGGAGTTGTTGGCCAGCTCGACTGCCTCTTCCTCGGAAGATACCTTGTAGATCTCCGCGACCGGGCCGAAGAACTCCTCGTAGTACTCGTCGGAGCCGACCGGCACATCGGTCAGCACCGCCGGAGAGTAGTACGCCGAGTTGTCGTCCAGCACACCGCCGGCGCGCAGCTTCGCGCCGTTTGCGACGGCGCGCTTGACCTGTTCGTCAATCAGCTCAGCCGCCTGACGGGAGGACATCGGGTAGTACTCGTTCTCGCCCGGGTTGGACGGGTCGCCCTTCTTGAAGGACTCAGCGATGGCAACCATCTCGTCGACGAACTCGTCGTAGATGTCGTCCATGACGATGATGCGCTTGTTGGAGGTGCAGACCTGGCCCGCGTTCTGCACGCGCTTGGCCCATGCTTCCTGCGCCGCAGCCTTGATGTCCGCGGAGTCCAGGATCACGTACGGGTCGGTGCCGCCGAGCTCGAGCACAACCTTCTTCAGGTTCTTGCCCGCGGTCTCCGCAATCTTCGCGCCCGCGCGCTCGGAACCGGTGAGCGACACGCCCTGCACGCGCGGATCCGCGATGATGTCTGCCACCTGGTCGTGGGTGGCGTAGACGTTGATGAACACGCCGTCCGGCAGACCAGCTTCCTTGAGGATCGACTCGAAGGCCGCAGCGGACTTCGGCGTAATCTCGGCGTGCTTGAGGATGATGCAGTTACCGTTCATCAGGTTCGGGCCGGCAAAGCGCGCGACCTGGTAAATCGGGAAGTTCCACGGCATGATGCCAAGCAGCGTGCCCAGCGGCAGGCGGCGCACCACGGCCTTGCCGCCCGGAACATCGACCTTCTTGTCTGCGGAGTGCTCAGCCGCGTGGTCTGCGTAGAACTGCATGATGTCGCCGGAGAAGTCAGCCTCCCACGCGCCTTCCGGCACGGACTTGCCCATCTCCTGGGCCATGATCTTGCCCAGTTCCTCCGAACGCTCCTTGAGCAGCTGCGCTGCCTTACCGACGATCTCCGCGCGCTCCTCGTAGGAGGTGTGGCGCCAGGTCTTGAACGCTGCCTCGGAGCGGTCCAGGATGTCCTTGATCTCCTGGTCGGTGGCGTAGTCGAAGGTCTCCACAACCTCATTGTTCACGGGGTTCTGGACGCGGTACTGAGTGGCCATTGCTTTCCTTTCTGGGGTGTATTTCAAAGTCTCGGGTGTGAACTATAGCACTATGCGCCGGGCCTGTAAGCTCCGTCGCTCATTTTGATGCCTTCATCCTGGCCCATGTAGGACGTTTCCTGCGTGAGCGCATCGAGCAGCGTCTGGTGGTTCTGCTTCACCTCCTGCTCAAGCGCATCGGGGTTCGCGCGCAAAAGGTCGAAGCGCTGCTGGACGAGCGGAAGGTCGAGCTCGACGAACGGGCGCGACGCCGCGTGCGGCACGTCGAAGACGTCCGCCACCTCATCGCCGTGCATGATGCGAGTCGCGGCGTACATCCAGTCGTCGATGGACTCGTCCGGGAACGGCAGCAGCTGCTTGACGTTGGTACGGAACCCGCTGAACAGCGCGTCCACGAGCGCGCGCGAGGCGTCGTTCGGCTCGCCGTCGATGAAGTGAATAGCGTCGATGCTCTCCTGGGACGCGTCGATGTCAGTCTCCGGCTCGAGGATGTCGCGCGGAATGCCGAGCATCACGCCGACGACTCGCCACAGGTAGAACAGGTCCTGCTCCTCCTCCAGCGTGAGCCTGTAGCCCAGGTTGCGCAGGTAAGTAAAGGCGATGTAGGTGAAGTCGAACCAAGTGCGGAACATGTCGAACTCGCTGATCGGCGCGCCCCAGTCAGAGGTGTCCAGGCCCAGCTGGGTCTGCACGCGGCGCACGTGCGCGTGCATTGCGCGCACCATGCCGGTGTGGATGTAGCTGACGTTGCCCGGCTTGAGCCCGTCCTTGAGGTAGACCGAGTAGATCCAGTTCGTGGTGTAGGCCAGGCGGTGCACCGCACCCTCGGTCAGCTCGCCCGTGTTGACCAGGATGTTAGCGATCGACGGGGTGGCGTAGGTGTGGATCAGCGCACCAGGACCAAGAGAGAGATTCTGTGCGAGCACGGGGATCGCCAGCGCAGCCTTCTGGCCTCGCTCCAGGCGCTCCCAATCGACGCCTTCGAGCGCCGCGTTCATGTCGTCGATAAGCGCCTTGACCTCGGGCAGGGTGTTTTCGTCAGCCTCGCCGCGAGCGAGCGCCTCGCGCAGGTTCGGCATGATGTCCTTTGCTTTGTTGCCGCTGGTGTACAGCGCATCGGCGATGGGATCCATCGCCCACAGCGCCTGCTCGAAGCGCTTGGCGCGTGCTTCACCGAACTTTGCGACGAACGCCGCCCGGTCGCCGCGAGCAGCCGGCCAGTCAGCGCGGTCGTAGTGGTCGGCCGCAAGCGGGTTCTCAGTAAATGTCTGGGTCATGAGTGTGCTCCTTATATATACGGGTTGTTTTCGGGGTGAAACGGGTTCTGCGGGTTTAGCGCAGGCCTTCCTTAGAGGTGTCGTGCAGCGTGTACTCGGCCTTGACGTGCGGGGCCTTTTCCGCGACGTAGTCCTCGATCTGCTTGAAGACGCCGGACCACGGCGGCTTGCCGTCCGCTGCCTTCTTTACCTTCCTTGCCTTCGCCCCGGGCACCTTGTCGAGCACGCGGTAGACCGCTGCCTCCGCTTTCGCCTTGAGCAAGAACGCAATCTTCCAGTGCAGGTAGCGCGTGCCCTCGAAGCGGGAGCCCTTCACCATGAACTGCGTTTCCTCGTCCCCGATGATCAGCGACAGGGCGCCAAGCACCTGCGCAGGCATCTGCGGATCCAGGTCCTCGAGGATGCCCATCAGAGCGGTGGCGACGCGCACGTGGTAGGCGGAGGAGTACCCGCCGTTGGCGTAGATAAAGTCGGTCATCTTGCGCATCTCATCGCCGGTCTTCGGGATGAGCCGCTCCTCCGCGCCCATGAGGTAGAGCACCCACGCCCAGTACATTGCGACGTCGTCCCACTCCTCGCCGGTGTGAGGGCGGCCGAAGAACTCATCCACGCCGATCGGCATGAGCGCGAACCAGCCCTCGCCAGAAACCAGGAAGGAAGAACCGATCGGGCGACCAAACTCGTTGTAGTGCTCCGGGCCCCACAGCTTTTCCAGGCCGCGGTTTGCCTGGGCGTGCAGCAGGCGGACGCGCACTGCGGCCTTTAAGCCGTCGCTGTACCGGTCAAACACGCCCTTCTTACCCAAGTCGACGAAGAACTTCACCGTCTCGATGATGCGGGTAAAGGACTCGATCTCGAACATGCCAGTCTCGCCCGTCGCCGCCGAAGTGCGGTCCTCCATCGTGGTTGCCCAGTAGGCGAAACCGATGGACAGCAGCTCTGCAGACGGGGTGACGTTGTAGTAGGCGATACGCCCGCGTTCGGCCGCCTCGAGGTCGATCCACTCCGGCACGTTGTCCACCTCCGCGAAGAACTCGACGAGCTCCGGAGCCGGGTCGGTGACCGTGTCAATCCCCTCGTTCAGCGCCTTCTCGAAGTCGGCGCGGGACTTCTCCGCCCCGTCGCGCTTGAAGGCCTCGGCCAGCTTCCAGCCCGTCTCGTCGGTCTGCCACATGTGGTCATCCAGCAGCTTGGTCTGGAAGCTGTCGTAGCCCTCCCACTCGTCGGCCACGGTGTGCCAGCGGTCGAAGAGGTTGTGGCGCAGCGTTGACCAGCCAGGACGGCTCGTCCGGCGTTTCGGGGCCGGGCGTAGCGGCATGCCGTCGCGGTAGAAGTAGCGGAAATCCTCGTAAGGATTATCCGACATCGGCAGCACCTCCGGGCGCACCGGATTCTGGTAGCCCTGCTCCTCGCGGGCTTGTGCACTGGCAGTCATGTAGTTCCCTTTCCCTTTTGATAGGGGCCGCCATCGCGGCTGGTAATTATGGCTTGCAGCAAAATCAGTGAAGGCGATCAACAATGGCAACTACCTGTTAGATGCCTAATAATCACACGCGGATGTATTGCTGATCACTTTTTGCGTGGCTTTATACTATCCGTTACATAGTTGCCCGGCAACTGTTTTGTACCGCGATTTTGGACACCGAGTTTCACAATGGAGGACGCAATGGGATACGGCATGGCCAAGGGTGGTTTTTCTGCACTCTTCGGAGGAAGAAAAACACAAAGCGACCTCAATGCCGCCGACCGAGAAGCCGCGTTCAACCGCCACAAGCCAGCATCACCGGCCCCGCAAGCGGTTCCCGAAACGTCCACCGAGGAACTCATCGAGTTGACCGCGACCGACGTCGAACGCGCACACGGCATCGCGCTGATTACTTTCGAGACACACGACGGCGCGCCGCTGCCTGGCTACGAGCCTGGTTGCCACGCCGACTTTGTGCTCCGCACTCCCGAAGGCGTGGAGCTGGTCCGGCAGTTTTCCCTCTACCCCACCCACTACTTGGGACGGGAACCCGGAACCCGGCGCGCCACCTACGGCATCGAGGTCAAACTGGAGGACAACTCGCGCGGCGGGTCGATCGCGGCGCACAGCATCGAGCCGGGCGACACCGTCCGCATCCGTCCGCCCCGCAATAACTTCGCCCTCGCAAAAACAGCACGCCGCTCAATCCTCGTCGGCGCTGGCGTAGGCATCGCCCCGATCTTCTCCCTCGCCCGCGAGCTGCAAATCCAAGAAGCCGACTACACAGTGCTGTATTTCGCTTCCAGCGAGGAGCGCGCAATGATGCGGCACCTGATCGACACCTATCTCCAGGGGCAAACAAAAAGCATCTTCGCCACCGGCGAGCGCGAGAAACAAGCCGGATATATCGAGGAAGCACTCGCAGAATCCGACGTGCCACCCGAAGACACCCATGTGTACGTGTGCGGGCCGCAGGGGTTTATGGACGGCGTGATCGACACGGCAAGCAAGGGCCTGCCCAAGGATAACATCCACTTCGAAGCATTTCGCGCCACTGAGGAGGCACTCGCTGGCAACCACGACGCCGACGGGGCTTTCGATGTCATCTTCAACGGCGAGACCTACCACATTCCCGAGGGCGAGTCAGTCCTCGACGTCTTTGAAGACGAAGACGTGCCGATCCTGTCTCAGTGCAGCGAAGGCACGTGCGGCACGTGCATCATGCGCGTGATCGACGGCACCCCCGACCACCGCGACAGTATCTTCACCGAGGAGCGCCACGAAAACGGTGCCTTCGCTACCTGTGTCTCACGCGCGCTCTCCCCCACGCTCACGCTCGAGCGTTGGCGCACCATGCGCTAAAAAATACGCGCGAATCGTGGCCTAGAGCAGGCGCACCATCGCCACGCCCACGAGCACGATGACCAGGCCTGCGAACCTCAACGGCGTGGGGACACCCTTCGTGCCGCCGCCAATGCCAATCGATTCGAGTAGCTGGCCGCAGATAATCATGCCGACCAGCGAGCCAATCACCGTCATGCCCGTACCCAAGATGGGCGAAAGGGTCGCTCCGCCGAAGACGAAGACGGCACCAAGCAACCCGCCCAGCCACATCCACCACGGGCCAGGCGCGACGCCGGAAGCCACCGCTGCGCGTGGCGCGGGAAGCACGAGGACCAAAATTAAGAGCACGACGAGGCCCACGGCGAGAGAGATCTGGCCGGCTTGGATCGGGCTATGCAGCACCTTGCCCAGGTAGCCGTTGACGGCAGTCTGCGTCGCAGACCCCATCCCCATCAACACGCCGAAAGCACGCAGCGCCCAGGCGCGCGGACCGCGGGCGGTGCCGTGCAGCGGGGCGCCGCGTCCGACTTCCAGCACCATCGCGATACCGATGAGCACGATGAGGGCACCGAGTAGCCGGAGTGGCCCGACTGGGGTTTGGGGGTAGCGAAAGAGCCCGGTGGCGTCGACAAGCAGTCCCATGATCACTTGCCCCAAGATGGGCAGGATGGTGGTCTGCACCGCCCCGAGCTCTGGGAAGAGCACGATGTTGCCGGCGATGAACATCACGCCCATAAAGCCGCCAAGCCACACCCACCAGGGTTCAGAGGCGACAAGCGTGAGGTCTGGAACCAGGGTGCGTGTGGCTATAGCGGCGATGATGCAGGATGCGGCCACCGCAAGGATGAAGGAGAGAAAGGTCGCGCCGATTGGCGAGCCCACGCTTTGCCGAAAACGGGTGTTAATCGCGGTCTGGACGGGAACGATCGCCCCGACCAGCATGGCCACGGCGACCAGCATTCCTTCACAACTCCTTACTGTGGCGTGCGGTTACTCCTCAGTCGGGATTTCGCCGGCCGACTCGAGCATCTTGGCGACGTAACCGGTGTTGATGTCACCGCTCCGGAACTTCTCGCTGTTGAGCAGGTAGGCCTGGAACGGGCCGGTGGTCACCACGCCATCGGTGGTCAGCTCGCTGAGCGCGCGCAGGGTGCGCTCGATCGCCGCATCGCGATCCTCCGCCCAGCAGATGAGCTTGCCCACCATCGAGTCGTAGAACGGCGGGATGGTGTAGCCGGACTCGATGTGCGTATCCATGCGGACACCGAAGCCGCCTGGCGCGCGGAAGTGCTCGATTTTGCCCGGGCGCGGCGCGAAGTTCTCGTTCGGATCCTCCGCGTTGATGCGGCACTCGATGGCGTGGCCACGAATCTCCACATCGTCCTGGGTCAGGCGCAGCTTCTGCCCGGAGGCGATACGCAGCTGCTCCTGGATCAGGTCCACGCCGGTGATCATTTCGGTGACCGGGTGCTCCACCTGGATACGGGTGTTCATCTCGATGAAGTAGTACTTGCGCTCGATATTGTCGAACACGAACTCCACCGTGCCGGCATTCTTGTAACCGACCTCCTTGCACAGGTTGATCGCCGCCTGCTGCAGGCCTTCGCGAAGCTCGTCGTCGATCGCCGGGGACGGCGCCTCCTCAATGAGCTTCTGGTTGCGGCGCTGCGAGGTGCAGTCACGCTCGCCCAAGGCGATGGCGTTCTCGCCGTCGGCAAGCACCTGGATCTCGATGTGGCGGATGTCGGTGAGGTAGCGCTCGATGTAGACCGAGGAGTCGTTGAACGCGGACTGCGCCTCGTTCATGATCTCGTTCAGATCCTTCTCTAGCGTTTCCTCGGACTCCACCACGCGCATACCGCGGCCACCGCCGCCGGCGGCGGCCTTGATCAGCAGCGGGAAGCCGGTTTCCTTGGCCACGTCGAGCGCCTCGTCGAACTCGGTGACCACGCCGTCAGAGCCGGGCACCGTGGGCACGCCAGCGCTTTGCGCGATGCGCTTTGCCTCGATCTTGTCGCCCATCCGGCGGATGTGCTCGGACGACGGGCCTACGAAGCCGATCCCCTCGTCCTCGACCATCTTGACAAAGTCGGCTTTCTCCGAGAGGAAGCCGTAGCCGGGGTGGATGGCATCTACCTTGTAGGCCATCGCCGCGGAGACGACCAGCTCGGGGCTGTTGTAGCTCTTGGCTGCGTTGGCCGGGCCGATGCAGACGGCCTTGTCCGCCTCCTTCACCGGCAGCGAATCACGGTCGCCCTCCGAGTAGGCCAACACGGACTTGATACCGAGCTCTTTGCAAGCACGGATGATGCGAAGTGCGATCTCACCGCGGTTGGCGATGAGCACGCTCCCCAACAAATCAGTCATTGCGGGTCTCCTCACCTTTCTAGGGTTTTTCGGGTGTGCCTACTTGGGCTCGATGATCATCAGCGGCTGACCGTGCTCGACAGCGTCCTCGTTGTCCACGAGGATCTGCTTGACGGTGCCGGCCACCTTGGCCTCGATGTTGTTCATCAGCTTCATGACCTCGACGATGCAAAGCACCTGGCCCACCTCGACCTCGTCGCCGACCTTGACAAACGGGTCAGCGCCGGGCTTCGGCGCAGCGTAGAAGGTACCGACCATCGGAGCGGTCACCTCAACGCCATCAGCCGGGGCCTCGGCTGCGGGTGCCGGGGCAGCCTCCTGAGCCGGTGCGGCTTCCGGAGCCGGAGCGGCTTCCGGAGCAGCCGGTGCCGGCGCTTCCTCAGGTGCAGACGGAGCAGCCTGCGGTGCCGGAGCGGCCTGCGGAGCCGGAGCCGGTGCAGCCTTGAGGTGGCTCAGGCCACCCGGCGTCTTGGAGAGGGCGAGCTCGATGTCGCCGTACTTAATGCTCAGCTCTTCGATGTCGCCGGACTGGTTGACCCACTCGAGGAGGGACTTCAGCTCGTTGAAATTGGTATCAGACATGGTTACTTGTCTCCTTTTTTGGTGAGATTGATTTCAAGGTCGTCGGACTTGAGGTGGAACTCGCCCGTCGTGGTGGTTTCGTAGATCTTCTGGACCAGTTTGGTCAGCTCGCCGCCCGCGATACCTTCGCCCTGGCCGGCGCGGCCTTCGGCGACGAAGCGCTTCATCTCGTCGACGTTGTTGCCCGGGATGTTCGCGCGCAACAGGATCGTGTCGATGTCGTCGTCCGGGTACTGCTCCTTCAGACCAGGCAGTGCGGGCTCGAGCGTGGGACGCCCCTCCTTGATCTCGGAGGAACCGTTCTTCTTGATCTTCTCCAGCGCATCCGGGTCAATCGGTGCCAGCGGCTCGCCGTAGTGGCCAAGCGCGTACTTCTTAATCTCGTTCGGCACAACCGAGTAGCGCTCGCCTGAGATCACGTTCATCACGGCCTGGGTGCCCACGAACTGGGCAAACGGCGTAATCATGATGGGGAATGCGAGCTCCTCGCGCACACGCGCAGTCTCGTAGAGCAGGTCCTCGAAGCGGTCCGACAGGCCTGCGGTCTCGAGCTGCGACTCGAAGTTGGTGAGCATGCCGCCCGGCAGCTGGTGCATGTAGTGCACACCGTCGTAGGCGCGCGGCTTGCCGACGGGCTTGTCCTCGCGGTCGGCGATCTCCTGCAGCTTCTTGCTCACATTGTCCACGCGCTCGTCATCAATGTTGACCTGGTAGCCCAGTGCGCGCAGGTCGCGTGCGAGCGCCTGCGTTGCCGGCTGGCCCTGGCCGTTTGCGAGCGGGGCGATGGAGGTGTGGATGGAGTCCACGCCCAGCTCTGCGGCGTAGATGTAGGTCAGCGGGGAAAGACCGGTCAGGGAGTGCGTGTGCACCTCGAGCGGGCGGCTGTCGCCGATTGCGCTGCGGATCGCCGGAATCAGCGTCTTCATGCGGTCCGGCGTGAGCAGGCCACCCGCGTCCTTGAGCATGATGCGGTCGACGTCGGTACGCTCGACCAGCTCCTGCGCCTTTTCAATGTAGAGCTCGTCGGTGTGCACCGGGCTCAGGCAGTAAGACAGGCAGCCGTAGGTCTCGGCACCCAGCTCCTTGGCCAGGATCAGCGTGTCGGCGATGTTGTCGATGTCGTTCAGACCGTCGAAGGCACCGATGACGCGGAAACCGTTGGCGTAGAGGCGCTCGACCCATGCGTGAATAACGTCGTCCGGCAGGAAGTCGAAGGACGCGAGGTTGCGGGAACGCACCATCGCGCGGAACTTCGTGCCCGGCGCTGCATTCTCGTGCACCTTGCGGACACGCTCCCAGGGGTCCTCCCTGAGGTAACGCACCGGCACATCGAACTGAATCGGAGCGACGAGGTCGACGTGCTCGAAGCCGGCGTTGGTGACGTCGTCAAGCAGCTCCATCATGTGCTCGGTACGCATGCGTGTCGCCCAGATGGACTGGTGAGCATCGCGCAGCGTGGTGTCGATGATCTTAATTTCGCGCTCGCTGTTGGCCGGGCGACCGCCCGCAGCGAGAATCTCGGCGAGACTTTCTGTGCTCAGTTCCTCCGGTTTGAGAGCAACCATATTTTCCTCCTTAAAAGCACCAGATTCGGGACAGCTGTTGAACTTTGACCCGCTCAAGTGCGCGTGTCTCCGATGCGGACATTGTAAGCACCCCTTCGTGTGACGTGCGACAAATTTTACGTCGCACCTTAAAAACGCCACTATTTCCCGTAGTCGACCCCTAGGTCACTTCCCCCAAAATGGGTACGCATTATGCACGCAAGTTCGCTATACGCACACATGCCATCACCACACCTTCGCATCACACACCCGCTGAGCTGGGAAAACCCCGTCCCTGTTATGCGCCGCACAAAACCGACATCGAGGATCCGCCAATCACATACCGAAAAACGTGATGCAGATTATAGTTTCGGTTCAACACATCCCAACTCATATAAGGAAGGCCCCGTGACTGCTACGACGACCAAACCCGCAACAGCGGAGCATCATCACGAGTACCCAGCGGACAGAAAGTCCCTCGGCGCCAGCCTCATCGGCCAGATCCTGGAATGGTTCGAGTGGAGCTCCTATGCCGTGTTCGCACCGTTCATCGCCGCCGCGATGTTCCACAAGGCGGATCAAACCTCCGCGCTGCTCGCCACCTTCGGCGTCTTCGCCGTCGGCTTCCTCGTCCGCCCGCTCGGCGGCATCATCTTCGGCCACATCGCCGACCGCAAGGGCCGCAAGTCGGTCCTGATGACCACCATCATCATGATGGCCGTCGCCTCCGTCGCGATCGGCTTGCTGCCCTCCTACGACACCGTGGGCATCTGGGCCTCAGTCGGCCTGCTCATCATCCGCGTCGTGCAGGGCTTCGCCCACGGCGGCGAATCCGCTGCAGCCAACAGCTACATCCCCGAGATTGCTCCGCCGTCCAAGCGCGGCAAGTGGGGGTCGCTGGTCTACGTCTCTATCTTCGGCGGCTCGGTCATCGCCTACGTCATCGGCGGGTGCATCTCGCTCGTGCTTTCCGACGACCAGATCGCCGCGTGGGGCTGGCGCATCCCCTTCTGGCTGAGCGCGCTCGCTGCCGTCTTCGCCCTGTACATGCGCCGCCACATGAAAGAGTCTGACCACTTCACCGAGCTGGATGAGGCAGTGGCGAACGAGGACGACGACCGTCGCGCCCACGAGGCCGTGGACCAAAGCGTGAACAAGCGCTCCGTGGTGGCCAACATCCTGCTGGTCATCGGCATGGTCTCCGGCGTGACCGCCTCCCACTACACCTGGACGTCCTACGTATCTACCTACGCGATCTCCCAGCAGGGCATGTCCACCCAGGGTGCCTACTGGGTCACCGTGGTCGCGCAGTTCGTCGGCCTGATCGCCCTGCCGTTGTGGGGCAGCCTGTCCGACAAGATCGGCCGCAAGCCGGTGATGTACATCTTCGCCATCCTGCTGGCGATCGTGCAGCTGCCGCTCATGGGCCTTATCGACGACCGCCCGTGGACCCTGTTGGTCGCCTCCACCCTGGCCATCATCGTTGTTGCCGCAGGCGGCGCGCTGCTCTCCCCGATCATGTCCGAGGTCTTCCCCACCGATCAGCGCACCCGCGCCATCGGCCTGGCGTACTCGATCTCGGTGGCGGTCTTCGGTGGTACCGCGCCGTACATTTTCCAGTGGTTTGTCGCCCACGACATGTCCTGGGCCTCCGGCGCCTACGTTGTTGCGATGGCCATCCTGACCCTGATCAGCATGTACATCCTGCCGGAGACGAAGGGAATTGACTTGCGCCACGCATAAACTTGCAAGCGCCAGATAGCGCAGGGACGAGACGTTAGTTCTCGCCCTGCGCTTCTGCTTTGCGCCAGCGAATGCCGGCTTCGAGGAAGCCGTCGAGGTCGCCGTCGAGCACCTTCTGCGGGTCGCCGACCTCGTAGTTCGTGCGCAGGTCCTTCACCATCTGGTACGGGTGCAACACGTAGGAGCGCATCTGGTTACCCCAGGAGGCGTTGCCGCCCGCGCCGAGCGCATCGAGCTCGGCCTTTTCTTCCTGCCGCTTCTTTTCCAACAGTTTGGACTGCAGCACGTTGAGCGCCGAGGCCTTGTTCTGAATCTGCGACTTCTCGTTCTGGCAGGTCACCACGATGCCCGTGGGCACGTGGGTAATACGGACCGCCGAATCCGTGGTGTTCACGCTCTGCCCACCAGGTCCGGAGGAACGGTAGACGTCGACTCGGATGTCGGAGTCCGGGATGTCGATGTGGTCGGTGCGCTCGACAACCGGCAGCACTTCGACCTCCGCAAAGGAGGTCTGGCGGCGGCCCTGGTTATCAAAGGGACTGATGCGCACCAGCCGGTGCGCACCCTGCTCCACCGAAAGCTGGCCGTACATGTAGTCCCCGTGGACGACGAAGGTCGCGGACTTAATGCCGGCTTCTTCCGCGTAGGAGATGTCGTACACATCAACCTTGTGCCCATGCTTTTCCGCCCAGCGGGTGTACATGCGCATGAGCATCTCGGCCCAGTCCGCGGCGTCCACGCCGCCGGCGCCGGAGCGGATGTTCACCACGGCCTCGCGCGCGTCGTACTCGCCCGAGAGCATGGTCTGCACCTCGAGCGATTCGACCTTCGCCTCCACGTCCGCCAGCTCTTCGGCGGCCATGTCGGGCGCGCCCTCCTCTTCCGCAAGCTCGACCATCACCGGCAGGTCATCAATACGCTCCCGCAGGGAGGTCACCTTGCGCAGGCGCGCCTGCACGTTGGAAAGCTCCGAGGTGACGGTCTGGGCGTGCGCTGGGTCGTCCCACAGCGAGGGGGACGCGGCCTGCTGCTCGAGCTCCCGGATGCGCGCGGCCATCTCCTCGAGGTCCATCACCTTTTCAATGGTGGTGAGCTTCGAGTCGAGGTCCGTAATGCGCGTTTGAGTCTCCGGTTGCATACCAGCGAAGTCTAGTCCAGCAGGTTCTCGCGGTGCGAACGCGTGCAGAGAATACAGTGGACCACCATGGCTTGGCTCGTACTTATTGTTTCCGGCGCTTTCGAAGCGGTGTGGGCGGTCGCGCTCGACCGTTCCCAGGGCTTTACCCGGCTGTGGCCCTCGGTCGTGTTCTTTCTCGCCCTCTGTATTTCTATGGGCGGGCTTGCCTACGCACTTCGCACGTTGCCGGTGGGCAGCGGCTACGCGATCTGGGTCGGCGTGGGCGCGGGCATCGCGGTCCTCTTTTCCTTTGCCACAGGTCAAGAACCCGTCACGCTGGCGAAGGTGCTGTGCCTGCTGATGATTGTGGGCGGGATCGTCGGCCTGAAAGTGACCGCCTAAAAGTGGATAATGGGCCGCATGATCTCCACTGCTGAATTCATCGAGGCCCACCGCCTATCCGACGACGCCACGCTCGCCGCAGCCCTGGTCACCCACGCCGGTCAGCTCGCGCTGCGTATGCGTGATGCGGGTCTGACCACCGATTACAAGACCTCGGTCTCCGACGTGGTCACCGAGGCGGACCACACCGCGGAGGCCTTCGTCGCTGAGGTGCTCGAGGCGCTGCGCAGCGAAGACGGCGTCCTCGGCGAGGAGGGGGCCTCGCGCGCCTCATCTACAGGGCGGACGTGGGTGATCGACCCGGTCGACGGCACCTACAACTTCTCCCGCGGCTCGGACTACTTCTGCTCCGCGCTCGCGCTTGCCGACGAAACGGGGGCCGCACGTATCGGCGCCGTCCACCGCCCCGCGCTGGACACCACGTGGCTGGCCAACGCGGGCGAGTTGCGCATTAACGGTGAGCGTCACGGCGGGGTGAGCGCGGCGTCGCTAAGCAATGAAGCCCTGCTGACGTACCTGCACCCGACCTTCATGCGCGATGACGCGGTGCGGGGCGCGTGGCTGCGCGCAGTACAGGACGCGGCGACGGTGCGGATGTGCGGCGCGGGCTCGGTCGACCTTGCCACGATCGCCGCAGGACAGGCGGGCGCGTGGCTGCAGCATTCGGTGGCAGACTGGGACTGGCTGCCCGGCAAAGCGCTGGTAGAGGCCGCCGGTGGGCGCGCGCGCAAGGTGGACGCCGGCAGGGTGACATGGTGCGTGGCGGGAGGCGCACAGATTGTGGAGGAGATCACGTCTAGACTGATGAGCCATGAGTAACTACGCCGATGACCTCGCGCTCGCGCTCGAACTCGCCGACGCCGCGGACGCCCTTACCCTCGACCGTTTCGAATCCGCCGACCTGAAGGTGGAGGCGAAGCCGGATATGACGCCAGTTTCTGACGCGGACCTCGCCGTGGAAGAGGCCCTGCGGGCCACGCTTGCGCAGTCGCGCCCCGCGGACGCGGTGCTCGGCGAGGAGTTCGGCGGCACCCCGGTCTTTTCCGGCCGCCAGTGGGTCATCGACCCGATCGACGGGACGAAGAACTTCGTGCGCGGCGTCCCGGTGTGGGCCACGCTCATCGCGCTGCTTGTCGACGGCAAACCCGTGGTCGGCGTCATCTCCGCACCCGCACTCGCGCGACGCTGGTACGCCTCCGCAGGCGGCGGGGCCTGGCGCAGCTTCAACGGCGGCGAGCTGAAGAAGCTCGAGGTCTCGGGCGTCAATTCGCTTGCCGACGCCTCGCTGGCCATGTCCTCGCTGAGCGGCTGGAAGGAGCGCGGCCTGCAGGAGAAATTCATCGGGCTGACTGAGCAGACGTGGCGCCTACGCGGCTACGGCGACTTCTTGGGCTACTGCTTCGTGGCTGAAGGATCCGTGGACATCGCGGCGGAACCGGAAGTTTCCCTCTGGGATCTCGCGGCCTTGTCGGTGCTGGTGACGGAGGCAGGCGGGCGCTTCAGCTCACTTGCCGGCGAGGACGGCCCGCACGGCGGCGACGCGGTCGCCACCAACAGCCTGCTGCACGACGAAGTGTTGGCGGCGCTGGAGCGCTAGCCCCCTTACGGCAGGCGGAAACCGTTATTCAGATCGCTTAAGACCGCATCCATGCGGGCCGAGCCGGTCGGTGCGTGGATCGGGCCCTGGAGCGGGGAGGCGCACTGCACGTCGAAAGGCGGCGGGAACATCCCGCCGTTGACCAGGCCAACGAGGCGATCACCGGTGTACAGCGGTGCGCCGGAATCACCCTGCATGGCGCAGGCGTGGTTGACGTTCATCGCGTCCCAGTCTGAAAGCGTCATGCCGCAGGTCGTGCCGGAGGCCACGCCCTTCTTGCACACATTCTGGCCACGCGCGAGCGGCTTGGACCCCAGGTGGTTGATGGTCACACCGTCGTAGGAGCGGGTGACTTCGGCATTCGAGCCGAGCTCGATGAGTGCGTAGTCCAGCTCGTGGTTGACCTTCACGATGGTGCCGGACGGGCCCGCCTGCCAGGAATCCGCGGAGGTCACCGTGTCCCCTTCTTTGCCGCAGTGGCCGGCGGTGAGCGCGTACTTGTTGCCGTGCTCGCCGTAGCCGGCGACCGTCACGGTACACATCACCTCGCTCGGACCTTTACCCACGTAGATCGGGGTACCGGGGCCGTACAGGGACTTGCCGCGCTGGAGTGCTTCGTTGGACTCGCGGGGCATGCGCGGGGCGTCGTGAAGCGAGCCCGGCACGCGGTGCAGCACCCGATCTGCGAAGGGCTTGCCGGCGAGCACCTTGGAGGCCATGTCTGAGCGGAAGGTGTAGTTCGGATCAACTTGCGCCTGCGCCGGCGCGCCTCCGCAGGTGACGGTCACCAGCGCAGCGGCGGCGAAAGCGACGAGACGGCGACGAAACATGGACACGCTCCCTACATTGGCCACAACAGAAACTCTCATATACATTGCCATGTTTTTGCCCCAATTTCCTCATCCGCCACACCCGAAGAGGTAGTTAGAGTGGTGCCATGACTGACACCTTCGCTCTCACCGGCCGATTTTGGGGTTGGAAGTCTTCCCCGTGGCTGATGGGTGCTACCCCTGGTAAAAACTAGTCTCATGCAACGACTCATCGTCCCCGATCTCGCCCGCGGCACCGCGCTACTCGGCATCGCGCTGGCCAACGGCTCATTGTTCTGGATGATCAATCAGTACTCGCAGCCGGAGTCTGGCCCCGGCTGGAGCGTGGGCGGGGTTGCGCAGGGCTCGCTTATCGACGCCGCGTTGGCCCTCTTCGCAGCTCTCTTCGTCCACACACGCGGCCTGCCGATGTTTGCCACGCTGCTGGGCTTCGGCTTCGGGCTTGTCGTCTCTAGCCTGTACCGGAAGCAGTATCCGGTCGGTGAGGCGCGAAAGATCCTGGTCCGGCGCTACGGTGCGCTCGCGCTGTTCGGCCTGGCCCACATGTTTCTCGTGTTCTTTGGCGACATCATGACTATGTACGGCTTCGTCGGCATGCTGTTGGCGGTGATGTTCACACTCTCGACCAAGGTGCTGCGCATCATCTCGTATTCGTGCCTGGGGCTCTACATGCTGTTGACCTCTTTTGTGGGTATCTCGGCGGCCTTCATCCCCGAGGTGGCGAAGAAGATGAGCGGCAGCAACGCGCTCAACGAAGAGGTCGGAAGCTTTGGCACCTACTTCATCAACAATCTGGGCGGCGCGGCGGAAATGCTGCTGTCCACCCCGTTTATCCTGCTCGAGCTCGTGCCCCTGGCTGCCATAGGCTACGTGTGGGCGAAGGAGGGAGTATTGGTCAATCCGCGGGAGCACGCGCGCACGTTGTGGACGTGGACGGTGCTCGCCGGAGTGATCATCCTTGGCATCGGACTGCCCTGGGGGCTCACCGCCATCGGCGTGCTCAACCCTGAACTGGAATCGAGCCTGCACCTACTCAACAGCTCAATTGGCTGCCTGACCGGCCCGGGCATCCTCGCCGCGCTGGCGCTCGCCACCGCGCACCTGCACAACGCAACGCCCGCGTGGACCTACCCACTTGTCGCGCTGGGTAAGCGCTCCATGTCTGGTTACCTGGCGCAGACGTTCTTCTTTATCGCACTGGTCTACCCGTTCAGCTTAGGTGTGGGACAGGACTGGACCGTCAGCGGCAAGCTCGCACTCAGCGCCGGGGTGTGGCTCGCTACCGTGCTCATCGCGACCGCACTTGAGGCTGCTGACAAGCAGGGCCCGTTTGAGTGGGCGCACCGCCGCGTCTCCTACGGCAGAGAAGGAAGGATTACACCGCACCGTGATCGTGCTGAAATCACTGGATGAGATGACCCCGCGCGAGGTCCACGCGCTGTACAAGCTGCGCGTCGACGTCTTCGTCGGCGAGCAGCAGTGCCCGTACAACGAAATCGACGACCAGGACGCCGACCCGGATACGAAGCACGTACTCGCGTTTGCGAACGACGGCGCGCTCGCCGGCTGCGCCCGGGTCTTCCCCACCGAGACCGGCTCGCGCTTTGGTCGCTTCGTGGTACACCCAGCGCACCGCGGATCCGGCATTGGTCCCGACATCGTGCGCACCGGTATCGAGTACACCACGCGTTGGCCGGGCGACCTCATCGTCGAGGCCCAGTCCGGTCTGGTCGACTACTACTCACGCTTCGGCCTGGTCGCAGAGGGCGAGGAGTTCCTGGACACGGGCATGCCCCACCGCCGCATGCGGCTCGCGCGCCCCTAGCGGCGGGACACCTCCCAGCTAAACTCAACGTCATGCGAGCACTCACCCGCGTGGCCGCGCTGACAGCTGCCGCGATTGTTACTGTTACCTCTGCAACCGCCTACCCTGCAAGCGCGCAACCCGGGGGCAATGTTGTCGTCTTTGGCGACTCCTTCGCCTCAAACCCGGATCAGTACCGGGACACCGCGCTGAAGTTTTTCAATCGGTGGGGCTCGTCGACGTCTTCGACGCGGATCCACGAGTCCGCCCGCAGCCAAGCCGGCTGCCTGCAGGGACCGAACAACTGGCCCAGCCAACTCGGCGCGCGCACGCACAGCGCAGTGGCAGACTGGTCGTGTACCGGCCATCGGTCGAAGGACCTACCGGGCCACGTGGATCACGCGATTCGCGCCGGTGCCCTCAATGGCCACACCCGGGCCGTCACCTTTGCCGTGGGGATCAGCGACCAGTGGCGGCCTTTCATCGACGGCGAAAGCTCCGACCCGCAGCACATCCGCGCGCGGTACTTGCAGAACATTCAGGATGCTGCGGCGAAGGTCCGCGCCGTTGCGCCAGAGGCCACAATCATCATCCCCGGTCTGCTCTCCATCACCGGCGGTGGCCAACTCTGCGGGCTGAACGTGGTGCCGAACGCCCCGCTCGGCGTGCCGGCCCCGCGCGTGGCGGAGTGGGAGCAGCGAGCGCAAAACGACCAGCGCGCGGCCGCGCGGCTCATTGGTGCCACGTTCATTGATATTCGGGCGCTGTCCGCCGACCACAGCACGTGTGCCAAGGACGCGGACCGGTGGGTGGCGGGCATCATCGACACCACCACCCCCGGATACAACATGGCGCTGCACCCCTCCAATGCCGGGTCTGCCTTCGTGGCAGACCAGGTTGCGCAGGCACTCTAGCCCCTACTTCGGGTCTTCCTGTTCCACCCAGTTGACCTTCGATCCGGCCTTCGACTGACCGTCGCCGGAGACCTGCACGTCCTCACCGAGGATGAGTGACTCTTCCAAGCGCCAGGTGCCCTCTTCCGCGTCGTACTCAAATTCAGGGCGGTCGACCGCGTTGCCTTCCGAGTCGTAGCCCGGCGCGGGTTTGTTCTCGCCCTCTTCCAGCTTCTCTGCGGTGTCGGTCTTCTCCCACTGGCGGGAGCGGTAGCGGCGCGCGGCGGCCGAGTCGTCGTTCATGGCCTTGACCAACGAGCACATCATGACGAAGTAGGTGATGAAGAACGGGAAGGCGATGATGATCACCACCTCCTGGAGCGCGGCGATGCCGGAGTCATTAATAAACAGCAGCGCGGCGGTCACCAGTCCGACGGCGATCACCCAGCCGATGCGGTAGTACGCCGGGCTTTTCTGCCTCCATCTCCATGGCGGCGCGGCCGAAGATGGAAAACCAGATGAGGTCGAACGCGGCGGGCAGCAAGATCGTGCCCCCGATGAACTCGCGGACGGTGCGCCCACGAGAGATTCGGGCAAAGAACATGCCCACAAAGGGAGACCAGCAGATGGTCCACGCCCAGTAGAAGGCGGTCCAGGTGGCGTGCCAGCCCGGGTTGTCGTTGTAGGAATCCACCCAGAACATCAGCTCGGGCAGCGAGTTCGCGTAGATGCCAAAGGACTCGGTGACCTGTCCGATCAGCGCGAGCGTCGGACCGGTGACCAGGACGAAGAACATCAAGAAGATCGTTGCCGCGATGTTGAGATTGGACAGGATCTTCACGCCCTTGTCCAGGCCGGTCGCCACGGAGATACACGCCGCGACGGTAATGAACAAGATGATGGCCAGCTGCACGGGGGTAATCAGCGGCACGCCCCACAAGATGTTGAGGCCGGCGGAGATCTGTAAGACTCCCAAACCCACGGAGACGCCGAGGCCGAAGATGGTGCCGACGATGCCCAGGGCGTCGAGAAGCTTGCCGGGGGTCTCGTAGACGCGGCGGCCCAACAGCGGGGCGAACATGGACGACATGCGCGCCGGCATCTTGCGCTTGTATACGAAGTAGCCGATGGCCAGTCCGGGCAGGGCGAAGATCACCCACATGTGGATGCCGAAGTGGTAGAAGGTGTACTCGAAGGCCTGGACGATGGCCTCGCGGCTCATCGATTCCATGTCGCCGCGCGGCGGACTATATGCGTGGTGCAGCGGTTCGGCCGCGCCCCAGAACATCAGGGTCGCGCCCATGCCTGCGGCGAAGAGCATGGCAAACCAGACTGGGTAGCTGTATTCGGGCTCGTCCTCGTCGTCGCCAAGCCGCATGTTGCCGAAGCGGGAGACGAAGATGACGATGAGGAAGATCAGCACCGCGGAGATGCCGCCGATGTACATCCAGGTGAAGTGGTCCATGAGGAACCCGGACACATCGGCGTAGAGGGCGCGGGCGCGGTCGCCGAACGCGAGGCACCGAAGATGAGCGGGTCGGTTTGTAGGCTGCGTTTGCGCGCCATGGTTTTCCTATCGTTGAGGGCAAAATGCCCGCCAGTCTACGTGAGATCCATACCCCGTGCGCCGCTACGCTAAAGTAGCTATTGAAGGGGAGTAGCCCGTAATCGTTTGCTCGACATGCTGGTGCCGTCGCGCCCGGGCAATCGGCTCGGTAGCCTTACACAGTGGTCGACCGAGTGAGCGAGACCTTCGGACCGTTTCTTTGACGCGGCGCCGAAGCGCCCTGATTTTGGGAGGATCGCATGACTGACATGCCCCCGTCATTACGCAAAGAGCAGCAGATTCTGGAACGCTTTATGTGGCTTTCCATTGCTATCTCCGTCGCCACCATCGTCTTAAAGATGGTGGCCGCCTGGGTGACCGGCTCGGTCGGGTTCCTCTCCGATGCCATCGAGACGGTAATCAACTTCGTCGCAGCGGCGGTTGGCCTGTGGGCGCTGAAGCTCTCGGCGAAACCAGCGGATAAGAACCACAACTTCGGGCACTCCAAGGCTGAATATTTTTCCGCGCAGGTCGAGGGATCCCTCATTCTGGTGGCCGCGGTCGCCATCATCTACACCTCCATCGACCGCCTGCTCAACCCGCAGCCGCTGGAGCAGCTGGGCATCGGCCTGCTCTTCTCGGTCGCTGCTGCCCTGCTGAACGCGGCGGCCGGCTACGCCCTCGTGCGGGCCGGCAAGCGCTACCGCTCCATCACCCTGGAGGCCGACGGCAAGCACCTGCTTACCGACGTGCTCACTACCGTCGGCGTCATCGTAGGCATGGCACTCGTTGCGCTCACCGGTTGGGAAATCCTGGACCCGATCGTGGCGCTACTCGTCGGTGCCAACATTTTGCTCACCGGCTACAAGCTGCTCCGCAGCGCGATCCTGAGCCTGCTCGCGGAAGCACTGCCGGACGAGGAGCTGGCAAAACTCAACGATTTCCTCGACGACTTTGCCGCCGAGAACGGGGTGGCGTTTACCTCAGTGCGCACCGCAGCCTTCGGGCGCGAGCGCTTGATCAGCCTGGTCATGCAAGTCCCCGGCGAGTGGACCGTCTCGTACGCGCACGCGCACGCCGACGAGATTGAGGCAGGCGTTGCCAACGCGCTCGGCGCGGCGGAGACCATCGTGCACGTCGAACCAATGGGCTACACCACCCGAACGGGCCCTCTCTTTGGAGAATCGCTCACAAACCCCAGGTAAAAGCGGTATTCTTGTGAAGTGAAGTCATTGAAAGGATGGCCGATCATGTGGGTCACGCAAGCGATGGATACCTACCCTCACGGCACCCATTGCCGCGGTTATGTTGTCGGATTTTTCGCACCGAACGGAACGTGGCGCGATGCGCCGATTCCGCCGAAGTCTGTGGGACTGAGTCCCGTCAACCTCAACGAGGATGCCTCAGACCCGGACTTTAGCTACCTCTACGCCAAGGATGACGCGGTGCGTTACGTGAACTACCTCAATGGCGGAGCGGCACTGTAAGCCGCTACACTTTGTGACGCTATCTCACACGGGTGCCCCACGGTAGGGGCTGAGACCGCGGTCCGCCTGGACGACTCCCCCACCGGCCCGAAGTTCTGCTCGATGCGCATTTCCCAAGACATCCGCGACGAGTTCGGTGACAGGATCGATGCGGCCCTAGATGCGGATACGCAGCAGACCATCCAGAATTTGGGTATCCCCTCGCTGGCCGTCGGCGAGGAAAAGATGGCGGAAAAGTTCCGCGAGGAAGGCTCCCAGGTCTACCTGCGCGCCGACGCCGCGCACTAAGGCAAGTATTACCAGGTTAAACCCGGTAGACTTCGACACATGGTGGAGACACAACGCCGTTCGAAACAACGCCCGCCCGCGCTCGTAGACAAAGGCCCCCAGCTGAGCACAAAGCAGCTGGTGGGGCTGGGCTTGGGCCTCATCTGTTTTCTCATTCCCTTCTTTGTGCAGATTCCGGCCTTGTCTACCCCTGGGCACCGGATGCTGTCGATCTTTTTGCTCGCCATCGTCTTTTGGGTGCTTGAGCCGGTCCCGCTGACGGCGACGGCGGTGCTGGTCATCCTGCTCGAAGTCCTCATGCTTTCCGAGGGCGCGCTGATAGACCCCACGGGCGGCGACCCGGCGCTGACCGAGCAGCTCTTGCCCGCCTCCGCCTATTTCTCCGCGCTGGCCCACCCCGTGATCATCCTCTTTTTGGGCGGGTTCATGATCGCCCACGGGGCGGAGAAGTTCGGGCTCGACCGCAACCTCGCGGCCATCATGCTGCGCCCCTTCCCGGACAAAGCGCGCCTCACCGTGCTCGGGCTGATGCTGATTACCGCTGTGCTCAGCATGTTCATGTCGAACACAGCCACCACGGCGACAATGTTCGCGGTGGTGATCCCGATCCTCAAGACGCTGCCCGCGGGCAAGGCACGCGCCGGCGTTGCGCTGTCGATCCCCCTTGCAGCAAACGTCGGTGGTATCGGCACACCGGTGGGCACGCCCCCGAACGCCATCGCGATCGGCGCGCTCGCTGAGCACGGCATCCGCGTCTCCTTTACAGACTGGATGCTCATGGCTGTGCCCTTCATGTTTGTTGTGTTGGCCTTTGCCTGGGTATTCCTCTGCCTCGCCTTCATCCCCGCCGAGACCCGGATCTCCATCGAGATGCGCTCGAAGTGGAACACCACCACCGACGCAAAGCTCTTCTACGTCGTGGCGGGCCTGACCATCCTGTTGTGGATGAGCGAGCCGCTGCACGGCATCTCCTCCAACACGGTCGGCTTCATCCCCGTCGTGGCGCTGCTGTGCCTGCAGGTGATGAAGGGCAAGGACGTCCAGGCGCTCGACTGGCCGGTGCTGTGGCTGGTCTCGGGTGGTATCGCGCTGGGCACGGGCGTGGGCGCAAGTGGGCTGGACGAGTGGCTGGTCGGCTCGGTCAGCTGGGAGGTCATGGGCGCGCTGGCGATCCTCGCGGTGCTCGGCCTGATCGGTTTCGGCATGGCGAACGTGATCTCGCACTCCGCGGCTGCCAACCTGCTTGTCCCGCTGGCGGTCTCGCTCGCGCTCTCGCTCGACGGCATCAACGCGCTCGTTGTCGCCGCGGTGGTGGCGCTCGCTTGCTCGCTGGGCATGGCGCTGCCGATCTCCACGCCGCCGAACGCGATTGCGTACGCCACCAAGGAAATCTCCATTCCGCAAATGGCGCTCGTGGGGCTCGTCGTCGGCACCAGTGCCACCCTGCTGCTGATCTTCGTCTTGCCGTCTGTCTGGCAGATGACGGGGCTGGTGTTCTAGATGCTGCCGCGCTCCACCCTCGCCATCGTGGGTAAATCCCAAGCCACCCGCACAGTGCAGCAGGTGGTCACCGAGGCGCTCGGCGGCACGCACGATATTCTCGCCGCCGATAATGTGGAGCACCTCCGCTCGCTTCTCGACGGCGACCCGCCCGCCCTTGTCACCGTCACCGTCCACGAGGACGGCATGGTGGCCGACCACCCGCTGCTCGAGCTGATCTCGGAGCCCGGCTACGAGTACACCCGCGTCATGGTGCTGACCACCGCGCCCGAGATCGCGGGCCTGGATGCGCTCACGGACATGGGGCGGCTGGACATGCTCGTATTCACCCCGGCGATTAAAGCGGAAGCACTGCTGCACAACATCCAGCAGCAGCTCAACCGCTATTGGTACATGCGCGCCAAGCGCGACCCCTCGATCGCCGGCACCTTCGACTTGCCCGAGGTCACCGAGCTGGACGTGGGGCTGACCGACCAGGAGATCATCAACCGCATCATCCAAGCCGCGGACACGCACTTGGGCTACCAGCCGCGCCTGACTTTTCCGCCGGGGGTGTATCTGACCAAGGAGGGGCACTACGTCGAAGAGGTCATCTTCGCGCTCTCCGGTCAGGTGCTTTTGCAGCGCTTTACCGACGCCGGCGATATCGTAATGCACCACGCCTCCACCGGCCACGTCATCGGCTTGCTCTCCTTGGCCAGCAACCGAGTGGGCTTCTTTACCGCCCGCACCACCACCGAAGTGGTCGCAGTCCAGCTGCCCACCGAGCAGGTGGACTACTTAATCCAGCAGGAACCGGAGCTCGCGCGCCTGTTCAATATCTTGTTTGTACGCTCCTACGACCGCCGCCTGCGTCGTGCCGAGGACATCCAGATCGAACAGCACGAGCTCACCGCGCAGTTGGAAGAAGAACGGGCGCGGCTGACCACGGCGCTGCACAACCTCGAGGCGGCGCGCCGCGAACTGATGAGCCAGGCGCGCTTCGCCTCGCTCGGCGAACTCGCCGCCGGCGTGGCCCACGAGCTGAACAACCCGATGGCGGCGATCGAGCGCACCGCGGACCACCTCGCCGAAGACGTCGAGTCGCTCATCGCGTCGAGCCCCAACCGCAAATGGCGGGAGGCGACCGGGCACGCGTTAGAGGCGGCGCGCAGCTCGCACGCGGTGAGCACCAAGGAAGCCCGTGTGCTGCGACGCGAGCTCACCGAGGTCATCGGCGACCGCGCGCTCGCGCAGCGCTGGGTGCTTGCGGGCTTGCACGACGTGGACTTTGCCAAGCAGGTGCGCGCTAATCGACGCTTGGACTACGAGACGGTGGAGCACGCGGCGTCGATAGGCACTGCCCTGCGCAACTTGTCCACCGCATCGACGCGCATTACGCAGCTGGTGGCCTCGCTGCGCGCCTACGCACGGCCCGACGGCGACCCGGTTACCGACGTGGACGTGCACCAGAGCATCGAAGACACCCTGCAGCTGATCGCCCACAAACTGCGCGGCGTGGAAATCAAGCGAGACTTCGCCGAACTGCCGCACGTGACGTGTACGCCAGGGCAGATCGCGCAGGTGTGGACGAACCTGATCACCAACGCCGCCGAGGCCATCGAGGAGTCCGGCAAAGGCTCCACCATCACGATTCGCACCAGCGCCCCGAAGCCCGGTTGGGTGCGCGTCGAGGTCATCGACGACGGACCGGGCATCCCGCCCGAGCGCATCGATAAACTCTTCGAACCCCGCTTTACCACGAAGAACGGGGAGGTCCGCTTCGGCATGGGCATCGGCTTAAGCATCTGCCGCGGCATCGTCAGCGCGCACCACGGCACGATCGAACTGACCTCTTCTACCAACGGCACCTGCGCCACTGTGGGCCTGCCCATCGACGGCCCGCACGCACACGACGAAGGAGACACACCATGAACCTTGCCATCCTGATTCTGGAAGATGAGGCGGAAGTCCGCGCCGCCGTCGAGCGCGACCTTTTGCCCTTTGCCGAGCACATCCGCGTGGAGGTCGCCTCCGACGTGGAGGAGGCGTGGGAGGTGATCGACGAGCTCACCGAAGACGGCGACGTACTCGCACTCGCGCTGTGTGACCACCGCATGCCCGGCACCACCGGCGTCGAGTTTTTGGTCCAGATGATGGACGACGACCGCACCGCCGCCACCCGCAAAGTCCTGGTCACCGGCCAGGCGCAGCTGCGCGACACAGTGCGCGCGGTCAACGAAGCCCACCTGGACCACTACATTGCCAAGCCGTGGGACGTCGACGAGCTGCACCAGGTGGTGCGCACCATGCTCACCGACTACGTCGAGGACATGGACATCGATCCCCTGCCCTACCTCGACGTCCTCGACGCCGCGCGCGCGATGGAGCTTGTCCGCCGGCGCTAGGGGGCGTTCCACCCCGTACGGGGTGAGATTGTCAAAATCGCTGGTGACAGGCCTAGCGTGGTGGCTATGCAGTTGCCAAAGTTTGGCCCCGCGTGGGCCGGTGCCTTGATGGGCACTTCTATCGCCTCCACGTTGTCTGGGCTCCACGGTCTGCACGTAAACCAGCTCGTGTTCGCCCTGATCGCGGCATTGTTGCTGCTGATCTTCACCGCAGGCGCGCGCAATGCGCCTCCCCAGCACCAGAACATGGCGGCGTGGGGCATGTACACGATGGGGCTTCTCGCGTGCGGCTCGGCGTGGACTGCGCTGACCGGCTACGACGCTTTCCAGCTGGCCAGCTGGTGGATTGGCGCACCGCTGTCCGTCGTGGTCTGCCTCTGGCAACTGTGGGCGCTGTGGAAACTGCCGCACCACTACGACACACCCGCGTTCCCATGGGGACTCGCCCTGGTCACGCCCATGGTCGCAGCCACCTCCGGCGGCCAGCTCGCCGTACACCACGGGCAGTTCTACCACTACGCCGGCGAGGTGTGCTTCTTCCTCACCTTCCTCACGGCCATCCCACTGTTCGCCTACTGCTACTGGTGCTTCGCCCGCCGCAGCTACCGGCCCCGCGGCGCAGCAGCAGGCACCGCCTGGATCCCCCTCGGGGTGGTCGGCCAGTCGACGGCAGCCTCAGCCGTGCTTTTCGACGCCCACCGCTACGGCATCATCATGTTCACCATCGGTGCCCCGTGTGTCCTCTTCGCGATGTACTGCTTCTACCACGCAGTCTTTTCCTGGGCATCGTACGGCCCGGGTTGGTGGGGCTCCACCTTCCCGGTCGGCACGCTGTCCCTGGGCGCCTGGTATGAGGGTTGGCGGCCACTGTCGTTCGCGCTGCTCATACTGCTCTTCGGGCACTGGGGTGTGTCCGCGTTGCGCTACGTGGCTTGGAGTGTTCAGCGGGCGTAACTGGCGGGGTCCGGCTTCGGAGAGTATAGAAAAGTGGAACCATTTTTATCTCCTGGTCCCCTTCTGGAAGAACCGACTTGTGCATTTGGACTAGGTGTCATAGCAATTGAGCGGGGACGAACTCCTTGATTAAGTAGCGCGAGACCTCGAGATTTGAAGGATCAGTTGCTTGGCCAGCTCTGGCTTCTTTTCGACTCTTCGCGAGACCTCATCTAAAAGCTCGTCCAGCGTGCTGAGGAAGATCAGCTCTTCTTGAGTCAACTTTGCAGTGATGTCGTCCCTCGGTATAAGCCCGCATAGAACAAGCCCGATTGTCGTCCGCTTTCCATATGCTTTCGCAATTGCTATCACGGTATCGGCAGACACGCGGTCTTCTACAAATTCAAGACGCAGCTGCTCGAGATCTACTCCGCACCGTTTAGAAACTGTGATCAGGTCATCGCCATTAGTGACTTCGTTGAACCAACGGGTCATCGTTGCTTCCTTGTGAATCTGTAGACGCCTGATTGTTCCACAGGAATCACTCATTTTTGGGCAACAAATGTTGGTGTTTCACCGCACGAGCGGGAGGTTTGCAGCGCAGTGCCGCTAGTCAAACACAACCCCCGCACGCTCCCCCCGTTGTACGTGTGAACACATTTCTCTTTACTTTCCCACACTTCGCAGATTAAGGTAAGCCTTGGCTAGTAAAGGGTAGCCTTACCTTGATTGGATGCCGCCCTTCGATTGCCACGTTACACACGAGAAAGTTCTGAATATGTTCATCGCCGCTTTCCTGGTCGGCCTCCGCGAGGGCTTGGAAGCATCCCTTATCGTCGGCATGTTATTCGCCGCCATCAAGCGCCGCCGCAGCACCACCACCGGCGACGACAAGGGTCACCTGAACACCGCGGCCCGCACCGTGTGGGTCGGTGTGGTCTTGGCAGCAGTGATCTGCACGGCACTCGGCGCGCTATTCACCTTTGGCCGCTACGGATTGTCGTTCCGTGCCCAGGAAGCGATCGGCGGCACCATGTCGCTGATCGCGGTGGCCATGATCACTGGCATGGTCCTCTCCTTAAGCAACAAGGGCGGCAAACTGCGCACCATGCTCGAGGACAAAACGGGCGTTGCGCTGACCAAAGGCAAGCAGGCCATGTTCTGGCTCGCGTTCGTCGCCGTTGCTCGCGAAGGCATTGAACTGACCCTCCTATTGTGGGGCTGGATGACCACACCAAGTGCGGTCATTGGCGCGTTCGCCGGCATTGGGGTTGCCATCGTGATGGGTTGGCTGATCTACCGGGGTGCTCTTCGCCTGAACCTGGGCACATTCTTCACCTGGTCGAGTGCCCTGCTCATCATTGTGGCGGCAGGCATCCTCGCTTACGCCATCCACGACCTGCAGGAGGCGCAGTTCCTCCCCGGGCCGTTCTCCGGCGCACCGATTGCCCCGACGCACCCGCGTACCGGCGAGGTCCTCACTGGGTTTGCTACGTACCCGTTCTGGATGGCGTCGTTCCCGTTCGGCTGGGCGTTCAACATCGACGAGTTCATCGACCCCGCCGGAATCACCGCCGCGCTGCTCCAAGCGTTCACCGGATTTATGCCGCAAATGTCCTGGCTACAAGTCATCGCCTGGGCCGGATACCTCGCTGTCATTGTTCCCATTTTTGTGGGGCATGTGCGGGGGCGGGGTGGTGTCGTCGATAAGCAAAGCAACAAAACTTCCTCCACACACAACGAAAACTCACGAAAGGTCTCACAATGAAGCGCTCCCCCGCCATCGTTGCCGCACTCGCTCTTACCCTCCCGCTGACTGCGTGCGTGGAAAACAGCACCGGCGACGCCATCGACGTCCAAGCGAAGGAAGACTCCTGCGCCGTCGCTACAAACTCGGTGGAATCGGGCACCAACACCTTCTCCATCACCAACTCCGGCGAGCGCGTCACCGAGTTCTATCTGCTGGCCGAAGACGGCCTACGCGTCATCGCTGAGCGCGAGAACATCACGCCGGGCAGCACCGCAGACCTCACCGTCCAGCTCGAGCCGGGCTCCTACTTCACCGCCTGCAAGCCTGGCCTGCGCGGACCGAACATCGGCCAAGCGGAGTTCACCGTCACCGGCGAGCCGATCACCTACGACGAATCCGACGAGAAGCGCTTCAACGAAGCACGCGACAACTACGTCAACTTTGTTAAGAACGAGGTCGCCGAACTGCTTCCAAAGGTCGAGGAATTCGCCGCAGCCTACGCCGCGGGTGACGACGACAAGGCCAAGGACCTCTACGCCACCACCCGTGTCCACTACGAACGCATCGAGCCAATTGCTGAGGCCCTCGGCGTCCTCGACGCACGGATTGACTACCGCGAAGTGGACTACATCGCCGAAGCCGACCAGCTCAAGGAAGACGATCCGACGTTTACCGAATGGCTCGGCTTCCACCGCATGGAAAAAGACCTGTGGCCGCCAGCTGCCGATGCCAAGAACGCCGACGGTGCCCCAGCCCGCGAAGGCTGGGAGCCGTCCTCGCCGCAGAAGCGCCGCGAGATCGCCGACGCACTCGTCGCCGACGTTGAAGCCCTCAACGACACCGTGCAGGCCGATGACTTCGCCGCAGAAAACGACATCACCGTCGACACCGTGTCCAACGGCGCAATGGACCTGCTCGAAGAGGTAGCCACCACCAAGGTCACCGGCGAGGAAAACTGGTGGTCGCACAAGGACCTCTACGACTTCCAGGCCAACATCCAGGGCTCGCGCATCGCGTTTGACATGGTCAAGGGCATCGCCGCCGAGCGCGGTGAAGAAGGCGCGAAGCTGGTCAGCGAGATCGAGCAACGTTTCGACGACATCCAGTCCCTCCTCGATGAATACGGCAGCCTTGAGACCGGCTACGTGGACTACGACGAAGTCGACGCCGGCCAGCAGGCGAAACTCACCCGCGCCATCGACGCGCTGCGCGAGCCGCTGTCCAACCTGACCGGCACCGTGCTGGGGCTCAACGTAGATACTGCTGCAGATTCGGAGGCGGAATCCTAAAATGAGCGGGTTCAACCGACGCACCTTCTTGGCGCTTGGCGGTGTCAGCGCCGTCGGCGCTGCCGCTGCCGCCTGCTCACGGGACGAATCCCGTGGGGCATCTGGCGACATCGAGGCGGCTGAGAACGACGAGCTGATCATCGACTTCGCCGGCGAGCACCAAGCCGGGATCATCAGCCCGATGCAAAACAGCCTCCACTTCGCGGCGTTCGACATGGACGAGAAAGCCTCCCGCGATGACTTGATCGACCTGTTGCAGCGCTGGACCGACGCTGCCCGACGGCTCACACTCGGCGGCGAAGTCAGCGCCAAGGGTGCGTTCGGCGGTGGCGCGGACTTCCCGCCCGACGATTCCGGCGAAGCCTTCGACCTGGGCCCGTCTGCCCTCACCATCACCATCGGGTTCGGCCGCAGCCTGTTCCGCGACCAATTCGGCCTGGCTAACAAACTGCCAACCGAGTTCACCGCAATGCCGCCAATGACCAACGACTTTCTCAACCGTGAGCAGTCCGACGGCGACATCTGCATCCAGGCATGTGCCAACGACCCACAGGTGGCCACTCACGCCATCCGCAACCTCACCCGCTTGGCCGTGCCCGATGCGGTGCTGCGCTGGAGCCAGATCGGTTTCGGCAAAGCCGCCGTGACCACCCGTGAGGAAAGCACCCCACGCAACCTCTTCGGACAGAAGGACGGCACCGCGAACCTACGCGCCGAAGATACCGAAGCGTTGGACGAACACGTGTGGATCCCGTCCGACTCCTCCCAACCCTGGGCAGCCGGCGGAACGTACCTGACCGCCCGACGCATCGCCATGAACATCGAGGTGTGGGACACCCTCCAGCTCAAGGAGCAGGAGCGCGTCACCGGCCGCGACAAGGTTGAAGGTGCCCCGCTGACCGGCACCAACGAGTTCGACGAGCCGGACTTTTCCGCCACCAACGAGCGCGGCCGTCCCGTCATCGACCACGGCTCGCACGTGTTCAATGTGCACCCCGACCAAAACGGTGGCATCCGCATGCTGCGCCGTGCGTTCAACTTCGTCGATGGCTCCAACGAACAAGGACGCCTCGACGCGGGGCTGTTCTTCATGGCGTTCACCCGCACCGTGGATAGGTTTGCCACAGTGCACCGATCCATGTCGCGTGACGAAATGCTTCTCGAATATCTCAAGACCACCAAAACCGGCACCTACCTCATCCCACCCGGCGTGGGTGAGGCCGGTTTCGTCGGTGAAGGAATGTTTGCCTAGCTCCTGTCCTGTGTCTCGCCTCTGCGTCCTTTCACCGCCACAACAACGCCCACGATGTAGGCCACAATCACTCCAAGGACACAGAGCAAACACAATGTTGAGGAAAATTCTAACGCCCATCTCCCTACAAGCTGGGTGAAAACGGATTTCACGCTCTCCTCAGTGTCACCGGTATCAACCATAAAGAAGCCGGCTAGGAAGAGAAAGACCGTTACCGCGATGAAGGCCCAAGACTCGTGAGGTGGCAGGCCTAGCGTTAGTCCTATGACGTTGCCAAAGTTCGGTCCCGCTTGGGCCGGCGCTTTAATGGGAACCTCGATTGCGTCGAGTTTGACTGGGTTACATGGATTTCATGTAGCCCAGCTCGTGTTTGCGGTCATCGCGGCGGGGCTCCTCGTTGTGTTCACGGTCGGCGTGCGCAATGAGCCGCCGCGGCACCAGAACACGGCGGCGTGGGGCAAGTACACGATGGGGCTGCTCGCGTGCGGCTCGGCGTGGACGGCACTCACGGGCAACGATGCGTTCCAGCTGGTGGATCGGCGCGCCACTGGCCATCATCGTGTGCGTGTGGCAACTCTGGGGTTTGTGGAAGCAGTCCGCGCACTACACCGAGCCTGCGTTCCCGTGGGGCTTGGCGCTCGTGTCCCCGCTGGTCGCCGCGACATCCGCCGGGCAGCTCGCCCCCCATCACGGCGAGTTTTATCACTACGCGGGTGAGCTGTGCTTCTTCCTCACGTTCTTCACCGCGATCCCGCGCTTCCTCCTCTACTGCTACTGGACCGGCACGCGCCCGTGTGGCGCCGCCGCGGGTACAGCGTGGATTCCCATCGGTGTTGTCGGCCAGTCGACGGCAGCATCAACATTGCTTTTCGACGCCCACCTGTACGGCCTCATCATGTTCACCCTCGCCGTACCGTGTGTCCTCTATGCCATGTACTGCTTCTACGAGGCTGTCCTCCACTGGGCGCCCTACGGCTCTGGTTGGTGGGGCTCTACCTTCCCCGTGGGCACCCTGTGCTTGGGTGCTTGGGACGAAGGCTGGCAAGCACTTTCCTTAGCGCTCCTCGTGCTCTTGCTCCTCCACTGGGGTGTCTGCGCGGTGCGCTTTGGCTCCTGGGAACTAAGCCTGTGCTAGATGCATCGACCAGATGATGAGGATCAGGCGCCCGGGGAACTCCCCGTCCGGCACGCCCACGACTCGGCATAGCGGCCGCCCTTCGCCAGCAATTCATCGTGCGTGCCCCGTTCTGCGACCGTCCCGTCCTCCGAAAGCACGACGATGAGGTCGGCATCGCGGACGGTGTGCAAGCGATGGGCGACGACGATCACGGTGCGATCGCCGCGCAACGCCTCAATCGTGCCGACGATCGCCCGCTCAGTGGCCGCATCCAGCGAGGACGTCGGCTCGTCGAGAAGCACCACCGGGGAATCCTTCAGAAGCGCCCGGGCGATGGCGAGGCGCTGCCGCTCGCCTCCCGACAGCAGCGTCCCCTCCTCCCCCACCGGGGTATCCCACCCGGAAGGCAGCAGCTCCACGATGCGGTCCACCCCGGAACGCCGGGCGGCCTCACGCAAGCGGTCCCCGTCACCGGGCTCGGAACCGAATCCGGGATCGGCGAAGACCACGTTGTCCCGCACGGACGCGTCGAAAAGGAACGTCTCCTGGAACACCGGGGTCACCAGCGAGTTCACGCCGTCGGTGCCGATCCGAGGCAAGGGCACCCCGCCGATGAGGATCTCCCCCGAGTCCGGATCATGAAAACGCGACAGCAGCCGCATGACCG
>ERZ1673749.545-NODE-545-length-39720-cov-9.797857_pt1 | contig 39720 bp, 35 predicted proteins | sample MGYA00580204_ERZ1673749 | MGnify/ENA primary metagenome ERZ1673749 (study PRJEB41218, sample SAMN15661745) | gut metagenome | host: Homo sapiens | place: Canada: London | collected 2015-08-20/2019-03-30 | study: EMG produced TPA metagenomics assembly of...
CATCACCTTGCCAAGGTGAGGGTCGCGAGTTCGAGTCTCGTCATCCGCTCCAAGTACTTCGGGTTGACGCCGAATACTTCGGAGGTAACTCCACGGTGGATTGGTCGAGTGGTTAGGCAACGGTCTGCAAAACCGTGTACACGGGTTCGATTCCCGTATCCACCTCCAAGCTGCAATAGCCTTGCGCGATTAGCTCAGCGGTAGAGCACTACCTCGACACGGTAGGGGTCACTGGTTCGATCCCAGTATCGCGCACAGAGGGTCTTTCCCCTCGGCAACTGAATAACAATGCGGATGTAGCGCAGTTGGTAGCGCATCACCTTGCCAAGGTGAGGGTCGCGAGTTCGAGTCTCGTCATCCGCTCCACGAACGACTATGCCCCCGGTCTTTCCCGGGGGCATAGTCGTTTTCTCGGCGGTTGGAGGGGGTTAAACGAGGCCCCGAGAACGAGCCTCGCCTCCAATCCGAGCCTCCCGCCTACTCGCCAGGTGTCTGGCTTTCCAGCTGTTCGAGAAACAGCCGCGCGACCGTGAACTCCAGCGGCTCCTCCCGCGGATCGGAGTAGGTCTTCTCCCCTGCCCGGCGCGCCAGTTGCTCGCGCGCCAGCGAGACGATGGCCTCCAATCCTCCGGACGAAACCTGCATCGGGTTCTTCGTTGTCTGCACCAGTTTGGGGTCGATACCCATATCTGCTGCAATCGCGCGGAACAGCGCCTTGTCTTGGTTCATCTCTGCCCCTCGGGTCACCCGGGGATGGATACGCAGCGCGAGGTCGACTGCCTCGTGAGTCTGCCACACCTGGATGTGGCGCTCGGGCTCTGCGATGAGGCGCTCATAGAAGTCTGGGATGAAGCGCTCTCGGGTGAAGTTCGCTTGAATCCCCTGACGCACCTGGATATCCCATTGCTGGAGGAAGTCTTCTGCGTCGGCGGCGATGGCTTTCCCGCCCAGGAACAGTGCATCCGCGCCCGCGCCGGTGATCAATGCCCCGTCGATACCGCACTCTTGCCGATGCTTGTCGACGGCCACCAAGATGGCACCAGAGAGCACTTCCCATGGCTCGGCGGACTCGAGCCGCTCGACGGTTTCAGCAAGCAGCCGCTCCAGTGCATCACCGCGTGGGGCAATCACGTGGTGCTCGAAGCCAAGTGCGCGTGCTACTTCGCGTGCCACGCGGGTTTCCTCTGCAGCCTGTGGCGAGGACTCATGGCTAAACGTCACTGCGAGGACGTCGGTGCGCAGCCGGGCGAGCGCCGACGCAATGAGGATCGAGTCGACTCCGCCTGAGAGCATGAGCACAGGGCGTCCCGGCCAGCGATCCAGCACCGCTGTCAGGCGCGCGTCGAGGTAATCGACGATGGCCTGCTTCGCTGGCGCATATTCGGTGATGTCGTACGTACCTGGCTCGATGTTGCGTTGATCGGCGACGTATTCGCAACCCTTATCCGTTATGGCCATGTTTCGTCCTTTCTTCAAGCACCGCAATTCGCTGCTGCAGCTCTCGTATCTGCTTTCGCCGAGTCTTTACCACCACCGGCTCGGCGTGTGTATGGCGGTAGACCGCCACGTGCACCATCCAGGAAAACGCGCCCAGGATGACCCCGGCGGTGAGGATCAAGCCGAATCTCTCGAGCGTACCCACATTCTCCAGCCCGGCGAGTGAAATATTGAAGGACAACACGCCGATCACTGCGAGGAATACGGAAAGGATCTCAATGCTCCGCAACAGGCTATTTCGCGACTCAGCTTCGATCTTCTCCGACATGCGTTCTACCTCAGTGCTCACGTGCGCTAGCTCCTCGTCGACGCGGCCTTGGATCGAGTTTTGGACCTGGCGCTCCGTTGCAATCATCATCCGGTAGGAGACGAATTCTCCGTGCAGTACGGTCGCGTCGGCGGGCAGGTTCTTGATAGCCATCTGTACCGAGTGCAAGGCTTCTGCGTAAAAGTCGTCGCGGGTGCGAACTGTGTGTCCGGAAAACAGATCTGAGCATGGTGCGGCTTCAATGGCGGCCATGCGCCGGTAGCCTTCTGCCCGCCGGTAGTGCGCAACAAAGTCATTCGGCGAGTGGTAGCGCAAGATCGCCTCCGAGAAGGCAAGAATCTGCTCCCCGTACTCGGTGTCTGGGTACAGCCACAGCCCGTGCAGCATCAGGTGCTTGATCTTGAGCGGCACGGATTCAAGTTGCGAGGCCGTCAATTCCTTATCGCCGTGCGAGACCCCTACAGCGTCGAACACGTGCTGCGAGTCGATTCTGCGCCCCGAAAGCAACCGGGCGAAAGTCAGAAAGACCTGGTTGAGGTTGACGGTCACCGAGAGGTCGTGAAAGCGCAAGGGTGCATCGTTGGCCATGTCGAGCACGCGCCGGATGCCGTCGTGGTCGAAGTTGAAGCGGTGCAGTTGCAGCTCGATGAGGATGAGCGCGAACTCCGCCGTGCGAGATTGCTTTGCCCACTCCGGTAGCAGCCGCAGCCACTCCTCGTTGTGCTGGCCGAGACACAGCTCGCGGGCTCTCCACGTCGCATCGGTCACCGCATTGAACATCGCTTCAAAGGCGTCGAGCTCACGGTAGACGGTGTGTCCAAACACCTCGTGCGCAAGCTCGCAGACGAGTTGTTTCCAGCCAACACCTGTCGTGTCGGAGCTAAACAGGGTGGCGAAAAGCCGGTCTGGACTTTCGCCACCCACCTATACCCGCTGCGCTTCTTCTACGAGCGGTAGCCGATCGACCACGTGTGCTTCCTCCAAAAATCCCTGCAGTCGGATGTGTACGCTTGACGCCATGGTAGACGCGCGCACGACTGTTGACCCAACACAACTGCTAGGTCCTGTGCTCCCCCCTTCAGTCCCCCAGCTGCGATTACTGGCCGTGATGACTGCCTCCGGCGCGGCGACAATCGACGGCACCTCTCGCTCACTCGGCAACAGCATCGACTCGGAGCTTCTCAACCTGCTGCGCGTGTGGTCGGATGCGGTGTTGGTAGGTGGCGGCACCGCGCGTGCCGAGAACTATTTTGGGGTTAAGTGCACCGACGAAGACAAGGCAGAGCGTCGAGCGCGCGGACAAGCCGAAGTTCCGCCGCTGGCGATAATTACCAAAAGCTTCGACTTCGATGTCAACACCCAGCTCTTCTACGACACGGAGGTGCCCCCGCTCTTCCTCGCCCCGCAGCAACGCGTCGATAACCCAGCGCTCGAGGAGCGTCGGGAAGCACTTCGCGCAGCTGGCGGCCGCATCCTTTCCACTGGCGACGGATCCGCGCACGCAATTCTCGGTGCCCTGCGCGCGAAGGGCTTCAACCGCATCGCCTGCGAAGGCGGACCCGGGCTCTACAGCATGCTGCTTTCCGCCGGTCTTGGCGACATTTTGCACCTGACTATCGATCCGACGTTGCAAGGCAACGTGGAAAAGCCGCTTTTCGGAGGTGGTGGGGACTACACCGTGTCACTGCAGGTCGAAGATGTGAGGGTGAGCGAAGATTCGATGATGTTCGTACGCTACCGCATGCCGGGTGCCGCCGCTTCCCGTGAGGAGTAAAGGATTCGGTACGGTTGTGCGCGTGACGTACGCGCAAAGGACGCGCCCTGACTGGGCGCAACGCTTAGATACTTACTGGACTGCACCCGCCCCATTCGTGGCGGAAGGTTCGCGCACGCTTTCCACGCCCGCCGCCCGCACGGCGCGCGCCGCGGCCTGGCCACTGGCGATTCTGCTGATTATCCACCGCGTGTTCGTGCTCGCAAGGCAAGGCTCGCCGACGGACGATTTCACCACCGTGTGGGCTGCAGCCCACAGGTTTGTGGAGCGCGTGCCTGTCTACAACGAGGTCTACCACTACGTCGACCCGCACTACCTGTACAACCCCGGCGCCACCTTATTGCTTGCCCCACTCGGACTCGCAGCGGATCCGAACGCTGTGCGCCCGCTGTTCATCCTCGCAAACGCGCTCGCCATCATCGCTGCGCTCGCCTGGTGCACCACATTGGCGGGGCGCAGCCTCCGCGGCCCGGTGTTTCCCGTCGCGCTCGCGCTCGCCTTCGCCACCGAAGCGGTGACGAACACCTTGGTGTTCTCCAACATCAACGGCATCCTGCTGCTCGCACTCACCGCCTTTCTCGCCAGCTACCGCGCAGGCCGCAACATCGCGGCCGGCGTGGTGCTGGGACTTGCCATCTTGATCAAGCCGATGTTCGCGCCCCTGCTTGTGCTGCCGCTCATGCAACTGCGCTGGCGCACCCTGCTCGCGGGCATCGCCGTACCGATCCTGCTCAATGCCATCGCCTGGCCGCTCACCCCTGGCGCGGGCGACTACTTCGGCAAACTCGTCCCCTATCTCGGCATCACCCGCGACTACGCCAACTCATCACTGGCCGGTTTCGCTGTCTACTTCGGTATGCCGGGATGGCTGCACGCCGTATGCTTCGTCCTCTTCGCCGCCGCCGTAGCGATCGCAGTGCTCGGCTTAGCGCGCTGGCGCTTTTCCGACGAGTGGCTCTGGCTCACCTGCTCCACAGCGGTCCTGCTCGCCGGCGTTTGCCTGCTCAGTTCTTTGGGCCAGGCGTACTACACCATGATGCTCTTCCCGGCAGCGTTTACCGCACTCAGCCGTACTAGCCCCTTCCACGTCGGCACGGTGTGGCTGGGGCTCATCCTGTGCGTGAGCCCGCTGCGCTTCGATGTCGAGGTCATGGGGCTGAGCGGACGCTGGCTTGGTACCTTCTTGCCCACGGCTGGGTGGGCCATATTCATCGTGGCGGTGGCCGCGTGGGTAGTCTCGGTGCAAATGCACACGTCAGCTAAGGAGGCCCACCATGGCTAAAGACACCCCCGATTTTTCCTCACTGTCCCCGCAGGAATGGAAGGAAAGGCTCACTCCCGAGGAGTACCACGTGCTGCGCGAGGCCGGGACCGAGCCCCCGGGCGTGGGCGAATACACCGACACCACGACGGAGGGGGTCTACCGCTGTCGCGCCTGCAACGCCGAGTTGTTCCGCTCTTCCTCAAAATTCGACGCGCACTGCGGCTGGCCTGCCTTTTTCACCCCGTTGGCAGGCGACGCCGTCATCGAGCGCGAGGACCGCTCCCTCGGCATGGTGCGCACCGAGGTGTTGTGCGCCAATTGCCACTCGCACCTCGGCCACGTTTTCGCCGGCGAGGGCTTCGACACCCCGACCGATCTGCGCTACTGCATCAACTCAATCTCGCTGACCCTCGAAAAGCGCTAGCTTCTCGCTTGTCGACGTCGCGTGGCCTGCCCCGCGACGTCGACAAGCATGCTGCGGCTAGGGCAGGATCTCGGTAATCTCGCTGATATCGTTCACGCGGCGGCCCGTCTGGAACGGGATCTCTTCGCGCACGTGCAGGCGGGCCTCGGTGTAGCGCATGGTGTGCATGAGCTGCTCGATACGCTCAAGCGTCGGCGCCTCAAAAGCGAGCATCCACTCGTAATCACCGAGCGTGAACGCCTCGACCGTGTTCGCACGGACATCGGCAAAGTCACGAGCGGCCTTGCCGTGGTTGGCCAAAATGCTGCGGCGCTCCTGCGGGTCCAACAGGTACCACTCGTAGGAACGAACGAAGGGGTAGACGGTAATCCACGCCTCCGGCTCCTCACCCATGATGAAGCTGGGCAGGTGGGACTTGTTAAATTCCGCCGGACGGTGCAAGCCGTTGCCGATCCACGAGACCTCAAGCAGCTGGCCAAGTGTGGTCGTGCGACGGAAATCTGCGAGCGCCTTCTGCAGCTCCTCGAAGTGCTCTGCATGCCACCACACCATGAAGTCGGCGTCGGCGCGGATCCCGGTGTTGTCGTAAATGCCGCGCACCACGACCTTGCCCTCAGCCTCAAGGTCCGCGAAAAACTGCTGCGCTTCCTTGGTCAGCTCTTCACGTTCCGAGCCCAGCGCACCCGGGATTGCGCGGAAAACTGCAAACTGCAGGTAACGCTGCACCGCATTCAGTGCGTCGAAATCAAGCTTGGCCATACGTTTCTTCTCCCTTCCTGTGGCCCGGGATAGGCCACCTCAAACGAAAGTCGTATGTCAGTCTACGCGGTGCACGCCACGGCGCGCCTCCCACCCGATGCCCCACATGGCGTTTACCTTAAAGCCTGTGATGAATTCGGACACCCCCTCCCAGCCGGGCAACGGTACGCGCGACACGCACAGCGAGCAGGCCAGCCTGCCCGCGGACTTCTCCGCAGCGGTGGAGTCCATGCACGCGGCGAAGCTGCGCCCAGAAATCACCCTGGGCACTATCCGCCCGCCACAGCGGCCCGCACCATACAGCCACGCCGTGGGGCTTGAGGTAGAGCGCCCGCAGGAGACGAAGGCCGGCGAGGCAATTCCCGTCGATTCCGATGGCGATGCGTTCGGCCGACTCATCCTTTTGCATTCGCCCGACGCGGAGGAGGCCTGGGAGGGCTCCATGCGTCTGGTGGCCTACATCCAGGCCGACATGGACGATGCTGTCGCCTCCGACCCACTGCTTCCCGACGTCGCGTGGCAGTGGCTCAACGAATCGCTCGATGAGACCGGGGCCGGTTTTACCAACTTGGGCGGCACTGTAACCTCCACCGCGTCGGTGCGTTTCGGGGAGATCGGCGGGCCGCCACGTGCCTACCAGCTGGAAATGCGTGCGTCGTGGACCGCAGAAGGCATCGACCTTGCAGCGCACGTCGAAGCCTTCGCGAAAGTGCTCGCGCACGTCGCCGGCTTACCTCCTGAAGGTGTGACCGCGCTGGGAAGCCGCTAAAGTCTTTTCAGGTGTCACACCAACCGCAATACGAACTCGTCGACGACCCTGCAGGGTTCCATCGCGCCGCCGCGCGTCTTGCCGCTGGACGCGGCCCATTCGCGGTAGACACTGAGCGTGCTTCGAGCTTCCGCTACGGCGATCGCGCGTTTCTCGTCCAGGTGTACCGCCCGGGGGCGGGTGCCTACCTCATCGCGCCCGAGGGCTACCGCACTGAGTTTCGCTCTGCGTTCGCGCCGGTGCTCAACCACGGCACGTGGATCCTACACGCAGCCGGCGAAGACCTTCCCTCGTTGGCTGAACTCGGGCTGCACGCCGGCGCGTTATTCGATACCGAACTCGCCGGACGCATTGTGGGCTATACACGTACCAACCTCGGCGCGATGGTCGAACAGCTCGTCGGCGTCCACTTGGAAAAAGGGCACGGCCGCGAAGACTGGTCGACGGTCCCGCTGCCGAAGGAATGGCAAGACTACGCCGCATTAGACGTGCTCTACCTCCACGACCTCGCCGACGCGCTGACCTGCATTCTGGCCGAAAACGACAAGCTCGACATCGCGGAGCAGGAGTTCACCCATATTTTGCGGACCCGCTCCCAGGCCCCGGAACAGGGCACCTGGCGCGATGTGAAAGGGATTTCCCGCATCACCTCCCGGGAGTCGCTCCAGATTGCGCGTGCGCTGTGGGAGCACCGAGAAGACATTGCTCGGAGCCAAGATCGCTCCCCCAACCGCCTGCTCCCCAACAAGGTGCTCGTGGATATCGCCACGAACCGTCCCCGCAACGCTGCTGAAATTCGCGCTATTCCCGGGTTTCCCCGTCGTCGGCACGGCGCAGCGGAGCGCTGTGCCGCTATCCTTCACGACGCGCGTGGTGCCGATCCTTCAACCTGGCCACGCCCGCAGCGGCATGGCCCCTCGGCCACGCCCTCGAACTCGACGTTGAAGAAGCACTATCCGCAAGCGTGGGAGTGCATCAGCGCGGCTCGCTCCGAAATCGAATCGCTTGCGACAGAGCTCGACCTCAACACCTCGACGCTTGTGAATGCGAGGCGTCTTCGCTCCGTGCTGTGGGGTGCGATGCACGCAGAGAACGCATGGAGCATCGACCAGGCGTACGCGGCGCTCGAGACTGCTGGCGCGAGGCCTTGGCAGTGTGAGCTGGTCGCACCGATTATTGTCGCCGCCAACGCGCACGAGGTGCCTACTCCCCCGGCTCGCACGTAACAGCGATGTAAGGTTAGCGGTCCGCCAGCTCCAGTGCCCACTGGCGCACCTGGTCCGTGGCGCTTGCCGCATCAAGCCCGTACTCTGCGAGCACCTCGTCTCGCGAGGCGTGCTGTGGGAACACGGAAGGGAAAGCGAGCTGCCGCAAGGGGGTATCTACTCCCGCCGCATGCAGCGCCTCGGCGACCGCCGAGCCGACCCCGCCGCGCAGCAGGCCATCCTCGTAGACCACAACCAAGTCGGCGTCGGCAGCCATGTCCACGAGCTCTGCGGCAACGGGGATGACCCACCGCGGGTCCACCACCGTCAGATCAATGCCCTCTTCAGCGAGCTGTGCAGCAGCCTCACAGGCCGGGGCGGCAAAGGTGCCGATGGCGACCATGAGGACGTTCAGACGAGATTCCTCCGCGTCCGCCCCTTCCGAGTGCTCCGGGCGGCGCAACACGTCCACATTGCCGCGGCGCTCAATGGCGGGGATGTCTTTGCCCACCTTCCCTTTGGGGAAACGCACGATCGTGGGGCCGTCGTCGACGGCGAGTGCCTCCCCGAACTCCTCGCGCAGTCGCTCCGGGTCGCGGGGTGCCGCGATACGGATGCCCGGCACGATCGAGGCGACCGCGAGGTCCCAGACACCGTTGTGGCTGGCTCCATCCGAACCGGTCACGCCAGCCCGATCAAGCACCACGGTCACCGGCAAATGCAGAAGACCTGCATCCATGAGCAGCTGGTCGAAGGCGCGGTTGAGGAAGGTGGAGTACACCGCGACCACCGGGTGCATCCCACCGAGCGCGAGCCCGGCGGCAGAGGTGATCGCGTGCTGTTCCGCGATGCCAACGTCGAAGAATCGGTCCGGGAATTGCTCCGCGAAAGGCTGCAGTCCGGTCGGTCCCGCCATCGCGGCCGTGATAGCCACGATGTCGTCTCGCTCGTGACCGGCGCGGAGCAGCTCCTCGGTAAACACGTTCGTCCAGCCCGGGGCCGACTTGGCTAACGACGCGCCAGTGACCGGATCGATCACACCGGTTGAGTGCATTTGATCCGCCTGGTCGTTGACGGCGGGGGCAAACCCATGCCCCTTCTCCGTCACCACGTGGACAATCAGCGGCCCCTCGTAACTGTGTGCATACTTCAGCGCACTAATCAGCGCCTTCACATCGTGGCCCTCCACGGGGCCGACATATTTCATGCCCAAATCCGAAAACATTTCGGTGGGCAGTACCTGGTATTTCACGCCCTCCTTGAGTGCGTGTAGTGCATCGAAGGTCCGCTCGCCGACCCAGCCCATGGATTTCAGCGTCTTCTTGCCGTTTTCCATCACCTCGTCGTACCCCGGCTGCATACGCAGCGCTGCGAGCTGGCCGCGGAGTTTGGTCAGGTTGTTGGCAAAGCCACCGATCGTCGGGGAATAGGATCGCCCATTGTCGTTGACCACAATGACGACGTTGCGCTCACCTGCGGCAATGTTATTGAGTGCCTCCCAGCACATGCCACCAGTAAGCGCACCATCACCGACGACGGCCACCACTTTGTCCGAGCTGCGACCGGACAATTCCTTCGCTTTCGACAGCCCGTCTGCATACGACAACGACGCGCTCGCGTGCGAGGACTCGGTCCAGTCATGCTCGGATTCAGCGCGTGCGGTGTAGCCCGACAGCCCACCCTTCTTGCGCAGGGTATCGAACTGGTTCGCGCGACCGGTGAGGATTTTGTGCACGTAGGACTGGTGCGAGGTGTCAAAGATAATGGGATCAGTTGGAGAATCGAAGACGTAGTGCAATGCCAGCGTGAGCTCGACCACGCCCAGATTGGGCCCCAGGTGGCCCCCGGTTGCGGATACCTTGGAGATCAACAGCTGACGAATCTCTGCCGCAAGCGCACGCAGTTGCTCCTGCGAAAGCGACTTAATGTCCGCCGGCGATGTGAGTCCCTCGAGCATTCCCACTGTCCTCAAGCTCTCCTTCTCTCGCCCTACAGTCTTTCCCGCCACAGGACGCACCACCTGATGCAACCTGCCTGCATTTCACGCCATCTTACACCGTGGCGGGCCCACGACCGTAGCCCTACTGGTCGGCCGGTCGGAGCAGACACATCGTTTCAAAGTGGTGGGTGTTGGGGAAGGCGTCGAGAAGCATGAGGCGCTCGACCACAAAGCCTTCGGCACCCCAGCTCGCCAGATCTCGCGCCAGCGTCGCCGGGTCGCACCCGACGTGGATGACGCGCTCCGGGCCCGCATGGGCAACCGCGCGCACTACTTCGGCCCCAGCGCCCGAGCGCGGCGGGTCGAGCACGACTAGCCCCGGTGTAGGCAGGCTGGCAACCGCTTCCTCGACTCGTGCGTTGGTCACGTGGAGGTCGATGTCGTCAAGGCCCGGCTGCGGCGAGGACGTCGCAGCGGCCGAGTAATCAACCGTTTCCACCCGCCCGCCGGCGACTGCGCGGCTGAGGGCAGGTGCGAACATCCCCACCCCTCCGTAAAGGTCCCAAGCCACGGGCCGCGCATACTGCGCACTCCCCCAGTCGGCAACCACATCTGCGTACGCTTGCGGTGCTGCAAGATGCGCTTGCCAGAAGGCCGTTGCGGGAAAGTGCAGTGTGCGACCGTCCACCTGTTCCGCAACGATTCCGCTGCCCTCGAGGACGGCATCGACGGCCTCTGCGCGTCGACCCCGTTGCACCCGGCGAGTTTCGACAACGTGGCGCGCGCCTGCGCCGTCGCGCACGGCGATGACCTCAGCACCGGGGGTAAACTTCCGTGCCTGCGCCCCCACGATGCCCTCTAAGAGCCCAGGGACGACCTGCGAACAGGTGGCGTCGGCGACCACATCGTTCGAGCGCAACTTGCGGAGCCCTGCACGCCCCGCACCGTCCACTCCGAGGCGCACGCGGGTACGCCATCCGCGGCTGGGCGCAAGCGCACGGGCCTCGAGCTCGGCGTTGAGGTCGATCGCTCGCAGCACGGGCGAGCGGCCCGCCAACGCCTGCAGTTGGCCGCGCAGCACCTCAGTTTTGAGTTCCAGCTGATACGCCGGGTCGATAAAACTCAAGTCGCAGCAGCCGGCCCCGAGCGCCGCCGCCTCGCACGTCGGATCAACACGGTGGGGCGAGGCTTGGCGCACTTCAATCAAGTCGGCGCGGGCCCACCGCTTCTTCACTTTGGTGAGTGCAACGAGCACGGTTTCTCCGGGCAGCGCTCCGCGCACAAACACGACGCGACCATCAGGCGCCTCCCCGATGGCCTCGCCGCCGTGCGCCAGCGCGCGGGTGGTCACCTCAATGTGTTCGCCCGGTGCGATGGCGGAATGAGTCATGCGATGTGTGCTTACTTGTCTTTATTGAACTCGTTGTTTTGCGCAATGATCTGTTTCAGCGCATCGCTGAGCGCGTTGGGATTGCCGGCCTGCGGGGCGCTGCCGTTTGCCCCCGCCTGCCCTTGCTGCGCGCGCTGCTGTACTGCCTGCTGCACCTGCTGTGCCAGCTGCTTCGGCAGGGTCACCGGCAGCGAGTTGCCAGCCAGAATCGGGTCGTTGCCGCGGTAGACGAAGGACCGGGCCACGACCTCACGGCCAAGCTTGGCCATGTCTTCTTCACGCCCGCTCGGCGCGGCAAGCGTGACGCGGTAAAGCCAGCGCGGGCCTTCCACGCCGATGATGCGGATAACGCCGTTCGTGCCGGTGCCGACGATCTCTTTGCCCCACGGCCCCTGCTCAAAGCGCACGGGCATGTCCTCGTTGCGCATGCCCTCGGCGATCTCCTCTGCGGATTCCTCCCACAGACCGCCCGAACGGGGCGCGGCGAATGCCACCGGGGTAATGCGGCCGTGCCGGGTCACGATGTGCACCATCTTCGGGCCCTGCTCGCCCATCTCCACCTGCACTTGGGCTTCCTTGGGGAAAGGAATCTTGATTGAGCCGAGGTTCAGCGTCGCATTGGAGAAATCGGTGAAGTCGAAGTCCTCGATATTGACGTTGTCCCCGTCAAAGGGGCCCGTGCTGCCGTTGACCGCGTCATAGTTGTCAAGCGGGGTGGTGCCGGCGGCCTGCTCGAGCGGCGCGGCGGAAGCGGCAGGCGCAGTCTGCTCAGCAGTGTCCTGTTCCTGCGCGATGCCCTGGTCTTTCTGCTCCTCCTGCGGCGCAGTCGGCTGGTCCTTGGCAGCGTTTTCCTGCTTCTTCTTTTTGCCAAACGGCCACAATGCCATGGTGGTGTATCCTCCTCGCGCCGGCCGGCGCTTCATGTTCGTTGCTTGGTACGTCTATCCCTGTATTCGCCACTGTAGGTGGCAGCTCATGCGCTTTCGACCTTAGCGTGCAGCACACGGGCCTCGTGTGTCAGCCGCGTGTCAGCCGTGTCTGGTGTCACGCTGGCCTAGTTGGTCCCGGTTGAGCCGTAGCCGCCCGCACCGCGCTCCGTGTCGTCGAGCTCGTCGACCTCGACAAAGTCGACCAACTCCACCCGCTGTACGACGAGCTGGGCGATGCGCATGCCTCGCTCGATCGTGAACGGTGCTTCACGGTCTGTGTTCACCATGCACACTTTCAGCTCGCCACGGTACTGGGCGTCGATCGTACCTGGGGTATTGACAATGCTCAGGCCGTGCTTAGCGGCGAGCCCTGAGCGCGGGTGAATTAATCCCACCGTGCCCAATGGCAGTGCAAGCGCGACACCGGTGCCCACCAACGCGCGCTGCCCTGGTTCGAGCGTCAGCGTCTCTGCGGCATACAGGTCGGCTCCTGCGTCTCCGATGTGGGCTCGCTTTGGCATTGGCAGCTCTGGATCCAAGCGCTTCAGCGGGATCGGGCCAAGTGACGACTTCGGCGCATGGGTGTGATGTGCACTCGCGTGGTTCGTGGCATCCATGGTGGCCCACATTACGGCAATGCCGCTGACTCAACTAAAGTTGCATGCGTGTCTGAGAACCCGCGCATTTCCAACGAGTCTGCACCACATGATTCCCCTGCCGTGCCGGCCGGGACGAAAGTGCTCTATCGCGAGCGCCAGTGGGTGCCCTGGTATTGGTGGGCAGCGGGTGCCTTCCTCGCGTTTTTGCTGGCCGCGCAGTTCGGTCTGAACCGCAACGTCTGGTGGTTCATCATCCCGCTCATCCTTATCGGCGGGCTGATCGGCTGGTACTTGACCTGGCTGTCGCGCACTACCGTTGCCGTGGAGCAGGACCCCGATGGCTCGCGGTGGCTGCGCGTCAACGACGCGAACCTGCCCGCATCGGTGGTCTCGCGATCGATGGAAGTCCCGCAGTCAGCGCGCCAGAATGCGCTGGGCCGCCAACTCGACCCGGCCGCGTACTTGGTTTCTCACGCCTGGGTGCCCGAACACGCACTGCTCGTCCTCGACGATCCGGAGGACCCCACTCCTTACTGGCTGATTTCCTCGAAGGACCCGGAAGCCCTTCTTGCGGCATTCGTGCCGCACCAGCGCGACGCATAAAACCCGTTCCCACGCATTTCGCGGCGCGACAACGCACGAATAGGCACGGTCGGCCGTAGATTCTTCCTCTTAAGGCACCGAACTGGTAATACATATTACCAAGACCGGCCATTGCATTATGGCCGGTACCTGCTAGAAAAGGGGACTAAAGATGTCCACAATAGATCAGCTCCTCGCGCCCGGCGCGGTCGAGCTCAACGCGCGCGCAGGAGATTGGCGAGAGGCAATTCGTCTCGCCGGGGCACTGCTCGAGCGATCCGGCGACGCCACAGAAGCCTACACGGATGCGATGGTGCAATCCGTGGAAAACAACGGGCCCTACATTGTGGTCGCCCCGGGCTTCGCTTTCGCGCATGCCCGCCCGTCGGAAGCGGTGAGACACACGGCCCTTTCCTGGGTGAGGCTCACCGAGCCTGTGGAATTCGGCCACAAGTCGAATGACCCAGTCACCCTCGTTGTGGCCCTGGCTGCCCGCGACGCATCGGAACACCTTACGGCCATGAAGGAGCTGGCGGGACTACTCGGCAACTCCGCCACCCGCAGTGCCTTAGACAGCGCCTCCACGGAGGCGGAGTTGCGTCAGGTCTTCGACTCCGCGGGGACGAAGCAGCGGGCCGCCACACCGAGCGCCGCCGCAGCAGCGCAGTCCACACCGGCCGAAACGCACAGCGACTCCGTGCCCTCAAAGGGCAAGATCCTCACTGTCTGCGGCAATGGTTTGGGCACCTCGCTGTTTCTTAAAAACACCCTTGAACAGGTACTCGATGCCTGGGGCTGGGGCTCATACCTCGATGTCGAAGCCACGGACACCATTTCCGCGAAGGGCCGCGCCAAAGAGGCTGACTTCCTGCTCACTTCGGGAGAAATCGCGGCCACGCTTGGCGACGTCGGCGTGCCCGTCCATGTCATCGAAGACTTCACCAACACCTCCGAAATTGATGGGGCTCTGCGCGAGCTCTACGACGTGTAAGGCGGCCAACTATGGATTTCCTCCTCTCCATCGCAAACTTTCTCGTCAACGAGATTCTCTCGGTCCCGGCGTTTCTGATCGGTATCATCACTGCGGTCGGCCTCGCTGCTATGGGCCGCGGCGTCGGCCAGGTCCTTGGCGGCGCGATCAAGGCGACGCTGGGCTTCTTGCTCATCGGGGCGGGTGCCGGCCTCGTCGTGTCATCGCTTGAGCCCCTCGGCACCATGATTGCTGGGGCCACCGGTGCGCAGGGCGTAGTACCTACCAACGAAGCCATCGTCGGTATTGCGCAGGAGCAGTTCGGGGGCCAGGTGGCCTGGATCATGATCCTGGGCTTCGTTGTCTCGCTGCTGCTCGCGCGTTTTACGCCGATGAGCTACGTCTTCCTCACTGGTCACCACGTCCTGTTCATGGCCACGATGCTCACCATGGTGTTGGCCCCCGCAGGCTACTCCTCCTGGGTGGTCGTCCTCTTCGGTGCCGTGCTGCTGGGCATTCTGATGGTTTCCCTACCGGCGATTGCGCAGCCGTGGACCCGCCGCATCACCGGCGATGACTCCATCGCGATTGGCCACTTCGGCACCGCTGGCTACCTCGCAGCGGGCGCAGTCGGCAAAGCAGTGGGCGGCACGGGCAAGAGGATGTCCCCGTCGACAGAAGAACTCAAACTGCCTGAGGGCCTCCGCTTTTTGCGCGATTCCATGGTGGCAACCGCATTGTCGATGGCGCTGATGTACATCGTTTTGGCCTTGCTGTTCATCGCTCGTGCTGGCACCGACGAAGCCTTCACCGCGTTCGAGGGCGGCGCGACCAGCGTCGGCAACTACCTCATGCAGTCCTTTACTCAGGGCCTGCAGTTCGGCGTTGCCGTTGCAGTCATTCTCTTCGGCGTGCGCACCATTCTTGGAGAGCTCGTCCCAGCGTTCCAGGGCATTGCTGCCAAGGTCGTGCCCGGTGCCATCCCGGCATTGGATGCGCCGATCGTCTTCCCCTACGCGCAGAATGCCGTCTTGGTGGGCTTCATTTCTTCCTTCGTCGGTGGCCTCATCGGCCTCGCTGTGCTCTCACTGTGGCTCAACCCCGCCTTCGGCGTTGCGCTGATTCTTCCTGGCCTGGTTCCGCACTTCTTTACTGGTGGTGCCGCGGGCGTCTACGGCAATGCCACGGGCGGTCGCCGCGGTGCGATTCTCGGTGCCTTCGCCAACGGCCTGCTGATTACGTTCCTGCCGGCCTTCCTCCTCGGCGTGCTCGGTTCCTTCGGCTCCGCGAACACTACCTTCGGCGATGCCGACTTCGGCTGGTTTGGTCTGCTGTTGGGCTGGTCGATTCGTGCCGACGGTGCAGTGGGCCTCATCCTTGTCGCTCTGTGTGGTGCCGCAGTGTTTGCCCTCGGCTGGGTCTCGCAGCGCAAGCTTGTCGACGCCCACTGGGACCCCACCCCATGGCGCCCAACTCCCGGTGAAGGCGCAGCAGCCGCTGCCAACCCCGACGTCACGCCGCTCGCTGCTGGCCAGACCGCCGCGTCGAAGAAGTACCCCAAGGTGCTGCCGCCTGAGGGCGCACCAGTTCCGCCAGCGCGGATCTCCTAGTTACTCGCAGTCGAGGCAGAACTTCGAGCCGTCGTCTGCGGTGTACGCCAGGCGCTTCTTCTTCTGCACCAGGAAGCAAGAGGCGCAGGTAAATTCGTCATCCTGACGCGGCTTGACCTCGACGTTGAGCTCCTCGCCGGACAGATCCTGCGGCGGAATCTCCACGGGCTCGACGATCTCGCCCTCATCGTCCATGCTGCTGCCGGCGACCTCCGCGGCCTTCAGGCCTTCCAGCGAGTCGGTCGCGATATCATCGTCTTCAAGACGGCGGCGCGGTGCATCGTAATCCGTGGCCATAGCAAGCACTCCCTAGCTCAAACATCGTTGGTATTCAGCGTCGTATCAGCACGCGTTTGAGCGGAATACTAAATCATTGCTCTGCGTCTGTCACTTTCAGCCCACACGCTGCAGCTTTCTCCGGTTTTGCGCCGCCGAACACGGCGCGCTACCTGGCCCCAAGGTCCCGGTCGGCCCCCGCCTCATGCAGCAGCTCGGCGAGTTCCCGCGCGATCCCGGGGGCGCACGCGGTGACGAGCGCGCCGTCACCGCCACGGTCGCTCACACCCGGGTGCGACACGACTGCCCCAGCCTCGGCGGCGATCACGGCCCCGGCTGCGTAATCCCACGGGTGGGTGCCGTGCTCGTAATAGGCATCCACACTGCCCTCGGCCACGCGGCACAAGTCCAGTGCCGCCGAGCCCATGCGCCGGATGTCGCGCACGACGGGTAAGACTGTGTGCAGAATCTCGGCCTGTTTCGCGCGCCATTCGGCGTCGTAGGCAAACCCGGTCGCGAGCAGCGTGGTGGCCAGCTGCGATTTGCGGGAGGCTCGGAGGGGGTACACGTTGCCGTCGGCAAGCAGGCTGGCACCCTCCCCCACAGCCGCGCGGTAGACCACACCGCGTGCCACATCGGCAACCGCCCCTGCCACGAGCTCACCGTTGACGGCGACGCCCACCGAAACCGCGTACGCGGGGATCCCGTAGATGAAATTCACGGTGCCGTCGATCGGGTCGATGACCCACTCCACTCCGGTGCGAGTGGGGACTGCGGAGCCCTCCTCGCCCACGATGCCGTCGTCAGGACGCAGCTCGGCAAGGCGCTGTGCCACGCGCGCCTCGCACCCCTTGTCCACCGCAGTGACCGGGTCAACCTCCGAAGACTTCGTCTCCGACACCATTGCCACGGAACCATGCTTGGTCAGAAAGGCGCGCTGATGCGCGACGAACTCCGCGGCATCGGTGACAAGCTCCACGCACATGTCGCGCAGCTCGATCGGGTTAGGCAGGTTGGCAGGTACAATATCCATGCTTTCCATCGTGCCCGCACCAAGCCGCGGTCGCATCCCAGGTGCTCGGCCGCGAGCTTTTGTAAGGTTGAATGCATGAGCGAAACGACAGCAACTCACGAGCCTTCAGCCTCCCCAAATTTAGGCTTCGGCGTCGATGTCGGCGGTTCCGGAATCAAAGGCGCAGTCGTCGACCTGCACACCGGCGAATTTGTCGGCGAACGCAAAAAGATTGCCACGCCGAAACCCGCCACCCCAGAGGCGGTAGCTAAGACCGTAGCGACGATCGTGCGCGAACATGATTGGCAAGGCCCGGTCGGCATCACGCTCCCGTCGGTAATCAAACAGCAGGTTGCCACCACCGCCGCCAACATCGACCCATCGTGGGTCGGCACACAGGTCCATGACCTGTTCACACAGGCGCTCGGCCGCGAAGAGATCGCGGTGCTTAACGACGCTGACGCGGCCGGTGTCGCCGAAGTCGCCTTCGGGGAGCCGCAGGCGCGCGAAGGCGCGGTCATCTTCCTCACTCTCGGCACAGGCATTGGTTCGGCGCTGTTTATCGACGGCACCTTATTCCCCAACACCGAGCTAGGCCACCTCCTGCTCGACGGCAAGGAGGCCGAGCACCTCGCATCTTCGGCCGCCAAAGACCGCGAGGACTTGAGCTACAAGAAGTGGGCGAAGCGCGTCGATTCCGTCCTGCACGAGTATGCCCGCCTTCTGAACCCGGCGACCTTTATCGTCGGCGGCGGCATCTCCCGCAAAGCCGAAAAGTGGGTGCCCTTGCTCACAGTGGACATCCCGGTCATTCCGGCGAAGCTGCGAAACCGTGCGGGCATCGTCGGTGCTGCAATGGCCGCGCACACGCACCTTGCCCCTTAAGGCCCCTTAAGGCCCAACCGCCAAGCGCAGGCTTTCATGTACGGTGGGCACCGGACAAGAGCCACTGTCCTACAAGCGTGGTTGCAAAATCGCAGCGCAATGCGACGTTGTGAACGTAAAAGCCGAGACTCGCGGCGGGGCTTGGAATAGATTCAGCGCCCAGCCTGTTAAGATGGGCGTTCTACAAATCGAACCATTGCGCAACCAGACAAGATGTGCATCACACCTTGTCCGCAGCGCACGCGCGGTCTTGCGAAGGCATGACTCCCACCCGGGTGTGGGAGTGCCCCCGCTTGACGCAAGCCCGCGGTGAGATGGTGGCAGTGGACAACGACCAAAACGGCGAAAGGGCGTACGTGGTAGCCAGCGAAGCTTCAGGCAATAACAGCGTCGACGATGCAGCACAGGCATCTTCCGACGGCGGAGCAGGCAACGGGTCGAGCGACGCCGCGGCATCGACTGCAAAGAAAACTGCGAAAAAGACAGCCAAGAAGACCGCGCGCAAGAAGGCGACGAAAAAGACCGCCAAGAAGACTGCAAAGAAGACTGCGCGCAAGAAGGCGACGAAAAAGACCGCTCGTAAGTCTGCCAAGAAGTCCGCACGCAAGAAAGCGACGGCGGCGCACGCTGAGCAGTCCAAGGTCGATGAGGAAGAGCTGCGCACCGACGCGCTGCTCGACGACGTAGATGACCCCGAGGACCGCGACGATGAGGACTACGACCCGGATCTCGCGGACGACGCGGACTTTGATGACGAGCTCGCCGAAGACATCGACGACGACCTCGATGAAGGCCTCGACGATGAGGACGATGAGGACGACGAAGACGACCGTGACGAAGAGGACGATGAGGACGACGACGAAGAGGAAGAAGATTCCTCTTCTGTCTGGGACATCGAGGAGTCTGCGGCGCTGCGCCAGGCCCGCAAAGATGCCCAGCTGACTGCATCTGCCGACTCCGTACGCGCGTACCTCAAGCAGATCGGTAAGGTCGCACTGCTCGATGCAGAGCAAGAGGTCTCGCTGGCGAAGCGCATCGAGGCCGGCCTCTATGCGCAGCACCGCCTCGACGAGATGCAGCGTGCAGCAGCCGAGGGCGACAAGGACGCCAAGCTCACCCCTGCTGTCAAGCGCGACTTCCGCGCCGTCGCCCGCGACGGCCGCAAGGCGAAGAATCACCTGCTGGAGGCAAACTTGCGTCTGGTGGTGTCGCTGGCGAAGCGATACACAGGCCGCGGTATGGCGTTCTTGGACCTCATCCAGGAAGGCAACCTCGGTTTGATCCGCGCTGTGGAGAAGTTCGACTACTCCAAGGGCTACAAGTTCTCCACCTACGCCACCTGGTGGATTCGCCAAGCAATCACCCGCGCAATGGCGGACCAGGCGCGCACCATTCGTATCCCGGTGCACATGGTCGAGGTCATCAACAAGCTCGGCCGAATCCAGCGCGAACTGCTGCAGGACCTGGGCCGCGAGCCGACGCCGCTGGAGCTGGCCAAGGAGATGGACATCACCGAGGAGAAGGTGATGGAGATCCAGCAGTACGCACGCGAGCCGATCTCTCTGGACCAGACCATCGGCGACGAGGGCGACAGCCAGCTCGGCGACTTCATCGAGGACTCCGAGGCCGTGGTCGCAGTCGACGCAGTGTCCTTTACTTTGCTGCAGGATCAGCTCCAGGACGTGCTGCACACGCTCTCCGAGCGCGAGGCCGGCGTGGTGCGCCTGCGTTTCGGCCTCACCGACGGTATGCCGCGCACTTTAGACGAGATCGGCCAGGTCTACGGGGTGACGCGCGAGCGTATCCGCCAGATCGAGTCCAAGACGATGTCGAAGCTGCGCCACCCGTCGCGTTCGCAGGTGCTGCGCGATTACCTAGACTAGGTACCCTCCAAGTACGCCAACGCCGGTGCACTCAGGAACACCTCGTTTCCTGAGCACACCGGCGTTTTTCGTGCGACCTACCAGCCGCGCAGGTAGTCGATGCGCTGCCTCAGCTGCTCGGCGCTGCACAACGCCGTCGGCGGTCCCCCGCATGCCTTCCGCGCCTCGGTGTGGATCGCACCGTGCGGGCGGCCAGTTTTGCCCGCGACAATCGAAACGCGGTCATTGAGTTCTTTGCGCAGCCGCGGGATTTCATCCGCTGCGTTAGCCGCAGCTCCCGGCGCGGCGGGGGCCGTCTTCTTCGGTTGCGGTTCCCCGAGTATCTTCGCGCGCTCCGCGGCCTCGCGCTCGGCAGCCTTGCGGGCCTTCTCCTCGGCCTCGCGCGCGTCGAGCTGGTCACTCTGTCGCTTGCGGAGCAGGGTCTTTACCTGTTCGGCATCCAAGAGGCCCGGCAGCCCGAGGAAGTCTTGTTCCTCCGCGGAGCCGGCCGCGGTGCCGGTGCCGTAGGTCGAGCCGTCGAAAATGAGCGAATCGAGCTCTGCCGAAGCTCCGATGGACTCGTAGCTGGGGGCCTCGTCTGGCTCGTTTTGCTGGCGATTAGCCTGCTCGATAAGCTCGTCGGACCAGCCCTGCTCTCTGTGCGGCTTGCCGAGCACGTGGTCGCGTTGCACCTCCATGTTCTCGGCGAGCCCGAGCAGCACGGGCACGGAGGGCAAGAAGACGGAGGCCGACTCGCCTGGCATTCGCGAGCGGACGAAACGGCCGATGGCCTGGGCGAAAAAGAGCGGCGTCGAGGCGGAGGTGGCGTAGACACCGACAGAAAGGCGCGGCACGTCGACGCCCTCCGAGACCATGCGGACCGCCACCATCCACTCGTCCTTTGAGGCCGAGAACTCCTCGATGCGGTCGGAGGCGCCGGGCTCGTCGGAAAGCACGACCGTGATCGGCGTGTTGGACAGCTCCTGCAGGATCTTTGCGTAGGCGCGGGCGGTCGTCTTGTTGGTCGCGATGACCAGACCGCCAGCATCCGGCATGTTGCCGCGGATCTTCATCAGGCGAGTGTGCGCGGCCTGCAGCACGAGCTTGATCCAGTCACCCTTCGGGTCCAGTGCGGTCTTCCACGCGCGCGTCGTTTGCTCGGCGTTGAGTGGTTCGCCGAGGCGCGCGGAATATTCTTCGCCTGCGGAGTCGCGCCATTCCGTCTCGCCACTGTAGGCGAGGAAGACCACAGGGCGCACCACGCCGTCTTTGAGCGCGTGGGCATAGCCGTAGGTGTAGTCGGCCTCCGAAACGAGGTGGCCCTCGCCGTCCTCGTTGTAGCGCACAAACGGGATCTGCGAGTCATCGGAACGAAAGGGCGTACCGGTGAGCGCGAGCCTGTGCTCCACGTCGTTGTAGGCCTCGTAGACGCCGTCGCCCCAGCTCTTCGAGTCGCCCGCGTGGTGGATCTCGTCCAGGATGACCATACTACGGCGCGCCGAGGCCACCGCGTGGTGCTTGAAGGGGTGCATGCCTACCTGTGCGTAGGTGACCACGATACCGTCGTATGCAGCGTTGACCGCCGAAGAATTTGTAAAGTTCGGATCAAGCGACAGCCCGAAGCGCTTCGCGGCATCCGACCACTGGTGCTTCAGGTGCTCGGTGGGCACGACAACGATGAGGCGCTGGACAGTCTTGTCGCCTAATAGGCGACTGGCCAAAGTCAACGCAAAGGTCGTTTTACCTGCGCCCGGCGTTGCCACGGCGAGGAAGTCACGCGGTTTGGTACGGAGAAACGAATCAAGGGCCTCTTGCTGCCATTTGCGGAGCTGAGGCCCTGTACTCGGAGCGGTCACTTGCGACGCAGCCCCTTGTAGATTCGCTCGCAGTCCGGGCACACAGGCGAGCCGGGCTTAGCCTGCTTCTTCACGGGGAACTTCGCCCCGCACAGCGCGACGACCAGTTTGCCGGACATGGCGGAGTCGACGATTTGGTCTTTCTTTACGTAGTGGAAGAACTTCGGGGTGCCGTCGTCGGTGGTTGACGAGGTGTCCTCGCGAAGATCGGGGCGCTCAAGAGTCTTCGTCGTCGTATTCACGTCCTCCATCATGCCCCAAAGGGGGCCAGTTGTGGCAAAGGGGCGCTAACCTTTGGCCTATGAGCGGAACTCAGGACCATCTCCATGACACCTCCTCGGGCGAGCCCGACCCACATGTCATCGACGCGCCGCTCGATCACGACCCAGCTCCGCGCAAGCACCGCTTTCGCCGACGTTCCCGGCGGGCGCTGATTACCGACGCCACGCGCACCCCAGAGCAAAACCGGCAGTCGCGCGAGAAGCAATACCTGTTCTGGCAGGGGATCCGCCTGCCGCTTATCGCGCTTTCGATCGGCTCGGCGATTGCCGGCAACTGGTGGTTGGCCGCAATCATCTTCGGCATTTCCATTCCCCTTCCCTGGGTCTCGGTCATGATCGCCAACGGCCAGGGCGAGGTGCGCGACAAACGCGAGCGCAACGTGTACAAACCCGCGGTTGCGCGCGAGCAGGCCCGCCAAGCCACCCTTGAGGCGCGCGCCCGCGCACAGCTGGGCCGGAGCACCTCGCAGACGCGGCAGGTGGGCCCGACTATCATCGACGCGGACAATGACTCAAACGAGAAGGAGTAGCACGATGGGCGCCACCTCCGACCTTCGACAGGCTGCGCGCGAGCTTGCTGCGGCGCTGCGCGACGCTGGGTGTACCGCAGACGGTATCGCTGCACATCTGGGCCCGGCGGCTACTGCGGCGCTGTACCGGGGCGAGCCGGGCGTGGTGCTCGAGGCATGCAGGACTTCCGGGGATTCCGAGATTTCGCAACTTATCCGCGTGTTCTTGGTGCGTGTACCGACGCCACGCGCCGAGTTGGACGCATTGCTTACTCCCGAGCTTGTGCAGCTGTGCATCGACGCCGGCGTGTTCTCCCCCGCCGAGCCCGCGGGCAGCTTCGCGGTCGCGCTCGACATTCGCCCGCACGTGCTGGCGGGTGCTGACCGCTTCGTCATCTCTGACCTCGACGCCTCGATGACCGCTTACGTTCCCGGACCCGATCACGTGCTCGGGGTTGGAGCGGCTTCGCTGTCGCTGCTGCAGGCGACGCCCACTACCCCTGTCGAGCGCGTCCTCGACCTCGGCACCGGCTCCGGCGTCCAGGCACTGGCACAGGCAACGTGCGCCAAGCAGGTAGTTGCCACCGATGTGCACCCGCGGGCTCTCACGCTTGCCGACGCCACCTTCACCGCCAATCACGTCGACAACGTTGAGCTGCGCGAGGGGCCGTGGTTTGCGCCGGTTGCCGGTGAGCGTTTCGACCGCATTGTGGCGAACCCGCCGTTTGTGGTGGGGCCGGCGGAAGTTGGGCACATCTACCGCGACTCAGGCCTGGATCTCGACGGGGCGAGCGAGCTGGTCGCTCGCGAGGCCGCAGACCACCTCGCAGAGGGTGGCACCGCCTGCATCCTGGGCGCGTGGGCGCACGTCCGGGGTCAGAGCTGGCGCCAGCGGGTGGCATCGTGGCTGCCTGCCCAGGGTGTGTCGGCGTGGGTGCTGCAGCGCGACGAGGTGGACCCAGGTCAATACGTGTCCACCTGGTTGCGCGACGAATCGATCGACGTCCGCTCTCCCGAAGGCATCGCGCGGACCCAGCGCTGGCTGGAATACTTCCGTGCGCATGAGGTTGAGTCGATCGGGTTCGGCTGGATCTTCCTACGTGTCATCGGCGACCGCCCGTCCGAAATTACCGCGGAGGAGCTTGCCCACCCCTTCGAAGATCCACTTGGCCCCGAGGTCGAGGAGTATTTCTTACGCGCGGCGTGGCTGCGCGATGCCGACGCGGATGTGGTGCTCGACGCCACCTACATGGTGCGCCCTTCAGTTGCGCTGGAAGAGGTCAGTCTCGCCGATACAGAAACGGGCATGGGCTTTGCGGCGGAGGTCACCCGCATCACGCGCACAGAGGGACCGCGCTTTAGCCACGAGATCGACACCGCCGTGCGCTCCCTGCTTTCCGGGCTTCACCCGCACGGCTTGCCTTTGCGTGACGTGGTTGGGTTGCTCGCGGCGTCGCAGAGCATTGGCGATGTCGGCGAGCTGGAGCAGTCCGTGGTGCGCATTGTGGTCGATCTGGTGCGGCACGGCCTTGTCCTGCCCGCGGAGCTCGTGGCGGAATAGTGAAGAAAGGACGTAGACAATGAAAGCAGTACTCACTCGAGTCACCCGTGCAAGCGTCACCGTCGATGGTGAGGTGGTCGGTGCAATCGATTGCCCCGAAACAGGCGGAATCCTCGCGCTGGTAGGTGTGGGGCGCGAGGACGACCCCCAGGCGTGGGAGACCGTCGCGCGCAAAATTGCCGAACTGCGCATCCTCGAGGGGGAACGCTCCGTCCACGATGCCGGCGCGCCGGTACTGCTGGTCAGCCAGTTCACGCTGATGGGGCGCACCGCGAAGGGACGGCGTCCCTCGTGGTCTGATGCTGCACCGGGCGAGGTCGCCGAGCCGGTGATCGCGAAGATCGCGGAGTCGCTGCGCGAACGCGGGATCACCGTGGAGGAAGGGCGTTTCGGGGCGATGATGGACGTCGAAAGCGTCAACAGCGGCCCCTTCACGGTGCTCGTTGAGGCCTAATGCGGGGCCGCACCGCAACAGTTCCTGCCTGCCACCCACGTTCTAGGGGTGAATCCCCTGGGGCAATCCTGTCAGTGGCGCGAATCGGCGGGGCCTTGAATAATATCTACTCAAGCCGGAACAATCGGGCGCGTTGCTCCGTTTGACGTATAAGACTGAACCTTTTGTGGGTTCGGATGGTTCGAAACCTCAAGGAGGCAGCTCTTCATGACTCAGCCGGACCACTCTCGCGAGGCGGCAAACGAAGACAAAGTGGACCGCGGAAGTCGTCGCAACCAGACGAACGACAATCCGTCGGCAGATCTCGTCCGTGTCTACCTCAACGGTATCGGCAAAACCGCGCTGTTGAACGCGGAAGAAGAAGTCGAGCTGGCACAGAGGATTGAAGTCGGGCTCTACGCCCAACACCTCCTGGACGACCCCGAGGTGAAGCTGACCCGCGCGAAGAAGCGTGACCTAAAAATTCTGGCCAAAGAAGGCCGCAAGGCACGCTCCCACCTGCTCGAGGCCAACCTGCGACTGGTGGTTTCGCTGGCCAAGCGCTACACGGGTCGTGGCATGCCGTTGCTGGACCTCATCCAGGAAGGCAACCTGGGCCTGATCCGCGCCATGGAGAAATTCGACTACGCCAAGGGCTTCAAGTTCTCCACCTACGCCACGTGGTGGATCCGCCAGGCCATTACCCGCGGGATGGCTGACCAGTCGCGCACCATCCGCCTCCCAGTGCACCTGGTCGAGCAGGTCAACAAGCTTTCCCGCATCCGCCGCGAGATGTACCAGTCGCTGGGCCGCGAGCCCACCAACGACGAGTTGTCGGAGGAATCCGGCATCGAAGAGTCGAAGATCGAGATGCTGCTGCGCCAATCGCGTGACCCGGTGAGTCTCGATATGCCTGTCGGCGCTGATGAGGAAGCCCCGTTGGGCGATTTCATCGAGGACGCGGAGGCCACCGACGCGGAAGACGCGGTGGTTTCTACGCTGCGCCACGACGATATCCAGGACATCATCAACGGACTCGAGGAGCGCGAGCAGGACGTAATCCGGATGCGCTACGGTTTGACCGATGGCGTGCCACGCACGCTGGATCAGATCGGGCGCCAATTTGGCCTCTCGCGCGAGCGCGTACGCCAGATTGAGCGCGAAGTGATGGCGAAGCTGCGCGTCGGCGACCGCGCCGAGCGCCTGCGCGATTACGCCTAATACAAGGGGAGAACACATGCGTGATTTGGTCGACACGACCGAAATGTATCTGCGTACGGTCTACGAGCTCGAAGAGGAAGGCATCACGCCATTGCGCGCCCGCATCGCCGAGCGCCTCGAGCAGTCGGGCCCCACGGTGTCGCAGACCGTAGCGCGAATCGAGCGCGATGGCTTCCTCGTTGTGCAGCCGGACCGCTCGCTGACCCTCACACCGGCCGGGCGCGAGCGCGCGACTGCGGTGATGCGCAAGCACCGGCTCGCCGAGCTTTTGCTTACCGACGTCCTGCAGCTCGATCCTTCCCACGTCCACGACGAGGCCTGCCGCTGGGAGCACGTCATGAGCGAGGAGGTCGAGCGACGCGTCGTCGCTGTGCTGGACAATCCCACCCGCTCCCCTTTCGGCAATCCTATTCCTGCCTTGGAAAAGCTGGGAGCGACCCCGAGCTCGGAAACCGCATACGGTAAGCGCGCCGCCGACCTTGAGCTTGCCGAGCCCACACAGGCGGTCGTGGTGCAGATCAGCGAGATTCTCCAGCAGCTGTCCGCCACCGTCTCGCCCGCGCTCGATGTCGCCCGCCTCGTCGGCGACACGGTGACGCTTGAGCGGGAAGAAGACGAATCACTGACGCTCACCACCTCGCAGGGCGAGGCGTTCACGCTGAGTCCCGAACTCTCGCACGCCCTGCGAGTGCGTGTGAGTGAATAGTCCACACCGGAAAGAGAGAGTGCACTTTCATGAAGCTTGTTGTCACCGGCGGTGCCGGCTACGTCGGCAGCGTGTGCGCCGCCGTGCTCGTTGAGTCCGGTCACGACGTGATCGTGGTCGACGACTTCAGTACCGGCAACCGCAGCGCGGTGCCCGCCGGTGCCACGCTCGTGGAGGGCCGCATTAACGACGTCATTGACGAGGTGCTCAAGCCGGGCGATATCGACGGCGTGCTGCACTTCGCCGCCCGCTCGCTCGTTGGCGAATCCGTGGAGGTGCCGGACGAGTACTGGCGCGACAACTTTGAGGTCACCCTGTTCCTCCTCAACGCAATGCGCCGCCACGGCGTGCGTTCGCTCGTCTTCTCCTCCACCGCAGCAACGTATGGCGAGCCAGACACTGTCCCGATTACCGAGGACGCGGCAACCCGCCCAACAAACCCGTACGGGGCAACCAAGCTCGCCATCGACTACGCAATTTCCTCCTACTGCCAGGCCTACGGCATCGGCGCGACGAGCCTGCGCTACTTCAACGTCGCTGGCGCGTACGGCAACTACGGCGAGCTACACCGCACCGAAACACACCTGATCCCCATCGTCCTGCAGGTCGCACTCGGCCAGCGCGACGCGATCAAGATGTTCGGCGACGACTGGCCCACCGCCGACGGCACCTGCGTACGCGACTACATTCACGTCCGCGACCTCGCCGACGCCCACGTGCTCGCGCTGAACGCGAACACGCCCGGCACGCACTCCATCTACAACCTCGGCTCCGGCGACGGCTACTCCGTGCGCCAGGTCGTTGAGATGTGCCGGGAGGTCACCGGCCACGCCATCCCCGCGGAGGTGGCTCCCCGCCGCGCCGGCGACCCAGCGGTGCTCATCGCGTCCTCTGAGAAAATCAAACGCGAGTTGGGGTGGAACCCGACGCGGACAGATCTGCGCCGTATCGTCGAAGACGCCTGGGCGTTTACCACTTCCCACAACGAGCGCTAAGCCGCGCAGTTATCTTCAAGTTCCTCCCAGAGCAGACGGCAGCCCGCGACAGCAGTATCGAGCATGCCCTCCCACTCGCCGATCGCCATGAGCTGGCGCTGTATCGCGGACAGCGAGTGCCCGGGGACCTCGTCTTGCGCGGCGCGCAGCGCAGCGAACGCCCAGGGCTCCAGCCCGCTTTCTACTGCGGCGATCGCCCACAGGCTCAAGGCATTCGCGCGGATCACGCCGGTGAAGTTGCGGGCGATACTCAACAAGAGCCGGGCCGCGGTTTCCGGGTTTTCCACGATGTCCACGATAAGGCTGTCGCGCAGGTGGCTGTGTGACAACAGCGCCGCGAGGAGCTGTACGTCCTCATCGCTTGCGAAGCAGTCTGCGAGCGTGACTGGCTTGGCGCCGGTGCCTGCGGGGAACGCTCCGGCCTGCTCCGCGCTACCTCCCCGATGCGGGTTCAGCATCTTGCAACCACGCTCAGCCGCGTCGAAGAGCGCATCTGGGCGGGTGAAGCGGTGCTCGGTGAGTTCACGCCCCTGGGCATACGCCGCTTCGTAGAGTGCTTCGCAACGCCTCGTGTCCGCTGCCGATGCCGACTCGAAATGCAGCGCGATCTCTTCGCGGTTGAGTTCCGGGAGCAGCCCGTTTTGCAAGAGTCCACGCATCGTCGGCGCACCGACGACGGAGGGGACGGTACCGGTGTAGTACTCCGGCGGGGCGTCCGGCTCGATGGTGTTGGTGTTGGCCGCGGAGGCGCCGGCGGCGTCGAAAAGCAGGGTGTACGGCGTGCCCGAAGCGATCTCCGAGACGTGCCAGCACGCGGCGATACCGGGGACGCGCTCGCTGCCCGAATGCTCGAGGAAGTAGGCGGCCTCGAGCGCGAGGCGAGAGTTGGGGATCCTGGTGACGATGATGGCCAGATGGATGTCTTGACCGGCGAGCTCGAGGGCGCGCAGCGCGTACTCGAGCTGCTCGCCGCTGCCGAGGTCTGCGCGGACGATCGGCCCGAGAGCGAACGCGGAAGGGTCCGGTCCGCTGCGCTCCAGGCCGATAAGCACGAGCGATTCTTGCGGGTAGAAGCCCAAGGCGCCGGGAACGCATGCGATGAGCTCGCCGGGGCCGTAGGAACGGTGATTGGTGGGACGGTGTGCGTTGGTATGTGATTCAGTCATGCATTATTGGACGCAGAAACTGCCGTGCCGGTTCCCTCGGCGTGCGAATTCGTCATAAAGCAGTCTCCAGGCGCTAAACTTGTTGCCACTTCTGCGCGGCCGGGTTTCCCCAGGCGTACACAGCCTAGGGCGCAGCCCTGGAATAGGCGGACCCGCGGGGCTGTTGTGGTAACTAATACGAACACTGTTACGAAGTAGCTGTCACGCAAGCCGGGGACGCTCGCGCATGACACGAGTTAGAGGAGGAAGCACATGTCTGACACGTCTCGCATGTACGAACTTGAATACCCGTCGCCCTCGGTCGGCGGCAACGATGCCTCCGGCCCGGCGTTGATTATTGCGATGCAGGGCTACGCCGACGCCGGCCACGCCGTGGAGGGCGCAGCCGAGCACCTCAAGGCGGCGCTGGAGTCCCGCACGCTGGCGACGTTTAGCAACGACGAGCTTGTTGATTACCGCTCGCGGCGCCCCGCGGTGACCATTTCGCAGCACGAGATCACAGATATCGATGACTTGCAGCTGGATCTGCGCGTCTTACGCGATACGGCGGGGACGTCTTTCCTCCTACTGTCTGGGCCGGAGCCTGACCTGAAGTGGGAGGCGTTTAGCAAGGCGGTGGGCGATCTTGTGCAACGCTTCAACGTCTCGAAGACAATTTGCCTCTACGCTGCGCCAATGGGCGCGCCGCACACCCGCCCCCTGGTGGTCTCCGCGCACGGCAACAACGCCGAGCTCGTGGGCCGCATGTACACCTTCGACGGGATGGTCACCGTGCCTGGCGCGGCCTCCATCCTCATTGAACGCGAGCTGCACAAGCGCGGTAAGCCGGTGGCGGGCTTCACGGCGCACGTGCCGCACTACGTTGCCTCTTCGCCCTACCCGCACGCCACGTTCCAGCTGTTGCAGTCCATCGAGGACGCGACGAAGCTGCAGTTCCCACTGCGTGCCATCGAAAGCGATATCAGCCGGGTAACCAAGCAGCTCACCGAGCAGATGGAGGGCTCAGCTGAGATTGCGCACGTGGTGCACGCCCTGGAGGAGCACTACGACAAGGAGATGAGCGAGTACCGCGAGCGCCACCCGCAGGCGATGATGCCGGGCGAGGCGCAGGTGCCCAGCGGTGAGGAAATCAGCGAGGCGTTTGAGAACTACCTCACCGCCATCGAGGACCGCGACCGCGTGCTGGGCCAGGACGAGCAGCAGCTAAGCCTGCCTTTCGGCGACGATGAGAACAATCTGCTCATGGAGCACTTCCTCATCGACCCGGACGATCAGAACCCGCCGGCGGACGAGGAGTAGCCCGAACCGCTCGACTACGGTGGGTGGCGTGACTTTATCTGACATGCTCGCCGATCTCACCGATGTGCCCGCCCCGCTTATCGACGAAGCGGTGTGGGATTCCTTCACCGCCTGGACTGCATCCCGCGGGATCTCGCTATACCCCGCGCAGGAGGAAGCCTCGCTGGCACTATTGGCGGGAGACAACGTCATTCTGGCTACCCCAACGGGCTCCGGAAAGTCGATGGTGGCCAACGCAGCCCACTTCATCGCACTGGCGCGGGGCCAGCGCACCTTCTACACCGCACCAATTAAGGCGTTGGTGAGCGAAAAGTTTTTCTCCCTGTGCGAGATTTTCGGGGCGGAAAACGTCGGCATGATGACCGGCGACGCGACCGTCAACGGCTCCGCCCCGATCATCGCAGCCACGGCCGAGATCGTGGCCAACATTGCGCTGCGCGAGGGCGCGAACGCGCGGATCGACCAGGTGGTGATGGACGAGTTCCACTACTACTCCGAGCCGGACCGCGGGTGGGCGTGGCAGGTACCGCTGCTCGAGCTGCCAAAGGCGCAGTTTTTGCTCATGTCGGCGACTCTCGGCGACACGGCGTGGCTGGAAAAAGACCTCACCGAACGCACGGGCCGCGAAACCACCTACGTGGGTGGCTCGCAGCGACCGGTTCCGCTCGATTTCCACTACGTGTTCACTCCGATCCACGAGACGATCGAGCAGCTGCTTGCCGACGGCAAAGCCCCCATCTACGTCGTCCACTTCTCGCAGCGCGAGGCCACCGAGCGTGCGCAAGCGCTGACCAGTATGAAGATCATTACCGATGAGGAGAAGCAGCGCATCGCCGCCGAGATCGGAGATTTCCGCTTCACCACCACCTTCGGCAAGACGCTGTCGAAACTGGTGCGCCGCGGCATCGGCATCCACCACGCAGGCATGCTGCCGAAGTACCGCCGCTTGGTCGAGCGTCTTTCGCAAACCGGCCTGCTGAAGGTCATTTGCGGCACCGACACGCTGGGCGTGGGCATCAACGTGCCCATCCGCACCGTGGTGATGACTGGTTTGGCTAAGTACGACGGCACGCGCCAGCGCGTCTTGAAATCGCGCGAATTCCACCAGATCGCGGGACGGGCGGGCCGCGCCGGCTTTGACACCGAAGGCACCGTCGTCGTCCAGGCCCCCGAGCACGAGATTGAAAACGTCAAGTTGCGTCGCAAGGCCGGCGACGACCCGAAGAAGCGCAAGAAGCTGCGCAAGAAAGCCGCCCGCGAGGGCGAGGTCTCGTGGTCCGAGAACACGTTTAACCGGCTTACGACCGCGGAGCCGGAGGAGCTGACGAGCCAGTTTTCCGTGTCCAACTCAATGCTGCTCAACGTCGTGGCCCGCCCGGGCGACGGCTACGAGCACATGCGCCACCTTTTGCGCACCAACCACGACACCCGCGCGAAGCAGAACCGCGACATCCTCACCGCCGTGGACCTTTTCCGTGGGCTGATCAACGCGGGCGTGGTCGAGCGCACCCCGGACTCGCCGGCATACCGCCCCTACACCCTGACCACGGAGCTGGACCGCGACTTCGCGCTCAACCAGCCGCTGTCCCCCTTCGCACTTGCCTTCTTAACCATTCTCGACCCAGAGTCGGACACCTACGCCCTCGACGTGATTTCCACCTTCGAGGCCATCCTGGACGATCCGCGTCAGCTGCTCCAGGCCCAACAGTCCGCCGCCCGCGGCGAGGAGATCGCGGCGCTGAAGGCCGACGGGGTCGACTACACCGAGAGAATGGCGCTCATCGAGGACGTCACCTACCCCAAACCACTGGCCGAGGAACTCGACGAAGCCTTTGACACCTTCTGCCAGGGCAACCCCTGGGCCAAGGAGTTCGAGCTTTCGCCGAAGTCCGTGGTGCGCGACATGATCGAGCACGCCATGACCTTCTCCGACCTCATCGCCACCTACGGGCTCGCGCGCAGCGAGGGCGTGGTGCTGCGCTACCTCACCGACGCCTGGCGCACCCTGTCACATTCGATACCCGAGGCGCACTTGACCGAGGAGCTCGAGGACATCATTGTCTGGCTTGGCGAGCTCATCCGCCAAGTGGATTCTTCGCTTATCGACGAGTGGGCCCACATGGCCGACGAAGACTCCCCCATCGACCAGGCCACCTTGGACCGGGAGCTCGCCTTCGGCGTCGAGGACCCCAACGCGCTTACCGCTAATCGACGCGCGTTTACCATCATGGTGCGCAACTACTTCTTCCGCCTCGCCCAGCTTTTCGCCTACGAAGAGGAAGAGAAGCTCGAGGAGATGTTTGCCTACCTCGAACCCGACGAACGCCCAGACTTCCCCGCCGGCATGGACGACTACTTCGACGAGTACGACGACGTGGACACCGGGCCACACGCGCGCGGGCCGGAGTATTTCCGACTCGGCGAGACCACCGGGAGGCAGTGGCACGTCACCCAGATTCTCAAGGATCCAGAGGGCGACAACGCCTTCCAATTCCACGGTGTCGTGGACCTTGATGCCTCCGATGCGGCGGGTGAGGTAAGGCTTGCGCGTCTGGAACTCCGGGCGGATTAGCCCTTTTGGGGGTAGTGGGGCGTCGAAAAGCATGCCCGATTTCTGTGTATAGACAGGTACCTGAGCTGTGCCAACCGCGCTATTATGCGCATAAAACCCAAATCTTCAAACTTTATGCGCGTCGGGAAAATCGCGTAGCGAACGATACGTGAGCGTTCGCGCGCCTGCGGTACATTGTTGTTCGCAACACAATCCGCAGATTCGTGAGGAGAAACACAAGTGACTCGTGCGATCGTCATCGGCGCAGGCATGACCGGACTTTCCACCGCATGGTTCTTGCAAGAATACGGCTACGAGGTGGAAGTCCTCGACAAAATCGGCGTCGCAGGAGGCTCCTCCTGGGGCAACGCCGGCTGGCTGGCCCCCGGCAAAACCATTCCACTGTCCAACTCCAGCCTCTGGGCTTACGGCCCCACCGCGCTGTTCGACCGCAACGCGGCGCTCTCAGTGCCGATGCGCATCGACCCGAAGCTCTGGGCCTTCTGCGCACAGTTCATGGCGCACGCCACCCAGCGCGCCTGGGACAAGACCATGGCAGGGCTGACCCCGGCCGACATGGCTTCTCTCGCGGCCTTCGACGAGCTCGAGGAAGGCGGCGTGGCCTCCAAGTCCTACCGCGCGCCTTACATCATCGGCTTTGAATCGGAGAGCCAGGCCAAGGGCTTCCTCAAGGAGGTCGACGGCGCCGTCCGCCACGGCCAGGAAATCCCCTTCCACCCCGTCACTCTGGACGAGGCACGCGAGCACGCCCCCATGCTCACCGACAACGTAAAAGCCATCTACAAGATGGACGGCCAGCGCTTCATCGAGCCCGGTCCGTACTGCCAGGCCATCGCCGACTCCTTTACATCTCGCGGCGGCACCATCACCACCGGCGTAGAAGTCACCAAGGTCACCTCCACCCGCAAGCCGGCAGTGCAGCTGTCCACCGGCGAGTGGAAGCCGGCCGACGTCGTCGTAGTCGCCACCGGCGCATGGATGCCGGACCTCGCGCGCGAGCTCGGCGTCACCACCATGGTGCAGGCCGGCCGCGGCTACTCCTTCAGCGTCGAGACCGAGAAGACCCCCGAGTGCCCGGTCTACCTGCCGGAACAGAAGATCGCCTGCACTCCTTACCAGGGACGCCTCCGCGTGGCGGGCACCATGGAATTCCGCGGACCCGACGAAGCCTTCCAGCCCGGGCGCGTTGCCTCGATGATCCACGCCACCGCACCGATGTTCCGCGGCATCAACTGGGACGACCGCCAGGACGAGTGGGTCGGCTCCCGCCCCGTCACCCCGGACGGTCTGCCGCTGGTCGGCGCGACCAAGGCCCCGAACGTCTACACCAACGGCGGCCACGGCATGTGGGGCATTATCCTTGGCCCGCTCTCCGGCAAGATGCTGGCAAAGCAGATCGCCACCGGCGAGATCGACCACACCATCGCCCCCTTCGACCCGCTGCGCAGCCCCTTCGCCGGGCTGTAACCCGTCTGCCCGCTTGCGCCGTTACGCCCAGGCGGGCCTTTTCACGCCCATGTCACCGTTTCAAGGAGCACCCCATGGCTAATTCTGTCAACGACTTCGACGCCTTCGATGCCGCCGTCGAGGCCGCCGCCGCACAGGTCCACGCCTGGATCGCGGAAACCGCCGAAGAAGACGCAAACGACTCCCAGACCCAGCAACTCGCCGCCCTGCTTCGCGACGACGACGGCGTCCGCTTCACCATGGACTTCGTCGACCGCGTCATGCGCCCCGAAGACGACCGCGTCGCCGCGCGTGCCTTGCGCTCGATCACTTCGGGTATCGACGCCTCCTTCCTCGGGCAAATCAACGGCATTCTCGTCGGGCTCGGCGCGTTCGTCGGCCCGATCCTGCCGAAGGTGGTCATTCCTGCCGCTCGCGCCCGCCTGCGCCAGCTCGTCGGTCACCTCGTCCTCGACGCAGAATCCGACGCGCTCAACGGGCTGCTGGATCGCGCCGCGGAGCGCGGGGAGGAGCTCAACCTCAACCTGCTTGGCGAGGCCGTCCTCGGCGAGGGCGAAGCCACCGACCGCGCAGAGCGCACGCTTGCGCTGATCCGCAATCCGCGCGTGACCTACGTGTCCGTCAAGGCCTCCTCGATGGTCGCGCAGCTCAACCCTTGGGACTTCGACGGCAGCGTCGAGCGCGTCAAAGACCGCATCCGCCCGCTATACCGCGCTGCACGCGACCGCAGCCCGCGCGTCTTTCTCAACATGGACATGGAGGAATACCACGACCTGCACCTGACCATTGCCGTGTTTACTCAGCTGCTCGCGGAGGAAGAGTTCCGCGACTACGAGGGCGGCATCGTCCTGCAGGCCTACCTACCGGACACCCTCGCCGCGCTCGAGGAGCTGGCCGAGTTTGCCACACAACGTGTCGCAGCAGGCGGCGCAAAGATCAAGATCCGTCTGGTCAAGGGCGCAAACTTGTCCATGGAGCGCGCGCACGCGGAGCTGCAAGGCTGGCCGCAGGCACCGTACCCAACCAAGCAAGACGTCGACGCGAACTACTACCGCCTCCTCGACACCATCTTGCGACCAGAATTCGCCGACGCCATCTCCATCGGTGTGGCCACCCATAACCTGTTTACGGCTGCCTTCGCCAAGGAACTCGCAGCCGAGCGCGGCGTCAGCCAGATGATCGACTCCGAAATGCTCCAAGGCATGTCTCCGGCCCAACAGACGACGGTGCGCCGCGCCTACGGCAGGCAAATCCTCTACACACCGGTCGTGCACAAGGAAGATTTCGACGTCGCAGTCTCCTACCTCGTGCGCCGCCTCGAGGAAAACGCCGCACCGCAGAACTTCCTGTACGCACTGTTCGCCCCCGACGAGCCCGGCCATGCGCACGGCGAGCTGACCCCACTTAAAGCACAGGAGCAGGTCTTCCGCAACGCGGTCGCCACCCGCCACGAGGTACCCGCCGGGCCGCGCCACACCCAGGACCGCGCGCAGGAGTCCGCCCGCGCCACCGCGAGCGCGAGCGCACACGCCGGCCGCTTCCTCAACGAACCGGATACCAACCCCGCGCTGCGCGCCAACCGCGAATGGGCCATCGAGCACTTGACCAGCCCACCGGCGCTTAATCTTGGCGAGGAAGTGCACGATACGGCCCGGGTGGATGAGGCGGTGCGTGTGGGCGTCGAGAAGCAAAAGCACTGGGGCGCACTCAGCGCCGACGAGCGGGCAACCGTACTCGAAGCCGTCGGCGACGTCATCGCCGCGCGCCGCGGCGACTTCATTGCCACCGCCGCCGACGAGGCCGGCAAAACGGTCGACCAAACCGACCCCGAAATCTCGGAGGCCATCGACTTCTGCGCCTACTACGCAGACTCCGCGCGACGCCTCGCCGACATCCGCGGGCGCTTCGAGCCCAACCGACTCACCGTGGTCGTGCCGCCATGGAACTTCCCGGTTGCCATCCCAACCGGCGGCATCATGGCGGCGCTGGCGGCGGGTTCTGCGGTCATCGTGAAGCCGGCGCCGCAGGTCACTGCCTGCGCGAAACTTATCGTCGACTGCATCGACGAAGCCTTCGCGGCGCACAACATCGACCCAGACACCGTGCAGTACCTGCGCGCCGACGAAGACGAGGCCGGCAAGCGCCTCATCACCCACGAGGACGTCGATGCGATCATCCTCACCGGCGCATCCGACACCGCGCAGCTGTTCACCTCCTGGAAGCCGCAGCTCAACGTGATGGCTGAGACCTCCGGCAAAAACGCGCTGATCATCACGCCGTCGGCGGATCCGGACCTGGCAATCGCCGACCTCTACCAGTCCGCGTTCGGGCATTCCGGCCAGAAGTGCTCCGCCGCCTCCCTCGTCATCTTCGTTGGCGCCGCCGGCGATTCGGAGCGCCTGCGTAATCAGCTTCTCGACGCGACCAGCACCCTCAAAGTCGGCCCCGGCACCGACATCACCACGTCGATGAACGGACTCATCGAAGCGCCAGGCGAGAAACTGCGCCGCGGACTCACCCAGCTCGAGCCCGGCGAAACCTGGCTACTCGAGCCGAAGCAGCTCGACGACGAGGGCCGCTATTGGTCCCCCGGCATCCGCGACGGCGTGCAACCCGGCTCCTGGTTCCACCTCAACGAGTGCTTCGGCCCGGTGCTCGGTATCATGCACGCCCGCGACCTCGACGAGGCCATCGAGTGGCAAAACTCCACCGGCTACGGACTCACCGCCGGCCTCCACACCCTCGACGGCGACGAGATCAACTACTGGCTCGAGCGCGTCGAAGCGGGCAACGTCTACGTCAACCGCGGGATTACCGGTGCGATCGTGCAGCGCCAGCCCTTCGGCGGGTGGAAGAAGTCTTCGGTCGGCCCGGGCGCGAAGGCGGGCGGGCCGAACTACGTTGCGCAGATGGGTACGTGGCACGACGTCGACGTGCCCTCGCCGGGTGTAAGCGTGGCACCGCATGTCGCCGAGGTGCTCCGCGGGTTCGCAGACCACGTCTCCGAGGAGGATTTCGGGTGGCTCTCCCGCGCCGCCGAGTACGACGAGCTGGCGTGGCAGCGCGAGTTTGGCCGCGAGCACGACTACGCGGGTCTGCGCTCCGAGGCGAACGTCTTCCGCTACCGCCCGCTGCTCGAGCCGCTCGTGTTGTATGTGGGCGAGGGCTTTGCGCTTCGCGACGTCTACCGCCAGCTCCTCGCCGCCGCCCGCACCGGCACGCAACTGCGCGTCATCGCGCCGGACTCGGTCGCTTCCGAACTGCGCGACGCCGGCGTACACGTCGACGGGTCGGCGGTAACCGGCACCCCGTCACGGGTGCGTGTCATTGGTGTCGCGCCCGAGTCACTCTACGGCGATATCGCGACCGCAGTACTTGACGGGCCCGTGCTTGCCGACGGCCGCCGCGAGCTCCTGCCCTACCTCCACGAACAAGCAATCTCTGCCACCCTGCACCGCTTCGGCGTGCTGCGTGACCCTGCGGGCTTACGCAACAACTAGTTTTTGGCATGCCTGTGCGCGCGCCGGTTTTGCTGGCGCGCGGGCTTTTGCGTGGGGTTTTAGTCGGGTGGTTTTCGGTGTTCGGCGCGGGCGGCGTGGTCGGTGCCGGTGGCGGTCACGTTCCCGTAGGGTGAGACATACACGATCTGCCCGTCGCGTCTTTCCGTATGGCCCCTTGTGCCGCGTGCGGCCTGGGAGTTGTGGTACTTGCACAACCACCCAAGATTGGATGGTGTGGTCTCGCCTCCGTGTTGGTGTTCGACCATGTGGTGCGCATCGCACTCGGACGCGGGACGTGTGCAGCCCTTCCACGTGCAGGTGGTGGAGTCCGCCAGCATGACTTCGCGGTGCTTCGGGTGGGCAAACCGCGCGTGATACGCGTTGACCGGGCCATCCATCACCCCAACCAAAATGATCGAGCCCAACTCTTCGAGCTGCATGCGCACAAACTCCTCACCGGTGACAATCACCCCATTATCGAAGTGGACACGCACGTCATCGCCCTCGCCGGCCATGATGCACACATAGTCCCCCAAATCCAGGTTCGCGGTCACCCGCACCACATAGTCTGCTTTCGGGCAGCCACCACCCAGCCACCCGGTCACATCGTGCTTCGCCGCGTCATACACGCCTTGCACATCTGCTGCCGGCCCAGTCAGCCGCAGGGTGGCCAGCCCGTCGCCGTGGTGTGTCACGCCCGCCTTCGGGGCGCGCGGGGCCGGTGCCTGCAACGAGGTTTTCAGCTCGGCGGCGACATGGCGGATGCGCACCAGATCCCCTGCCGTGTTGCACAACTGCTCGATGTAGCGCCAGCGCGCGGTGGCATCGCGCAGTACGCGGGAAGACCTCACGATATAGGCCAACGTCTCCAACCGGTGGCCCTGCTCGCGCGCGCCTTCTTGGGCGCGCGCTTGGTATTTCGTGTGCGAGGTCGCACCGCACAATACGGAAGCGGTGGCGTGTAGTTGTTTTGCGCGGTCTTTTTGGATGCCGTGTGCCTGCAGCTGCGCAGGCGTGTATCCGGCCGCAGCGTGAACGAAGTCGAAACCGCAACGGTCGAACATGGCGAGTGCATCCAAATCTGTCATGCACCCGAGAATAAACCACGCTTACCTGCACAAACAAGCACATGTGAGAATGAACCCAATATCAACCCGAAACGGAACCAACGACCCAAAAGCTGCGTCTAATAAGGGTTAGGGAAAAGCACGACGCCCTGCTCGGGGTGAGCAGGGCGTCGAAAAGCGGGCGGCTAGCGCGCGTCCTCGATCTCGATGGTCTGAGCAATCGCCTGGACCACACCGGCGATCTTCACCGCTTCCCAGACCTGCTCCTTGGTCAGGCCCTCCTCGCGGACGGTGTTTGCGTGCGCGACGGCGCAGTGCTCGCAGCCGTTAATGGTGGACACCGCGAGCGACCACAGCTCGAAGTCGACCTTCTCCACGCCGGGCTTGGAGATGATGTTCATGCGGAGGCCGAACTTCACCTGCGCGTAGTCGTCGCCAAGCCAGCCCTTGGCACGGTAGGCGACGTTGTTCATCGCCATGACGGTGGCGGCTCCGAATGCGGCGTCGATGGCTTCCTCAGAGAGGTGCTCCTTGGCCTCGTCGGTGATCTCGGAGATCACGGTTGCGTTGCGGGTTGCCGCCGCGGTGGCGACGAGCGTGCCCCACAGCTGCTGCTCGCTCAGCTCGGTGGAGCGGGTCAGGGTGCCGATGTTGAGCTTCTGGTCCTTTGCGTATTCCGGCAGGGCGCTGCGCAGATTGTCGATAGACATATGTTTCAAGCCTTTCTTTGTTGCTAGCTAAAAATGTGCCGCCCCGCCGCTCCAGCGTTGCGGAGCGCAGGGCGGCACGGGAACGTAAAACAGAGTGTTACTTCAGGGACTCCTGAACCACGGCCATCTTGTCGATGTTCTTGGTCGGGTCGTTCTTCTGCCAGTCGCAGGCGCACACTTCCTCGGACTGCAGGGCGTCGAGCACGCGCAGCACCTCGTCGACGTTACGGCCGACAGCGTCCGGGGTCACGGAGACAAACTGGACGATGCCGTCCGGGTCAATAATGAAGGTGGCGCGGTCGCACACGCCGTCAGCGTTCTCGACGCCGAGTGCGCGGATCAGGTCGTGGCGCACGTCTGCGA
>ERZ1673749.562-NODE-562-length-38496-cov-5.813220_pt1 | contig 38496 bp, 29 predicted proteins | sample MGYA00580204_ERZ1673749 | MGnify/ENA primary metagenome ERZ1673749 (study PRJEB41218, sample SAMN15661745) | gut metagenome | host: Homo sapiens | place: Canada: London | collected 2015-08-20/2019-03-30 | study: EMG produced TPA metagenomics assembly of...
TTTTGACGAATTTTCTTTATTTCTTCTGAACAGGTCATCTTATTTCATCTCCTTATGTATCCATTTCAGTGATATAGCATAATCATAGCATAAATTTATGATTTTTTCTATCTCCTGCAGTTATTTCCTATAATCGCAAGAGATTTTTTTGTTTATAAAAACATCAGATATGCCCCTATCCCAAGGCTACTTAGTAGAAGGAAAAATTTGATGAAAATAATTTCTTTCATAAGGGGTTCGAATCACTTAGATTTCTCGCTTATGTACAGAGGGACGAATAAAAAATCATAAAAAAAGGTTCTTAAAACAAAGTTCTGTGTCCTTTCAATATTAGAAAAAGCAAGGGAGAAAAAGATATGACTTATAAAAACTTACCAAAAGAATTACAGGAAAAAGAAATTTTCTGTCTATGGAAATATGAAAAAGATAAAAATGGCAGACTCACAAAACCACCATATAGTGCAGTGAGCGGTAAGAAAGCTTTCGTCAATAGGATAGATGATTTTACCTGTTTTGATGCTGCACTCTCAAAGATAAAAGACTATGACGGACTTGGAATAAAGCTGATAGATAATTTAATAGGTATTGACCTTGACCATAAAACAAAGAAAAATCGGCATAACTAGTATTTCTACTAATTATACCGATTAATTTTTTAAGGAATTAAATCCCTAAGTGAAAGCACCTAAAGAAGCTTCCTTTTTTTCTTTACCGTAGGAGAACCCGGCTGCTCTTCCCCGCTCTGAGCCAGAAGAGGTAAGCGGCGGTCACCTTTTTTCCAAAGGCCTGTTCCAGGGCCTTCGCATAATACGAGAGCTGTTGGGCATATCTTTCGGGATTCACACGGTGGTCGGTTTTGAAGTCTACCAAAACAAGGCCCTCCTCTTCTTCATAAAAGAGGTCAATCTGGCCGTCCAGGTATAGCACTTGCATCGGGTCCTCCGCGGATTCCGGAAATCCTGTCCCAAGCTCTTCCCCGGACAGCCGGAGGGTGAACGCCTGTTCCCGGAAAACATGATCCCGGTGGCGAATCACCTCCTGTCCCAACTCCGATTGGAAAAAGGCCAGGAGCAGATCCTCCCGTAAGCTCCGGCGCTCCCGCGGGGTAAATTGATTGCGATCCCTGAGATAGTCCAGGGTCTGAGCGAGCTCTTCCGCCGTATATGGCCGGATGGGAAGGAGCTGGATCGCCCGGTGCATCAGGCTTCCAAACTCCGCAGCGGAAACCGACCGGTCCCCCGTGACAAACTGAGGTTGTCGTCGCTCCTCGGGAACAGGGCTCGAGGCAGCCTGCAATTCCGGCCACTTTTTCCATCCCTCTTCCAGGGTCTCATTCTGCTTGGAAAGCTGGGAGACGGTCTTCTTCAGGCTCTGCTGGGTCGCCTGCCGGTAGGGATAGCGGTAACTCGCCCGTTCATGAACCAGTTTCGTTTCGAGCGACTCTCCGGTCGTTTGTGCCTCCTCTTGATCGGAGATTTCTCGATAGCGGTCTCCCTCCTCGATTTCCAGCACAAAGGGATTCCGCGGCTTCAGACCGGCGAAAAAGTCTCCGCTTCCCGCAGTGGGAAAATCCCCCACCAGGCTTCCCCGCTTCTCCCAGTGGCTGAGGCGATCGGTCTTCAGGATGGAGAAAACCCATTTGAGATAGGAATTCCCCCCGTCCAGAGCCGCTTGCAACTCTCTCTCTTCCGACAAGTACGAAGACAGGTTCTTCGCCTTGACGGATCCCACAATATGGAGCCCATTGATGGCCCGAGTCACCGCCACATAGAAAACACGAACCGATTCGGACAGGTCCTCTTGGGCCAGTTCCCGGCTTGCCAGCTCCATGCGAAGAGGTTCATAGGAGAGGATGCGGCCGGCCTGCTCCGAATCCCGGTTTATCCGAAGGGTCGGTCCATAGCCCGAAGAGGTCACCAGCAGAGGCTTCCCGCCGCCCTTTTGCTGCAGCCGCCGCTCCGTTTCCACGAGAAAGACCTCTTTGAACTGGAGCCCCTTGGACTTGTGGATGGTCATGAGCCGCACCACATCATCTTCCTCAGACAGCTCCTGGGCGGTGGGCAGCTCTTCTCCCTGCGATTTTTTTCGGTCCTTCTTTAGGGTCTGCTGATCGAATTGGGCCAGGAATCCCGAAAGATCCGACCCCTGATGGTTTTCATAGGTCTCCGCCGCCCGTAACACGGTGTGGAGGTTCTCTTTTCGTTCCTCGCCAAAGGGAAGGGCCGCAACAAAGGCATAGAGGCCGCTTTCCTCTAAGACTTGGTGAATAAACTCGTGAAGGGGAAGCTCCTTTTCCAAGAGTCTCCAGTCTGCCAACCGCCGGGCAAATTTTGCCAGCTTTTCCTCCTCGGAGTTTTTCGGCTCTGCCCTCTTGGCGGAGTCCTCCGGGAAATCTTCCTCCGCACTCTCTGTGGAAGCGGTTGGGAAAAAGGACAAGAGCGTTGCCCAAATGCGGTGGCCAAAAGACTCCTCCCCCCTTTCCTCTTCCTGCTCTTTTTTCTCTTCTTTCCACTGAATGCGAAGACGGGCAAGATCTTCATCCTTGAGGCCGCCCACCATGGAATCCAGTACCGAGAGGAGGGGCAGCTCTTCCTGGGCATGGTCAATCACCTTCAGGAGATTGAGAAAGAGAAGAAGCTCCGGTGCATCCGTGCTCCCCCCTCTCCCATCGCGGAAGCTGGGAATACCAAAGCGGTGTAATACCTGCTCAAATTGAAACATCCGATGCTTGGTTCGAAAGAGGAGCGCACAGTCCTTGTAATGACCCGGCTCCTGCCCCTGATAGATCCCCCGCCCCCTGACATAATTCTGAATGCGATGTGCCACAAAGAAGGCCTGCGAGGAGATATCGTCAAGGTAGCTGCTCCCCTCCGTACTCTCCTCTTCTTCCGCCTCCCGCTCATCCCGAAGGAGGGTCACGGTCACCCGACCCAGCCCTTGGGAAGCCCTGGCCGTCTTCATGCGGTGACCCGGGCTGTTGTAGTCCACATCTCCTCTTTTTTGAGTCATCAAGGAAGTAAAGATAAAGTTTGTAAAATCACCGATCTCCGGTTCCGACCGAAAATTTTCGGTTAAATCGAAGGCCTGACTCTGTTCCTCCTGCGAATAGCGCCCATAGCGCTTTAAGAAATTTTCCGGACAGGCCTGTCGAAAGCGATAAATGGACTGCTTGATGTCCCCCACAAAAAAGAGGTTATTTGGTCCCGCCAGTCGCTCCACAATGAGGTCCTGCATGGCATTGGCATCCTGGTACTCATCAAAATAGATGGCCTGATATTGGCGCTTCAGCGAGGATAGAATCTCCTCTTGGTCCAAGAGGTAGAGCATCCGGTGCTCAAGGTCCGAGAAGTCTAGGAGGCGGCTCTCCCTTTTCTCCCTTTGATAGCGGTCGAGGAAGTCGAGGGTAAGATCCTTCAGAATCGCAAAGTCTTTCGCCATCTCCTCCGTTTCCTCTTGCAGACTGTCCTGCTTCAGCCTCAGTTTTCGCTCCTCGAGAGCAGGGAATCGATATTTTTTAAGCTGTTCCCGCAGGGCTTTGATTTGGTCCTTTTGCGCCACCGCCTCTTCCCCATACTTTTTCACGGTGATGGTAGGAAACTTCAAGAAGGTGAAAGGCGATAAATTCAGCCAATCCTGAAAGGCCCGGGGCGTTTCGGGAACATGCAGGGCAACTTCCATGCGACCCAGCTCCTCCTCCATGAAGTTCTGCAGAATCTCCGGGGTTTCGGGTCCCAGGAGATCCCGAATCTCCCGGATTTCCTCTTGACTCTCCTGAATGATCGGCTGGAGAACCTGCTGAATATAGTCGTCTCGAGTCTTCTCGGTGTAGGATTCTTGGGACATGTGCGCCAGCTGCTCTTCCAACCATTGCCCGGAATCCTGTGCTTGATTCGCCTCCCAGTAAAGCGCGCGAATCAGATCCTTTACGTCCTCGGAGTCCCTTCGTTTTCCGAAACCATAGCGCCGAAAGAAGTCCAAAATCTCTTTCTGTCGTTCCGGCGAAAGGTCCTCCCCCTCATAGATTGCCTGCAAAAGATCCTCGAGCACCCGGTCCTGGACGGTACGGGTCTCGCCTTCTTCCATGATCCGAAAGCCCGGGTCTTGATGGAGGGCGGTGAAATGGTCGGAAATCACCTCCCAGCAAAAGGCGTGCAGGGTCTCGATGGCCGCTGCCGCCACCTGGTTCCACTGTCGACGCAGCCAGACCCGCTCCTCTTGCTCCGCTTCCTCCATCTTCAAGCGGAGTGCCTCTCGAATCTTCTTTTTCATCTCATTGGCCGCCTTCTTGGTGAAGGTGACGATGAGAAAATGATCCAGGCCCAGTCGCCTCCGGACCATCTCATCGAGGATTCTCTGGACCAGGACCGCCGTCTTCCCGGCTCCGGCCTGGGCCGAAACAATAATGTTCTTGTTGCGACTCTCCAAAATTGTCTGTTGGTCCCGGCTAAACGTAAAGCTACTCATCCGCTTCCCCCTCTTTCTCTGCAAGATCCTGCCAGGTCAGCGAATCGATGATCCGATAGTCCCCATATTGGCTGATTTTTTCAAATCGACAGATTGCATGAAACGCGCAGTAATCACATCCCGTTTTCCCCTGGGCCGTCCGATAGGGAGCAAGAGCGATCCGGCCCGTTTGACGAAGGGTGATGGCTTCCTCCGCGCGACACTTGGCCCTCTCCAAAAGGAGGGTCATCTGGCCTCGGGAAAGAACATTATCCATGTTCAACACATCCTTTTTTCTTCCCGCAAAGGAGTAAATTTGGGAATCCACCTGGAAGCTCCCTTTCCCATTGGGTTTCAGATCCCGGTCAAACGCCTGTAAGGCATCGGAATCGGCCAATAGAACCCCGTCCAGTTTCCCCTCTTTTTTCTCCACGGATTCCACCTTGTTTTCATCCGGTTCCGCCAGATCTTCAAAGCGGTGAATCTTAATGTTCACCTTGCTGCGCGGCACAAAGCTCAAATAAAAGAAGCCGAAAGCAATGGCTTCCCATTGCGAGCTGACCGCCTCCAGATAAAGAGGCAGCTGTAAATTTAAGCCGCCGAGGAGCGAGGTCAGATCAAACGTCCGGACTCCTGTCTTGTAGTCCACCACCTGCAAATAGTTCGTCTCTCCCAGAGTAACCTGATCCAGACGATCAATCCGACCCCTGAGGCGCCAATCCTCCCCACTGACGGGATCCGTGGCCAAGCGCATCCCTTGCAAGGCCTGGTGAGGCCCAAAGCCCAGCTCATGGTAAATTCTTCCCGATTTCGTGGAGGCGCTGAGGCGATACAGAACCTGGTGAGCCTCTAAAATGGTATGCCTTGCCAGGTCGAGCACAAAGGCATTCCCCCGGTCACTTCGGCGGACCGCATCCAAGGTCCGAGGAACCTGGTCATGAAAGGAGCGAAGAATTTCCTCTCGGGACTTGGCAAAATCCGGAAAGCTTCCCTGTTCCAAGGCCTCTGCGAAATAGCCGGTCCATTGGTCAATGGAGGAATGAATCAGATTTCCCAAATCCAGAGAATCCACCTCATAGCTTTCCTCCCGGTCCACACCTAAGCCGTAAGTCAAAAAATAGGCATAGGGGCAGACAAAGAACTGTTCCAGCTGGGAAGCGCTGAGATAGCCCCCTCTTCCGTAGAGACCCTCTACCAAATTCTCGGGCAGATTTTCCCGATGATTCTCATACGCTAAGGCCTGTGTCACTGCCTCCAGCATCTGCTGCGCTTCCTCGTTGAGAGAAGGCGCTTCCCGGAGCTGTTGCAACAGTTCCTTGGCCTCGGGATCCTCCTCCCGAACCCCCTGCGCTAACGAGGGTCCCAACAAGGCCGGCGTGTACAGATAATCCTCATAAGAGAAATCCCTTACGGATTGCACGGGTAATCGTCCCGGCAGATAGAGCTGTTGAAAACGGGATAGCCAGGGGCTCGGTTCCATGCTCTCATTGGAGCTGGATTGCATGGCCGTGGTCAGGAAAAGCCGTTTGCGGAAGCTGCTTATCACGGTATAGAAGTTAAAGGTCTCCTCCTGCATGCGAAAATCTCGCATCGAAGGCAGAAAGATATCCTCTTCCCGAAAAAGCTGCTTTTCCTCGCGGCTCAGCAGGCCGTCCTCTTTCGGGGAGGAAGGAAGAACCGTATCGTTCATGCCCACCAAAAAAACATAGTCGCGAACCCTTGCACGAGACCGGGTTAGCGTGGAAACCAAAACCTGGTCCCGGTAGGGGGGAATGATGCCAAGCCGAAGATTGGACAGGCCCTCCCGGGCCATGGCACATAAATCTTCCAAAGCGAAAGCCCGGTCTCCCCCGATGAGAACCATCTCTTCCAAAAGGTCCACGAAATGGTCCCAGAGCTGTCGATCTTCTTCCAATCTCTCCCGGTCCTCCCGCTGCAAGAGCTTGGCACGAAAGCGGTCCATGGCCTGTTGAATCTCCTCCTGCGCCAACAGCGAATACAGGGCCTTGGCGAAGTCCTTGAGCAGGTAGCTCCGATCCTTCTGCAGGGGAAATCCCTCCAGGAGATGAAGGAGTTTTCGGTTCATGCATCGCGCCAATTCGTATTCTTCGCGCCAGGCGGCTGCCCGGTGCGGAAAGAGGGCGGCGAAGTTTTCGTCCAGCTGAAAATAGCGGTCCTCAAAAAACATCCCATGATGGATCTTCCTACGACGCAAGAAGTGCTCATAACTCTCAATGTCCGCCTCGTCCGCTGGGAAAAGGCCCGATTTCAGCAAGTGACACACATTCTCCAAGCGAAATCCCCCTTCGGCAAGAGAGAGTGCACCCAACAGAAAGCGAATCATGGGATGAAAATCGACCCCTCGAACCGAATCGTAGAAAAAGGGAATCTTCTCTTTGGAAAAAATCCGCCGCAGGGGCTCCTGGTATTCTTCCGGATCCATCAAAACAAGGCGAATTTGCGAATAGCGAACCCCTTCTTCCTGAACCAGCCTTTGGATCGCAATCGCCACGCCTTCCATCTCTCTTTCCGTGTTTCGATAGCGCTTGAGTTCCACGGGAATCTCCCCCTCCGCAGCGATAGGCCGGGTTTGATACGAAAAAAAGCGTCGACTCAGCTCCTCCTTTTGCCCTTCTCGCTCCCCGGTCTCCTTGGAAACGACTTCCAGAGACAGGGAGACGGAAGAGCCTGCCCGGTCCACGATTTGAGACAGGAAATAAAGAGAAAGCTGGAAGACGCTGGCATCTTCCACCAGCCGATCGAAATAGCTTTCTTGGCTGCGAAGGATCTCCGGGTCTTCCAGAAAGGCCTTGCCCAAGATCGGATCCAAGGTAATCCCAATGTGGATGGGATATCCGCGGCGGTCCAAGGCTTCCAAGGCATCCAGTTCCAGCTTTGACAGGGAATGAAAGGCATCAAAATAAAAGGCGGTATCCGGAAACAAGTCCGCCTCTTCCAGTTGGGCAAACGCCTCTCTCATCCGATCGTCCCCATCACAGAGGCCCTCATCCAGGGCCTCCTCATAATAGCGGTAGATCTGTGCCAATTCCTTCCATTTTTCTGCACTCGCCGAAGCCTCCTTGCTTTTTTCACCGAGTTTCTCCAAAAGCTCCGGGCGAATGCCGTATTGCTTATACTCTTTCAGCTCCTTGGAGAGCCGGCTGTAAAAGCCCTCCCTACGGGCTTCCGCGGGAAAGGCCGACCAATCCGAGGAATGCTCCTCCGCCAGAAGCCGGAGAAGCATGTTCCGTCCGGTCTCCGTCAAGGTCGTTTCGGCGAGACCACGGCCCTTGCTGAAGATTTCTCGTTCCAAGCCGGGAAAGCTCTTCACGGAAATTCGGAAGAGAACGGATTGATGCAGGCGATCCATGAGCTCCTGCTCCGCTTCCACGGTAAACTGCGAAGGGACAACATAATACTGGAACGCCGTGTTCTCTCTTTTCATTGCTTCGACCAAGGAAGCCGTGACCCGATCCGGATTTCGATCCAAATGAACCGTGATCATCCTCTCTCCTCTCTACTCTCGGGTGAGGTCATGTCCGGGATCCCAAAGAACCTACAGGATGGGACCATGATTTTTCTCCCCGATAAGCTGCTCCCCGAAATACGTCAGGGCCAGACGAGCAGCCCCGAAAATTCCCGCATCATTCCCGAGTTTTGCCGATAAAATCGGCGTCTCACGTCCGCTGGAAAAGCAGTACTTCTTATAGTATTCCCGCGTTGGTTGTAAGAGAACCTCACCCGCTCGGGACACACCCCCGCCGATGACGAAGACCTCGGGATCAATCACCCCGCCGATTAGGGCCAGTGTTTTCCCTAAAATCCGGCCGGTATGGTCCACGACCTTCTCGGCAACCGGATCTCCCTTTTCCGCTGCCATGAAAATCGCCCGGGCATCGTATCCTCCGTTATAGTGGCGCAGGGAGGAATCCTCTCCTTCCTTTTCCATGAGTTCCCGACAATAGGCCACAATCCCCGTGGCCGAAACCGCCAATTCCGCACAGTCATGCTTTCCACAGCCACAGGTTCTTGCGACGGGTTGGTCCAGAACGGGAATGTGACCCACCTCTCCCCCGGCACCATGAAAGCCGGAAATCACGCGATTGTGCACCACAATGCCACCCCCGACGCCCGTTCCCAGGGTGAGGAGAACCAGGGAATCACGGTTTGCTCCGGCCCCCCGCCAAATTTCTCCAAGGGCCGCCACATTCGCATCATTTTCCACGTAAACCGGCCGCTGAATTTTCTCCCGCAAGAGCTCTCCGACATGAACCTGTTTCCAGTTGAGATTCACACAAAGCTCCACATACTCTTCGTGTAACACGGGTCCCGGAATGCCGATGCCGATTCCCAGGAGGTCCTCCCGCTGGAGGCCCCGGTCCCGCACCATCTCCAAAATCTTATTCGCGATTCTTTGCAGGATAAAATCGGCACCACGGTCCACCTGAGTGGCAATGCTCCCCTTATCCAAAAGGCTTCCGTCCACATCAAAAAGCCCGATTTTGACCGTGGTGCCGCCAACATCGACCCCTGCCACTACTTTCATCTTCGCACCTCGCCTCCGCTCATTGCATTTTGTTGACAAATTCGCTAAACTATATCGGTATTGTGTTTCTTGGCACCCACACTAAAAATCAAGGATAGTGTTTCTTGGCACCCACTAAAAAAATCAAGGACAAGCGTCCTTCCTGACGCTTATTTTTTTATCGCCATGAACACTCCTAAAGGAGGTTCAATGAAATTTTCATTTACCAGCCGTCTTCTCGCAAGACAGGCCCTCATCGCTGCCTTCTATGCGGTGATTACCCTAGCCGGTTTCGGGATCAGCTATGGTCCCATTCAATTCCGCTTTTCGGAACTGTTGAACTGGTTGGTCTTTTTCGATCCCAAGAATGTAATCGGACTCACGATCGGTTGTTTCCTATCAAACATTCCCAGCCCTCTTGGTGCCATCGATATGTTTGTCGGAACCTTAGGCACTCTTCTCGCCACTCTCTGCATGGCAAAGTCCAAAAACCATTGGATTGCCAGCATTTGGCCAGCGGTTTTCTCCTTCCTTTATAGTGGAGAATCTCTCTTCCTCGGGCAGATTCCCGGGAATGCCTTTGTGGCGGTAACCGGTCAGATCATGCTTTCCGAACTTATTATTGTCGCTGTGATTGGAATTCCCGTTGCTTATTTATTAAGCAAGTCCCAGGCCTTCCGCAAGGCCGTTGCGGACGATACGATGCTTCCGACTCGCGAAAGCTGGACACATACCCCGGCCTTCCCCGGCTCCCTTTTCCAGCTGTAAAACCGAGAACACTTACAAATCCGTCGTCCGGGATCCTTGCCGGACGGCTTTTTTATTGGCCAGGGCTTTTTTCCCTGCTCGGATAAATGCCTTCAGAACCTCCAGACGGGCATACTTTTTCTGCTCACTGGAGATGAGAATCCAGGGAGCATTTTCTCGATCGGTCAGCTCCACCATATCCTCCATGGCGATGAGATAGTCCTTCCACTTCTTTCGATTTCTCCAATCCTCTTCCGTGATTTTATAGGGCTTCTCCTTCTCCCGGTCCTTAAACCGCTTTTTCTGTTCCTTTTTTGAGATCAAAAGCAGGAATTTCAGCACGATGCTGTCATGGTCCGTGAGCTGTTTCTCCATGGTGTTCATCTCCTCATAGGCCCGCATCCATTCCCCGGGTCGGGCAAATTTCTCGATGCGCTCCACCATGACCCGACCGTACCAGCTCCGGTCGAAGATGGCAATCTCTCCCGGATCCGGAATGTTGTTGTAGAACCGCCACAAATAGTGGTGATCTTTTTCCGCATCATTAGGCGCCGAGGTCGGATTGATGTGATAGAGGCGGGCATCGATGTTGCGAAGAAGTCGTTGAATCGATCCTCCTTTCCCCGCTGCATCAATGCCCTCGAAGGCTAATACCGTGGGAATCTTCGCCTTATAAAGTTCATAGGCCAAGTCTCCCGCCTCTTCCTGCAGCGCGAGAAGTTCCTTTTCATACTCCTTCTTATCAACACGACCCGACAGGTCAAAGTCCTTTAATTTCTTCTTGGCCTGGAAGGAAAACTTTGCCTCCGCTTCCTTTGCCCGGTCTTCCTTAATCTGCTTCAGTTGCTTTCCCAGCTTGTCAATGATGTCGGAAAGAATAAATTTCGAGCAAAGCTCCGTGTCCTTGGCGGCAACGATGGTCCAGGGTGCGAAGGAAAAATTGGTGGCATTGAGAATTTCGTTGATATGCTGATAGGCTTCTTTATACTTATCCTGTTGCACCAAATCCTCTTTGGAGACAAGAAAGGATGCCGCCGGATCATCCGCAAGCTCTTCCATTCTCTGCTTTTGCTCTTCCTTGGTGAGATGCAAAAAATACTTTACCTGGATCATATGATCCCCGGCCAGCAATTTTTCGGTCTCCTCGATCATCTGCAAGCAGTCTTTCAGCTGCTTTGCAGACATTTTCACGTTTTGAAAAAGTTGATCATAAAGAGACCGATTGAAGATCCCAAAATCCCCATATGCGGGTAGGTGGCTCCAATACGGCAAGGTAAAGAGTCGTTTCTCCTCTGCCTTGGCTTCCACCAGTCGATTCACGCGGTAATGCTTGGCATCCAGCAAGCGAACCACATGGTTGAGCACCTTGCCCTTCCCCGAAGACTCCCAGCCGTCAATTGTGATCAGGACAGGAACTTTTTCTTGAACACATTCTCTCTGTAACTCTGCCAACTCTTCTCCCAGTTGGTCCAAATCCCGATTCGCATAGGGATTTGCAAAGGATTTACGATCAAATTTTTTCAGCATATGGGCCTCCTCCCTCTTTTCCCTATTTTAACACGAATGCCTTGCGATACCGAAATCGTTATCCATTTCCTGCCGTTTATCTTGCCCGAAAGAGGGTAAGTAAAAAACATACTGAGAAAAGGAGTGTGAACCAATGACCCAATATATTTTATATAAAAAAGATTCATGTCCCTTCTGCCAGAAGGTGATGTCCTTCATCAAAAACAATGACATCCGGGACATCGAGTATCGCGACATCATCGAGGAGCCCAAGTTCAAGGAAGAGCTCGTGGAAAATGGCGGTCAAAACCAAGTCCCCTGCCTCTTCATCGATGGCAAGTCCCTCTATGAATCCGATGACATCATCGACTACCTGGGAAAAAATCTGGTGGAGGGAGAGCCCAAGGATCCCGATGAATCCCAGGGACCTCATATGTGTCCCATTGACTAGACAACCCTTACGAACGCAAAACGCCGAAGGCTACCATCGGTAACCTTCGGCGTTTTTTCTTTTGTCATGTTTTTCTGCCGTCACCAGTAAATGTGAATCCGGCAGTTGTTTGTCTTCTGCAGGTCTCCTAACACATCTAAAAGTTTCAGCCCATAGCTTCCCATATTCTTTACGATTTCTCTCGCTTCATCGACTTCAATATCCGCATCCTCTAACTCCGTCAACAGGTCCCAGAGTGCGTCCAGATTATGCCCAAAGGTGGAAGGGGCATCGAAAACATCTGCCAGATATTCATAACTGCTCTGTTTGGACTCCAGACGAGATCCTCGAACGATATATCGTTTCATGATTCCTACTTTCTCTCATTCCCTGCTACTTTTTGAAAGCTATCATAATGATCCCACGTCACGTAAATCAGACCGTCATTGGAATAAATCAGCCGACGGGGACCTCGATTTTCCCGGTATCCTTCACAGAGGTCCGCTTCATAATACTTTCTTCCCTTTTTCTCCGGTAAGAACCCCTCACGGTTGCCGAAGACATCCCCACCGATGATCCGCTTGGGAGCTTCTCTCACCGACCAGCCCGTATGGTGAGCCTCTTCTTTTTTTATAAAATTGGGAGGCAGCTTTTGGTATTTTTGAAGATAGGCCACCACATCCCCCTGTTTCCAGTAGGGGTGATTCTCCGAAATCTCCTCCCGATCCTCTTCTGTTTTTTCATTGTCGCCCGCCTGTTTCCCGGAGGCTCGTTCGCTTGCCCAGGCGATTCCCGGATTCGAGACGGATTGGGCCTTCTGCCGCTTTCCGCAGGCAGAGAGCGAGACAAGACCGGTAATCAGAAAAAGGCTGAGCAAAAACAATTGTACTTTTTTACCGAACTTCATAAAGGTTGGATTCATGCTAAATAATCACTCTCATTCCATCAAATTATCATTCTGTTTGTTTTTTCTACATTCTATCATTACCCGATTCCTCCTTTTTGACACCCTTTTTGTTCCTTCTCCGAAAATTTTGCAACTTTGGTCAAATATGGTATAATTATCGCTACATATGGGGATGACCCGGTTTTGACAGGGACACAGACTCATGAGAAGCGAGCCGTCAGGCAGATGACGTTAAAAAGGCAACTAAATATAACTGCTAACGACAACGAATTAGCTTACGCTGCCTAACTTGGCGGCCGGTCCCCGAAGTGGACCCGTAACATTTCGGCTGACCTCACCTATGTCGGGAAACTTCTTGCAGTAAGCTTTGCCTGCAGGTTGGATCTATGAAGCTACCGATGAGTTTTTCTTGTTTATTTGATGGGCTGATCGGGAAACAATTTAAATAAACTACGCTCGTAGAAACTCATGAAGAAGTGTTTTTGGACGCGAGTTCGACTCTCGCCATCTCCATGCGGCAGCGGTAGGATTTCCTCCTACCGCTTTTTTATTTCTCGCCCAGTTTTCCGGTCCTAAAAAATGGGTGAGGTGTCCTCAAGAGAGCGAGACATCCTGCTTATCCCCAAAAAAAGAGGGAGCTTTCGCTCCCTCTCTTTGCATCAATATTGACCGATGCCAAGCCTCTTTCGAATCAGTCCACCGGTCAGAAGGGCCGCCGACAGCAGTCCGGTCCAAGCGAGAAGTGCTCCCTCCCCCGTGGGTGGGGCCTCTTTTTTGGGTGGAGTTTGCTCTTTCGGAGGAGCCGGGGGCAGCGGTTGAATGGTTATGGTCTGCTTGGCATCGGACACATCATCGTGCCGGGCCAGAAGATTTCCCTTCTCATCTCGCAGTTCTTCGATGACCACCAGTTTCTTCCCCGCAAATTCTCGCAGGTCCAGCTCTCCCAGGTCGACCTTTTGGTCGCCCTCGGTCGTTTCAGGAACAAATGACGTCTTCCTTTCCAGGACTCCCTTCCGGGGATCATCCACAAGAACCAATCTCGTGCGGAGGGTATAGGTCTTGCCAACGATGAGGTCCCGATAATGAACCAAATCATAGATTTTTTCTCTCCCCTTCGCCGGCACAAGCTTCTTGTCCCCTGTCACAAAGGCCCGCGTCTGTAAGCCGGGATTGGTCACCTGAATAGTCTGATCGGAGTCGGTCAGTTTTTCGTGGAAGGCAACCAGCTTTTTCCCTCGGTATAGCTTCTCAAAGACCACCGACTGCTTGCCGCGAAGGGTGGATGCATCCAGGAGAAATTCCATCGTGACGGCTCCATCGGCACTCTTTGGTGTGAAGGTTTTGCGAGCGGTCACGGGCTTTCCCTTTACCAGCAGGGCCTTTCCGCTTTCCCGGTCCATCAGCCTTCCCAAAATCGTGTACTCCTTTCCGACCAAGAGATTCGTGAAGGAGACCTTATCTTGAATCACGACGGTTTGCGAAGGATCCAGGCGCTGTTCTCCTCGCTCGCCCGTTGCATGTGTCCGAATGGCGGGTACGTGGATGGTCTGCTTCTCGTCTTCCCGGTCCATGTGCCGGGTCAAAATCTTGCCATCGCGAAGCAGGATCTCCCCGGCGACCAGGTCTTCTCCCACCAATTCCTTGCTGTTGATGAGAAATTCAACATCGACATCGCTGTTCCGACTTGTGGGAACAAAACTCTGCTCTCCTCGCGCAATGACTTCCCCGTCACGCTTGCGAAGTAGGGTCCCTTGAAGCCGGTACTCCTTTCCGGGAATGAGATCCCAATAGGACACCCGGTCGAGAATCTTGATGTCCTCTTCCAAGGGCAGATCTTTTTCATGATCCAAGGCGTCAAAGAGGAAGGTCCGTATCGAGGGAATCTTTTCCTCCCAAATTGTGATCTTCTTTTCTCCATCCTTTTTCCCATCGATCACCAGATCGGTTCGTCCCTCATCCTTCCGATAACCTGTTGCCGCTTCCAGCTCTTCCAGATAATAGGTTCCCGTATCCAGATTGTTGACTTTGATGATTCCGTTTTTATCGGTCATGTATTGACCGATCACGGTCTCCCCCTTTACCGCATCCACGGCGACCAGTCGATACTTGGCCCCTTCCACGGGAAGCTTGGGATCGCTGCCCATCTCAAATTTATATACCTTGAGATCGATGGACACCAGATCATTGGGAATGGGCGTGAGGAGACGAACGGTTTGCTCCGGGTCATTGCTCCGGGAAAAATCCGCGACAACCTCTCTCTTTCTCTCGTCGATCCGATAGCCTTCCGATCCCGCCAGTTCTTTCATGTAGAAGGTCCCGTCAATGGAAATGCCCGCAAATTTACCGGTAACCGAGATGGTATCCTTTCCCGTTTCGGGCTGCGCGGTGACCGTAGTCTTAGCCAGGAGTGTATCCTTGGGAATTGTGATTCCATTCTCTGTGTAGGCTTCTTTCAGGAACAGACCAAAGGTGGCCTTCATTCCTTTCGTAAAGGCTCGGGACTGTTCAAAGCTCTTCACAAAGTGGAAGCGGACTTCTTTTCGCTCGTTATGCTTTTTCCGGGTGAGCGCCTGTACCCGAATGGTGGATGCCTGCGGGGTCAGGGAAAACACCGTGTCTTTCGTTTCTTTAACAAAGGCTTTCGGAGCCTTTGTCTCGCGAAGAATATAGGTGCCCAGGGGAAGCAGCTTGCTCCTTACCGCCGTCTTGGCGTTCGTCACAAGCCGGTCCACCGTTTCTCCCTTCCGATAGAAGACTGTCTTCCCATCCAAAGAGATGATATCTTCCGCTGCAAGAATCTCCCACTTACTGCCCGCCAGCAGCTGTTTCGTAAAAATGGGCCGCAGGATAGCAGGGTCAGCCTTGTCCCACTCGATGCCCGTGAGCAGATTTCCCGTTTTCTGTAACAGGACCTGCCCCTTCTGCGGGAGATTCGTAACATCCTTCACAACCACGGGTGCGACCGAACCATCCGCCCGAATATCCACGGGAATCTTGTCTCCGGTGGGATTCAGGTAATAGCCCTGAGGACCCCGGATCTCCTTCAGATAATAGCGGCCCTCTCTTAACCGCTGCGGCAATTGAACCGTGCCCGAGGAATCCGTGACAAATTGATGAATTTCTCGGGGAACCGGATAAGAGACCCATTGATGAACCTGCTTTCCCGTTTCTTCATAAAGTTCAAAGGTGATGCCCGCTTGGGGAATCTCTTTCTTTGTCTCCCGGTCGATCTTCACGATTTTCAGCCAAGCGAGGCGGGCATAATTCTCCAGATTATACTGGTACTCCGCAAAGGAATCCTTGACCGTCACCGAAAAATCGGGAACCCGAATAAATCCCTTTTTTGGGGTTTGCTGGTGAACTCGGTAGGTCCCATAGGGAAGCCACCTGCTAGAGCCCCGTCCCGCTGCATCCGTCACAAAGGAGTCGACCACCTGTCCCTTGGAATTCTTCACGGAAAAGGCGATGCCGCCTTCCTTCAGACGCTCCCCCGACTGACTTGCCGCCTGGTCGCCACGTTCTCCATCGGCATGCTTGCTTAGGGCGATTCGTCCATACTTTGCCAGATCATAGGAGCAAACATGGGCCGGATCCTGTTCCTTGATGGCGAAGGGAGCCGGACTTTCCACCTCAAAGGTTCGATAGTTCTTGCTTCCATTCGCGTTGATGCGGTTCAGCTCATTGAGCTCGCGAACTTTTTCCGAAAAGGCATTCAACAACGTCTTCCCATTCTCTGTCTTTTGATGAACCGATGTGGTATAGATCCCACCTTTTCCATCTGCCTTTCCCTCGATTCGAATCGCCACAGGATTTCGATCATAGCCCAGGGGGGCCTTCGTTTCCACGATATCATAGATTCCCAGGGGTAAATCCGGGGATTGGGCTCTCCCGAAAGCATCGGTTCGAAGGATCCCCATTCGCTGCCCCTTCTTGAGGGTTGCCCCTTTCCGGTAGCACTGCACCAGGCGAATCTCAAACTCCGCCCCCCGAAGACTTCCCTGCCCTTGGGGCCGGTCCCCCGAAAAAATGTCCAACTTATCCAGGGTAAATCGCATCTTTTGCGGCTGGTTGGTAAAGTTGACCATGACCCGGTCTTCGTTGTTGACGATGGAAGCCTTCTTCACCAAGGTCTCTTTGACATAGCCCTTTGCCGGTTCCAACTCTTTCACCAGGTAGTTGCCAAAGGGAAGATTTTGAAAGCGGTAATTCCCCCGGGCATCGGTGAGCACCGGAGAAATCTCCTTTCCGTTGGCATCCCTGGCAACCTTCCCCTGTGGAGTGAAAAGTCCCAGCCTCGTTCCCGGAATGGGTGCTTTGGTCTCGGCATCCGTTTTTTGTCCATGGATGGATCCCACAACCGGTGCATTGGGTACAACGGGGGTGCGATAGCTGTGGAGAATTTGCTCCGTTCCCGAATCCGTCACAAAGCCATAGTAGGACCTGGAATCCAACACATAGCCTTTCGGTGCCTTGGTCTCTTGAAAAACATAGGTCCCGATCAAACCCACCGGACGTCCCTTCGGATCTCGGAAAAAGTCATCTCCGCCAATCCGATATGGGGAGGCCAGATGGATCTCTCCCTTCGCATCCGTTCTGAACTTCCAGCTTCTGACGGGCTGCCGCTTGGACACGTCTCTCGTGAGGGTGTCGAAATAGGAGCAGGTGAATTCCGCCCCCGATAGGTTCTCGGTTCCGGTTTCCCGGGATGATTTTTTCTTGAGAAGAAGAGAAATCGGATCATATTTCACCGAATCTTTTGCCCTAAAGGTAGCGGTCCGGTTTCCCACAACGTTCACCGGGTATTCTTTGGGATCCAGCGCAAATCCGGCCGGTGCCTGCGTCTCTTGCAGGGTATACTTGCCTTCCTTGAGATTGTTCAAGGTGTTCGATTGCCCATCGGCTCCCGTTGTGAGCGTTCCCACCAGGGCATGGGAGGCATCTCTCACGGCAAATTGCGCTCCCTCCAAACGGTATTGGGAAGATTGTCGGCTGAGCTCCGGCCGGTCGGAAACTTTTCGAACCCTCAGCGCTCCCTTCTTGCTCTCCGGTGGCTTGGGAGGCGTCTTCGGGATGTCCCTGATCTTGAAGAGATAGAGAGCGCAGTTGGGATACTTCGATTGAATCGTGCTGATGCGATTACCCTGATGATCCGAATGCCAGAATTTATTTTCCTTCGGCGTGTCTCCCCAGAAAAAGCCGATGTGGGCATCCGTATTCTTTGACCAAACCATGGGTTCGAAATAGAGGATATCCCCCTTTGTCGCGAGACCCGAATCCAACAATTCCCGAACATTGTTAAAGCGGTAGGATTTTGCGTTCTTCTCACGAACAATGTAGCGAAACCAATTGGAGGCGTTGGTCACATAGGCCCCCGTCAAATAGTGCTTGGGCTTGATGACTTCCAAGGCACCGCCGATTTGCCGCAGGACATAGCAGACAAAGCCCGTGCAGTTCATGGATTTTCCCGGCAACATCACGTTCTCCGCTCGAAAATACGCATCTCCCATTTCCTGCATCGTCCCGTGGGCATAGGGAGTCCCCAGATAGAAGTGATCGTGTTCATGGGACTCTAAGTGGGCAATGAGCTCCTTCTTCGTGAAGCCGACCAGCTCATCCAGAGAAGGCGCCGAATCCGACCCCACCTCGGAGCCTGCCGCTTGGACGGGGGTAAAAGCACCACAAAGGGGGCCCGCCACCAACAGGAAAGCAAGCAGCAGGGCAAAACATCGTACAAAAAATGATCGTTTTTCCAATTTCCTTTTCATTTGGGTTCCTTTCTAGTGTGAACAAAAATATTTATATGAAAAAGAGCAGCGAAAATCCGCTGCCCTTGGATCGGTTGTTTCTTTTTCTTTTCTTCAAAGATCCACTATCAGGATAAATCACCCCAAAAGAAAAATTGTTTCCCTCTTTTCGTTTTCTGTCGCAGCATGGTTTCAATCGTCCACTTCCCCGGCACTCTTTCCCGGCAATAAAAAGAGGAGGACCCGTAGGTCCTCCTCTTACCGGCTATTTCCTATGAAAACTACTTCTTAAGCGTTTCATCAATGCCCTGCTGAATCTTCTGCCAGGCATCGGAATTCAGCGCCTTGTTATTCAGATTGATGCCCGCATCCTTGAGCATGCCCAAAGCATCTTTGCTCCGACTTGCCAATTCATTGGCGAAGGGCTTCACCATCTCCCAGCCATGCTGGAAGCCTTCTTTTGCTTCGCTTCCGGCCTTCTGGAAAAAGTTCCGGAAACCGGCCACAACCTGGTCCACACTAAAGTCCTTCTCGCCAATTTCGTTAAACCAATTCCCAACGGTCTTTGCCGCAGAAAGACTGGCACCCGCCACCCCTTCTTTCAACTGCGAAACCTGAGAAAACAGGGAGTCAAGAACCTGCTGCTGGTCATCGTTGAGAACCTGTCCCTCTTTCTTCGAGCTCTCTTCCGCACCGGACACTGCTTCTGACGAAGAGACCTCCGCTTTCTCGTCGGAAGAAACCGGGCTTGCTTCCGAGCTTACGGCGGAAGCGGATGCCGATTCGGAAGCGACCACAGACTGGTCTTGGACCGAGGACGACGTGGTGTTCTCCTTGTCACCCGACTGGCAACCCACCAAGAGACCGGCCGCCAGCAACACCACCGCTACATGTTTCGTATATGCAAATTTCATCATGAACCCCCTTTTTCGAATGAACCAAATTCTGTAGAAACTTAGTCACCCATGGTCAGGTTATCGAAATAACCCTGAATCAAAACAATCGGAGTCCCCTTATCTCCGGAGCCGGAAGTCAGATCCGAAAGAGACCCTAACAGGTCGGTGATCCGGCGTGGCGTGGTTCCTTCCGAAACCATCTTGCCCTTTAGGTCGCCTTCCTTTTGAGCAATCTTTTCCTTGACGGCCTTTTCCAGGGCTTCTCCGGATAAGTCCCCAAAATCATTGTCGGCCAAGTACTTTAGCTTCAATTCGTTGGGAACGCCTTCCAAAGCGGACGTATAGGCCGGCGAAACGACGGGATCGGCCAGCTCCCAGATGCCACCGACGGGATCCTTGAAAGCCCCGTCGCCATACACCATGACCTCAATCTGCTTGCCCGTCTTCTCACGGAGTTCTTTGGCAATGGCTTCCACATCCTCCTGGCAGTCTCTCGGGAAAAGTTTGACCTTTTCTTCCGTTGCCTTATTGGAGCCTAAGAGACCATATTTTTCATTATACCCACTTCCGTCGATTGACTCGGAAAGAATGTCTTCCAAATTATAGACCGATTCTGCTCCCGCTTCTTTCAGGAGGCGTTTTGTCCGCTTTCTGCTGTGAATGTCGCAGGTGAGAATGTTCTTGCAATGGTTGAGCAGCTCCTGGGGGCGGTTCGCGAGGATGATCTCCAGTTCACAATCCTCTGCCTCAATCAGGTCCCGGAAGAACTGCATATAGTCCACGCCGGTAAAGGGATGCTCCACGTGTCCAAAGAGTTCATGAAACTTCTCTTCCGTTAACACGTCCGTCCAAGGATCCAAGCCCTTTTCATCCAGGCGATCCACCGAAATCAGCTCATTGCCGACCTCATCGGAAGGATAGGTCAACTGAAGGATGATCTTCTTTGCTCCGCGAGCAATTCCCTTTAGGTTCAACGAAAAGCGGTTACGGCTGAGGATCGGTTTGTAGAGTCCGATCACCCCATCAGGATATTTCTTACGGACGTCTGCCGCAATCTGGTCCACTGTGGCATAATTTCCCTGAGCACGAGCAACAATTGCCTCCGTAATGCTCACCACATCCTTGTCATGAAACGAGAATCCTTCCGCTTCGGATGCATTCATCACTGCATCAACTACAAAGCGACGAATGTCATCTCCCTGGCGAATAATTGGCCCGCGTATTCCTCTTGACGTAGTTCCAACAAGTCTCATTTTTGCCTCCTGGCTAAGATTCAGTCCCTGCAGCCTCTGAGGGAACGAAGAACCCCCCGGAAAAAAATCCGGAGGTTCGCTTCATCAGATTCGCTTTTCATCAACCCGGTCATGAAAAACACAACCGACATAAAATAATACTCCAACCGCTTTGGAAATACAAGAAATCTTGTCTTCCCCTTCAGTCTATTCCACGGTCACACTTTTTGCAAGATTCCGCGGTTTGTCCACATCCAGGCCCTTACCCACGGAAATGTAATAGGCAAAAAGCTGCAGGGGAACAATCAAAAGACTCGTGGCGAAGATCGGCTCTGTTTTGGGGATGCACAGGAGGCAATCCGCAATCCGGTCCAGTTCCTCGGACCCCCGGTAGCTGACCCCACAGACAAAGGCTCCCCGGGTCTTCACCTCTACCAGATTCGACCGTGTCTTCTCCAACAGGTCCGGCTGGGTCATGAGACCGATCACCAGGGTCCCGTCCTCGATCAGGCTGATCGTGCCGTGCTTCAGTTCTCCGGCGGGATAGGCCTCGGAATGAATGTAGCTGACCTCCTTGAGCTTCAAGCTGGCCTCAAGACTCGCCGCATAATCGATCCCCCGGCCGATAAAGAACATGCTCTGGGCATCCACAAACCGGTTGGCTAATTCCTGCTCGGGGGAGGGATCCTTTAACAGCTCCTCCATCTGCTCCGGCAGCTTCTCCAGGGCTTGCAGCAATCGTCCCTCTTCCTGCTCGGAAAGCTGTCCTCGGAGAACGCCGAGATGCACCGCCAAGAGGTCGCAAATCAGGAGCTGGGTGCTGTAGGCCTTGGTGGTTGCCACCGCAATTTCGGGTCCCGCCAAGGTATAAAGAACATAGTCCGCCTCTCGGGAGATGGTCGAACCCACGGCATTGACCAGGGCCAGGGTCTTGACCCCGCCCTCCTTGGCCTTTCGCAGGGCAGCCAGGCTGTCCGCCGTTTCTCCCGACTGGCTCACAATCACAACCAGATCATTCTCCTGCAGAATCGGATCGCGATATCGGAACTCCGAGGCCACATCACAGAGAACGGGCACGCGGGCGAGCTTTTCCAGCACATAGCGGGCCACCATTCCCACATGGTAAGCCGACCCGCAGGCCACGAAATGAATGCGCTCCACCTTCTTCAGAAGCTCATCCGGAAGGTCCTCGTGGAAATCGACATGCCCCTCCTTCACATAGGCCCCCAGGGTCTTTCGAAGGGCGGTCGGCTGTTCATGAATTTCTTTCAGCATGAAGTGGTCATAGCCCCCCTTCTCTGCCGCCTGGGCATCCCAATCGATGTGCTTATACTCCACATCCACGGGCTCTCCCTCCGCATCGTAGACCTGAATGTCTCCCCGTTTCAGGCAGGCAATTTCCCGGTCCTTGATGTAGTAGACATTCCGCGTGTAATTTAAAAGGGCGGGCACGTCCGATCCCAGGTAGGATCCCTCCTGCTCCTTCCCCAGGATCATGGGGGAATCCTTCCGGCTCACCCAAATCTCATTCGGTCGATCGGAAAAGAGAACCGCCAGGGCATAGGATCCCCGAACCTTTGCCACCATCCCCTTCATGGCCTGAAGAGGATCATGACCCGCTTCCTCATAAAGCTTGTGAATCAGTTTGATGCCCACCTCGGTATCCGTCTCGGAATAAAAGGAATAGCCTGCCTGCTCCAGTTCCTGACGAATCTCGCGGAAGTTCTCGATGATGCCATTATGTACGCCAACGACGAGATGGTCATCGGAAGTCAGGGGATGGGCATTCTTTTCCGAGGGCTCTCCATGGGTCGCCCACCGGGTGTGCCCGATTCCCGCCGTTCCCAGAAGTCCATTCTGCTGGTCAATCTTGACCGACAGATTCTGCAGGCGTCCCACCGACTTTATAATCCGGATTCGCTTCTCCTCGGCAAGATTGTGATCCTGCGAATACACCGCAATGCCCGCGGAATCATAGCCCCGATACTCCAACTTTTGCAGACCATCCAACAGAATCGGCGTGGCCTGATCTTCACCTATATATCCAACAATTCCACACATGGTAATCTCCTTTTTGTTTCTCTCTCCTTTTTTGAGAGTTAAAAAAATTATATCGCGAAAGAGCGCCCGTGCTCAACATTTTTGGAAAAGCATTTCCTTTTTTTCGGATTCTTGAAGAATGTTATGACTATTTTGTAAAACCTATCCCTCCCTTCAAAATTCCCACCGCTTTCTTCGCTCCCCCTTGATTATCTTTCTCCACAAGCGTATAATAAGCGGGTAAAACTTATGGGTTCGTAGCTCAGTTGGGAGAGCGCTGCGTTCGCATCGCAGAGGTCGTGGGTTCGACTCCCATCGGATCCATAATGAAAGCCGTATCCCCGGTATTCCGCCGGGCGATACGGCTTTTTTGTGAGCAAACTTTCTTCCATAAAAAAACGCACCGACTTTTGTCGATGCGTCCTGCGGGAGCGATCTTATTTCTTCGTGTAGGCCCCGTATTTTCCATATTTTCCGTACTTGCCGTAGTGACCATAGGTGAGGCCTTCGGATTCCACCATGCTCATAATCACGCCAATGATGTTTCCATCCACCCGTTCCAGGCTGTCAATGGTGTGAGCCATCTCATCTTTTCGGGTCTCATTTTCCGCACATACCAGCAAATAGCCATCCACCACCGGAGATAGAATCGCTGCATCGGAGAAAAGGCCGGTGGGTGGCGTATCGATCAGGATGAGGTCGAACTCCTGCTCCAGACGCTCGATCAAATTCTTCATGGTCTGGGAGCCCAGAAGCTCCGTGGGGTTCGGCGGCAAGGGGCCTGACATCAGGTAATAGGTTCCATTCTCTTCAAAGATGACATCCTCCACCGAACACTTTTTCAAAAGCACATTGGTGAGTCCCACGGTGACCTGCTGTTCGAAGAGCTCTTGCATGGTGGGCTTTCTCAAATCGCAGTTGATCACAAGGACCTTGATGCCTGTATTGCTGAAGCTTTCCCCCAGCTCCAGGGCAATCGTCGTTTTCCCTTCCGCGGAATGGGAGGAGGTGAGCGCCATCACCTTCAAATCCCGATCAATGGAAGAAAACTGAATATTCGTTCGGAGGGTATTAAAGGCTTCTTTTCGTATGTTCACCCGTCCGTAATAAGAATTCTTTGCCATTTACTCCTCCTTCGTCTTCGGAATCCGAGCCAGAACCGGCAGATCCGTCACCATACGCAAATCCTTGACCCCGTGAATGCGAGTATCGGTCATCTCGCGGAACACCGCAATGGCAACCCCGATCACCAAGCCCAGGAGCACTCCCAAAACCGTATTCTGGACCATCTTGGGACTCACCGGTTTCTGCGGAAGACGTGCGGCATCCAAAATCCGCACGTTATCCAGCTGCATGATCTTAGTCACCTCGTTCTTGAAAACCTCCACTGTCTGGTTGGCGATATCCATGGCCCGTTCCGGGATCACATCCTGCACAGACACCTTGATGACTTCGGTGGTATCCACGGAGGTCACCGTCGTAAGGCGGTCCAATTCTTTCGGATCCATGTCTAATTTTAGGTCATTGATGATCTTGTCTTGAATGGCCCGGGACCGGATGATCACCTTGTAGGTATCCACCAGCTTCTGCGAGAGCAAGACATCGTTGTACTGAAGGTCTTTTTCCTGCTGTTTGTCCTTGTTGTTCTTCCCCACAATGACCATGGCATGTGTTTCATACTTGGGGGTAATCAAAAAGCGACTGGCTGCAAAAGCAAAGATGCCGGTTAAAACGGAAAAGAGTATAATCCAAAAGAGACGCTTCCGGATCCCCATCCAAAGTTCTAACAGGGAGATTTCCTGTTCTTCCCCAACCTGAGGCCCTTTGTTGATCTGTTCTGTCATCCTGTCCTCCATTACTGTCCTTTATTCCGCCGAAAAAAGGAGAAGAACCCCTTTTTCTGCTTCTTTTTCGTTGACTTTCCTTCCACCGCATAGGCCGTGGAAAGAAGTCTTTTATTCTCCAAGAGCCGCTTGGGATTCTCTTCCAGGAGCTCCTTGATTCCATTTTCCCCCACCAGATAGCGGAGTTCTCGAATTCCCGCCTGTTGACCGGCCGGAGACCTCCACTCGGCTTGATGACAATCGCCGGCAAAGACATGAACCTTACCCTGGCGCAAGAGCTCCACAATGGTCGCATATGCGGGACTCCCCTCCTCCGTAAGCGAAGAGAGATTGCACTGCACATAGCACCCCTTATTCAGCCAGGGGTCCAACCAACTTGGAGAATCGGTCACATAAAAGTAGCGCTCCACATGCGCGAGAAGGGGAATGTAACCTGCCATCTGCAGTTCGTAAAGAAAAGCCGACATTCCCACCGGCTCCTGCCGAAAGGGCATTTCCAGGAGGATGTAGTGAGAGTCCCCATAGGGAGACAGCCTCCCTTCCTTCAGCAGGGGTAAGATTTCCGGACAATAGTACAGCTCATTGCCCAGATCCATCTGTAAATCAAGGCCTTCTCGGTTCACTGCCTCCTGAATGGCTCCCAACCGTTCCCTCATCATGTCCCTTTCCCCCACAAATGCCTGGGAGGGGCGATAATGCGGAGTGGCAACCAAGCGGTTGACTCCGAGTTCCACAAATTGACGCGCCATCTCGACAGACTCTTCCAGGCTCCGGGAGCCATCGTCGACTCCATAGATGATGTGGTTATGCAGGTCGATCATTCTCTTGTCACCCTTTACTTAATGCGGCCGGCGGGAAGATATCCGTAGAAGCCTTGGTAATCGATTCGAACCCAACCATCGTCATACACCTGGTTGATGGTAAAGGTCTCTCCCGCCGGTATCTCATAGAGCACCTTGGCATCCTCGTTCGTTTTTGAGAGTGGGGCAATCGCATGGTCAAGCTTGAGGCTTTGTCCCTCTTGCACACCATTCTCTTGTCCCGTTTCTAGATGGGAGGATTTCTCTACTTGGGAGGACTCACTCTCTTTGACAGGCTCTTCTTCATTGCTCACAGTAGAGGATGCCGCTGGCGATTCCTTGGCACTTTCCCTCTTCGAAGCCGGTTCCTGACTGCTTGCCTTTTCCGGCTCCGCCTTTGTGGTCTCTTCCACCGGCTGGCCCATATCCTTCTTCATCTTGACATCTTCTCCGGACTCCGTCTTCTGTCGTAAGGAGTGATAGCTTACCAGCTTTTCCTTTTGACAACCCGTCAGACATAATCCCAGAAGCAAAGCGGCAAGCAAGATTTTATTGCGCTTCATAGTTGCTCCTTTATGATTTTCTAATCGTTTCCCTTCTATCTTGTCTCTACGCTTTCCTAATCTATCATTTTCTCGCATTTTTGCCAACACGAGCCGCTATTTTCCGATGCCCAAAACCTCCTTCATCTTCGAGGCATTGGCTCTCACACTCTCCTCATTGAGCCGGTACATATACAATTTCCAGCCCGGCATGGCATAGGAGGGCAACTTCCCTGTGGAACCGGTTCCGCTCACCTCTGCAGTGTCATAGGTCCACTTCGTTCCTTTCTCCAGCTGTTCATTAATCAGCTCTGTCATCTTGTCCACGGGCATGTTCGTCTGCGTCGCATCTCCCAGCGTGTCCATCAAGCTTGGGTAGTTGAGCAATATGGAGGGCGACATGGCCTTCTTCAGAATGGCAATGAGAACGCGCTGGTGATTTCTGCCCCGGTCTCGATCTCCATCCGCGAGATGGTGCCGCTCTCTCGAAAAAGTTAGGGCGTCCTTACCATTTAAATGAATGGTTCCCTGAGCGAAGGTCTTGCCATTCGCTTGGAAGGTTACGGGATTCTCCACATCGATTCCGCCTAAAACATCCACAATGCGTTCCAACGAGGTAAAATTCACTCGGAAATAGTAGTTGATGTCAATTCCAAACAGGTTCTCCAGGGTCTTCACCGAGCTTGCAATCCCATAAATTCCAGAATGGGTCAGCTTATCATATTGATCATGTCCCCCGCCTGCAATCTTCACATAGGAATCCCGTGGCAGCGTGGTGATGAGCATCTTCCCGGTCTTCGGATTCACGGAAGCAATGAGGTTGACGTCCGTCCGAGACACCCCCGAAATCTTTCCCGACCGGTCAATGCCCGAAAAATACACCGTGAAGCTTCCATCCGCACCCACCGGCTTATTCTCCACGGCATTGTCGATTTGTAGGTCCCCGGAAATCTTTATGCCCTGCCTTTCCAGGTCTTTTTTGGCCTCATCGGGGTCAATTGCTTCCTCTTCTTGATCTGCCACCCGATGGAAAGCAGCATAGGTCTTGTAGATGTAAAAAGAGGCAAGTAGCAATAAGAGTGAATAGACTAAGGCAATAATCGCTATGAAAATTTTCTTATTATTTTTTCGAAGGAGAACGAATAAGACAAAAGCTATTACAATAAGACATGCAAATAAAGGAAAGCGGTGTTTTGCTACCAGTACGCCATTTATCTGCACCAAACCGATAAATATAACGACGCTTAGCAAACAAACAAGCCCTAACAAGAAAGATAGAACTTTATTTTTATTAGACATCATTACGCTCCTAATTCTTTAAACTTTGGTTAATCTTATCCCTTGCCAAACATCTTGGATATGATGCTTATCAAATACCAATAAAATACAGCTGTAAACAAGTGCACAACAAGCAATTGCTAATAAATCACCCAACAATCCCGATAGCATTGGTTTCAACAGCAGGGAAACAGCAATCATGGCGAGCGTAGCAAGCCCCGGACGTATCATGGCAACGAAGTAGTTTACGGTATGAAAATGAAATATTTTCCGTAAAAAGAGCATGCTAACAATTGCTTGAATAATTACTGCCAAGCAACGTGTATAAACCATGCTCCAGAACCCTCGTCTGGCTGCAATATAGCACAACGGAATCAAGCAGACAAGGTAGATACTTTGAAAAAAGAAGAGCCACTTGGGAATTCCCATGGACTTATAAATTTCTGCGGGAAATGTATAGAAAATAATACTCGTCAGCATCATCAACGCCCAAGACCCAACAATATTCGCCGCTTCCGTCCATTGTTCTCCAAAAAGTATCAAAGTTGCCGTCTCACGGTAAAGGAACAGACCGACACCCATAGGAACTGCTAAATATAATACTAAATTCAGCAGATTAAAATATGCCTTCTCAAATTGCTTCCAAGAGTGCTTCAAGCGGGATAGTGTGGATAAGAGAACGGGGCTGATCGCCGCAGCAATCATTCCCATGACAGACTGTACCATGTTTGTCGCATTTTTATACAGTCCCAAATAATAATCATTAAAAAAGTTTCCCACAATAAAGGTGTCTATCCAAAAAATCATCCAATTTGCTAAAGCCTCACAAAGCGACCAGAAGCTATAAGAAAACATCTCTTTCAATACCTCAAAACTATAATATAGCCGGGGTCTCCATTTTGACAATAAAGTGAGAATCAGTGAATTAATAAAAGCCCCTGCCAGATTCCCAATAACCAAAGCCCAGTAACTTTTTAAAAGCAGAGCCAAAGGAACCGTCACAACCAAGGGAAATAAAGAGACGCAGATACGTGCATAGAACAACTTTTTATATGCAAATTCTCTGCGAAATAGCGCGATTTGAATGCTGGAGAATGAAGTGATTAACAGCTGCAAACTTGCCACTGCCAACACTCTTGCGTAGGATAAATTTCCAAGAAACTCGGCGAGTTGATATCGAAAAAGGATAATCATGCTCGTTAAAAACAACGAAACCATCAAATTCGTCCAAAAAGATACATTAACATATTGGATTTCCTGTTTTCTGCTATTAAAATCTTTCTGGACGATATATTTCCCAAATCCGGCTTCGGTAATAATATCGACAAAGCTGACTAACATATTGCAGACTGCAATAACGCCGAATGCTTCCGGAGTTAATATGCGAGCCAGAAGCATATTTGTGATGGGAACAATGAACTTAACCGAGATTTCGCTGACGAAGGACCAACGAACTGAGCTTTGAACTTTACCGTTTTGCATAGTGTCCCCCTCTTCGATCCCGATATCTACACCAAATCTCGGAAAAGCCAAAGATTGCCACGTAGATAAGGATTGTTGTCGGAATAAAATTCTGCGAGATAAAATAGCTAAAACTTCCTCTTGGCGCCCACAATATTTGCATAATAATCAGAAGTAATATAGACCGTGAAAAAATGGATTTGTTTTTTCGAAGGCAATCAATTCGATAGATTAGCCACCCATACAACAAATTACCAAAGAGAATTCCCCATAGATGAAAATCCTGGTAAAGCTCAGCAATGTAGCTGGATCCGGTTCCACGCCCAGAGAAGTAAGCCCCTCCCATGACCAAATAGCCGATGGTATGCGTGAAGCTTCCGCCAAATAATGCATGAGCAACCGAATTGCCATGGTAGACAGGTATACCCAGCAAGCGAGCTAAAATTCCACTGTGTAAAAACTCTAGGGTATAAATCTGGTTCGGAATATGTGCCTCCAACATATACGCCCGCTTTACAACATTCGTGGAAACTCCTTGGTCATAAAAAAAGTCCATAACTCCCTTAGAAATACTAAGCGTCGTAATATTTCCGCCTTCGCGTAACGTAGTGTAAAAGCTCATAGATGCCAATAGGATTGGAAGGGAAAGAATGCCGAAAAAAATAAGATGCCGATTTAGCCATTTTTCTTCTGGATTCCTTTCATGGCGATACGCCAGATAAATCAGCAGAAAAAAAAGTCCTAACATTGCCGGAGATCGTTGACCGCTCCCTAAAGAGATTAATAGGTAGATAAGATAAAGAACACAAGGCACTTTAAATTGCTTTTTGCTGGGAACCGTGCTAAGAAAAATGCAAAATGCCACTGGCATAACCAATTCTATTTTATTGATCATAAATAAGAAAAAGTTTCCTGAGACATAGTCGGAGTAATCCGTATATAAATCTGTAAATCCCCTAGAAAAGGCGAAACGGCTCATGATTATCTTTGATGCAATTGCAAAAAACCAGGATAAGTAATATATGAATAAGCTTAGCTTACGAACCATTATCGTATAAGAAGAATTCCCAAGATTTCCCTCGTCTTGGCCCGTTAGCATGTCTTTCCCTTTTCTTTGATTCTGCCACTGAAAGAAAAGATAAGAGAAGCCAATAATTAGCAAGGAGAGACTGTATGAATTCCATGCGTGATTCTGAACTTCATCTTCAAAGATTTCAACCTTATAGGAAAAATACTGCTGCAGGAAATCTCTACCTAATAGAAATATAAAAAAGACAAGAAGGAAAGCGAGCAGCATTATGTGTTTTTTTGCTCCTAAAAAAGAATAGAGGAAGAACGAGAACCAGATTAAAACGGTTATTAAAAAAACAGGCTCTACGCCTAACGAAATACTCACTAAAATAAAAAAAAGAAAGCCTAAAACAAGCAACGTTTTCTCTAAAGTTACTTTCATGATCCCCCCACTATTTCTGCTCAATCAACTCATTGATAAAAAATCTATAATTATTTTCATCACAAAAACGTTCCGACCAAATTTTCCGTGCGTTATCCCTCATTCGCAAATAGTCGGAACTACTTAAAGCAATCAATCTTTGAACCGTATCCGCAATGTCTTTTGGGCTACAATTGTCAGGCAGCAAAAATCCATTCACCCCATCTTCAACAATTTCTGCAGTCCCCCCTACATCGGTTGCAATCACAGGAATTCCAAACGATGTTGCTTCCATAATTGATACGGGCAATCCTTCTGAACTACTTACGTTTATCAGTGCAAAAAAATTTTGTTTTTTATATTCTTCCAATAGGCGTTCATTGGCTAAGTTCCCCCTCAGCCGATACTCTATTTTTCCACCCAGCATCTTTCTTGACAGTTCTTGAATTTCATTCATACACGGGCCGTCCCCGAAATGAGTCCAACGAATCGGATAATCGACGAGCAGTGACAATGCCTTTACCAGCAAATGAATCTGCTTAACGGGAACCATCTTGCTACAGCTCACTAAATCAATGTAATCCGTATTAATAAATCTATTGATTCCATGCTCTTTCGTCCCCAAATAAGACGTGTCAATTTTACCCGCATATTCAGGGAACCTGGACTGCAGATATTCTTTTCCATGATTCGAGCAGGGGTACACCTTGCTTAAGTGAGTCAATAGTATGTTTCTCAATGGTATATATGATTCTTTCCGCCGTTCTTCATATAAATCGCTTCCATGAGCCCGGCTGACAATATTGAGGCTTTGCTTGCATTTTTTCATCAATAAGTAAGCCAAATACGGCTGGTATTCGAATCGATAGGAATAGAAAATACTCTGTGAGTCCACTTTCCCCTCTAAAGCCTTATAAATTTTGTCACGTTCATAATAGGATCGACTGACAAAAATAAATAAGGATTTAAGCGTTTTGAGGGAAAGCCTTTTCTGACGAATCAGCTTTCTCATTTCCTTATAGATATTCTTATCAAATAAGGCTCGAAACGCATACAAAAGGTACATATACCCTGCCGCTTTTCGGATGGGAACGACCGTGCAATTTCCCGGAACCGATCGAATATGGCTAATTTGCTCCGGACGTATTTGTAGAGAAAAAATATATACCTTATCAAATTGGTTATAAAACTGAACTTCCGTCTCCAAATAGGGTTCCCAATCACCATAAGGAAAGGCATTCGTGAAAAGATATAGGGTCCTCATCTCTGCTTCCTCTCTACAAATAAGTTTTCTATAAGAAGTCTATTTGAATATCTGAAACAACCCGTTCCAAGTTATTTCTGCATTCTTCCATCGTCTTCCCCTTCACAACGACTTCGCCAATGCAATCAACTGAATATTCAAACGGTCGAACTTCATCTCCTTTTTTCTTAAAGAAGTTGATTTCATAGAGATAATCAGGCTGTTTTTCTGCATTGTAACAAATGTCTTTCAATATCCCACGGTGATTCTCCGAAAAGATCATTTTTGCTAGTCCTGCGGTTTCATCTTTCGCACGATTTTTCCAAAAATCCAAGACCCCTTGTCCACCCATTGCCTCTAAAACAATCATTTTATAATAATTAATTCCAAAGTAAATCGACACAAGCTCCGGCAGGCAGTTTGCCCCAACCCTTCCCGTGAGTTCGATAACATATACCTGACCATCTTTTTCTATCAGATCGATGTTCACCGCACAATTATTCAAACCCAGAGCATGGATGGCTTGTTTAGAAACTTCTTTCGCTTGCTCGATAATCGCAGGGTCCGCTTGCAAAGGAACATAGTGGCCGACAGGAACCGCTGTATGACTCATGAAAGTTTGATCTCCGTGCGGAAGAACAAAAATCACCTCATGGTCATGAACAAATGCCTGCGTCCCAAACTCGTTGCCTTCAATATATTCCTCTACGATGCATTTTGATTGCTTCGTCAATGACATGGAATTTTCAAATCCGGAATGAGCTTGTTTTTTATCTCGAGCAATGTAAATTCCGTTGCTCCCCTGTAAATCCGTTGCTTTAATAATTACCGGCAAAGAAAGCTCTTCAAGGGCTCTGTCCAATTCTTCAATGGTAGATACTTCCTGAAATTTTGCAGTGCTTACATGATGTTTCATAAAAGCTTGTTTCATCAAAAACTTATTATTGCACATGTGTGCACTATCCAAGGAAAGTCCGCGAAGCTGAAGATCCTGACAAATTTTACCGACACTTACAATCCCCGTATCTAAACAGCTTGTCGCTACCCCATCAATTCCAAGGGCTTTGGCCTTTTCCGCACACTCTTCCGGCTTGGAAATATCCATGAAGCATACTTCATCAGCAAGCTTAAGCCCGGGGGGATTGTTATCCGTTAGTGAACCGGCAATCGTGTAAATTCCCAACTCCTTGGCTGCCTTATAGAGCCCAAGCTGCCCCCTGCCTGCACCAATGATTAATAACTTCGGATCCGCTTTTGACACTATTTTTTCTCCTTTTCTTCCTCTTGCTTATTGTAAATATTTTTTCCCGTGAATACCGTTTGTATTGTCTTAAAGAATATTTTGACATCCAGTAAAAAAGATAAATTTTTAGCATATTCAGCGTCTAAAGCTAACTTCTCTTCTTGGTTAATATTATTTCGATAGTAAGCTTGGGTGTAACCCGTAATACCTGGTCGGACTTGGAGGCGAACCCTCCTTTTTTCATCATATTGACTTAATGGCTTATCTGTGGTGACAGGCCTTGGGCCGATCCAACTCATCTGACCGATTAATACATTGAACAGTTGAGGCAGCTCATCGAGAGAAGTTTTCCGAAGAAAGCGACCAATTTTGGTAACTCTGGAATCCGTTGCACTATTATAAGTTGAATTATCTACATTTCGGATGTCTGGTGCATTCATCACCATGGATCTGAGCTTAAACATCCGAAAAATCTTCCCGTTCTTCCCCCTTCTGTTTGCCAGATAGAAAACAGATCCATGATCCTCTGCCCAGATGAGAACTCCAAAAATCAAGCAAACGAGTATTACCAGAGGCAAGAATAAAAGTGCAAAAACGAAGTCCAATAATCTCTTAATAAATAAACGATACATCACTGCCTCTATTCAACAATTACATGAATGCGTTCCAGTGCTTGTTCACAAGCACGGATCGCTTCCGATGAAGAGTCTGCTTGTGCAATAACGAATCCCATTCGATCGCTGCTGCAAAAAATTCCATTTAGCTGAGATCCCACCCCATGCACCACATAGACTTCCTTCACTCCCTGTACTCGTTTCGATTCTTCAATGCCTTCAATTTTCTTTATTTTACCTGCAGAGGTTGGAAAATAGCGAATTGCCGCTGCTTTATTAAGGGTACAATCCAGCTTGGGTATTTGTCCGAGAGCCATTTGAATACAAGATTCCACCAAATCGACTCCGGTAGACAAGGGAACCAAATGCGTTGCTATATTATCCCCGCCAAGTCTTGCACCGAGCTCGACAATTTTAGGTCCATCCGCTGTAACAATAATTTCCGTATGGGAAGGACCGTTTTGAATTCCAATTGCCTGATTCGCTTCCTGCGCAATTCGAACAATTTCACGTTGCATCTCTTCCGGCAGCATGGATGGTTGAGAATGACCCATTTCTACAAAGTAAGGCACTCCCGTAGTAAGTTTATCGGTAATTTGAACCACATGGCAAGTTCCATGGATGCTGAGCGTTTCGACACTCACTTCGGGTCCTTCCATAAATTCCTCAACAAGAACCCGTCCACAGTGTGAATACTGAAAGCTATAGTTATAAGCCTCTAATATCTTATCCTCATCGAAATTGGGAAGCAGAGAAATTCCTCTACTCCCTGAACTGTCCACGGGTTTAATAATACATTTGATTCCTCTCTTATGAATATCTTCCGCCGCCTTTAAGCATTCTTGTTGCGAGGAAGTGATGTGATAAAGAGGAATCGGGACTCCCTTTGATCGTAGTGCTTTTCGCATTTCAAATTTATTTGTAGCTCGTATCGCCGTGTCGGTATCAATTCCCGTTAATCCCAACTCTGTGCAAACGGATGCCACTGATCGCATTGGCATATCGGTTGCAAGAGTCATAATTCCATCGATGTTGTATTTTTTCGCACATTCCACAACCCCGGAAATGTCAATGGTACTGATGATTTCTTTGTGAACCCCCGGAAGCTTTAACCCTACCGCATCTGGATTATAATCAAGGACATAAACTTCCAGTCCCATTTGCAGCGCTTTCTCTATCGCAGGCACCTGCAAAACACTGGCCCCCAAAATCATAAATTTATTCATGCGATCACTCCATACAACAATTCATATCTGCTTGCGCTACAATGTCACATTCAGTCACTGATAGCAAATCAAACTTACTGTTTGCAAGCAAGTTAATAAATTTGCTTACTTTAACTATAATAACATATATATTTCATAGCATAAGGTGAATTAACGTTTTTTATTAATTTCTTTTGCTTTTTATCATATTTATACAATATTATAAATAATAGAGTAATGAATAAATTTAATTATTCACTAAACTTTTCTATTCTGACTTCTCTGTACAATTTCTCCACCAGTTCCCGCTCCGGTGGCTGCGTTCCCTCCGTCATGACCGCCCCGGTGGAGGTGGCGACCGCCAACCGATAGGCCTCGGGAAGGGTGTCTCCGCGGTCCAGTGCAAAGGCAAAGGCGGCGACCATGGCATCCCCCGCACCGACAGTGGAAGAGACGGTAACGGAAAGGGGCCGGGCCTTCCAGATTCCTTCCTGGGAGAGCAGGAGGGAGCCCTCCGACCCGCAGGAAATGCAAACCAGGGAAATACTCCGTTGAAGGAGCTTCTTGCCGCATTGCAGACGCATCTTTGTGGAAAGGGGCTGGGGAATTCCAAAGAGCTGGCCGAGCTCATAGTCATTGGGCTTGATGAAATAGGGCTGCTCTTCTAAGGCATGGGCAAGCTTTGTGCCATCCGCATCGACAAAAACGCGAAGTCCCCGCTCGCGATAGCGGCGCGTCAATCGGCCATAGAGATCGTCGGGCGAATCCGGCGGAAGGCTTCCGGCGAGAACCAGGACATCCTGTTCATGAACCGCTTGATCGAGAAAGGAGAGAAGCCGGTCCAGGGCCTCCTCCTGGTAGGAGAAGCCAAATTCATTGAATTCCGTCAGTTCCCTCCGACTGTCCACGAGCTTTAGGTTTGTACGCGAGCGTCCGGGCAGGGACAAAAAGTGGGAGGAGATGTTCCGGCTTGCAAACGTGTGTTGGAAGATCTCGGCATTCTCAGCTCCGTAAAAACCGGTGGCGAGACTGTCTCCCCCGAGGGCGGCAATGGTCTTGGACACATTGATACCCTTGCCCCCCGCATCGACTTTCAAATCCTGCAGCCGGTTCAGGGCATGAAGCTTGATTTGATCCAAGCGCGCTGTTTTATCAATGGCCGGATTCAAGGTAACCGTTAGGATCATGAGATCTCCTTTCCCACAATAAGGTTTACGAAAAAGCCCACTTCGGCCCAAGGTTCCGAAGCGGGCGGTCGAGCAAGGTTGTTTGCTAATTTCTCTTAATCATCGCCAGGCCCAGTTCCATCAGGCGCAGCGCGAGATTGTAGTTCTCCCCAAACATGTCATAGACCAGGTCCTCGGAAAGAACGCCACAGCGAACTTCCTTGGGAATTTTACCTTCCTCATAGGCGGTAACATCCTCAGAGTAGCCCCCATCGGTGTAATAATGGTCCAGCTCCTGTTCCCGTTCGAGGCTTTTCTCAAACTCATCCAGAGCCTGATTCAATTTTTCCAGCTCCTTGGTATGACTTTCGAGGATTTCTTCCATCTTCTGAATGTTCTCAATTCTCTTTTCCATAGGGTCCTCCTGAATTAAATTTTTACCACTCCTATTTTACCCGATGGCGGTCGGAAAGGGAAACCAGACGGCTATTTTAATAGGCTTCTTACGTCTTCCTGTTTGGATGAATGGAAGGTGCGAATAAACTCCTGTGCCGCCTCGGCACTGGGGAAGCCGTCGATATAGGCGACAACCTGACCCGCCTGATTTTTCAGTGGCTGCGGGGTCCCCAGCGGCGTCCCTGTACTCCAAGTGAGATGCGTTTTCTTGTAGTCATACCAGTAAACCGAGCTGAAACTGGCGACCAGGTAGGTCGAAGACCTGCTCCCATCCGGCAGGGTAAAGGTAGCCTTCCCGATTTCATAAAGATTGCTCGGCTTTTTCTTTTGATAGCGAAGGACAAGCCGGTCGGGCTGAAAGTCTGCTTTCAGGTTTTTGTCCGCGAGCTTTTGAAGCTGGGTCTGAATTTTTTTTCCGCTCCCTTCCGGATCTGTTGGAGAGCGTCTGACGTTAGGTCTTTCAGCTTCATTAGCTTTTCGGTAAGTGAGTTCACTTCGTATTGCATCTCCTTCTTTTTGAGATGATAGTAATTTGAGGTTGCGGTAACCAGAACCGTGTCCCCATTCGACAGATGATCACGGGGGGAAACTTCATATTCAATGCGATTCGATCGAATAACGCCATTCGAGCCGAGGAACCACGAGACGGTTCCAAAATCGTCTCTTCCCTCAAAGGTAGGTCGAAACCCCGCAAAGGGGTCGATATTCTTTTTTAACTCACCCACGACATAGACGGCTCCCACAAGGAGCACCAAAGCCGCCAACAGAAAGAGACTTGCCCGTTTACTCAGATGCCTGTGTTCCTCTTTTTCACGGACAACCTCAATCTTTACCAATTTCACTTTTTCTTTTTCCTGCTTGTCCTCTACCAGGAGAGAATCATAGCCACAATACGAGCAGTGAATTTTTTGCCTCTGTGGGTTATCCACATCGGTCACGACATCCACGGGGGCCCCGCAGTGGGGACACTGCAATTCCATCTTTTTCATTTTTACCTCGCTTCGTTATCCATCCTTCTCTGAAATCCTGCAAAAGAAGGCGCTTCCACGGCCGCCGATGCACCCTGCTCAACAAAATGTCCAATCGACCGCCACCTTTGAATCGCCGGTCCATCCTTGAATCCCTCCCGGCAAAAATTCCGGGTTTCCTCACCCGGTTCATGGCTTCCGATAGGTCACGGGCTTCTCCGACATCTCTGTCTGTTCGAGGGGACCATGATCCGGATCGTAATCGAATAAAAAGTTAAAGGCCTCCTTCCGGTCTCTAAAGCCCACTATGGTCTCCGGACCGGACGTGCCTGCAATCGATGACCAGGGAATCGTAACGCCCTGAAAGGACCCGTAGGAAAACCGTGCCGTTTTCTCGTCCTCGTCCCAACACGTACTTCGAATCAGGGCGAGCAGATAGAGAGTCTCTGTCTTCGCCTTTGGGAAGGTAAGACGTAGCTCCAAGAGGCAATGCAGCGGGTAAGGAGTCTTCGCCGTCTTTCTCAGAAACAGTGTCTTGGCTTGCAGGCGGCTTTCTTCTTTCTCAAGATCGAATCCCAGCGCATTGGCATGTACCGTCACCTCCTGCCCGTTGGAAAGGCCAAAGGAAGGCTTCCCATCAAAGGAAAGGGTGGCATCCACATTCTTCTGTAAAAGCGTGTCCGAATTCAGCCGGGCCTCCGCCTTGCCCTCGCCATCGACCCCCTCAAAGCGTAGGTCGAGATATTCAAAGGGATCTATCTTCTTCGGCCCCGGTAAGTGGAGCACAAGAAGCACGCATGCCCCGATAAAGAGGAAAAAGAGAAAACAATGAAAAACAAATTGCAAACAGCTGTGACTCACCCTGCTCAGGCCCTGACCAATCCGGGAGCCCAACGTTTCGGAGGGATGCTCCTCCACCTGTACAGTTTTTCGGCGCTCTTCTTGCATAACATCGCCTCCTCCACGCATCGAATTCCTCGATTCCATCCTCAGGAGAGACAAGAACCACAAAACTTCCTTTCGCCGATTAAAACGGAAAATTTCTTTCGGTAGGGGGAAGCATTCCCCAATACCTCTCCCTCGTGATGCCCTCTAGCGTACTCTTACCCCCATTTTAAAGAAATCGTCAGTGGCCTTCCCAAAAGCCACCCCGACAAAGGGCGGTCCCCCCCTTTATAGGGCTTCCTTGCCCAACAGGCTCTTTCGTGCTATAATGAGGGCGTCGAAATGACAAGTGAATACAGTTGTTAAGGGAGGCTCCTTTACGGATATATGCTTCTGCCCAGAAACGTCGAGAGACGCCCACGGGTATAACAGGTTGGGTCGCTAAGGTCCAACATAATGTGGCTAAAGGAAACAGACGTCGTAAAGTGCTGAAACTCAGATAGAAAGTATTTCTTCAGACCTCCACTCTTGTAGTGGGGATTTTTTTATACTTCTTGTTTTCGTGGCAAGCCTCCTGAGAAAGAAAGGAGGCTTTTTTTGATGTCCGATGGGAATCCCCGATTATCACCCTATCCCCTGCGGGAATAAAACAAGGAGGAAAGATTATGATGAAACAAATGGTTAGTCAGACCTACTTTGACAAAATGTACGGAATTTTGAAGGACGGAAACTATGAGGACTTCCGCCAGATGTTCTTTCAGATGAGCTCCACCGATCGCGTGCACCTTTTCCAGAGCCTGTATCCCATCAACAAGACCCGGCTCACGAAATGCCTGACCCGAGAGGAACTGACCCAACTCTTCCATGAACTGGAGCAAGCGGAAGAAGA
>ERZ1673749.563-NODE-563-length-38452-cov-3.936375_pt1 | contig 38452 bp, 40 predicted proteins | sample MGYA00580204_ERZ1673749 | MGnify/ENA primary metagenome ERZ1673749 (study PRJEB41218, sample SAMN15661745) | gut metagenome | host: Homo sapiens | place: Canada: London | collected 2015-08-20/2019-03-30 | study: EMG produced TPA metagenomics assembly of...
CACCTTTTTTCACCCCATCTTAAACTGTTCCAACTTTCTTCACTTAATTTTAAAATCTCTATATAAGCTTTTTCTTTTTCAATTTTTTCTGGAACTGTATAAAAATTGACATTTAATTTTTTTATATCTGCTCCTTCAACATCTGCAATTAATTTAAACTTTTTTGACCTTATAAAATTATAAAATCTTGCATTTATAAGAGTCTTGCCATCGTGATAAATTAGCTTTTTTGACTCTGGATAATAGGACATTCTAAAAGACCTGTCATTTATTTTTCCCTTTAGTGTCTTTAAATTTTCATTTTCTTCAGGCTCAATGTAAATTCTAGTTTCAGGGAGTTTTAGTTCAAAATAATCCTTTATAGTAAGAGCGTATTTGGAATCATCTGATTTTAGTCTCAAAAGATTTAAGTCATCATCTGTGTAGATATAAAAAACTATTAAATCTCTCTTGTCTAAATCATAGGAAATTTTTGAAAATTCATCTCTCAAAATTTTTGAAAAATAAGTGTAAGGAAAGTAATTTTCTTCCCTATAAAAATCTTCTATCTTGGTCATGAGTTCCTTTAAGTCCTTGGATTTTAATTTTACTTCATAACTTTTTTCGGAAATCTTTTTTACCTTAGTCCTTCTAATTATCTCTGTCCACTCTTTTTTCACATATTTTTTTAATTCCGCATTCTTTTCAGAAGGAGAAACTGGTGGAAGAAATAATTTTTTGTTTTCCAAATTATAGCCAAGGTCTGCTAAAACTTTGGAATCACGAGAAAGATTTAGCATGGTATTTCTATCAATATATAATGGAAGATTTGTTATATCTTCTCTAAAAAGATAGACATCGCTATTTATAATTTTTTCACCATAAGTTTCAAGCTTATGATTTACCTCTTTTCTTTCGTGAAAATATCTAGCTTTGTTGCTAGCTGATTGGAAGTTTATTATATTTAAGCTATCTCCATTTTTGTTTTGGCTACTTAGTCTAAGCCCATAGTCTCCAGAAGTTTTTACCTTGTTAAAGATGTCACTAAAGCCAAAGTCTTGGAAATAGTCGTCTGCAAAGGCAAAAATCCTGTCGTCTATTGTGTAGAGAATTTCTGCAACAATTTTTTTTGGATATCTATTAAAAGAAGATACTGCCAAAAAAATCCCAGATACCAAAATAATTATTAAAATTAAAGTTTTTTTCTTCATAAAATCACTGCTTTTTTTATATTACTTATAGTTTACAATAAATCTTCTCTTTATTGCAATGAAAAAGGCACCAAGAGGTGCCAAATTATATTAATTCTTTTATAAAATTTATTTAAAAATCAAAATCTTTTCTCCACTTTCCAAATTTAAAATAAATTGCCATAATTAGGAAATTTGCAAAATAAGAAACTGGATAAATTATGGATATTACTCTTATTGAATTGTAAATTGGCATTGCAAAGTGAACTATTACAAGCCTAAATATACAAATTGTAAGAAGGGAAATAATCATAGGTCCCATTGCATGTCCGCTTCCTCTTATAAAGCCAGATATTGTTTCTGAAAGTCCAAAGGACCAAATACCAAGACTCAAAATCTTTAGAAAGTCTGCCCCATAGGCAACAACGTCTGGATCAGAATTAAATATTGCAATAAGCGAACTTGCCAAGAAGTATGCCACAAGTGACAATACAAAAGAAATTCCAAATACAATTAATAGTGAAACCTTCATGCCTTCACGAAGTCTGTCAAATTTTTGGGCGCCAAAGTTTTGTCCCGAAAATGTTGTAGCTGCAAGGGCAATAGCTTGTAGGGACATAAATAAAAATCCATCAATTCTTCCTTCTGCCGCAACACCTGCTATGGCATCTGGTCCAAAGGAATTTATCTTCGCTTGGAAAATTACATTAGTAAAAGACAAGAGAGCTGTTTGAACTCCTGTTGGAATACCAACTTCAAAGATTCTCTTAGCTTCATACTTGTGGAGTTTTATTTCGCTTCTTCTAAGTTTATAAGATCCATCAGTTTTTAGTAGTGAATAAGTTACAAGAATTGCTGATGTAACTTGAGATGCAAGGGTTGCGATCCCTGCTCCCAAAACTGACATCTTTAATAATCCTACTAACAACAAGTCAAGGACAATATTTACAAGGGCAGAAACGCACAAAAAGTTAAAAGGTCTTTTGGAGTCGCCCGTTGCCCTTAATATTGATGCTCCCATGTTGTAAATGAGAATTGGAACTGTTCCTAAGAAAAAGACTCTCATGTAAATTGTTGCATCTTGTAAAATTTCCTGTGGTGTATCCATTATCCTCAAGAAAAATGGCGTAGTAAAATAACCAAAGGCCGTTATAATAAGTCCAGATACTAGTCCAAGAAAATAAGAACAACCTACAGATCTTTTTAAGGCTTCCCTGTCATTGGAACCATAGTAAAGAGAAATTATTACTGATGCACCAGTTGTAAGTCCAAGGAAAAGACCAATCAAAAGGTTTGAAACAGGTCCCGTTGCTCCAACGGCTGCCATTGGATTTTTACCAGCAAATCTTCCCACTATCATAAGGTCAGCTGTGTTATAGAGTTGTTGCAAAAAGTTTGTGAGAAGAAGGGGAATGGCAAATTTAATTATCCCTTCAACAATTGAGCCTTCTGTCAAATTTATATTTCTGCTTATTTTTTTACTCATTGGCATACCTCACAATTCCTATATATATTTTTTTAAGTTCTCCAACTTTACTATTTAAAAGTTCTCCCTTTTTTATATCAGAGATGGCATAAGTGACATTAGAAGTTACACAATTACCGTACTCATCTCCCGTATCTGCATCCATGCCAGAAGGGATATCCACAGCAATGACATAATTTCCATGTTCATTTATAAGATTGATTAATTTTTTATAAAATGAATTTAGAGGTCTATTTAAACCAACTCCAAAAATGGCGTCAATAGTAACTTCGTTGACTTCTAGAGATTCAACTAAGTCATCAAAGTTTTCGTCTTCTATATAATTTATTTCAGTAAGTTTTTCCAAAGTTTCTAAATTTTTTGAAAATTCCCTAGTGGCTTTCTCTCCAACTACAAAGACCTCAACTATTTTACCACTTAATATTAGGTGCCTTGCAATGACAAGCCCGTCACCGCCGTTGTTTCCCTTACCGCAAATTATCGTAAAGGAATCGTACTGATTAATTTCACGATATATTCCCATTCCTGCATTTTCCATTAAAATAAGAGAATCAATTTTATATTCATCTATTGTTCTCTTCTCTAGTTCAATCATTTTATTTTTTGAAATTGTCACAGTCATCCCTCCTTATTCTTATTATATGCTATTTGTAAAAAATTAAAACCATCTAGCCCCATTTATCTTCTACAAATTCAATTTTTAACAAATTTTTATCTCGTAACATAAATTTGATGAAAATCTTAAAATTATTTATAAATATTTAGATTTATTTTTAAAGATATTAAGATTTATTTTCTTTAGTTTTTATATTAAGACTTTCATAAAGTATTTATTTTACAACTTTCTATAAATTTTTACAAAAACTTTTTAGGATTTTTAAAATATTTCTGCTTTTCTTTTGTTAAAGATGAGATAAAATAAAAATATTACTATTGATATTTGATATCAATTAACTTATAATTGTCTTGACTTTAAATTTAAAAACTAAACAAATTGATAAAAAGGAAAATTGATAAAAATCAAATACAGTAGAAAATAAATTAAAAACAGGAGGAATTTATGACAAATTATCTTAGGATTGCACAAATGGCAAGACCTCAGTGCATAAACTGTGCCACAGAAATTTTTGAAAATATTGAAGACATAAAAAAAGAATCTTCCATTGAAGATATGAAAAGGCAAATAGAAAATCTAAACACCTTTCTTTACACCTACTTCTTGATTACATATAATAAAGACCTATCATACATACATGACAATTTCACAGAAAGACTTGAAGATATCTATGAAGAAGAAGCTATAAAAAATCTTGCAAAAGACCTAATAGAATCTTATTCCAACTCCCTGCTCGATTCTCTTTCTTTTTCCAAGAACGATCTTATAGATAAGGCTCTTAAAATTATTAACAAAGAATACATGAAGGGACTCACTTTGGAAGATTTAGCAAAAAAACTTCATCTTTCCAAAAATTATCTATGCTCCCTTTTTAAAGAAGAAACTGGCTTTACCTTCTGCCAATATTTAAATACCTTAAAGACAAATAAGGCAAAAAAACTTTTGACAGAGGACAAAAAGACCCTAGAATATATTTCTTATGAGTGTGGTTTTTCATCTCAAGCTCACTTTACAATGACCTTTAAAAAGTACACTGGAAAAACTCCCAAGGAGTACAAATTAAGCCTAATGGCTGGCTAATCTAAATATTGAAATCCTCCAAATTTTACTATATTATATAGTGATTGGAGGATTTTATGCTTTTTAACTCATTTGAATACTTAATTTTCCTTCCCATAGTTGTAATTTTTTACAATTTATTTAGGGGAAAATCTAAAAATATATTTTTGCTCTTGGCAAGTCTTACATTTTACAGTTTTTGGAATGTAAAATACACTTTCCTAATGCTAATCTCCATTTGCATAACTTACTTAACTGGCATTTTTATAGAAAATAACAGAGATTCTAAAAATAAAATGAAAGTCGCTGTATTTTTGTGCTTTTTTATAAATTTGGGAATTTTATTTATATTTAAGTACTTCAACTTTTTTGTGGACTTGGCAGCAAAAATTTCATCAAAAGAATTTAATATTGCCCTAGATCTTTTGCTACCAGTTGGAATTTCCTTTTATACCTTCCAAGCTTTGGGCTACACAATCGATGTCTACAGAAAAGATCTCAAGGCAGAGAAAAATTTTATTGACTATGCCCTCTTCGTGTCTTTCTTCCCTCAACTTGTGGCAGGACCTATTGAAAGAAGTAGAAATCTTCTTCCTCAAATTAAAAATCCTAAAAAATTTTCCTATGAAAATCTAGTGAGAGGTCTTGTGCTTTTTGTCTACGGCATGTTTTTAAAATTGCTAATAGCTGACAGGGCAGCAATCTTTGTCAACGATGCCTTTTCTTCTTACAAAATGCACTCAAGAGAATTCCTAATAATTGGAGGACTTTTATTTACCATCCAAATTTATTGCGACTTTTATTCCTATTCTATAATGGCAAAGGGTTCTGCAAAAATTCTCGGCATTGACTTAATGGATAATTTTAAAGAGCCATTTTTATCAAAATCCATAACAGAATTTTGGAGAAGATGGCACATTTCCCTTTCCACTTGGTTTAAGGACTATCTTTACATTCCTCTAGGTGGCAACAGACGCGGGTTTTTTAGAAAATGTTTAAACCTACTTATTGTATTTCTAGTAAGTGGACTTTGGCATGGTGCAGAACTTTCCTTTGTCTTTTGGGGACTTATCCACGGAGTTTTTAATGTTTTAGAAAATATTTTTGGCATAAATAAAAATTCTAAAAGAAAAAATATTTTTATTGACACAATAAGGCGAGTCCTTACTTTCATAATAGTTGTATTTGCCTTTATTTATTTTAGGGCTGAAAATATTCAACAAGGAAATGAATTTATCCTAAGTATAATAAATAATCCATCTTCCAAAAACTTAGTCAATGAAATTGCTAATTCAAAATTTGGGCTAGCTAATATATATCCACTTATTTGTGGACTTGTAGTTTTATTTATCTTTGACATAATAAAATACAATAAGATAAATTTGTCCCAAAAAGTTATAAATTTAGTCCTTCCTCTAAGATGGATAGTTTATTTGGCATTTATCTTTGCAATAATAATATTTGGGATTTATGGACCAGAATTTTCTGAATCTGCCTTTATTTACTTTCAGTTCTAGGAGCTAATATGAAAAAATTTTTAAAAATTTTAAAATCTATAATATTTTTAGGCATAATTATTTTTGCCTGCCTACAACTGAATAATCTATTTATTAGAAAATCTTTGGCTAAACCTTGGGACATGGGAAATAAAATTGGTGGATTTTTTAATGAAACTGAAGATTACAATGCCATGTTTTTTGGAACTAGCCACGCTTACTGTTCCTTTGAACCTCTAGTGATTTATAGAAATACTGGAGTTAAGTCCTATGTATTAGCATCACAAAGTCAACCCCTAAAAATCACTGCATCTTATGTAAAAGAAGCCTTAAAAAGAAAAAATCCAACTGTTATTTTTGTAGACATTCAAAGTTCAATCTACAATATTCCTGAGGATTACAGTGTAATAAATTCTTATTCAGATTATTTGCCTTTTTCAAAAAATAAACTTGAAATGGTTGCAAAAAAAGTTCCTTTAGGTCACAAGCTTGATGCAATTTTCCCTCTCATAGCCTACCACTCAAGATGGAATGATCTTAAAGATGAAGATTATAACTTTGATAAATCAAGCTATGAGGACTACCTAAAGGGCTATGTGCTCTTAAAGGGACAGAGCAAGGACTTTGCAGATTCTGGAGAAGAAATAAAAACAGAATATACGGAATTTGCAGAAAATTTTGATGAAGAAAATTATTTAGAATCCAACTTAAATGCCTTTGATGAAATAATTGATCTTGCAAAAAGAAATGGCATTAAACTATATTTTCTAAAAACTCCAATTTACGATTATCCAATCTATGAAGAAAATATAAAAGTTATAGAAAAACACCTTGGCGAAAAGGGCGCAGACTTCATCGACTTTAACAAGTATTATGATGAAATGAATTTATCTAAGGACGACTTTTATGATCCTCACCACTTAAATGTCAAGGGAGCAGAAAAATTTAATTTATTTTTTATTGATTGCATGAAAAAAGAAGGTGTCTTCGAAGAAAATTTGGCTGACGATCCGGATTGGTTTAACGATTTAAAGACCTACGATATAAATAAATCTTGATAGACAAAGGGATGATCCCTTTGTTTATTTTTTTAGTATTCTTTTTGTAATGTGACAATATTCCTACAAATATTTTTTATCAAAATTTACTGAAAATAAAATTATAAGCTTTCTTCTATAATTCTTGATTTTTGCCAAAAATGATACTAGAATAGGTTTAAGGAGGTTTTTATGACAATTAGAGATTTAGAAATTTTTATCGAAGTTGTTAAGACAAAAAATATGTCAAACGCTGCAAGTAATCTTAATATTTCGCAGCCAACTGTATCTCATGCAATTTCTCAAATTGAAAGTGAGTACAATGTTAAGCTCTTCGATAGAGTTTCAAAAAAATTATACATAACAGATGTTGGCTTAAGACTATATGACTTTGCCTTAAATATTTTGGAACAATTTCAAGATACTGTTATTTTCTTACAAGGTTCATCTACTGCTCACAATATCAATCTTGGAGTCAGCTCAAATTTTAGCTCTCAGTTTCTTTTAGAAATCATTGATGAATATGAAAAGAAAAAAGAAGACATAAAAATTAGAGTTTATGTTGACTCTCGCGAAGAAATACTTAAAAAATTAAATGCCGGAATAATTAACTTGGCAATCATTGACGGTGACACAGGTTTTGAAAAGAATATTGCAGAACCTTTCTACGAAGATGAAATTTATATTATTTCATCTGGTGATTCTGAGTTAAAAGGAAAGAAAGAATTAGACGCCGAAGACCTTAGAGACAGAAAATTTGTCTTAGGAGATCTTGACGATTCATCAAAGAAAATCCTTCTAAATTATTTGAGGGAGACAAATATACCTATTGACATTAAATATATTTGCCAAAACAAGGACATGGTCCTAAATATTGTAAAATCTTCTGATGCAATTTCTCTTGGTGCAGAATCTTCTTTTGAAGATGATGAAATAACTAAACACAGAATCAAAGACCTAGAAATAAAGAGGACTTACTACATGGTTTATCACAAGGAAGCCTTCCTAAAGAAAAACCTAAAGAATTTTGTGCAATTCATCAAGGGCAAATTTAAAGAAAAAGAATAAGATGGAATTACAATTCTTAGAATTTTTAGAATCAATTCATTCCCCCGTGCTAGACAAATTTATGATTTTTATCACAAGTCTTGGCAATGGGGGAATAATTTGGATAATTCTTGCCCTTATTATATTTTTTCAAAAAAACAAGAGGGATAAAAGAGAAGGACTCACTCTTATTTTTGGTCTAATTATTTTTTCTATCATTGGACTTTTAATTTTAAAGCCACTTATAGGAAGACCTAGACCTTATGAAGTCTATGACTTTAATCTTTTAATAAATAAACCCATGGGATCATCTTTCCCATCAGGACACACTGGATCATCCTTTGCCACTGCTTGGGGAATTTTTCACTTCAACAAAAAAGAAGGAATCTTTGCCCTAATCTTGGCTTGTCTAATAGGATTTTCTAGAATGTATCTTTCAGTTCACTATCCCACAGATGTTCTTGCAGGAATTGTTGTGGGCATTCTCTCCAGTATTGGAGCAAGAACTTTAGTAAAAAAATTTGTATACAAAACTACCTCATAAATTTTTATGAGGTAGTATATTTTTCTGCAATTTTTATATTTAATTCTTCTCCAAGGCTTCCATAGATTTCTTGATACTCTTCGTAGACATTTTTTAGTCTATTTAAATTAAAATCTATTGCCTCCTTATCGTCTAGCATATCCAACTGATTTAGGGGAAATCTATCAAATAGCATTGAAATTTCTACTTCTAAATCATCTCTCATATACTGAAGTTTTTCATCGCTTATATCTAATTCTTCTGGTCTTTTTTTATTTAAAAATCTTTCGAGACCTTCTCTGTCACAATTTTTAAAATATTGTCTTGCCTCATCAAAATCTTCCAAAGGAAAATCGTAAAGCCTTGGGCTGTAGTGAAAAATAACTTCTCTAAATAAATCTTCTATTATTTTCCTGTCATCATCACTTACAATTTGGGCTCTATTTTCAATTTTTTCTTCTTCATTTAATTCTGCAAAATCTTTTTTAAATTCTTCATCTGCCTTTTCTCGAGCAAGTTCTGGAGAAAGTTTATCCAAAAGTCTCAAATTTCTCCTAAGCTTTCTTATGCTCAAGTTTAAATTATCTACATAGGATTCTAATTCGCCAAAAATTTCCTTATACTTTTCATCGGTTTTTGGAATTAAATTTATCAAGGTATCTTCCTTCACAAAAATAAGTTCAGACACCAAAAATTTTAAATAGTTTCTTTCCATAAAATCACCCTATCTGGTCTTAAACTTTATTACAATTTTTCATCTAAGTCAATGTCAAAAACATTGTAAGAAAAAATTGGAAGGCTCAAAAATCCATTTAAGTCATTGTAGTCAATATAGGATTTTTCCTTATTCCAACCGTCATAAACGTGGAGAAATTTCACTTTCATTCCCTTAAATTTGTAAACTGAATATCCCGAAATCACCAAGGAATGGTTCTTGTAATAACCTGAAGCTAAATTCATAAGTAGTGGCCTAAAGTTATCTATTTCATCTTTTACATGAGAGTAAAAATTTCCTAGATAAACACCTCTTGCCCTTATGCCAATATTATTTCTCTTGAAGTAAATATTTGCTATGCGAGAGATAAAAACTGGGAGAGTTCCATATTTTTTGAAGTAGCCATTTCTTTTTGCAATTTCAAAAACTTCTTTGTAGACCTCAAACTTGTCAAAATCTTTAAAATAATAAGTTATCACCCTAGTTAAGCTGGCAATGGTACAATTGTTTAGCCCTGCCTCAAAGTCTCTTTGCAAAAAATCTGGCAAATCAATATCACTAGATTCCATGAATTTTGCTCCAGGATAATTTTTTTCTATATAAGTATTTAAGTTTGCAATTCTATTTTTTTTCATCTTTTCCTCCCGTGATATTTATACCCCTTGAAGAAAGTTTTATTAATATAGCTTACTTATTAAGCCTATTCATCTCTGGGAGATTCTTCCAATACTTTTTTGGCATATTTTGCATCCTCAATTTTTCATTTTTTCTCTCGTCTATGGCAACTGCATCGTAAAAAGAAAGCCAAAGATCCACATAAGCATCTTCTGATTTTAAATTTTCATCCATTTCAAATGTAAAAAATTCTCCTCTTTCGCCATTGTAGATAACTGCCTTGTCACGTCTTAAATCTGCAATTACAAATTTCTCATTTACAAGTCTACTCTTAAAGTGTCTGTAAATAAAAAATAAAATATCATTTTGTGGTTCAAACTTTGCAAATAAAATTCCTTCTTTTTCATCAAAGCGAAGTAGTCCCTTGAAAGAATGAATTTCTCCAGAAACTCTCTTTAACAAATTCCTAAATTGAATTACGTCTTCATCTGCACTTTCCAAATAATAAAATCCATTGACATATAATTTTTTTAGGGTCTTTGCTATAGCTATTTCCTTTTTATCACTGGAAGAGGCAAAAACCTTTAGGATGTTGTCATAAAAGGAATAAGAAAAGTTTTTTATTATAGAATTTTTTACTCTCCTCGCCTTATCCAATTCTGTAGTGCATTTTATCCTGTCCTTTATAAAATCCATTTGCTGAGACCTTTTTGTTATTGTGTCAACTTCTTCTAAAACTTTATAGGCATTAAAAATTACAGTAAATAATCCCTCAATGCTTCCATCATATACATAAATCATAATTTAATCAGTCAAAAAAACTGAGTTGTTCGCCTCCTTCTCTTTCTAGGATTAATGACCTCAAGGCTTCTCTTGAGTCAAAATTTTTTCCATAATATTTTCCAGAAACTGTTATGAAATTTATGGCTCTCTTTGTGGAAATTCTAAGTTTTTTTAAATCTTCAAAGGTCAAATTAAAAGCTCTTCTCGCCCTTATAATTTTTCGTGCAGAACTTGGACCAAAACCAGGAATTTTTAATAGTTCCTCAAGACTTGCCCTATTTATTTCAACGGGTTCTATATAATTTTCTATTGCCCAGTCCATTTTCGGATCTATATTTAAATCAAAGTCCTTTTTACTTTCGCTTAAAAGTTCTCCAGCCTTAAATCCATAAAATCTAAGTAAAAAGTCTGCCTGATAAATTCTGTGTTCTCTTAAAAGTGGTGTCTTAACATTTGGCAATTTGGAATCTTTTCTAACAGGCACATAGGCAGAATAATAAACTCTTTTTAACTTGTAGTCATCATAAAGACTTTGAGATCTTTTTAGCACATCTCTATCGTGAATGTCAGCTGCTCCTACAATCATTTGGCTTGTTTGACCTGCCGGCAAAAATAAATCTTTCTTTGAAAATTTTTTATATTTTTTCTTTTCTATTTTATTAATTTCTAAGGTCTTTGAAACCAAATCCATGGGTCTTGTTATTTCGTCGATAGTTTTTTCAGGAGCCAAAAGAGCAAGACTTTTTTCAGTGGGAAGTTCTATATTTATGCTCATCCTGTCCACATATTTGCCAAGTTCTCTTATGAGGTCTTGACTTGCACCTGGAATTGCCTTCATGTGAATATATCCATTAAAATTTTCTTCTTGACGTAATCTTTTTGCAACTTCAATTAATTTTTCCATGGTGTAATCGCAGGATTTAAAAATTCCAGAAGACAAAAATAAACCTTCTATGTAATTTCTCTTATAAAAATTTATAGTTAAATCTACTACTTCATCAACTGTAAAGACTGCCCTTTTTGAATCCACACTTCTTGCATTGATGCAATAGTTACAGTCATAGATGCAGTGATTGGTAAAAAGTATTTTTAATAAGGAGATGCACCTCCCATCTTCTGACCAAGAGTGGCAAATTCCACTGGGGCTTGCATTCCCAAGTCCCTTATTATTTTTTCTATTGGATCCAGAAGAAGAACAGCTTACATCATACTTTGCAGCATCTGATAAAATTCTAATTTTTTCTCTTAATTCCATATTACCACCAAAAATATTTTATCATTGAAACTTACGTTTGTAAACAAATATTCTTTTTTCTGTTTTTCTAAGTTTTACTTGTATCACAATTTCTAAATTTAAAAATTTTTTAAAAATTAAATGTTTTTTCCTACAAAAAAATCTGCCCTAGAGCAGATAATTTTTTATTATTTTATTTTTAATATTAATTATTTTTCCAAGTTATTTTAATTTGCAAGCTTGCTGGCATTAGAAATATAAGATGAAATTCTTTCCAAGGCTGCCAGTGTTTTTTCATAAAGAAGTCCAGATTCTGGATTACAAATTTTTTCTCTCATTCTAAGCATGTGATTGTTTCTAAAGTTAGATGCTTCTTTTTGGACAAGTTCATTGGATTCACGCATAAAGGTAACTCTTTCTTCCTTGTCTAAATTGTCAATAGCTGAGTGGAACATCTTCTCAATGATTGAATTAATTTCTCTTAATTCTTCAAAAGTCATATCTGTGAACTCAAGTTTTTCATCATACTTTAGTTTTGCAACTTCGGCAATATTCTTGGAGTGGTCCCCAATTCTTTCCATATCTCTTGAAATTCTAAGATAAGCTGCAAAGTTTGCAGAAGTTTTTTCATTCATAGAGAGTCCTAAGGAGTCAATTATAAAGGCTGATATTTGTTTGTTTAAGTAATTTATTACTCCTTCTCTTCTAAAGATTTCATCGTATTTTTCTTCATCAAATTCACTTAATAAGCTAACTGATGATTCGTAATTCATAGTTACAACATCTAATAGTCTTCTGATTTCTGCCTTTACATCTGTAAAAGTTGCCGGTGCATCCTTTACAACGTTTAAGTTTATATATTGTAAAGACATTTCTTCTTGTTCCTTGTCAATACCAGGGATAATCTTGAAGGATAAGTCCGCAAGTTTTTTGGAGAAAGGAATTAATAAAATTGTAGTTGCAATGTTAAAAGCAGTGTGCAAGTTGGCAATTTCTGCTGCTGGCAAGTCTCTTGAAAAACTCTTTATAAATTCGTCTATAGGCACAAATAGTGAAATAGTTACGAAAATAATTGTTCCTATGATATTAAATAGAACGTGAACTAAAGCAGTTCTTCTGGCATTTTTGGAAGATCCAACAGATGATAAAACTGATGTGACACAAGTACCAATGTTAAATCCAAAAATAATATACATTGCTGAATGAAGTGTTATAACTCCTTGATTTGCAATGGCCTGCAAGATACCAAGAGATGCTGAAGATGATTGCAACAAGGCTGTTATTGCAGTACCTGCTATTACTCCTAAAAATGGATTGTCAAACTTAGTCATTAAAGTTACAAATCCAGGATAGTCCCTTAGTGGTTCCATGGAGTCACTCATAAATTGCATTCCCATAAATAAGAAACCAAGTCCTATTATGGATTGACCCACATATCTTTTCTTCTTGTTTTTGGAGAAAGTATTTAGCAGAAATCCTATAAAGGCAATTATAGGTGCTAAAGTAGAAATGTTTAGGGCAACTAATTGACCAGTGATTGTTGTACCAATATTGGCGCCCATAATAATTCCAACAGACTGATAAATAGTCATGAGTCCTGCATTTACAAAACCAACAACCATTACTGTAGTCGCTGAAGATGATTGGATAATTGCTGTTACACCAGCACCTACAAGTATGGCCTTAAAAAAGTTCGATGTCATCTTTTCTATGATAACTCGAAGCTTATCACCTGCGACTAATTCGAGACCTGTACTCATCATTTCCATTCCATAAAGGAAGAGAGCAAGTCCTCCCAATAGTTCAATAAAATAATTAATTGACATATGTCCTCCCAAATTGTTTTTCAATTTCATCTTACAATATATTTATCTTTTTTTAAAGTAAAAGTAAAAATTTTGTAAAGAAATAGTAAAAAACTTTAAAAAAATAGACGGCTGTGAATTCACTATAAGTTGAACTAAAAAACTTATAGATTTCTTCATTAGCCGTCTAAAATTTATTTTTTATTTTAATTTGGAAACACTTAAATAAAATGGAATTGCAAGAACTTGAGCTAAAATAGAAATTCCTATCATAAGTGGAATGGAAACTGAATACAAAACTCCAAGCAACCAAGAACCCAAGAACCAAAAAATTCCAAAGGAACATTCAAAAATTCCATAACCACTTGCCCTATTTTTCTTTGGAACCATAGAAGTTACTGCAGCTTTTAAAATAGATTCTTGTGCACCCATTCCAACTCCCCAAAGTACTAGACCAAATAAAATTGCCCATTCACTTTTAATTCCAAAGATAAAAAGTGAAAAGGGAGCAGAAATTAAAGTTGAGATGACAAGAGCTTTTACGCCCTTTTTGTCGTAAATATGTCCAAAAATTAGGGCAGCTATTGCATCGACAAGCATAGCTCCTGCATATAAAAGTGGCAATGTTTCTTCGTTTATGAGAGAAAGACCTGCAAAAGATTTTGAAATGTGCATAATTATAAGAGCGTAATCCATAAATCCAAAGGCAAAAAGGGAAATTCCAACTATATAATAGACAAAGGATTTTTTCATTACAAAAGCGTCTTCTTTTTTTGACTCTGGTTCAAAAGATTCTGGATTTGGAAATTTATTTTTAGTAAAAAGCAAAAGTAGAATAGTTATAAATCCAGGAATTGCCAAAAATGCAAAACAAGTTCTGTAGATTTCAAAAGTAGATCCTTCAGTTTTAAATAACATCACAAGATAGAGAAAAAATGGACCTAGAAAGGCTCCAATTTGGTCTAACATTTCTTGGATTCCAAAAGATTTTCCAACTCCTTCTTGACTTGCAGCAAAGGACATTATTGTATCTTTAGCAGGTTTTTTTATTGCCTTTCCCATTCTTTGGATGACAAGTAAAATTGATGCGGCAATCCAACCCTTATCTCCAACTAAGGCAAGTGCCGGCACAGCTAAAATATCAAGTATATAACCAAAAATTACCATGGGCCAATATTTTCTAGTCTTGTCAGTAATTTTTCCAAAGACATATCTCATAGAATAACCTACGAGTTCGCCAAGTCCAGATATAAAACCAATTGTCCCAGCTGATGCGCCAAGTAGTGCCAAATAAGCTCCTCTAATACTTGATGCACCTTCATGGGTCATGTCTGAAAATAGGCTTACAATTCCAAACAATATAATAAAGAGCATAGCTCTAGAAATTTTTTTATCCTTCAACTATATTCCCTCCAAAATAATTAGTTTTTCTATTATATCATTATTAATTAATAATATTGTAAAATCTTAATAAATTTTTAAAAATACTAATATTTATTTTCTCTTAAAAAGAGTAATTCCATTAATAATTATTGAAGCAATTGTGCAAGTAAAAAGACTTGTTGATATAGTAGGGATTACATCCATGGCTCCTGCAAAATCTTCTTTTACAAGAAATTCTGCTCCCATATTGTAAAATGAAAAAACAGTTAAACTTGTAAATGCCATGCTGAGAAATCTGTATTTTGTTGGATCCTTTCCATATAACCAAGCTATTACATTTGCCGCAGCAAAAAACATTGCCAAGATTCCAAGAATAAATTGCATATATTTCCTCCTATTTATGAGTTTAAATCCTTATATAATCTTCACTAAACTATACCATACTTTCATAAATATTCTTTTATCCCAAAAACTTTTTTCAAATCATAGGGTTTAATGATTTTGTATAAGCCGCAAAATCATAGCTACCGGTGAATCCAATTTTTATAATTATTTATTTTATTTTCTCAAAAGTTTTTCCTTTATCCCTTGAAATATAATTGCTTTTATTATTATTTATGTCCTCAAACTCCAGATGTATTACGCCATCTTCATCAATACTTCCAGAAACTTTTGGACTTGTCTCTTCAAGTTCCGATAAAAATTTAATTTTGTCTCCAGAAATTTTTACAAAAAACCAGTGAGACCTTGCACCTGCCCTATCAACTTCCAAGAGAGCAAAGTCAGAATTTTCTATCTTTATAACATCTTCTACTTTAAAATTTTTTAGCAACTCTTCCTTATTTTCTGTTTTCTTAACTTCTTCTTTTTCTGAAAAGTTTTTATCCTTATCTTCATTTGGGGATTTTTTTGACTCTTCATTTCTGTCAATCAAAAATTCTAAAATTTCTCTTATGTCTTGGTCCTTAATCTCTTTTAAATCGTGAAAGGTGTTTTTAATTTCATCTTCACTTAGCTTATCCATGGTGATGGTGTTTTTTCTGTAGACTTCATAGATAGGATCCATCCAGCCCACATTTAAGACATAATATTTATCCCCATCATAAATTAAATTTCGGTCTTCTTTTCCAGAAAAGACAGATGCCAAAAATAAATAGAAAATTGAAAAAAGCAAAATTCCTATTAAAACTATCCCTGTGAAAATTTTAAAATATTTATTAAAATCAAAATTCAAAATCTTGCAAATAGAGAAAATTTGTAGAAACAAAAATAATAAAAAATTAATGCCAAGTATTGAATTATTTATTATAGGAATAAATTCAATTTTTGTAAGAAGAATTAAAGCTCCAAGACTAATTGCAAAGGATAAAAAATAAAGTAAAATGTAAAATATTTTTTTGCTCTTTAACTTCATAATTCCTCCAATTTAATTTAAATATTTTATAAAATTATGTAAAAAAATTAGGAGAAATAATCTCCTAATAATCTTACATATTGTCCTTAACACCAACAGCTACCATTTTTGCTTTGGCACGAACTTCGCCTGCAGCTTCCATAACCATGTTTACAATTACTTTTCTTTCACCAATTACTTCAGCAGTGGCAGTAACTGTTATTTCTTCATCCATTGGAGTTGGCTTTTTAAAATCAACTTCAAGTCTTGCAGTGATAAATCTTCCAATAACTGTATCTTCAGTGAGTTCAAGGCCCTTATCTTTATGTTTAAACCAAGCAGCTGAAGCAGTTCCGTGGCAGTCAAAAATCATGGCAATCATTCCACCAAAAAGATTTGCAGGAACTCCTCCAGTATACATTTTATCAGGCACTATTTTTGCAATACATTCGCTTCCATCTTCTGATGGATAAGATTTTAAGTGCATACCTTCATCATTCTTTGGTCCACAACCCCAACAGTATTGAAATCTTTCGCCATAAGTTTCTTGAATGGCAATTTTTTTATTTTCTGACATATTATCCCCCTTGTAAATCACATTTATAGAAATATTTTACCATAATTAGTTTTAATTTTCCTTTTTCTATTAACTTTTAAATTTTTTAACTCATAAACAAGCATATTTTCTTATATTTATGAATCAATATTTTTGTCAATTATATAATGTATCACAAAAGAATTTTGTCAAAAATTTTCCCAAATCAGCTTATTTTTTAATTAGTCCCTTTCTCAATTTTATTCAAAAATTTCAACTCCAGAAAAGTGCAATATTAATCAATTTGAAAACCACTATTTTAACAGCTTTACTTGAGGCTGTAAATATACAAAAGAGATACATTTATTAGTTTTATTAAATATATCTATTTTGTATAACATTTTATAATTGTATTTAATAGGTATTAATTATTCAAAAATGTATTTATATAGTACATAAATTCCAAATTTTAAATCTCTTTATAATCTGCATTTTACCTGCTATACTTGAATTATAAAAGAAATAGTTTTTATGAATTAATACAGTTCTTTAAAAAAATATTTAAATCAGTTTAAATAGACCATTCTTTGGTATGTATGATATATTTTCAATTGTATCATAGAGGTGTACTATTTGTAAATCTGCAAAATATTTTTTATCAGGAGATAAATTATGAAAAAGTTCAATTTATTTAATACAAAATTTAATTTTAAAAAAATAATAGCAGCATCATTACTTCTTGTAAGTTTAGTGCCTACTACAGTTTTAGCAGCAGAAAAAACTTCTACAAATACAGCAACAAAAAATATTTCCACTAATGTGCTTGTAAAAGCTCAAGTTCAAACTACAGCAAATGCTAGTTTAGATAAAAAATCTGAATCCAAACTAAAAGTTGGATCTATTGGAAATTCAAACTTATTTGTAAAAAAGTTAAATAACTACAGAGCTGCTAATTCCTTAGCTCAATTTAAGGAAGACAAAAAATTAAATGAATTGGCACTTTTAAGAGCCAATGAAGAATTAGAACAATATATAAATACTGGAAATGGCGACCACAATAGTCCTGGTGGCTACAATAAAAATCTTGGCGAAAATCTCGCTCTTTCCTACTATTCTCTTGGCCTCCAAGATAAGGATGTAAATGAAGATGCTCTAGCAAGATGGATCAAATCTCCTGGTCACAATGCAAATTTACTTTTTGCATCAGCTAAGAAATGCGGCTTTGCTTCTGTGAGAAAAGTTGTTGACAACAGAGTTTATGAAGTCTCAATATTTCTATTTGGCTTATAAATTTTAATTAAATACTGGCATAAAATCGGGTGACGCATAAATGCATCACTCGCAAAACTTTTGATATTTGACCTCATATAAAATGTGGGATATAATAAGTACCGAAAACAATATGACATAGATTGTTATTGAGTTTTGTGTTACGCCTAATTAATTATAATATAGGAGGTATTTTATGAAGTTGAAAAAAATAACGTTAGGAGTATTGATAGGTACATTAAGTATTTAATTCTCTAACACCAGCGGTTTATGCTATGAGTAATTCAAATATGAAATCTCAAGTATATTTAAAGAATAAAGAAGATATCATTATAATTTCAGATCAAGAAATGCAAAAATTTGAAGAAGATTTAGTAGAAATGATGAAAGATGATAAAATTCTTCAAGATGAGTTGAAAGTTATTCTTAAGGATAATTATAATGATAATTCAATAGAACAAATTATAAAAACTGGAAAATATCAAACTAGAAGTGTTGGTAGCTCAGCTGTCAAAAAATCTATAAAAGCTGTTGCTAGATGGTTTAAGAGAAATGGTATGAAAGTTTGGAATAAATTACCAAGCAAAGTTAAAAAGTACTTTGCAGCCCAAGGTTCAACAGAATTTATAAACAAGCTAGGTCAAGCTGTTGATGCTTACACAGACATTTCAGACTCAATTGATGAATTCGTATATAATGTATTAAGAGATGTGTTGCCTAGTCAAGTTAGTGATTGGTGGGTAGATAAAATAGCTCGTACAATTAGGCTAATTGTACCATCACCAGTATAAAACGGTAAAGAGGTCATTATAGATATGAACAGAATTATTTATTATTTAATGATTTTTTTGTTTTCTGTAGGTATATCTATAGGAATCACAAATAATATTATAGATGTTATGTTTGTAATCGCAGGTGCAATTGTCTATATGATTACATTTTTTTTATATAAAACAATTAATCAAAAGTTCGTTGTGAATTTCTATAGCACGATCGCAATTATATTTATAGTTGCTGTAGCACTTTTATTGTGGAAATACGGATCAAACATAGATAAAAACACAATAACTATAACATTAATTACTTTCATATTAATATTAGCTAGTCATAAACTTATAATTTATAAATTAAATTGATGATTTTATTTAATCAATCTTAATGGAATGAAACCTCTTTACTGTATAAAAGGTAGAGAGGTTTTTTATAAAAAGCTATTTCAATCAAAAAGGATTAAGTTCAAAAAACTATAAGCTAAACTAAAAATAATATAGAAATATAAAAACAAAATGGAGCAAGTGCATTTGCTCCATTTTATTTTTATTAATTTTTAGATTTATTTTTCTATTAAAGCTTCTTTTATAAGATATTCTCTTGCCACTTCATTAGCAGATTTGCCAGAAATATCTACTTCATAGTTCATCTCTGCCATTTCCTTTGAAGTTATTTTGCCAGCAAGTTTTCCCAAAGCTTTTTCAAGTTCAGGATATTTTTCCAAAGTTTCACTTCTTAAAAGTGGTGCCGCTTGATAAGGTGGAAATAATTTCTTATCATCTTCTAAAACTCTAAGTTTATTCGTTATTATTTGACTGTCTGTGGAATACACATCAGTGACATCAATAGACTCATTTGAAATAGCAGTGTATCTAAGTGCCGGCTCCATTGTTTTTACATCAAAGTTTAAATCATATAAAGATTTTAGACCCTTATTTCCATCCTCTCTATCATTAAATTCTAGAGTAAAACCTGCAAGAAGTGATTTTTCCAATTTTTTAAGATCAGAAATTTTTTCCAAATTATTTTCCTCTGCAAAATCTTCTCTCACAGCAAGGGCATAGGTGTTTTGAAATTCGCTGGGACTTAGATATGCCAAGTCGTCTTGTTTTAAAATTTCATCTCTTGCAACTTTATAATACTCTTCTGGATCTTTTTCTATTTCTCCTGGATCCTCTTCCAAAAGTGTAGAAGTAATTGTACCTGTAAATTCTGGATAAATATCAATACTGCCAGATTTTAAGGCTTCATACAAGAAAGTAGTCTTTCCAAAATTTGGCTTGAGCTCGACTTTCAAATCAGTTTCATCTTCTATGAGTTCCTTGTACATATTTATCAAGATTTCTGGCTCAGCACCAAGTTTTCCTGCAATAACTAAAGGCTTTTTATTATTTCCTCCAAAGGGAACAAAGCTAAGAAGCAATAAAAGCAGTGCCATTACAAAAGAAATTAAAATTGTCTTTAGTTTTTTATTTTGCAAATATTTAATCAAGCCGCCAAAGAGGACTGCGAGTAGGGCAGAAGAAATCGCCCCAATTAAAATTAAGGAAGAATTGTTTCTATCAATCCCCAAAAGAATAAAAGAACCAAGACCACCTGCACCAACAAGGGCAGCAAGTGTAGCCGTTCCTATAATCATAATACTTGAAGTCCTCACGCCAGACATAATAATTGGCATGGCAAGGCTCAATTTATATTTTTTTAACTTTTCCCACTTAGTCATTCCAAAAGCTCTCGCCGCTTCTTCAAGAGATGGATCAATTTCAGCAAAACCTGTCACAGCTCCTTGATAAATTGGAAAAATCGCATAAATTACAAGAGCAGTAATCGCTGGAACTTTGCCTATTCCCATAAAAGGAATAAAAAGTCCCAAAAGCGCCAAAGAAGGTATTGTCTGAAAAATTCCAGTAACTTGAAGAACTCCTTCGTTTATTTTTTTGCGATTGGATAAAAATATAGCAAGTGGTATTGCTACTATAATTGCAATGACAAGGGACATAAGAGAAATTTGTAAGTGTTCAAAAAGTGCCCTTAGCCACTGATACTTTCTTTCAGAAAAAGTTGCTATTAAACTATTCATGAACTTCACCTTCCTCTTTAAAGAAGTTTGCCACAAAATCACTTGCAGGATTGTTCACAATATCATCAGGGCTTCCAATTTGGATAATTTTTCCAGATCTCATAATGCAAATCCTATCAGCAAGTTTTAAAGCTTCTCTCATATCATGAGTTACAAAAACAGTTGTGATCATAAAATCATTGTGAAGTTTTTTAACCAAATCTTGAAGCTGAGACCTTGAAATTGGATCAAGTGCAGAAAAAGGTTCATCCATAAAAAGAACCTTTGGGTTTGCGGCAATAGCCCTCAAAATTCCGATCCTTTGTTTTTCTCCACCAGATAAATCTTCTGGCAATCTATTTCTATAAACTTTTGGATCAAGATCAACTTGTTCAAGAAGGCTGTCCACTCTTTTAGAAATTTCCTTTTTGTCCATTTTTTTCATTTCAGGAATTAGACCAACATTTTCAGCCACTGTAAGATTTGGAAATAGTGCAATTTGTTGCAAGACATAACCCATTTCAAGTCTCATATCTCTTAGAGGGTAATCTTTAATATTTTTCCCTTGAAAGAAAATATCTCCTTCAGTTTGTTCAATTAATCTATTTATAAGTTTAAGTGTCGTTGTCTTTCCGCTGCCACTAGGACCAACCAGAACAAAAAATTCTCCCTCTTTGATTTCAAAGTTGAGATCACTTAGGACTTTTTCCTTTCCGTCGTAAGACATAGAAACACCCTGGTATCTAATCATCATTTTCTCCTTTATTTCTCAAAATAGCTTACAAGAATAACTTACCCTTAGACAAAAAAATAATTCATAAATCCCAGTTTTTGTGAGATCTATGAATTAGTTAAAATAATAATCTATAAATTATCTAATTTCAATCCTTTGAGATATCTTTCCAAATTTCATAAAAATCTTTACCATCAAATAACTTATAGCTGAACGCCTTATATGAATTTTTAAATATTTTTTCTTGACCTAAATATCCAATTAATATATCGTCTGAAATACTTATAATAGCATCCTTACAATTATATATAAATTCATATCCAGATCTAAATTTTTGCCAATCAAATGGTGTAAATCTTGACTTTCCAGACAATATTACATATAAATCTTTTATGAGATATTCCGTGAAATATTCATCATCAGAAATAAGGAAATTTATAGATTTTGGTTTTAAAATTGATAGCATAGCAAGATTGTATGTCATTTTCACTGAGTCAACACTACTTGATTCTAAATGAATCTGTCTTCTGTGATTTGCTTTCGAATATATGGCTTCTTCCCATAAATTAGCTTGTTGACCAAAAATATTATAATAATTAAAAGCTCCCTTCACAAGCTTATCAGCAGCCTCTTCTATTATAGATTTTTCCTTTAAATGATTCCCAATAATAAAACAATGGTCTCCTTGAAAATAATCAAATTTCAAATTATGACTGTCCTCTATACATATATTTTTAAAATACCAATTTCTATTTTCGTACATAAATTTAACCTAACTTTCATGAAGATAAATTTTAATTCTTATCTTTAGCCAATCTCCTCTCAATTCTTTTTCAATAACTTTTGCAAAAAGAATTTTACCAGCATCCATAAGTCTAGAAAAAACAATGTTATCTTGACGAGGCACATATCCTATTTTTTCTTTATTCAAGTTTTCTATACGAATAGCTTGTGGATCATGTTCATTTTCGGGTTCTCTATAAAAAACCAGTCTTTCATCTTCCTTAAGTTTGTCTCCAATCTCTTTTATGCCATCAATGTGGCTTGTCCCAGCAACATAAGTATCAAAGAGATAAATATCACGCTCAAAGGGTTTTGGCAAATCCATACCTGCCCCTGACTTCGCAAGGTATTCAATTAAATCACCATTATCTTTTCTTGCTATATCACTCATATCTCATCCCTCATTAAATCCACGATTGCCTCTTCTTGAGTTCGAACTGCTTCCTCAAAGCTCTTTAAGTCGTTTTCTAAACTCTTCAGTTTCTCTCTTTTTTTCTTCTCATCTTCCACATAAGTTTTCCAAACATAGGGCGGCGTGGACTTAATCAAATTAATGTCTTCTTGAATTTGTCCCACTAATTCTTCTAACCTTTTCACCTCATCACTCAAAGACTTACTGGACAAGTTACCACCCTCTATGTCATCACCAGCGCAGACTATATCGTAAATAATTTGCAAGGAAGAGAGGTCACCATCTTTATATGCCTCAGTGGCATGATAAAATAATTCCTTTTCAGCATCTGTAACAGAAGGATTTATGTCTGGATGTAGCCTTTTTACAATATTTTTGTAAAGTTTTTTTAGATGTTTAGTATCTTCTTCACTTAGAACTTCGCATTTTGCACGACTTAAGGCTTCATTGATTTCGCCGATTTTTTCGTCCAATTTTCTCTTATAGTCAGCAAACTCTTCATCAAGTTTATCTTCAATTACTTCCATCTTTATCTTCTCTTGTCGATTCTTTTTCGCCTGAATCATATCTCTTTTTCTCTTCAAACGAAGATATTTACAATAAATCTCGTAAATTCTGTACTCAAGGCTTCCAAAAGTTAGCAAATATTTAGTTTTAATATTTTCGCAAACTACAAGCTTTAGATTGTCCCTTTCAAAAACAAGACTTTCCAAAGTCTCCTTAAGTTCTTTTATCCTCTCTCTTGCTTTCTTATCGTCTGGAAACTCAATAATTTCTCCCATGTCTATCCTCCCTTCAAGCTTATATTGGATATAATCTATCTTTCTACTCTTATCAAGTCCAACATATAATAAATTTCTTGGTCCAAGGCTTCACCCAGTCTTTTAGCCAGCTACTTGCAATTTCCTGTCGCTGAAAAATAAATTATCACTTTTTATTCTCCTTTTTAATATATTTTTCTAACTTCACTTTTCAAAATGATTTTCATAATTTGCGATTAAAAGTCTAAGCCTCTTCACTTCTTCTTCAAGAAGCTCTCTTCCCTCTTCTGTTATTTTGTAATATTTTCCCTTCTTGTCTACTTCAACTCTCGTAATTAAATCATTTTCTAAAAACTGTGCTAAGAGGGCATAAAGAGTTCCAGGTGCAAGTTTAATCCTTCCCTTAGTTATTTCACCAACCCAGGAAGTGATCTCAGCCCCATTTCTAACTTGACCCAGTGCCAAGAGGGTAAAATACATGGGCTCTGTCAGGGTTTGGAATTGGTCTCTTGCCATAATTACACCTCCAAGATTTTTGCAATCTCTTCTTTGACCTTTTCATCCTCTAGATTTCCACTTACTTCTAAGACTACATTCTTATATAAAATCAAATAATTCTCTTTATCATACAAAACATAAGTCTTATCATAAGGATAGTTTTCAGTAATGTCCTTTACATAGTCGGCCTTATAAGGATGCTTAGTAGACTTTTTTAGAATTCTTTCAAATAAATTTGTAGCCAGGTCTTGTGACTTTAAGACAGTCTTTCTTATGCCAAGGTCTTTCTTTTCAGAAAAATAATAATCGCAGCTTTCTGTCAAGAAACTCCTTCTCTCCCTAGTCTTGACAAAATCTCCCACCACTTGACTTTCAATTTCATTAGCAGTAGAGAATTTATCTATTAATGTAAAAATCAGAATATTTATAAATAAAAAAATTAAAACTATCATTGAAATAAAGATAAGTTTTTTCTCATCTCTCTTTATATTCATGACCTTAACTTTTTTGCGATAGAAGAAAATAAATGCACACATAATAATTGGTGGAAATAGACTTATTATAATATTTGCTCCATCAGAGTCGCCACTAGAAAGTAAGAAATCTGATGAAAAGGCAAGCACAATTAAAATAATTGGAATATAATTCATTAAGACAAATACCTTAGAAAAACTTATCCTAGAAAATTTTATTTCGCTTATGCTTTTCACATTCTTGTTCCTCTTTCTAAAAAATAGATAATCCCCCAAGGCTATAGCATAAAAAAGAAGAAGCAAAATAACAACAGGCTCCATAAATATTAGGTAGTTTGAATAAAATATTTCTCTAGAAAAAAAAATTAGAAGTTATGGAGAAGGCTAGGAAGGCAAAAATCATAAAAGATATGAAAAAAGAAACTATTTCATCCTTCACTCCCTTATTTAAGATTTCAATTTCTTCCTTCTCATTATTGTAAAGAGAATCTTGACTTCCCTCATCAAGCTTATAGATGTTCATGTTAAAGGTCCTGTCTACAAGATGCCAACCAAAATCTCCTGCCATCTCATCAAAGTCCCTAAGTTCATCCTTGGAGAAGGCAGAAAATGTCCCTTCATTGGGAGCGAGAGAAATTTTATATCTCACATCTTCTGGTTCAGCTTTTTTAAACTTGTGGATGAAGGGCAAAATAATTTTTTCAATTTGCCAGCCCTTCTTGGCCATGTCTTCATACCATTTTTCTACAAGTCCAAAGTTTGTATAAGTTAAGTATCTTGCCTTTAACATAATCTTACCTCCTTTAGTATCGACTATCGATAATTAAATTATATATCGAGACTCGATAGATGTCAATTAACTTAAAAATATTCTAGAACTTTTTTCCTCTCTATATTATTAAAGGACGTTTTCTTATTTTTCAAAAAAATAAGCCCCTGAGATTTAAAATCCCAAAGGCCATAAGTTTTAATTTTTATTTTTATAGATTGGAGTAATTAGTTCTGCATTACTTGAAAAGATAAAATATAGAAGATCAAACTATTGCAATAATTTACTGTTGATAATTCTTCAACTGTTATTCATAAGCTTTAAAAGATTTAGCAATACTCCTCTTTATCTCTATGTTTACTCAGCTTTACTGAATTCAAATGATATTCTGATTTTAGTTTTTTAAAAAAGTTCCCAATATTATACTTTTTGTGAAAAGATAAAGTTGATTTAACCATTGATTTATCATTTACATCTTCATCGATTATAAATAAGTTTATTACTTCAACACCTTCTTTTGAAGCAAAATCAAGAAAACTATCTTCATCAAAATTATAAGTATCAAATACCATTATATAAGACTTTACTTTCTTTTCGTTTATAAAATCACTAACCCCACTTAAAGATATCAAGGTTACTAGACAAATTACAGTTGCTATTATTGCACCTTCATAATATCCAATTCCTACTGAAAGTCAATTGCAGCAGATAGCCATAGTGTTGCAGCTGTAGTAAGACCTGACACCCTGTTCTTTGTTTGAAGTATTGTACCTGCACCTAAAAAACCAATTCCACTTACAACCTGAGCTGCCATCCTTGCAGTATCCCGTCCAACATTATCAGATATTTCGCCAATTCCATCTATTCCTATAAGCATAATTAGACAGGCGCCAACGCTCACTATAATATGGGTTCTAAAACCAGCCGCCCTATTTTTAATTTCCTTTCTATTCCAATAATGGAGCCTAAAAAAGCTGCTAATAGTATTCTAACTGTTACTAAAAATATATCCATTCTCTCCCCTCCTTATAATATTTCATGTTATCTAAAAACCTGGTATGAATAAACATATTGACTGTAGGAGTCTAAACAACTTTACATATTAGTAAGTGATTTAATTTAAAAATTTTCTTAGTAATAAACAATAGTCTTGAACACCTTATTATCACTATAAAATATATAAAAAAAGGCGACTTTTCAATCGCCTTTTAAACTTATTAAAAATTTTTCTCAACTGTCACTTCATATAGACAGAAAAATCTCCATTTCTATCAACGACTTGTAGCTTAACATCTCCCCCTACATTTACAAATTTAACCTTAATGACATCTCTTGTTCTCGGATCTCTCTTTGCCATGTCAACTTTGTAGTCTCCGTTAGACTTAACAAGTTGTATCCTCACATCTTCATTGAACTTGACTTCTTCAAAAGTTAGAGTTTTCTTTTTGAACATTGAAAAGTATGATTTGTTTAATCTTGCCATTTTATCCTCCATATAAATTTATAAACACCTAAGAGCTAATTCTTGGTCTATTTAAATATTGCTTCAGTAATTTCCCTATATTTTTCTGATGCCATATCCACAATCTCATCAAACTTATAATCGTTAATATTTTTAAATTCAATAGAATAGCTGCCTTCGTTGAGATTCCAAATAAATTCATCGAAAGTTTCTAATTTATTTCCAAGAAGAACTTTAAATTTTATTTTATCTTCTATCTTGGAGCTAGCAGAAATTACTTTATAAAACATATTCGTTATTCCTGTATCTATTTCTGTGATAAAATGCAACTCAAAATATATTTCTACACCATCCAATACTTGATAGAAATATACGCAGGCATTCCATCTTTTCCAATAATCATAATTTTTTCTCGGCTGATAAACCTTAAATTCTATTCCAGTTATTTCCTCTGATATTCTAGACTTTATAGCTTTACATAACTCCCTATTCTTATATCTATATTCATCTTCTAATTTAGTATTAGAGTCATCAATTAAATAAGCAGAGGTTATAGTTGATATTCCAACTAAATTTATGAAATTTAGTATTTTTTCTTCTGATGGTGTCGCTAAATTATCCTGATCAATTGTATTTATTATTGACTTCATTAACTTTGTGACCCTAAGAATACTATCCCTATCAAGGTTTAATTCTTCTGCTAATGACTTTCCTTCGTCAGCTTCTATATAAAAATTCTCATCTGTTAGTTTTATTAATTCGTCAAAAGTATTAAAGTCTCTCAAGTTAGTTACGAAAAAATTATATACTTCTTCATAAGATAATTGTAAGCATAGTATTCCAAATAAAATTAGTTCATTTTCCTTGGTAAAAAGCTTGTCTCCTTGAATTTTTTTAAGTAATAAGGCTGAATTTAAAAGCCTCTTTATAGCTCTTGGATTTTTTCCTATTGAGTTACTTATCAACTCTACACATAAATTGACGTTAATTTCATCAGAATAACCAATTTCTTGTAAAGAATGTTTGACGTAGTTATACAAATTATATTCAACAACTGGAACTTTAAAAGGTAGCTGAATTATTTTTTCAAAAAATGCCTTACCCTTGTTTTCATCAAGTACATTGTTGTACTTTAGTTTAATTCCCTTGTATACAACTTTGTAGTCAATAGCCAAAATAAATACACAATTTTCACAGTCTAAAAAGTTTTTTAAAACCTCTAAAAGTTCTATGGCTTTTTCAGGATTTAGTCTGTCTAAGTCATCAACGAACATAATAATTCTATCTTTTCCGCTATTTTCAAGGGCATAATTTATATGATTTTGAAATTGTTCTTTTAGTACCTTTATAGAATTAAAATAGTCAGTTTGATCCTTATTTGTAAATCCATCTATAACTTTTTCTGCAGTGTCTGCAACCCTACCTCCAGCTGCCATATCAATAGCCATGAGTGTACCAGATTTTAAGCTGTTAGCTAAGATTTTAAGTGATTTGTTTAAGTTATTGTTTTCTTCTTTAATGTTTAAAGAATCCACCATGGATTTAAGCAAAGATATAACCAGCTCATCACTCATATTAAATTGAGAAAACTCCCAAGTATTAAACCATGAATATAGGCATTTGTCCTCAATCCCATCCTTTATCATGTTCATTATACTTGTTTTGCCTGTTCCCCAATCACCTTGAATAGCTATAGTCATAGGTGTGCTACAAATAGTTATGTAATCTATAAGTCCGTCTATATACTTCTTAACACCTAAAAGATCTTCGTTTAAGTTAAGTATTGGGCGGTCTGTGTAACCAGTTTTCACTTTTTCCCTGCCTTCTTTTTTTATAATATTTATCTAATTAAATATTTTTCTTGCTAGCATTCTTATAAATAGTATCTATGTTTTTTAAGACTAGCACAAGAGAGATCACTAACAGTTTAGTTAAAGGTTTTTAAATCTAACAAATCAATTCCTGCATTGAATATCATTTCTACAAATTCCCTGCCATCAACTAATCTAATATTAGCTTCCCCTTTATCTTTATATTCTTTTGCCTTTTGTTTAACTTCATCTGCAAAAAAACCTGTTGTTAATAGCCATGCAATATCTACTTCATCTTCATCGTCTGGATTGCTGTTTATATTGTCTATATAGTCTTTTATTTGATTTAATCCTTCCATTCCTGTTTCGCCAGTATGATTTTTTACTTGCACATAGTAGGTCGTCTTTAAATCAGTAAATGTAGCTTTTACATCAGCATCAGAACCTTCTGGTTTTCCTGGCTCATTTTTAGCAAGAATTTTCACATCGTCTGCGCCCATCTTTTTGAAGTATTGATCCACTAACATCTCGATTTGGTCTGGTGTATATTCTCCAAAGATATTATCCTTGATAAATTTATTTTTTATTTCTTCAATAAAAACATCATAGACATCATGGGGTTTTTTTGCAACTATGGCAGACTCAACCTCATTTGCAAGATCTGTAATGTCTGCATTTGTTTGTATAATTTTCATCCTACTTATTAGCTTGGACTCTGCGTAATTTCTTGGTTTAGGGTCTGCAATAGATTCAACCTTAATAAAAAAACCTAAGTCTACTATTTCATTAATTGTATTATTTACAAGGTATGAATCTTTAATTTCGAATTCTTCTTTGTTGCTTGCTGTAAATTTGTTAATTTTCATGTTGCTAATAGGCTGAATCTCTTCTAGTATCCTGTATACCCCAAATTTACCTCCATACATAGGAACCAATACAATGTCTCCTACTTTCATTTGACCAAAATTCCATAGAGCCCATCTACTTCTAGTTCTTACATCATAGCGATCTGTATAATTTTTAAAATCCAAGTCACTGTCTTTATCCTTTATAGTCTCAATGAGTTTATCAGGATGATCTAAAAATAAAGACCAGGCAATAGTCAAATAACCTTTCTTTAATAAGTCGTACGAAACTTCCCCTTCATGAGAAATCCTATGTAACCAATACTTCTTTTCCATTGTTTTCATCCTTTCTTGTAAAATAATTCTTTGTTTCTTTAATTATAATATTTTTTTTGAAATTAAAGTTATACATTCTGCGTGAGAGGTTTTTGGGAACTGGTCTACTATTTCTAATTCCTCTATTTTGTATCCTCTTTCTTCAAATACTTGTAGGTCACGAACTAGAGTTACTGGATTACAGGATATATATAGGAATTTTTCCGGATCAAAGTCTATTATTTTTTCTATTGCTTTTGGATTTATTCCTTCTCTTGGTGGGTCAAGGACTATTAGGTCTGGGTTCTTGTCCAAGTCATCTAAAACTTTTAAGACATCTGATGCTATGAACTCAACGTTGTCGATTCCGTTTAATTTTGCATTTTCTCTTGCTGCTTTTACTGCTTCTTCTACTATTTCTACACCAATAACTTTTTTTGCTGATTCTGCCAAGACTTGTGTGATTGTTCCTGTTCCTGAATACAAATCAAAAACTAGCTTGTCTTTTGCATCAATTTTTTCTCTTGCCATTTTGTAGAGAACTTCTGCTGATCTAGTGTTTGTTTGGAAAAATGAGAAAGGGCTTATTTTAAATTTGAGCCCCAGCACTTCTTCCTCGATATGGTTCTTGCCATAAATTAAATCCATTTCTTCCGGAACTATGGCATCGGATAGGGCATCATTTTTTACGTGATAAATCGATACAATTTCTCCTTGCAAATCTAAACTGAGTAAGAATTTTATAAATGCTTCTCTATCTAGTTCGCTTTGACTAGATGTTGCAAGAAGAATCATAATTTCGCCAGTTTTTGTCGCCTTTCTTATTAAAAGGTGACGCAAAAATCCCTCGTGTCTTTTTCTGTTGTATTGTACTTCTCCAATTTCTTCAAAATAGTTTCTTATTTCTGCTCTTATTGTATTAAAGTCAGAGTCAACAATATTGCAGTCTGTTGTGTTAATTATCTCATGAAATCTATTTTTTACGTGAAGTCCTAGGGATAGTGGTCCACCCTTGTATTCGTCGCCAAAGGTATATTCCATTTTATTTCTGTAATCTTTGTGGACTGGCGATGGAACTATTTCTATTTGTCTTTTTATTCCATTTTCTTCAAATAGTTTTTCTATTAATTCTTTTTTATATTTGATTTCGTCGTCGTATTTTAGTGTTTGATAAGTACAACCGCCACATTTTTCAAAGTGTGGGCAGGGATTTCCTTTTTCTATGTCAGATCTTTCTATTATGTTTAAAAGTTTTGCTTTTTTTGACCTTCTGCCTCTTGCTTTTATTTCTACTTTTTGACCTAGGATTCCTCCCTTAAATTCGTATTTTCTATCTTCAAATTTCCCCCTTGATATGTTGGGAAATCTTGATTCATCTATTTTAACTATAATGCTCATTACTTCACTCCTTTAGGAAAATTATATCAAATTATACGAACCCCCTCAATTTAATAAATTAATAAAATTATGGATAATATTTATATTTTTTATAGAACTTTAATATATATTTTTGTTTTATTTGGTATAATACATTTGATAAGACTTTGTTAGTGGGCAAAAACCCCACAGATTTTTATTGGAGGTATTATAATGAAAAAAACATGGTTGGTATTGCTACTTGCAATGCTAATGACTCTTACTGCTTGTGGCGGCAACAAAAAAGAAGCTACAGCAGATGCAGATGGTAATGTAATTGAGGATTTAAAAATTCAATTTGTTCCTTCTAGGGAACCAGATGAAATTGTAACTAAGACTGAACCACTTAAAGAAATCTTAAAGACTAAGCTTGCTGAAAAAGGATACGATGTTAAAAACATTGATATCACAGTTGGTACAAACTATGAATCAACTGGCGAAGCTCTAAGTGCTGGTTCTGTTGACGTTGGTTTTATCCCTGGTGGCACTTATGCAATTTACGATGATGGTGCTGAAGTTCTTTTAACTGCAACAAGAAAGGGACTTTCAATTGAATCTGATGATCCAAAAGAATGGAATGACAAAAAACCTACAGACAAAGCTGAAGAACAAGTTGATTTCTACAGAGCTTTAATAATTGCTGGACCTACTGAAAAGGGTAAGGAACTTGCTGCAAAAGTAAATAATGGAGAAGAATTAACTTGGGAAGATCTTTCAAGCGCTAAATGGTCTGTAATGGGATCATCTTCTTCTGCAGGATATATTTACCCATACCTTTGGTTACAAAAGAATTATGAAAAGGGCCTAACTGACCTTCCTTCTGTTGTTCAAGCTGATTCTTATCCATCTTCTATGGCAAGACTTGCTTCTGGTCAAGTTGATATTATGGTTGGTTTCGCTGATGTAAGAATGGACAATGCAGAAAAATGGCAAAATGAATTCGGAAAAACTGCTTCAATCTGGGACGAAACAAATGTAATTGGTGTTACTGATAAAATTTACAATGACACAATTTCAGTATCTAAGAACTCAGAAATTATGACTGACGAATTCAAAAAAGCTCTTCAAGATTCCTTCATCGAAATCGGTGAAAGTGAAGAAGGAAAAGATATCATCGCAATCTACAGCCACGAAGGTTACAAGGCTGCTGAAGATAAAAACTACGATGGTGAAAGAGAAGCACAAAAACTATTAAAAGAACTTAAAAATTAAGAAAGGGCTTCAGTAGAAGCTCTTTTTTATGAGGAGAATTATGATTGAATTTAAGAATGTAGATAAAGTATATCCTGGTGGATTTAAAGCCCTAAAAGATATTAATTTAACTATTGATGATGGCGAATTTGTTGCCATAATAGGAAGATCTGGTGCTGGTAAATCTACCTTAATTAGAACTATAAATAAGATGCACGACATAAATGCAGGGACTCTCACAGTTGATGGCGTCGATGTAAAAAGTTTAAAGGGAAAAGACCTTAGAAAATTTAGAAGAAATATTGGTATGATATTCCAATCTTTTAACCTAGTAGAAAGAATTACTGTCATAAAAAATGTTATGTCATCCTTTGTCCCTGATTTAAACCCAATCCAATCACTTTTTGGAATTTACCCAAGAGAGTGTAAGGTAAAAGCACTTGAAGCTCTTGAACAAGTAGATATTCTTGACAAAGCTTTCGAAAGGGCTGACAACTTATCTGGTGGACAACAACAAAGGGTTGCTCTTGCAAGAACCCTTGTCCAAAATCCAAGTATTATTCTTGCTGACGAACCAGTTGCCAGTCTTGACCCAGTTACTGCAAGACAAGTTATGGATTATTTTAAAAAGATTAACGAAAATCTTGGCATAACTATTCTTTTAAATATCCACCACGTTGAACTTGCCCTTGAATATGCGACAATGGTCCTTGGTGTTCGTGATGGAGAAGTAATTTATTATGGACCTGCCAAAGATGTTGACGACAAAGTTTTAAAATCTATTTACGGAGATTCCTTTGAAGAATTAAAAATGGAGGAAGTATGAACCTCTACTACAAAATTTTCAAACCAAAAAAACATATTCTAAAGTCTGGAAAAGAAGTTTACGAGTATCCAACTTTGACAATTCCTGTTCTCATTCTCTTGCTTCTTTTTACCATTCTTTCTGTAAGAGTAACAAATTTTTCACTGGCAACACTTGCTAAAAATATTCACAAGCTCTTTGCCATTTTATCTCCAATGTTTAAGCCAAACTTTTCCTACTTTCCTTCAGTTGTAGGACCACTTTTGGACACCATAAAAATGTCCTTTTTAGGATCTTTTTTGGGAGCAGTTTTGGCTATGCCTTTTGCTTTCTTGGCTTCAAACAACATGGTAAAAAACAAGGTCATAAATTGGATAGTTAAATTATTATTCTCTATTCTTCGTACCATTCCAACTCTTGTATCTGCACTTATAGCAACATATATTTTTGGACTTGGTGCCTTTGCAGGTACAGTTGCCATATTTTTATTTTCCTTCTCTTATGTTGGAAAACTAACTTATGAGCAAATAGAGACAGTTAATATGGGAGCTTTTGAAGCTATGATATCAATGGGCTTTACTAGGGTAATGGCATTCTTTAAATCTATTGTGCCAGAAATTTTACCCTTCTATTTATCAACTGCCCTTTATAACTTTGAAGGTAACGTGAGATACGCTGCCATCCTTGGTTATGTTGGAGCCGGTGGCTTAGGACTTCTTATTAACGAAAACATTAACTGGAGAGACTACAACCGTGTAGGAATGATTCTTTTGACCCTACTTATAACAGTATTCATCATAGAAAATATAAGTTCCTATTTTAGAAGAAAGTTGAATTAATATGTCAGAAAAAGTAATACAAAAATTAAAATCAGAACCAAAAAATCGTGGCTATATCATAATGATTGTGGCTATAGTCCTTTTTATGATAATTTGGTCATCTTCTGTAATAAATTTTGAATCCGCAACAAAAGATGGAACAGAAGTTGCAAAAAATATTATAAAAGGAATTTTTAATCCAAAAAAAGAAATGCTATTTAACCTAACAACAAAAGGTGTCCCTTACCTATTACTCGAAACTATGTGTATAGCTTTCTTGGGTACACTTGTTGGCGCAATAATTGCCATGCCACTTAGCTTTTTAGCATCATCAAATATTGTAGCTGCTCCAATTGCATATCTAGTAAGACTTCTTATTATACTAATAAGAACAATACCATCAATAGTTTACGGTCTTATGTTTATAAGAGTAACAGGACCAGGTCCCTTTGCAGGACTTATGACCATGTCTTTCACATCAATTGGCATGCTTACAAAATTATTTTCAGACAACATTATGAATCTAAACAAGGCAATACTCGAGTCTTTTTCATCAATTGGTGCAACAACTTTCCAAAAAATTCGCTTTGGAATAATTCCACAACTCTTTGCCAACTTTGCATCAACAACAATTTATCGTTTTGACATAAATTTAAGAGATGCTGCAGTCCTTGGACTAGTTGGAGCTGGTGGAATTGGTTCACCACTTATGTTTGCCATAAACTCTTACAAATGGCAAGAAGTTGGAGCAATACTCTTGGGACTTATTATCCTAGTTTTATTTATAGAATATTTCTCAACAAAAATTAGAGCAAGATTAGTAGGTGAAAAATGAAATTAAAAATAATTCACACCTCAGACTTGCATGGATATTTTTTCCCAACAGATTATCTAGATAGAGAGATTAAAGAAACAGCTTACCTTTCACTCTTAAACAATATAGAAAAAGATGAGCATGTAATTTTGACAGACGGAGGCGACATTCTCCAAGGTTCATCCTTTGACTACTTTGTAAAAGAAAACCTAAACTCAGATATAATAGCGGACATCATGCAAAATGTAGACTACTATACCTTAGGCAATCACGATTTTAACTACGGCTACGAATACCTAAAAACTTATATCGAAAACATGAAGGGAAAACTTGTTTGTGCTAATGTAAAAGACAAACTAGGCAACATAAAAATTGACCCTTATGCAATAAAAGAAATTGACGGCTATAAAATTGGATTTGCAGGTATAGTCACAGACTGGGTAAATCTCTGGGAAAGAGAAGAAAACATAAAAAACTTTGAAATAAGAGATGCCTTTGAAGAAGCAAAAAAAGTTCTAGAAGAATTAAAAAGAGAAAAAACAGACTTAAACATTTTAATATATCACGGCGGTTATGAAATTGACCTTGAAAGTGGAGAAAAACTAACAGATACAACAGAAAATGTTGGTGGAAAAATTGCAAAAGAATTGGACTTTGACATAATCTTAGCTGGTCACCAACACATGGAACTTGCAGGAAAAATAAATAATACTCTTGCCATAGAAACACCCGCAAATGGTGCTAAAGCAGCCCTTGTTGAAGTTGATTTTGACACAAAAGAAATAAATTCTTCTTTTATAGAAGCAAAACTTGGAGAAAATCCTCTAATAAAAAAATATAAAACCATAGAAGAAAAAGTTCAGGACTATTTAGACCTTCCAATAGCAAAACTCAGCCGTGACTACATGCCAGAAGATAGAATTAAAATGGCACTTGAAGGATCAGACTTGGCAGACCTAATAAATAAAATCCAATTGGAATACACCGGTGCAGACATTTCCATAACATCCTTTGCCAATGTAATATCAGGCTTAAAGAAAAACTTGACCACACGAGATGTCCTAAACACATATAGATTTCCAAACACAACAGTAGTCCTTGAAATCGACGGCAAAACACTAAGAGATGCTCTTGAACAAAACTTTTCATATATCGAATACGATGGAAATTACAAAATATCAAAGAAGTTTTTAGAACCAAAAGAAGAACACTACAACTTTGACTTTTTCTATGGAATTGACTATGAAAAAGACCTCACAAAAGAAGTGGGAAAAAGAATAGGCAAAATCTTTTTTAAAGGAAAAGAAATAAAAGATAGCGATAAATTCTCCCTTGTCATGAATAACTATAGAGCAACAGGTGCCGGCGGTTTCAATATGTATAAGGACTTAAAAGTCCTAAAAAATTACGATAAAGAAGTAACAGAAATACTTTTAAATTACTTTAGAAATCTATAAAACAAAAAGAGCTTAAAGGCTCTTTTTTTATTAGATATTTACTTATACCAGTTTAGAAAAATTATTTAAAAAAAGGCAAAAAAATAAGACAGTTTCCTGTCTTATTCGTAAAGATTTCTGCCACCAAATTTAATCTTGCTATTATTTAGCGCTTTCTTTTGTGGATAGTTGTAATTAGAAATCATCGACCTAAAAAGCGTAGCAGCTTCAGATCTCCTAATTGATCTTGTAGGATAAAAGTTACCGTCAGAATAACCCCTCAAAATGCCTGTGTCCACAAGGGCACCTACATATCCTCTTGCCGAAGGACTTATCATTGCCCTGTCGCCAAACTCATTTGTAGAACCTTCTTTCGGTGATAGCGAATATACATATCCAAGAATTTCTGCAACTTCTTCTCTTGTAATTTCCCTATTTGGATTTAACCTACCAGTTGTTGGTTTAATGTAACCTGCCTTTATGCCCTTAGCTACATCACTATAAAACCAATCAGATGTACTTACATCAGAAAAAGTGACAGTATAAGTTTTGTCATAGCCAGCTAAACTATTTATAGTGGCATAAAACTCTACTCTTGACATGTTTTCATTTGGTTTGAAAGTCCCATCTTGGTAACCAGACATAATTCTCTTATCTGTTATAAAATCTACAGAAGACTCAGCCCAGTGACCTCTTGTGTCTCTAAAAGTTTTCGCAGATACAGTGCTTGTCAAAATCAATGCTGAGGAGATAATGATCAATGAAGTCTTTTTAAAAATCTTCATCTTTATCACCTTCATTCTTATTATATATCATTTATTATCATTTAACAGACTTTCTATTTTAAGTTTCTGTTACAAAGAATTTTTCCCTGTAATACTCCTGCAACATTCGTTCGACTTATAATTTCTTTTTGTAATATGTATTCTCAAAATAATTTATACTTATTATTAATTAAATAAACATTAAAAATTTGCAAATAAAAAGAGAACAGATTATGTACATTTATAACTGTTCTCTAAGGGAAGAAAAAAGATGATGAAGTTTTCACTTCATGTATATTGTACGTTAGATATTTTATTTTGTCAATGCTTTTATGAAAATATTTTCAGAATATTTTATTTTTATAATTATGGCTATTCTATCTGAATCTATCTTGCTTTTGTTTTTATGTCAAAATAATTATGAATATCTTTTCATAGATTACACTCTTTGTTTTTTTATGTTAAAATGTATTAGAGGTGATATTTTGTTAAAGGATATAATTTTAAAAAGACGAAGTGTTAGAAAATATAAAGATAAAGAAGTTGATAGAGAAAAGTTAGAAGAACTTTTAATGTACGCATCTATGGGACCAAGTAACGGAAATTCTCACCCAGTTGAATTTATTGTAGTTGATGATAAAGAAAGAATCGAAGAATTATCCAATATGGATTCTTTTGCCACTCTTTATCTAAAAGACGCTCCAGTAATTGTAATAGTTATTGCAAACACAGATATTTGCAAAACTTGGGTTGAAGAAGCATCACTAACTGCTGCTTATTTGCAACTTCTTTTAGAAGAAGAAGGTCTATCATCTTCTTGGATCAATGTTAAAGAAGGAAACACAGCAGGGAAAATTTCTTACGAAGAATATTTTGCAGAAAACTTTGGAGTAAAAAAACCATACAAAGCACAATGCCTAATTCCTATTGGCTATAAGAAGTCAGGAACAAAGGACCACGAAGAATTTGATATATCTTCAAAAGTTCACTACAACAAATTTTAATTTATACTAGTAGAAAATCCGATTAATTTCGGATTTTTTTAATATTAAAAAAAGATCCACCTAAAAAAGGTGAATCTAAATATTATTTAAATAAACTTACTATAAAATCTATTAATTTATCCAAGAAGCTCTTTGTATTTTCTACTGCTTTTTCTCCTTCAGGGGAATTTAAAAATTTTGAAGCCTTGTCCTTGTACTTGACAGCAGTGTCTGCAAGTCTATTCCAATCCACATCTGCATTTTTCATATTGTTAAAAAGACTAACTCACTTATCTTCTTGGTTCTTTGTCAAATTCATATTGTGATTATTTGTCACATTTTCTATTATAAGCCTTACTTCATTTTCA
>ERZ1673749.569-NODE-569-length-37863-cov-6.846011_pt1 | contig 37863 bp, 26 predicted proteins | sample MGYA00580204_ERZ1673749 | MGnify/ENA primary metagenome ERZ1673749 (study PRJEB41218, sample SAMN15661745) | gut metagenome | host: Homo sapiens | place: Canada: London | collected 2015-08-20/2019-03-30 | study: EMG produced TPA metagenomics assembly of...
TGCCGGGGTTCGGTTCCGGATCGGTGCCGGGGTTCGGCTCGGGATCCGTGCCGGGATTCGGTTCCGGATCTGTCGTCTCCTCGGCCTTCTTCGCGATCTCCTGCATCAGTTTCTCCAACCGCGTCTTGGCGGCATCGACCGCCTCCTGGCTGGTGGAATCTGCCGACAGAAGAATCTCTGCCTGCTTGATGGCCTGCTCCAGCGATTCCTTCAGAGCCGCATCTGCTTTGGAGGTATCCAACTCCTTGGCCTTCTTAAGGGTCTCTTCCAAGGACGTCTTATCCACCGTCGGCTCCTGGGGTAGCTCTTTCGCAATCTGAGCCAGTTTCTCCGAAAGGGCGATCTCTTCCTTCTCGACCTCCGCTTTCGTGGCTTCCGGATTGTCCATAACCGCCTTCGCTTGGGTCATGGCATCCTTCAGCTCTTTCTTCTGCGCTTCCGTCAGTTTTTCGTTCTTTGCCAACTCCTGTGCTTTCTGATACAGATCTTGGAGCTTGGACTTGTCGGCCTGATGTAACACAGCCTTCATCGCATCCCGGAGATTCTTGCTTGCCTGGTCCACCTCGGCTTGCGACGCGTCGGCATTGGCAAGAACCTTCTTCGCCTCTTCGATCGCCTTCTGCAACTGTTCCAGACTCTTCGGCGTTAAGGTTGTATCTTTTGCCAGCTTGTCCGCTTTCTTCAGCGCCTGCGCTAAATCGTTGGTATTCGCACGCAGAACCAGCGCCTGGAAGGCATCATTGAGTGCCTGAACGGCTGCATCAACCTTCTCTTGGGTCTTCTCCGGATCCTTCAACAAGGCTTCCGCATCCTGAATGGCCTTTGTCAGGGCCTGGAAGCTCTTCGGCGTGTACTTATCTGCCTTTTCCTCTTTTGCCGTCTTGAGCGCTTCCTCCAATTTCAAGGTGGAAACAGGCTTCGGCACCACGTGAATCGTGATGGTCTTGTTGGTCTCTCTCTGTCCGTCGCTCACGGAATAATCAACCGTGTAGTCTCCCACCTTCGTCGTGTCTACCTCAGAAGGAGTCAAAACAATCTTGTCGGTGATGTCGTTGCCAAAGGCATCGTACGCATAGACATCTTTCAAGAGGTCAAGGGTGTCCCCCACCTGTACCGTTTGGTCATGAACCCCCTTCAGAACGGGGCGGAGCAGGGTAGGATCTTCCTTGTTTAATTCCTCTCTCAGGGCCTTTGCTGCGGCATCCACGGCTTCCCGGTCTGCCTTCTCATCCACATTCACGGTCTTGGCCGTCTTCAACGCTTCGAGTAAAGAAGCCGCCGGCTGCTGGACCTTTTCCGCTACCTGGATGAGGCTCTCCAGTTCCTCCTTGTCCACATAGGTGAGATGGACGGTGACGGTTTCAATGTTTCCGGAAATGTCCTTCACCTTATAGACGAGCTCATTGTCTCCCGGTTTCAGGGTGACCTCATCTTTAAAGGTGTATTGGATGTCTTTCTGTCCAAAGCCATTCACGGAGGTATCCTTGGCTCCTAAGAAGTTGTCATTGCGATAGAACTCCAAGAAGTTCAGGTTGTCCGCCATGGACAGGGTAATCGTCGCCTTGGGATCATCCGTTCTCCGTGCCTGGCTAACCGTTGCCCGGATGGTCGGTTTCTTCGCATCCACCCAGAAACGACGAACGACTTGGAAATCTCTTTGATCCGAGGTGCTCGTCTTAAACGGCATCTCATAGTAGCCGTCCTTCAAGGCCACAGTTAGGGGTTTGTCCTCTTCCGCTTGTTTTCCGAAGTAGTGTACCTCACCAAAGAAGACTTCCTTATTATCAATGGTCACAGATTGTTTCTGCTTTGTGGTCAGCGGAAGTTCATGTTCCTTATGATCATTGTCTTCAATCGTCAGGCGGTTGATTCCCTTCCATCCGAAGGTGGATCCCTGGAACTCTACCTGTGAATCCTTATAGGCCTCCAGGAGTTCCGGACGATCAATCTTAATCTGTGCCTGATCATATTCCATATCCTTGCGGTTTTCCGGAGAAGAGATGGTCACCACATAGGGATCCGTCTGTCCCTTCTTCACCTCAATGGTTTGAAGCTCCGGTTCAAAGCTGTACTTCTCCGACAGATTCTTCGCACGGATGACGTACTTTCCTTCCGGCACTTGACCAAAGGTCTGGAGAAGCGCTTCCTTCTCTTTCACATCCACCTTTTTGGAGCTGGCGACAAGGTCTTCGTCTTCCGTCAGTAACTCAAAGGAGATTTGATCCCAATTCAGATCGGCGGGTTCCTGTCCCTTGATAACGGACTTCCCGTTGATTTTTACGGTGATATTGGCCGTTTCGGTGAGGCTGGGCTCCAAAACTTCCACCTCAACAACCTCGGAACTGCTTCCCTTCAGGTTAGTCGACTGCACAAGGATTTTCTCTCCCTTTTTCAGCTCGACGCCATCCGCCAACTTAATGGCAAACTTGCCATCTTCCCCGGCAACGCCTTTTCCGATTTCGCTGCCATCCGCCTTCTTGATGGTAACGGTCGCCAGCGGTTCTGCCTGGCCGCGAACGAGACGACTTTTCGCATGTACCGGATCCACAACCGGTTTGGTTGCTGTCATCTTCTTAATCTGGTCGGCTGACAACGGATCGCAATGGATGGCCTGCACCGCCACATTTCCCGCCTTATCAATGGCAAGAACAACGATGGGAGCCGCTTCCTGATCGAGCAGTTGTTTGATATCAATGTCGTAGCCGGTCTGTCCCTCTTTATAAAGAAGCGCGGGATTCAGACCACTCTCTTTATCGCCACCAACCATGGGGACGAAACGATGATCCACGCCCACCATCTTCTTATCGCTCTTTCCTGTCAGCTTTGCCGTTTCCAGATCCTTTAAGAGTTCCTTCAGATTGGAATTCTTTAGCTGTTTGGCATCGAGCCGGAAGACCGTGAAGCTCTGACCACCGCTCAACTTATCATAGGCATCCACGTGTAAGGTGGTGGTGTCTTTGTCGTAGGAGAGCTTGGAAATCACAGGCGCCGTGTTGTCTCCGATGACCTGGAAACTGTGGACCTGCGGATTCTTCGTGGTTTTCGTCCGCTTGAATTCGACAACATAGTTCACCTTGCGGCCGTCTCCGATGGGCTTGCCGGCAAGTGTTCCATCCCAGATGGACTTTTCAAAGGTGACAAAGGGAAGCTTGCCCTTATACATGTTGGTCAACTTCTGCATATCGTAATAGGAATTGAGGGTTCGCAATACCTGATTCGGGTTGTTTCCATCCACCACACGGAAGTTGATCTCTGCCACGTTACGTAGCAGGGTTCCCATAAATCCGAAATTGCCCGTCCACGGATCGATGGCTAATTCCGAACCCGGGTTGATGTAGTTGACACCATAGGGATCTGCATAGTAGCACATTCCGTCTTCATAGTTGTATTGCATCGGGGTCGTCAGCGTGAATGTCGGAACATCTTTGGGCTTCTCTTGGTCGAGATTTTGCAGGTAGGAGTCGACAATGCTGGGCTCCTCCCAATCCCCGTAGAATCCCAAAACCGGAACAGAGAGCTCGATGCCCGCCTTGGCACTCTGGCTGTCCACCCATTTTCCATCCTTATCCTTTACCTGAGGCGTAAAGCGGAGATAGCCGTCCACAAACTGGTTCCGTCCGATGGAATCCTTGGAGAAGTCGACCGTGAATTTTGCCGTTACCGTTCCTTTTGCGGGAACCTTCACCATCTCATCTCCCTTGAGCTGAGAATCCACCCAATCCGTCTCCAGATAGTTAAAGCGAACGTCGCTATCATCGTACGCCTTGTCAATATAGTCTTTTAAGAGTTCGATGGAGGGCTTATAGGTCACTTCCTCATCGCTGAGGTTGGTTAACTGAATCGAGACATCAAACTTCTTCTCGTCAAAGCTCTTCAACTCCACCTTTGGCAGCTTCGTCGCGGAATTCACCGCATACTGATTCACGCTGACCGCCTTTTTTAGGTCAATCATGCCGGCACCCTGTTGTCTCACACTATAGGTGTAGGAGTATCCTTCTTTGGGATTCGAGGGATTGCTCTGGAAGACCAGGGGATGGGCCGTGTTCATCAACAGGGTTTTTACCATATCGACGGTCTCTGCCTCTCCCAGGTGGAGGGCCTTGAATAGCGGATCCGTTTGGATTCTCTGTTTGACCAACGCAATGGCACCTGAGATATGAGGAGCCGCCATGGAAGTTCCCGACATGGTGGTGTACTTTCCATCGTTTTGGGTCGAGTAAATCTGTCCACCGGGAGCGGTAATCTCCGGCTTCATGTTCAGGTCGGGATCCGGACCCCAGGAGCTGAAAGAACTCATCTTTCCCGCATCCGGGTTCTTGATGGACATCTGCTCTTTCGTGTATTCAATCTTCGCATCTTTTGCCTGTGCTAGCTTTGCACCTGCCTCATTTCCAATAAAGGCATAGGGAATCGGTGCGGTATCGCCACCGACCATGTTGACCAGCTCTTCTCCACCACTCTCATGGTTGTAGAGCAATAAGCCGGCTGCTCCTGCCTTCACAGCTTCCGCCAGGGTGTCGATAAAGGTGTTGCCACGCTTGACGAGGGCAATCTTTCCTTTCACATCAACGCCTGCCCAGTCTTCCGGTTTTCCGGGCTTCGGGTCTTTGCCGACGACCACAATCTCTTGTTTTCCGGGGAGCACCTTGCTGCCGTCCGGAGATCCGTCGGAAGGAAGAATGGCACAGGAAGCCGCTTTTCCATCGACGAAGTAATTTAATTTATTCACCATCTTATGGGTGTTCTCTGCCGAGGCTACCGAGAAGGAGTCCTTGTTTACGGCAGGACTTCCCACAACGCCGGTATCCGGATTCTTCTCTAAGGGCAATTTGTTATTAAATGTGAGCACGTCAGCAACCGCATCGGCGCCATCCATGATATTGCTCTCATTTCCTGCGGAGATGGCCATCACGACTCCGTTTTCCCGGGCCTTGGCCACCGCCAGATCCTCAGGGGAACCGGGATAGTATTGACCGGCAGGAGAACCTAAGGACATGTTAATGGCATCGGCGCCCAGGGAGATGGCATCCTCAATGGCCTTCAGATAGATATCGGAGAAGGTTGTGGAATAGCGGATATCGTCCGAGAACACCTTCATCGCTAAAATCTGCGCCTCGGGGGCTACCCCATGGATTTTTCCATTGGCAGCGACGGTACCCGCAACATGCTGACCGTGCTGAGAATCCTTTCCGATGTCCTTGCTAAGAGAAGAATGATCATAATAGTTGTAAGCATAGGGAATTTTTTCATTGAGATAACATCCCGGTAGGTGATACTGAGCTATCGCCGCATTCATGGACTGCTCGGTGTATTTGGGACGCGTGCCATCGCTCAGCTTTTGCAGGTCGGGGTGGTTGGAGTCAATTCCGGAGTCGATGACCGCAACGACCATGCCCTGTCCCGAGTAGCCCAGCTTGTGAGCTTCCTCCGAGAACACCATTGAATTGGAGGTGAACATGCTCGGTGTTTTGGGAGCACGATAAGTATTCTGGAAGATAACCTCTTGAACCTTCTCATTGGCTTCAATCAAGGGAATATCTTCCGGAGAAACATAGGCGGAGAACCCATTGAGCAATCTCGTGTAATGGGAGTTTGCCGGTAGAGCGGCCTTGGCATCCGTGGACTGAAATTTCACGCCGGCGGCTTCCAGTTCTGCTTTTACGGCATTCTGTTCCGCAATCATGGTGGATTCCATGGACGAGACCTCTGCGGAGGGCAATGTCGGTAGCTTCACGCCCCGTGCGGTTGCCGTATCCACCACCGGCTTTCTTTTCAGGACCACGATAACCCGAGCAGGGCCTTCGCTTTTACTCTGCTTGCTAGGGGTGGAAATGGATTTTTTCGCACCACTTCGCACCGATTTCGGTTCCCCTAAGGTTTTTAGAATCTCAGGGTGTGCCTTTAGGTAGCTTTTCGCATAGGAGGTAACGTCTTCCGGATTGACTTTATCCAGATCTTCTTTGGTTACCAGGCCGTTTTCTGCAGTTTGCTCTTGTGCATAACTGACTGGGGAAGCAATCGTTCCCACAACCATTGCCAATGCTAAAAGCCATGACAAAAGTTTCTTCATCGTCCTTCCTCCTTTAAATTTAGTTAAATTCAGAATACCCTAAAGTTAAGGTTTTTTCAAACTTTTAAATAATCAACCATTTATTTGAAGTATGAAAAATTATTCGGTATTAGTAAATAGAGTTCTACAATGTTTTCATAAAATCCGATCCCGAATTTATTTGATATTTATTCAGATATCCTGAATATTTTCTTAAAAATGCACCTCTTTTTTATTTTTTTCTTTCTCTTCTCTTTCATTTGACTGGCCGGCTCTTTCCAAAATATTAAATAACGTTTTCTTTAATTATTCAGAAACATCCTTTCTTTGCAATCAAAAAAAGATGAGTGCCGATGCACTCATCCCTTTCTCATTGAAGTTTTTACGACTCCACTTTTTTCTTTTTTAAAAGTTTTAAGCGAAAAAACTCTTCGCGTTCTTTCTCCTCCAAACTGGCTTGAATCTCGGCAGCAATCGACCGGTATTTGGGAATCTGCACCTTATCCAAGGCATTCGCTCGTTTTTGGGTCTTTAGCATCTCTCGTTCCAGCCGCTTCGCGGTATTGACCAAAGATGCCATGTCCAAGAGAATCTCTTTGAACTCTCGGAGGGTCTCCTCCATGCGGGCCAGGTGGATGTCTTCCATGGGAGCCTCTTCCTTGCGGAAATAATAGCTGTCCATAACAATCCCCATATAGGATTTTGGGATTCGTTCCACGCGGCGGTCCAGAGCAATGCTGTCTGCGAGATGTTCCAAACGGTCTCGTCCCATCAGAATGAAGGCCCGATCAATGGTCGATTGAAAGACCGTCAATTTTTCCTGCAACCGTCTTTCGGTCTCTTTTCGCTGTTGATCGACCTTTTTAAGCTCCCGCATGAGGGCCACCCTCTTCTTGTCCAAAAGGTCATAGGAGGACTCCATGAGGGCGAGCATCTGTTGGGCTTTCATCAGGTTGGCTTTTGTTGGGGTAAGTTTATAAACCGCCATCGCCATCACCGTCCCATGTATTTCTTTCGAATCTCCGGATCCGACTGGGTTAACAGGGAATCGGGCAGGATGGATAGAAGCTTCCACCCGATATCCAGCGTTTCCTCAATGGAGCGATTTTCGGTAAAGTCCTGTTGGAGGAACTTCTGCTCAAAGGCATCCCCAAATTTCAACAGGGCCTGGTCAGATTCCGACAGGTCGTCTTCCCCGATAATTTGTGCCAGGTTTCTCACCTCCTGCACCCGAGCATAGGAAGCATAAATCTGGCGCATCAATTCCGCATGATCCTCTCGGGTGAAGCCCGCGCCAATGCCATCCTTCATCAGACGAGACAGACTCGGCAAAATGTTGATGGAAGGATAAACGTCTCTCTGGGCCAATTCTCGAGAGAGCACAATCTGCCCCTCGGTGATATATCCCGTCAGGTCCGCAATGGGGTGGGTGATATCATCATTGGGCATGGTGAGAATCGGAAGCAGCGTGATGGAACCCGTTTCGCCCCGCAAAATTCCCGCCCGCTCGTACATGGCTGCCAAATCTGAATAGAGATAACCCGGATAGCCCTTTCGGGAGGGAACCTCTCCTCTGAGGTTGGAGATTTCACGCAAGGCCTCCGCATAGCTGGTGATATCCGTGAGAATCACAAGCACATGCTTATGCAGCTCAAAGGCCAAATACTCGGCAGCGGTGAGAGCGCACTTCGGCGTGATGAGTCGCTCCATGACCGGATCATTCGCGTAATTGATAAAGGAAACCACCTTATCCTGCACCCCCGCCTTGCGGAAGGTTTCTCGGAAGAAGGCTCCCTCATCCTTTTGCACGCCGATGGCCCCAAAGACGAAACAGAAGTCATCCTCCGTGTTTCGAATCTGTGATTGGCGGATGATCTGTGCGGCAATTCGGTTATGATCCAAGCCGGATCCCGAGAAAATGGGAAGCTTTTGTCCGCGAATAATGGTCATAAGCCCATCAATGGCGGAAATTCCCGTTTGGATAAAGTTCTTCGGGTACTCTCGAGATACCGGGTTCATGGGCAGGCCGTTGACGTTATAAAAGCGGTCGGCATAGATGGGTCCACCTCCATCGATGGGCTCTCCGAGGCCGTTGAAGATTCGTCCCAGAATATGTTCATTCAGGGCAATGGAAAAGGGATGCCCCTGGAAGGTGAGCACGCTGTTGTCGAAGCTCAACCCTGTGGTGTCTCCGAAGACCTGGACGGTCACCTGCTGGTTACGAATCGCAATGACCTGGCCGGTCATGATACGATTTCCGAGCCGGACATGGACCACTTCTCCGTATTGAACATCCTCGACCTCATCAATCTGGAGAATGGCTCCTGCCAGGTGGTCAATCACTACATATTCGGTCTTCATTCTTCCACCTCCTTGCCATACTGGGCTTCCTTGTCGTCATAGAAAGCATTGATTTTCTCTTCCAATTGATCAAAGCCTGCAAGGTCCTTGTTGGGAATCGTGTATTTCATCTGTGTCACCTCGCCAAAGAGCGGGCCATCGTGGGCAACGTTGATCGGGCAATGAAGATGAAGGAGCTTGGATGCCCTTCGATAGAGAAGAGCAATCACCTGCAACATCCGAATCTGCTTCTGCAGGGGAACGTAGCTGTCTTCCTCATGGAAAGCATTCTGCTGTAGGTAGCCCACCCGAAGCACCTGGGCGATGTCCAAAACCAAACGCTGTCCGTCCGGGAGCACATCCTCGCCAACCAGGGAGACAATGTCTTTCAGCTTGTTCTCCTCAAAAAGCAGATCCAACATCTCTTTTCGAAGACCCATGACATCAAAGTCCATCGTATCCTGGTAGTAGTTTTTCAATTGGTCAACATAGCCGGAATAGGAATTCATCCAGTTAATCGACGGGTAGTGACGGGAGTAAGCCAGTTCCTTGTCCAGACCCAGGAAGACCTTGACATAGCGTTTCGTGGCCTCGGTAACCGGCTCGGAGAAATCTCCTCCTGCGGGAGAAACGGCTCCGATCAGGGTAACCGAGCCCTTGCCCCCACTCTTTACCCGGCAAAGTCCCGCCCGCTCATAGAACTGGGCGATGCGACTCGACAGGTAGGCAGGATAGCCTTCCTCGGCGGGCATCTCCTCCAAGCGGCCGGAAATCTCTCGAAGAGCCTCTGCCCATCGGGAGGTCGAATCCGCCATTAAAGCGACATGGTAACCCATGTCCCGGTAATATTCCGCCATGGTAATACCCGTATAAATCGAGGCTTCTCGGGCCGCCACCGGCATATTCGAGGTGTTGGCAATCAAGACGGTTCTCTGCATCAGGTTTTTGCCCGTATTCGGATCGACCAGCGTCGGGAAGGAATCCAACACATCGGTCATCTCGTTGCCACGTTCCCCACAGCCGATGTAGATAATGATCTGCGCATCGCAGAACTTTGCAATCTGGTGTTGCAGCATGGTTTTACCGGTTCCGAATCCTCCGGGAATCGCCACGGTTCCTCCCTTGGCAATCGGGAAGAAGACATCCAAAACGCGCTGCCCCGTCTTGAGCAACTCGTTGTTGGCCAAGAGCTCATTGACGGGTCTTGGGACGCGAACCGGCCAATCCTGCGCCATGGTGAGCTCCGTTTTCTTGCCGTTCTTGTCTTCCAGGGTAAGGAGACAGTCTGTGATCGTATAGTCTCCGTCTTCTACCAGGTCAACCACCTTCCCATGAACGCCGATGGGCACCATGATCCGATGCTCGATGAGTTCCGTTTCCGGAGTAACGGCAAAAATCTGTCCTTCCTCGAGTTCCTGACCCAGGGCCACCTTCATGGTCACCGACCACGTTTTTGCTTCGTCGAGGCTCTGCAAGCCGATTCCCGTGGGCAAAAAGGGACCATGTTCTTTCCGAATCGATTCGAGGGGACGCTGAATCCCGTCAAACATGCTCGTCAGAAGACCGGGTCCCAGGCGAACGGAAAGGGGCTTTCCCGTGGAGGCGATGGGCTCTCCCGGTTTTAGTCCCTCCGTCTCCTCGTAGACCTGAATGACCGCCTTTCCCAGGTCGAGAGAGATAATTTCACCGAGACGTTGGTCCTTCCCGACGAGGACCATCTCTCGGACCGTGAATCGGTCCATCGAAACGCCCGTAACAACCGGGCCGTTGATGGATTGAATGCTACCTACGGTGTTATTCATTCTGCTGCGCTCCTTCCAAAATTCGATAAAGGTCGCGGCCCATTTCATAGCGATGAGAATCAATGATATTTCGGAAGCTGGCACGGATCCGCCGTCTTCCTCCATGAACCGAATACATGAAGCCACCGAGTTCCCGGTCCTCCATCTCTTTCAGTTCCACTCCTTCCGGCAAGAAGTCTTCCACAAGAGGACGATCCTGGGCGCGCACATAGAGCGTCGCCACCTCTTCCCCTCTCAGCTTCCTTTGAATCGTATCCTTTAACTCCTTGCGATATTCTTCCGTTTCCCGGAAGGCGATAAAACGGTCTTCCAGGTCTTTGATAAATTCGGTGAGGAATTCCTCCTGTGCCTGCAACCGTCGTTGTTTCAATTGCTGCTGCAGACTCGCCATCGTCTCCCTCTCTTTTTCCTGAGCACGGTTGAGACGACTTCTCACATAGTCCTGATGGTTGGTCTTAAGCTCTTCCCGTTTCTCGGTAATGAGTGCGGTATTTTCGCGTGTTGACCGATACAGGGCGTCTTCCGAAGTGTTTTTGGAATCCTGCCATATCATCTGATGAAATAAGTCGATTTTATTCTTCAGATCAATCATAGTTCCTCCATTCCGGCGGCAAGGGCAGATGAACAATTGCGGGCACACTATGGCTTTTCTCATAGTCTCCCACGGTATCTTTTAAATCCTCCTCCAGCTCCTCGCTGATGCAAAGAACGGCAATCTCCTTGTTTTCCACCGCCTTATGAAAAGCAGCTTGGGAGGAGGATAACCCGCCGTTTACCTCGTTCACATCAATGCCGCTGAGTCGAGCACCCAGCGCAAGATGTGGATTTGAGGTGATTAAATGCATGTACATTTGAGAGCCCTTCGGATTACATCGCACCCAGGATCATGATGGAGATAATCAGTCCGTAGATGGCAATTCCTTCGGCAAGTCCCACAAAGATCAAGGTTTTACCCAGAATGGAAGAGTCCTCCGATACGGCACCCAAAGCGGCAGAACCGCATGCGCCGACCGCATAACCCGTTCCGATCGTGGCCATTCCGGTAGCCAAAGCGGCACCGATAAAGCCCATCCCGTTCGCCCCGGAAGCCTGGCCCGCAGCGAATGCTTCCTGAGGCATAAAGACCACGAGGGCCATCACAATCGCAGGAACAAAGGCACAGAGGTTCAGGCGAAGCGCCTTTTTCAGCCTCGTCTTGGAGGGGTCGGTGTTCTTATAGAGGAGCAACACCCCGGAGGCAATCGTCAAGACAACAATAATGGTCGTTAAAGATAGAATTTTCAGCATTTTTTTCTCCTTTTATTATCTTTTTCTCGCCAACAAACTCGGCATAGTATCGACAAAAGCTTCTCCGTTTCCGAAGAAATATTTTCCAAACATCTCATAGTATTCCAAACGCAGGCTTTGAATAAACACGATCAGCCCTTCCAAGCCGATGATGACGAGGTTTCCGAGGACCAGCATGGCGATGTTTCCGCCGCCGCCCATCATGGCTCCCATGGTCTGAAAGGCCATGAAGAGGCCCACATGGTTGATGGCAAAGGCTCCCACACGGATAAAGGACAGAACACCCGAGAAGATCGAAATCACGGCTTCCAGCAGGGAGAAACCGGTCTCCACAAAATAGCCGCCCACGGCACCCTGATAGAGAGGGCGTCTCTTCCTTACCAGATTGGTCAGAGGTTCCTGGAAAAGAATCCCCAAAAAGCTCCCCAATAGGAGGAGAACTACCAAGGCCATGGGAAGGATGGGCCGGACAGCGATGTTTACGATCAAGAGAATCATGCTTAAGTAAAGAAGAAGTCCACAGATTCCCTCTTTCCCGAACCAGGCCTCCCGGTATTCATTGAGACGCAGTTTATTGACAATCCCCATGACGTAGGAAATCACGGAGAGAACCACCCCAAAGGAAATGGCCGCGATCAGCACCGTGTTGATGTTTTCAAAGGGGCGAATCACTAAAGCGGGCAACAACTCCTCCGAACCGAACACCGATCCGTAGCAGAGCCCAAAGAACATGGACCCCAAGCCCATTCGCAAAAATACGCCCCCCAGGTTGGGGTGACGAAGTCTCTCAAGTACGATCCCCGCAATCGCAAAAATTGCACCCTGGCCCAAATCACCGAACATGGCACCGAATAGGATCATGTATGTCAGCCCAAAAAAGTTCGTCGGATCCAATTCCCTATAATTGGGGGTTCCGTAAAGATTGACCATTGCTTCAAAAGGGCGAAGCCATCTCTTGTTTTTTAGTAAGGTCGGCGCCTTGAGGGGTACCTCCTCCTCCTCTCTCCATTGAATCAGAAGATCCGAAAATCCGGAAAGCGCCTCATGAATTTTCTTCTCATTCGATGCCGTCATCCAACCGGAAAGGTAGAAATAGGAACGGCCCTTTGCCAGGAAGCTCTTGGCATCCGCCAGCATGTCCTGGAGGGCATACGCATAATGAAGGCGGTCCAAATCCTCGCTGCTCTTATGGATGTAAGCGTCCAGGGACTCCTCCTCGTTCTGAATGGAATCCTGTAACTCGCGATGAACGCGTTCCATCTCCTGCATGAGTTCCACATTGCCACGTTCCGTTTCAATGGTCATCTCGATTTTCTTCCAGTTGATGCTCTCCTGGAGTCGCTGAATTTCCGCAGCGACTTTTTTGGGGAAAATCAAGCAGTAGACCTCTTCTCGATCCAGCTGCCCCAGGTGAATGACCGCGGCGGGAATCCGTTCATAATTGCTCCGGATGGCCTTCCTGCCGACATCGGAAAGCGTCCCAATGTCATAGTCAAAGTTGGTCATCTTTCCCAGGTCCTTCATCTCAATTGCATTCGCTTCCAGAAGGGAAATCACTCGGGACTCATAGAGAATATGGTCATATTCCTTCTTCTGTTCCTCAATCTCTTGCCGCATCTTGGAAATCTGTCGGAACACTTCCTCCCCATACTCTGAGGGCGTTGCGGATACCGGAGAATCTCTGCGTACGGGAGACGGTTTCCTTCCAGCTTCCTTTAAATCCTCTTCCAGCTCTTTCAGCTCCGAATCATGAGTCTGGCTTCTTTCAAAGTGGGTGACATTTGCTACATCCACGGTTTTTGCCAGGTTCTCACTGCTGGAGCGAATGGTAAAACTGTAGGAGTCAATTAAAGAAAGTGCATCCACAAGCTGCATCTTTCCGCTCCGAAAAATTTCCAGAAGAACCTCGTCCACCTTCGCCAGGGGGGCGACAATCTGGAGCATTTTCATCTGTTCAACTGCCAATTTTTACCTCTTCTCTCTTCGAACCAGGGGATGAATCAAAAATTGTTCAATCAACTCATCCGCCGTTCCAATATCTTTCGCTTCCAAAATTCTTGCGATATCCTTCCCCTCGCATTGGAGGAGATGGGTATAGCAAAGAACCCGAATCATCGCATTATCTGTCTTTCGAAGCAGCTTCCGATAAAACTCATACTGCGCCCGATCTGCCCGAATAAAAAAGGAGGAGGAAACATGATCCTCTTGGCCCAACAGCCGGGAATAGGCACCCTCTCGGATTTGCCGGACCAAATCTTCCTCGGATTTTTCCATCAGCTTTTGCACCTCCGCCCGCGGAAATTCCTTGCCGCCGTCCATGAGAAGGGCGGAGAAGGCATTGCTGTCCCAATCTTTCCGATGCAAATAGGCTGTCAGGATTCGAATGTGCTCCAGGTCAATACGCCGGGAAATCATCATGTCGATAATTTTCTGTGTTTCCTTTCGCAGGCCCTGAGAGGTTTTTTTGAGGGTCCCATAGTACCACCGCTTCAGGTTGGTATCCAGGATCATCAAGTCCCCTAACTCATACTCGCGAAGGGCATAGGGCTCCAGGACCCGATAATAGGGGCGGTTCTCCAACCGACGAAGATAATCCCCCAATTCAATCTCTTGATCCGTGGACAGCTTCAGAGAATCACGATAGGGGCTCCCCTCCACAAAGGCAACCTGATGTTGTCTCTGCGTCTTTATCAACAGGCGGAGGTATTGAATGATCTCCTCCAATTCCCCTTCCAGAAGAAAGATTTTAAAGTATTCCTTCTCATGGTCATTCATGAAGTAGGTGAGACTTCGAAGCTCTTTCTCCTCTTTCGCATGAAGATGGTGATCGAAGGAAAGAATCTTTTCTTTTTCCTCTCCTTCCCTCCCCTCCCTGCGATTGACCGCATCCATGACCTCTTCCGTGGTCTCCAGGTCCAGAAGGCGAAACCAGTCGTCCTGGTTCATGAGCTTTTTCATCTTTCCCATTACCTTGGTTTTAAGAGCTTCTCTCATCTTGGCTCATCTCTTTCAATTTTCGGAACCATTGCTCCTCCAAGGCCGCTTTTCTCGCCTCAAATTTATCCTTGAGACGGGCGAGCTCCTTTTCTTCCTCTTCTTCGACCTGATGACGGGATGCCGCTTCCTCCCGATTAAGGGTTTCGATCTTGCGCTTTGTCTCCTCTTTCATCGCTTCGTCGGCTTCTTTGGTCAGGTTTTGAATCACCTGCCGGGTGTGCTGACGCTCTTGATCGAGGACGGCCTCTGTCTTGCTCTTGAGTTCCTCCGTCGATTGGTCAATTTCAAGAATGGATTTTACGATTTCGTTCATGAACACCCCCATTCCTTTACGCATAAAATCCTCCCTGCGGGTGCAAGAAGGATTCAGCCTCGGTTGTCAATTTTCTATACCTATTTTGTACTGCCCTATAATTATATCCCTTTTTCCCGTGTATTCAAAAGTTTTCTAGAATATCGCTTTTGTGCCCCATTTTTCCCTTTCCTACTGTTGCAGAAATGGGGGAAAAAGCTCTTCCACCAGCCGCAAGGTCTTCTGCGGTTCGGCCACATAGTAGCTGATTCCATTGAGGTATTTCCCCTTCCCCGGTAAGGTAGCAAAGCTCAGATTCTCCTTGGAAAAGCCGATCAGGTCAACGACCTGCGGCAGGAGGGGGAGGAAGGGAATATTGGTCTTGCCATGCGCGATAAAGGCTCGCAGCAGGGCGGGAAAGTGGGCCACATTGGTGGGGGCAAGCATCTGTCGAAGCATCTCTTCAAAGAATTTTTGCTGTGCCTCCACACGCCCCAGGTCTCCGTTGGCGTAACCATGGCGATGTCGGAGGAAGAACACCGCTTCCTTTCCATCCAAAACGTGGTCACCCGTGCGATATTCCTCCACGGGGTCCGGCACAGCTTCCTCCGGGACATGGTAGCGAACTCCACCGTTGGCATCCACCAGCGCTTTTACCGTTTCAAAATCCAGAATCACATAGTAATCCAAGTCGACTCCTAAGAAGCGACGGATGCTGGAAAGGGTATTCGTGATGCCTCCGGTCGCATAGGCACTGTTGATTTTCCGCTTGCTGCCATTCACAAAGCAACGGGTGTCCCGAGGAATCGAAATGGCGGTAATCCTCTTCTCCTTAAACTGCACCCGAAAGAGCATGAGCGTGTCGGTCCGCTGGGGGGTCCCGGCCCCGGTGTCATCCACGCCCGCAAGCAGGAAGAAGAGGTCGGATTCGGGATTTCTCAGCACATTGCCCCGGTCCCGGTCGGCCACAGGAAGATGGGTCTTCTCCCGGTCCCATTGCGCGATTATAAAGATGTGGTAGCAAAGATAAAGAAAAAACAGGCCAACGAGCACCAAGAGAATCGGAAGCCAGGGGAAACGATGCTTCTTTTTTGGGGGCTCGGGGTGGTCCTCATTTGGAAAATCACTTCTGCTTCTCATGGCAATCCCTCCCTTCCGCTTTGGGTGACTCCTCCCGCCCCTCCTGCGTGTCTTCCGGAAGCTCGCGGGCGATCTCTTCTAACTTCCGCATGCGGTGACTGACGCCGCTCTTACCTAAGGGCGGCTTCAACAGCTCTCCCAGTTCTCTCAAATTGGCAGAGGGGTAAGCAAGCCGAGCCTGTGCCAAGCCCTGCAGCCGCTCCGGGAGATTCTCCAATCCCATGTAGTCTCGGATTCGGACAATCGCCAGCCTCTGCCGCATTGCCGCATCCACCTGCTTATCCAGATTTGCGGTTTCCGCATTCACCTTTCGGTTAATCTCGTTGCGCAAATCCTTCATGGCCTTTGCATTCTCCAACTCGAGCATGGCCTGGCTGGCTCCTAAGTCCACCAGACAATCGGAGATGGCCGAAGAGTCCTTTAAATAAAACACCCAGCTGGTCTTCCGCCGCGTTTTCTTAAAAGGCAGGTGAATGGTTTCGAAGACATGGTCCAAGACCTCCGCGTCCAGGCGCGCTTCCGTTGTCACCTCCAGATGATAGGACTTGCTGGGGTCCACCACGGAACCCGCCGCCATGAAGGCCCCCCGAAAGTACGCTCTTGCATTGGGCAAGGCCTTAAGCCGGCTGAGGATACGTTCCTTGGTCTGCGTCGTGCGACCAAAGAGATCGATCCCGCTTTGTTCCAAAAGCTTCTTCATGGATTCTTCGGGTAAATCCAAAAAATACATGGGCTCTTTTTGCAGGTGCTCATCCGTTTGCGTAAAAATTGTTAAATTCTTCTGATATAAAAAAACCGCCAGATCTTGGATTCTGACAATTACATCGGCATTCTCTGAGGAAAAACGCAAGTGCATCCCTTGGTGGTTCATGAGAATTCGGGCATGAAAACGGGCCATCGCAGAAAGCTCCAATAGAGCTTCAATCTTTGATTGAATCCGCAGCTGACTCAACTCTCGCTTCGTCCTCTGTGAAAAAGTTTGGTTCATTCCTTCCTACCATCCTACAAGTTCATTTTTTCTACTGATTTCTCTTGAAAAAACGATGCGATCCTCTTCGGGGAGGATCCCCATGAAAGGCGGTCCGTACCATGTTTCGCTCGGAATCATGGCATAGAATCTTGACGGCTTTCTTCCAGGGAATAAAGACGGAATCCCGAAAGCCTTCTTCTTTTTGCGGACGCGCTTCGCCCCCTATAACGGTCATCGCAAAGTAATGAACGGTTTTTTGCACTTCCGTTCCGTCCGGCAAGTCATAATTGTATTTCACAAAGCCCAACTTCCGGTGAATTTGACACTGGTAGCCACTCTCCTCCCGCACTTCACGAAGGGCGGTATCCTCCAGGCTCTCGCCCTCTTCCACCCTGCCTTTCGGGAGAACCCAATCTCCCCGAAACTTGTGGAGGACCAACACATTGTTCCCGGAAGCGATCACGCCACCTGCACTAATCTCTTTCATCTCCTCACCTCCAATGCTCCCGATCCCGGTGAGAGATGACAACGCTGGAATACTCCTCTTTTAAGAGGCTTCCGATTGCTTCCGCCAGAGCGACCGACCGGTGTTTCCCTCCTGTGCAACCAATCCCTATCGATAAGAGGCGTTTCCCCTCCCGAATATACAAGGGAATGAGAAAGTGAAGATAGGACTTGGTTTGCTGCAAAAATTCTTTGGTCTCATCAAATTGAAAGATAAAGTCCTTTACCGGTTGATCTAAGCCGGTGAAAGGGCGAAGGTCCAACTCGTAATAGGGGTTGGGAATAAAGCGGGTGTCAATCACCAGATCGGCGTCGAGAAGAATGCCATACTTGTAGCCAAAAGACGTGACATTGATCAGGAACGAATGCGCATCTCCCTCTGCCAGGTACAATTTATCAATCGAGCGTTTCAGCTGCCCGAGGGTAAAGCCCGAGGTATCGAGAACATGATCGGAAAGCCGTCGAATCTCCTTGAGTTGGAGCCGTTCCCGTTGGATTCCGTCGAAAATATTTCCCGCCTTGTCGAGGGGATGGGGGCGGCGCAGTTCCTTGTAACGGCGAACCAAAACCTCATCTCTGGCATCGAGAAAGAGTATGGAGACCTTGTGTTGCTCTTCCATCAGCCGACCCGTGGTATCTTTTAAGGCATCAAAGAAGCTTCCTCCCCGCAGGTCCACACCCACGGCGATCTTCTCAATGTGCTGGCGAGAACTCGTCACCAGATCAATAAAATTTGTCAAAAGCTGAGGGGGCAAATTATCCATGCAATAATATCCCATGTCCTCAAAAAGATTCAGCACGGAGCTTTTCCCCGCACCACTCATTCCCGTCACTATGACAATCCGCATCCGCTTCCTCCTTTCCTGAAATATTTATTCCTTGTCGCGAAGATCCAAGGCTTCCGAGGCAAGTTCCCCCTTGGGTCCCAGCAGCCTCACTTCCGTTTCCAAGGAAATTCCGAATTGCCGGTAAACCTGGGCCTGGACCTTATGAATCAGGGTTTCCATATCCTGAAAACTGGCCTGCCCATTGTTAATCAAAAATCCACAATGCTTCTCCGAGACCTGGGCATCTCCCACGGCGAGGCCTCGCAAACCGGCATCGTCAATCAATTTGGAGGCATATCCCCCTACCGGTCGCTTAAAGGTGGATCCTGCGGAATGCTTATCCAAGGGCTGCTTGCTGGTTCTTCTCTGAGTATAGTCCTGATAGGCGGCTTCAATTTCCTGAAAATCTCCTTTTTCTAAGGCAAAGGCCACATCCACCGCAATCATTCCTTCCTTCATCAAGCGGCTGGAGCGATAGGAAAAATCCAACTCGTCCTTTGTTAAAGTAAGAATCTGGCCCTGCTGATCGATGGCCTTTACCTCGACAACCAGGTCCTTCATCTCTTTTCCATAGGCACCGGCATTCATGATCACCGCTCCCCCCACCGTTCCCGGAATTCCCGAGACCTGTTCCATCCCGGTGAGAGATTCCTGAAAGCTGAGTTCTGCCGCTCGTTTCAGGGAAGCGCCCGCTTGTGTGCGAAGGATTCCTCCCTCGAGACAGCAATCGGAAAAATTCTTCCCCAGGTGGATCAATACGCCTTCGTATCCTTCATCCGTTGCCAATATATTAGAGCCATTTCCCAGTACATAGAAGGGGACTCCTTCCAACCGCAGAAAACGCACGGTCCGTACCAATTCTTTTTCCGAAGTTGGCTCCACCAAAAGTTTACACGGCCCACCAATGTGAAAACTCGTTAAGTCTTTCAAAGCCACATTATCTGTCACAATTCCATAAGCACCGCTGTGCAACTCCTGTTCCACCGGTGCCCAATGATTCAAATCCATCCTTGCCTCCGTACCTAAATATTCAGTTCATAGTATACCCAATTCCTGCATAAGGAGATCAAAGAATAAAATAACTCTCCGGTGAATGATTCACCGGAGAGTTTATCCTACTTACTCAGCTTTGCTTTAGAGCTTGTCTCCCGCTGTGTCACGGGTTAACTTTACTCCCATGCTTCCTGCAAAGGAAGTGAGGCATAAGCCTAAGAGGAGGGCTACGAATACAGCAACCGAGCCGCCGGAAATGGCGTTGCTTGCCTTATCTGCGGTATCCACAGCCTGGTTCTTTGCTTCCTCCAGCTTCTGAGGAATCTCCGTCTTGGCGGTTTCCAACGCTTTCTCTGCTTCCGTGATCTGCTTCTTCGCCTCTTCCGTTGCTTTCTGGTAGCCATTGTAGATGTTGTCTACCGTCTTCTGCGCCTCATCTCCGGTAAGCTCCGTGTTCTTCGCAACCGCCTTGGAGATGGCTTCTTTATCCACGCTGCCGCCAATCTTTTCCGCTCTCTGCTTCAGGTCCTCTCCCAACGAGGTGAGAGTCTCATCCGCGGAATCCGGATTGGTTACAATATTCTTGGCAGCTTCTTTTACCTTCTCGGTTACTTCATCCAACTGTCCCTGCAGATAGTTGGGCTGTAACTCTTTGACGTCGGTGTCTCCCAGGGCTTTTTTCACATCGGCATCCAATTGCTGGGTGTCTACACCGGAAATTGCCTTGGAGATTCCCTCGGTGCTCTTGTCAAGCACTGCGGAACCGGCCTTGCTGGCAATGTTGCCGACTCCACCGGCCGCATCCGCTGCCGCACCAAAGGTTCCCTTCACCAAGTTGCCGAAGAGACCAACGGCTCCCATGGTTCCGGAAACAACTGCCCATACCACCAAGACGGTGGAGAGGGCCCAGGTTAAAAAGCCATGCAGCAAGCCAACGCGGCGAGAAGCCAAGCCTGCCACAAAGCCACCGCAGAACAGGGAAACCACCACGGTGATAACGGTCCAAATCAAAACGCCAATACCAACGCCTGCTAAAGGATCGCTGCTCTTGGGAGAAGCCAGTCCAAAGCCGATGGCACTCGTAATCAATGAAAACAGGAAGAAGACGGCAAAAAACGTCACCACACCTGCTACAATTGATCCCCAGGAAATGTTCTTTCCTGCTTCATCTACATCCGTCGCAAAATTTCTGCGCCAGAAGTTTGATCTTCTACGATTTTCCATGAATAACCTCCATAAATAGTAATTAATCGCGTCTCGGATCGAATCCATCAGGGTTACTGTGCCCCATTTGCTATACACGACCGGATGGTTCTTCCTTCGCAACTACTCTTTTCTTACCCAATAATTCCTACTTAATCACTATCGCTTAGAAAAGCAAAATAAAACCGCCCCCCGGAGTGGACGGTTTTATTTGTTAAATCCTCTGTATTACGTAAAGTGCTTAGTCTTGCTGCGCCAATTTGACGTATTTCTCGTAGCGAGCCTTGGCTGCCTTCTCTGCCTCTGCGTAGAGTTCGGTTGCTTCCTCCGGGAAGTTTCTCTTCAAGGAAGAGTAACGAACTTCGCCCATGAGGAACTCTTGGAAGTCGCCGGTCGGCTCCTTGGAATCCAGCTGGAAGGGGTTCTTTCCCTCTTCTGCCAGTCTGGGATCATATCTCCACAGGTGCCAATAACCCGCTTCCACAGCCTGCTTCTCACGATACTGACTCTTGCCCATACCGATACGAATACCATGGTTGATACAGGGAGCGTAAGCGATCACCAAAGAAGGACCATTGTAGCTCTCGGCCTCTCTCATCGCCTTTAAGGTCTGATTCTGGTTTGCACCCATGGCAATCTGTGCAACATACACATAGCCATACTGTGCTTCCATCAAACCTAAGTCTTTCGAGGTCACTCTCTTACCGGAGGCTGCGAACTGAGCAACTGCGGCAAGCGGCGTTGCCTTCGAGGACTGACCACCGGTGTTCGAGTAAACTTCGGTGTTCAAAACGAGGACGTTGATGTTCTTTCCGGAGGCAAGAACATGATCCAAGCCGCCGTAACCGATATCGAAGGCCCAACCATCACCACCGATGATCCATACAGACTTCTTGGTGAGGTAATCCTTCAGGTCAAGAATCTGGTCTACCAATGCCTGACCGGCTTGATCAGAAACTTTATCCTCCCGGTTGTTCAAGATGTCTGCCGTTGCAGCCTTGGAGCCTGCGGGATCCTCCGCATTTTCCAGCCAAGCATCAAAGAGGTCGTTCCACTTGCTGTCCAGCTTCAGTTCCTTGAATTCCTTCATCTTAGACTCTGCCAAGGACCGGTTGGATTCGGTGGCGAGCAACATACCAAAGCCGTATTCTGCCGCATCCTCGAACAGGGAGTTACCCCAGGACGGGCCACAGCCTTCTGCATTCGTCGTGTAAGGCGTTGCCGGTGCGGAAGCACCCCAGATGGAAGAGCATCCGGTTGCATTGGCAATCAGCATCCGGTCTCCAAAGAGCTGCGTGATCAACTTCGCGTACGGAGTCTCTCCACAGCCTGCGCAGGCACCGGAGAACTCCAGCAAGGGCTGCTTGAACTGGCTGCCCTTCACGGTCTTGGTATCCATGAGGTCTTCCTTGTAACCGACCTTGTCATGGGCATAGTCCCAGAAGCCTTTCTGCGCTTCGTACTGTTCTTCGAAGGGCTTCATCACCAAGGCTTTTTCCTTGGCCGGGCATACATCGGCGCAGTTACCGCATCCGGTACAATCCAGCTGGGAAACCTGAATACGGAAAGTATATCCATCCATTCCCTTGCCGACCGCCTTCTTGGAATCGAAGCCTTCCGGAGCATTGTTCCGATCCTCTTCATTCAAAAGGAAGGGACGAATGACCCCGTGGGGGCAAACATAGGAGCACTGGTTACACTGGATACAGTTATCAATCTGCCATTCCGGTGTGAAGAGGGCGATACCACGCTTCTCAATGGAAGAGGTGCTCTGGTCCCAGTGACCATCGACGCGATCCATGAAAGCGGAAACGGGGATTTCGTTGCCCTTCTGATGCAGCATGGGAAGAACAATATTTTCCAGGAATTCCGGAACATCCTTGTTGTCCACTTCCTCATCCTTGGCATTTGCCCAATCAGCGGGAACATCAATCTTCACAAGAGCGTCAATTCCCTTGTCCACAGCACCGTAGTTCATCTGGACAATATCGTCTCCCTTGTGACCATAGGACTTCACAATGGATTCCTTCAGATACTTCACCGCGTCATCCAGAGGCAATACCTGGGAGAGCTTGAAGAATGCCGACTGGATGATCATGTTGGTACGGCTGCCCAAGCCCAATTCCTGAGCAATCTCGGAAGCATCGATGATGTAGAATTCGATGTTATGTTCTGCGATATATCTCTTCATGGAAGCGGGAAGATGCTGGTCTAACTCGTCCTTCTTCCAGGTGCAGTTCAACAGGAAAACACCGCCGTCTTTCAAACCATCCAGCAGGTCGTACTGGTGAACATAAGCCTGCTTGGAGCAGGATACGAAGTCTGCCTGGTCAAGAAGATAGGTGGAACGAATCGGGGTTTTACCAAAACGCAGGTGGGATACCGTCAAACCGCCGGACTTTTTGGAGTCATAGTCGAAATAACCCTGTGCGTACATGTCCGTATTATCACCGATGATCTTGATGGCCTGTTTATTTGCACCAACGGTACCGTCCGAACCGAAGCCCCAGAACTTGCAGCGGGTCGTTCCTTCTTCTTTGATGTGCAAGGGCTTGGAAGCTTCCAAGGACAGGTTGGTCACATCGTCTTTGATGCTGATGGTGAAGTGCTTCTTGGAGTCTTCGGCAAACATATTCTCAAAGACAGAGAGCAGGTGTGTCGGAGTGGTATCCTTGGAGCTCAATCCATAGCGGCCGCCTAAAATCTGCGGACGATCTTCCACTTCGTTGTAAGCCGCGCACACATCCATGTACAGGGGCTCACCTAAGGCACCCTTTTCCTTGGTACGATCCAAAACCGCAATCTTCTTTACCGTCTTGGGAACGGCCTTCAGGAAGTGCTCATAGCTGAACGGACGATAGAGGTGAACCTTCACCATACCTACCTTTTTGCCCTCGTCCATAAGGCTGTCAATGACTTCTTCGAAGGCTTCGGCAACAGATCCCATGACGACGACGATGTCTTCCGCATCCTCAGCACCATAGTAGTTGAACAGACCATACTGACGGCCGGTCTTCTCGGAAACTTTCTTTAAGTATTTTTCTACGATAGGAACAATCTCCTCATAGGAGGTGTTGGAGGCTTCCATGTTCTGGAAGTAGATGTCCCCTGCCTGTGCCGTACCATTGGTTACCGGACGGTTCGGGTTCAAGGAGCGATTACGGAATTCCTGAACCTTATCAAAGTCCACCATTTCCTTCAGGTCTTCATAATCCCAAACTTCGATCTTTTGAATCTCGTGAGAAGTACGGAAGCCGTCGAAGAAATGAACGAAAGGCAAGGAGCCTTCAATTGCGGAAAGATGAGCAACCGCACCGAGGTCCATGGCCTCCTGAACGGAATTGGAGCACAGGAAGCAGAAGCCCGTGGCACGAGCTGCGTTAATATCCTGATGGTCTCCATAAATCGACAGAGCCTGTGTTGCTAATGAACGAGCCGCTACATGGAAAACTCCGGGTAGATGCTCACCGGCAATCTTGTACATATCCGGGATCATCAACAGAAGTCCCTGCGATGCCGTGTAAGTAGTGGTTAAAGATCCGGCAGCCAGAGAACCATGCGTAGCTCCTGCGGCACCTGCCTCAGATTGCATTTCAACAACATTTACCGTCGTTCCGAAAATGTTCTTCTGTCCGTTTGCCGCCCACTTATCCACGTGGTCCGGCATCGGTGACGACGGCGTGATCGGATAGATCGTTGCGACTTCGGAAAAAGCATAGGACACATAAGCCGCTGCTTGGTTTCCGTCCATCGTCTTAAAATTTTTCGCCATAATTCCTCCTCTTGGTTAGCTGAGTGAAAGCCAGTAACGATGTATTATTATTAATGCGCTCCAAAAGGGAAGGCACCTTTCTTCGACGGCCTGTTCGTCTCAGAAACGCATCTTCCTTTTTCTATGCGTATTAAGAATCAATACCAATTTGAGTATAGTTCATTCGCGCATATTCGTCAATTTTCCTCCGACAATTGGCAGGGATATTTAATAGGTATTATTCGCCTGCTCTATTAGCCTATTATTTAACTCTACCGCGGCGTTGTAACCCATCTTCTTTTGGCGGTTATTCCGTGTTGCCACCTCAATAATCATGGCAATGTTTCTTCCCGGTTTCACCGGAATGGTGATCAAGGGAATCCGTTTTCCTAAAATCTCGGTGTAGCTGTCCCAGAGTCCCAGACGGTCATACTCCTTGTCGTCATCCCAGTTCTCCAGTTCCACCACCATCTCAATGAAAGTGTCTTCTTTTACCGAGCCGACTCCGTAGAGTCGACGGATGTCCAGGATGCCCAGACCACGAATTTCCATGTAGTGGCGAATGTTCTCCGGACAGGATCCCACCAGACGATCATCCACCTTGCGAATATCCACCACATCATCTGCCACCAACCGGTGGCCCCGAATCACCAAATCCAGGCCCGTCTCGGATTTTCCCACCGAGGATTTGCCTCGGATGAGGACTCCCGTACCAAAGACCTCCATGAGGCCGGCGTGTACGGTAATCTGCTCCGCCATGAGATTTTCCAGAACATTGTTGAGGTTGGCGATTAACTTGGTCGTGGGAAGAGAGGACCGAAGCACGGTCTTATTATAGTAATCCGCAAGATCCAGGATATCGTGGGTGATGGGCTGGTTATAGGAATAGATGATGGCGGGAATCGGATAGGAGAAAATCCCCCGGAAGCGCTCATATCGCTCCTCCGGTTTCATCTGCGCATAATAGATATATTCCACATGGCCAATGATTTGAATGCGAGTCCAGGGAAAGTTTTCCATGAAGCCGGAGAGCTGCAGGCCCGGTCGATTCACATCATTTTCCTTTAGCATCACCTGTTCATAGTCGCTGCTCTTTGACACGATTTCCAGCTGCATTAACTCCACCAAGTCTGCCAACCTGGCGTCCTTTTGCTGCCCTTCCATGACCATATGCCATCCTCCCTTTCTCTTCCTTTTTGGGAATGCTCCCAACGGGTTCTCTCATTTTTTATGTTCTTGCGCTAAAAATGTAACGATTCGCTTTGCCTGTTTCTCCGAAATTCCGGGAACCGCCCGGAGCTCTTCCGGACTCGCCTTATTAATCTCCTCCACCGTATGGAACCGGTCCAGCAGGGCCCGCTTTCGGGCAGGTCCGATGCCCGGAATGTCATCCAGCTGGGAATGCACCATTTCTTTCGAACGGAGCTTCCGATGGTAGCTGATGGCAAACCGGTGAACCTCTTCTTGCACAGCGTAGAGGTATTTGTACAAAGGTGACCGGGGATTCAACGCATACTCTTTATTATTATATAAAAGGGCCCGTGTCCGGTGCTTGTCATCTTTGACCAGACCCACCACCGGGATGGAAAGCTCCCGTGCCCGCAGGATGTCCTGACAGAGATTCACCTGGCCCTTTCCCCCGTCCATCATGATCAGGTCCGGAAGGGCCCCAAATCCCGTTCGGGTTTTCCCCTCCGCCCGGTCCCGAAGACCGTGGTCAAAGCGGCGCCGAAGCATCTCCCGCTGGGAGGCGTATTCGTTGATGCCCTCCACCGTTCGAATCTTAAATTTTCGGTACTCCCGGGGCTGCTTACGCTCCCGATCATAGACCACCATGGATCCCACATTCTGTACGCCCGAGGTGTTGGAGATATCATAGGCTTCCACGCGGTGAATCCCCGAAAGCCCCAGTCGTTCTTCCAACTCATGGATTCCCCGATCGGTATTCCTTTCCTTTCTTGCCTCCCGGCGTTCCAGGAGGGTGAGCTGCTCCTCCGCATTGTTCTGTGCGGTTTTTAACAGCTCATTTTTCTTGCCCCGCTGGGGCACAAAGATGCGAACTTTTTGCCCCTTTTTCTGGCTGAGAAAGGCTTCCAGGGCCTCTCGGTCCGTCGGTGCTTCCTCCACCACAATCTCCTTGGGGATATAGGGTGCATCGAGATAGAACTGTTTCAGGAAGGAAGAGAGCACCTCGGCCCGTTGATCCTGATACTCTTCCCGAATGGAAAAGTGCTGCCGATCCACCACTTTTCCGCCCCTCTGGAAGAAGACCTGAATGGTGATTCGGTTGCTTCCCCGGGCCATGGCGATGATGTCCGCATCCATGCCGTTCACGAAGGTCACTTCCTGTTTTGCCATCAGTTCGTCCAGGTGAACGAGGTCGTCCCGAAACGCCGCCGCCCGCTCAAAATTGAGCTCTCCGGCGGCTTCCCGCATGTTTTCGGTCAACATGGCCCGAATCGTCTCATCATGGCCATTGAGAAAGCGTCGAATCTCATCCATTGCTTCCTGATACTTCTGCGGGTCGACCTTGTCCACGCAGGGACCCGGGCATTGGTGAATAAAATAATAGAGGCAAGGTCTTTTCAGTCGCTTGCCTCCATCGATGTCCAGGGAGCAGGAGCGAATTTGATAGACTCGCTGGAGGAGTTTAATAATATCATTCACGGCATAGGCATTGGGAAAGGGACCAAAATAGGTCCCTCCGTCGTTGTGGACCTGTCTCACCTTTAAAATGCGAGGATAGGTTTCCTTGGTCAATTTAATGTAGGGATACTGTTTGTCGTCCCGCAAGAGGATGTTGTATTTGGGCGCATGTTCCTTGATGAAGTTGGACTCAAGGACCAAGGCCTCCACTTCATTTTCCACCAAAATGTACTCAAAGTGGTCCACATGCTCGACCATGGCTAAGACCTTGGGGGTCTTTCCCGAATTGCTCTTCTGAAAGTAGGACCGAACCCTCCGCTTCAAAGAGATGGCCTTGCCCACATAGATGATCGTGTTGCTTGCATCAAACATCAGATAGACTCCCGGGGAATCCGGGAGCTGTCTGAGTTCTTCCGTAAAATCCTTCATCGGTTACCGCGAAACCTCTTTGCAGCGTTCCACTAAATAGGCCAGTTCTTCGCCCTCTAAATAGGGACGGAGCAGCTCTTCGCAGTGGGCATTGTAGGCATTCAACCATTGAAGTTCCCAATCTTCCATGAGCTCCACCTTTAGGGGGCGGGTGTCGATGGGCACCCAGGTCAGAGATTCCAACTTCAGGAACTGTCCGAATTCATTCTTCTCATCTTCCACGCAGAGCGTGATCGATTCGGTCCGAATTCCATGAGAACCCGCAATATAGAGACCCGGCTCCATGCTGGTCACCATGCCCGGAACAATCTCAATGCCTCGGTCATTGCTTCCGAAGTTCTGCGGTCCCTCATGAACCCCGAGCATGTGGCCCACACCATGGCCGGTTCCATGGTGAAAGTCCTTGTGATGACGGAGCAAGGGCTCCCGCACGATGGAGTGGAGGTAGTTGCCCTTTGTTCCCTTCGGAAAGACCGCATTCATGCCCGCGATATGGGCTTTCAGCACCAGGGTATAGTCCTCTTTTTCCTCGTCGGTCGTGGGACCCATCGCATAGGTCCGCGTGATATCGGTGGTTCCTTCAATATACTGTGCTCCGCTGTCCACCAGCAGCAGGCCCTTCTCCTGAATGGTCGCCGGTTGATCGTTCTTCATCGGATCATAGTGAACGATGGCGGCGTTGGCACCATAGCCCACAATGGCGGCGAAGCTGTCCTCTAAAAAGTCCCCCTGCTCCTGGCGGAAGCGTTGGAGGCGGTTCGCAGCGGACTTCTCGTTTACGCCGCCCGTCTTTGCTCCCGTTTCCACCCAGTTGAAGAATTTCACCAGGGCGATTCCGTCCTTTAAGAAAGCTTTCTTCGTGTTGGCAATTTCCACCTCATTTTTGATGGCCTTCATCAGCGTCGTTAGGTTCATGCCATTCTTGATTTTTACGTTATCGGACAGGGACTGGAAGGCGGTGATGTTGACGTAGTTTTGATCCAGGTAAACCACCTTCTGTCCGGGAATCTTTTCAAGGGTGTCAAAGACCGCATCATAGTTGTAGATCTCCACACCCGCCTTCTTTAAAGGCTCCTCGACTTCCTGGGTGAGCTTGCTGCTGTCAATAAAGAGCAGGGCCCGGTCCTGAGAAATCAAGGAATAGCAGAGAACCACGGGGGTGTCTTCCACATCCCAGCCGCGAATATTAAACAGGTAGCAGCTGTCGGTTAGGGACCCGATAAAGGTGTAATCGGCCTCCCGGTCCTTCATCATGTAACGGAGAATGGTCAGCTTTTCCTCGATGCTGCTCCCCGTGTATTTCTCAGGATAGAAATAGGCCGGCTTGTGAGGAAGGGCGGGACGGTCCTCCCAAATATCCCCCACAAAGTCCATATCGCTCAGTAAAAGGCGGGTCCCCATGGATTGAGACAATTTTTTATAGGAGGAGGTTGCCATGGTGAGCCCATTAAAGCCAATCTTCCCAAAGGCGGATACATGATCCTTTAAAAATTCTTCCGTGGTCGGATCTTCCGTTCCCATGCGATAGAGCCGGAAGGGGCTGCCCTTCAGCTCTTCCTCCGCCTGCAAGAAATACCGACTATCGGTCCACAGCCCACACTCCTCTTGGGTCACAATGGCGGTGCCTGCGGATCCGGTGAATCCGGAAATAAATTCTCTGTCCTTATAATGGGCGGGCACATATTCCGACTGGTGGGGATCTGACGTCGGGATGATATAGGCCTCCAGGCCTCGTTCCGCCATTTTTTCTCGAAGTTGATCGACTCTTTGCTGTATATTCATGAAATCCTCCTTCAACTCTGACTTCTTATCCCCTATATTATAGTCATATTTGTCAGAATCGGGTCAACTGTTCAAAGACAGGGAATCTGGTAGAATAAGGAGAGTAGAAAAGATTGGAGTGAAGAATGAAATTAGGTATCGTCGGACTTCCCAATGTGGGTAAGTCCACATTATTCAACGCCATTACCAAAGCGGGCGCACAAGCAGAAAATTATCCTTTTACCACCATTGAGCCCAATGTGGGGCTGGTTTCCGTTCCGGATCCTCGTTTGGAAGTCTTAACGAAGATGCACCAATCCAAAAAGACAATCCCTGCCACCATTGAGTTCTATGATATCGCAGGCCTTGTGAAAGGGGCGAGCAAGGGGGAAGGATTGGGCAATAAATTCTTGGGCAACATCCGCGAATGCGACGCCATCGTTCAGGTGCTGCGCTGCTTTGAAGATGCAAACATCACGCATGTGGACGGCACGGTCGATCCCTTGCGAGACATTGAGACCATTAATTTGGAGCTTATCCTCTCCGACTTGGAGCTAATCGATAAGCTCTTGGCCAAACAGGAAAAAATTGCCCGAACCGATAAGGATGCCCGGGAAGAAGCCGGCCTCTTGGAACGGATTCATACCGTCCTCAACGAGGGAAAATCGGCCCGAGTCCTGGACTTGACCGAGGAGGAGGAAAAGTTCCTCCGCTCCTACCAGCTTCTTTCTACCAAGCCCATCATCTATGTCTGCAATGTGTCGGAAGAGGAAGTAGCGGACGATGGGGCTTCCAGTACTTTCGTCCGGGAGGTCAGAAAGTTTGCGGAAACGGAAAAGGCTCCTATCGTGGTCATCTCCGCAAAGGCCGAGCAGGAGATCTCCGAATTGGAGGACCCCGAAGAGAGAAGGGAGTTCCTGGAGATGATGGGGTTGGAGACCTCGGGTCTGGACCGCCTGATCGTCGCCTCCTATGACCTCTTAGGTTTGATTTCCTTCCTCACTACCGGAGAGGATGAGACGCGCGCCTGGACCATCAAGAAAAACACCCCCGCCGTGCAGGCCGCCGGAAAAATTCACACGGATATCCAGAGAGGCTTTATTCGCGCGGAAGTGGTTTCCTACGAGGATTTGATGGAGTGCGGCTCTCTGCTTCAGGCTCGCGAGAAGGGCAAGGTTCGCCTGGAGGGCAAGGACTATCTGATGCAGGACGGGGATATCGTCCACTTCCGCTTCAACGTGTAAGCAGAAGGGGCATGTTGCTGAAAAAACAGAAAAAGAGCGGGGTGGGGTTCCATCCTGCTCTTTTTTATCAGGGAAGAAAAGGCTGAGAAAAGGGGATTCCCGGTCAGTGAAAATTCGTCCGTTACGAGCGCCCAAAGTTGAGAAAAAGCAGCACCAAAAAGGCGGTCAAAAAGGCCCCTTGGATCATGAGATGAACAGGGTCTCTGTCAAAGATTGGCTTTTTCATAATAAAGGTCCGAACCGCAAAATATACAGCGACAATCGCCAGGTAAATCAAAACACGGTCCTCATTTGATCACCGCCTGTTTCTGCGACTCCAACGAATCATGGAGGAATCCATCCGCAGACGTTTTTATGAAGCGAGTTTCCCGAAAGTGTTTCTTTCCCATTTTCTTGTCCTTTCTTAAAATAAATCCTCTTTCCCTACATCCTTCTTCTAAGTAAAATAAATCGCATCATCTGTATAATCGCAACTATTTATATGTATATACAAATTAACCTACGATTTATCAAGAAATGGTTCCTTTCACCAACCCATTCTTTCGGGGATTCCTCTTTCATTTGCATTTTTGAAAAATTCTGGTAAAATATAAATTACTGAAAAAAACATGTGCCATTAGCGCAGTGGAAGCGCGTCACTCTCCGGAAGTGAAGGACGTAGGTTCGAATCCTACATGGCACGTAAAAGGGAGGACCCTCGGGTCCTCCCTTTTTTCTATTTATTGGATGGATTCGCTTTCTCCATTAAAAGGCCAGGCCAAACAAAAAGGTGAACAGATTTTGGGTGGCTCGCCACAGGCGGGAAAACAGTCCGGAAGCCTCCACCGCCTGATGAGAGACAATGTCAATCTTCTTTAACTCTTTTCCGTCCTGGGAGATATGGATGGTTCCCATCACCTGCCCCTCTTTAACGGGGGCCTGAATTCCCTTTTGGAGCTCATAATTCACGCTGAACTGCTGGTCCGCATAGGAAATCGTCCGGTAGCTCTCCTTCGGATAAAGAACCACGGAATCCGGTTCCCCGTTCGGCAAGGAGTAGCGACTGATGGGCTTCTCTTCGTCCACAATGAGATGGGGGGCAAAGGATCCGGAGACAAAATCCACAATCTCCATGGTGGTTCGCTTTCTCGCCTCTTTCGTCGGCGCCCCCATCATGACGGAAATCACGGGGAAGCTCTCCCCCTTGGTCGAGGACTGGATCGAATAATATCCCGTGAAGCAGTAGCCCGCTTCCTGGGTAAAGCCTGTTTTCAACCCCTTGAGTCCCTTGATGCCGGGAACGGATTCCGAGATTGTGGACGGCTTCTTGAAGTTTCGTTCGGGCTCGTCAAGGATCTGAAGTTTGCTGTACTCTTCCACCTCCGGAAATTCACGAACGATGGCGGAGGCCAGAAGGAACATGTCTTTTGCCGTTGACACATTGTACTTTCCCTGCACCGTAAAGCCATTGGCATTGATAAACTGCGTGTGGGCCATTCCCAGGTTCTTGGCTTCCCGGTTCATCCGCTGCACAAAGCCAGCCTCACTTCCGCCTCCCGCATGCTCCGCCAAGGCAATCGCCGCATCGTTTCCCGAAACCACCATCATACCCTTTAATAAGTTCTCGAGAGAGATTTTTTCCCCCGCCTTCAGGCCATAATTGGAAGATCCCGCCGTGTTAAAAGCGGCTGCGGTGGGAGATATCGTCGCCTCGGTGGAGAGGGAATACTTTCCCTCCCGAATATCCTTCTTTACCAGGTAATAGGTCATCAACTTGGTCATGGAAGCAATGCCCGCGGGCGTCTCTCCGTCCTTTTCCAAAAGCACCTTCCCCGTGTTGGGGTCTCCCACCAGCAGGGCTTTCAGGGACGAGTAGTAACTGAAATGTTCCTGAAGGTCCTCTTCCGCCCTCCCTCGCATTCCGGGAAACAGCATGCTGCTCACCATGAGAAGAGCGAGGACAAGCCCCGTCCATTTTACGCGTTTCATCCTTTTTTTCTCCATTACTTTCCTCCCCGTTCCTCTTCCCAAAAGCCGCGAAACAGGCGCAACAGTTCCACGTCCGTCCTCCGTGGATAGGAGAAGATTCCCGCCTGGTCTAATTTTAAACCGCTTTTTCGAAAGAGCATACAGGCCTGGAAGATGGCATCCCAGATGCGGGCAACCTCCGAAAAGGCAAAGGAGCGGAGGAGATGATCATAGCAAACCTCATCCATGTAAGCGCTGAGATTCTCCCCATGATCCCCTAAATTGAGCCGAAAATCCGCATCAAAGGCAGTTGCTGCCTTGGAAATTTCCAGAAGCGGCTGTCTTGCGCTCTCTAAAAAAAGTTGGGACGACAAGACTTCCCCCCGATGCAGCGAAATCGCCGCATCCATGACCGAAGAAAAAAAGCGGCTGCACCAGAGTTGACACTGCCCCTCATCCGGTCTCTTGCAGCGATGGGACAGGTCTGTCGGTTCCTGCTGTTCCGTCATCTGTTGATCCTTATCGACGAGGAGTCGATGCAGGCTCTCCTCTTCGAGAGCAGGGGATAGATACGTCGGATCATAAAACGTAAGATTAAAGCGAACCCCGCCTTCAAAGGCCAGCCGAATGCGGTCTTCCTTCCGGAGGCCCTGCGAAAACCCGCCGGCCAGAATGGGGGTCTCGCCAAAGATGGTCTTCCAGACCACATGATCCAGATGAAAATCCCCTGCAACGGCCAGGTACCACTCATAGAGGGGAAAGTGCTTCTTCACGGCGGCTCGATTCACGGCCTCGCCGCAGAGGGCCAGGGCACGAATTTTCTCGTTGCTCTCCGCCCAATGCACCATGGTGGCAGAGAGTCTCTTTTCCTTCTCTTCCACCGTTTCGACATCCTCTTCCTTGCCCTTGGGTTTGCTGTTTTGGATCTGTGTGCGATTATCCTGCGTATCCATCCGTATCTCCCCCCCTTGCTATCACATTCTCCGCTTTCGTCTATGGGTAATTATATCTTATTTTTCTGCGGAATAAAAAAAGCGGTGAAATCCTTCGATTTCACCGCTTCGTTTCCCCGGTTCCCCGCGATTAATGCACGAACAGAGGAATAAAGATTAAGGAGACGGTCGTCATCAACTTAATCAGAATGTTGATCGAGGGACCCGAGGTATCCTTGAACGGATCGCCCACCGTGTCTCCGGTAACGGCTGCCTTATGTGCCGGAGAATTCTTTCCGCCATGCGCACCGCCTTCAATGTACTTCTTGGCATTGTCCCAGGCACCACCGGCGTTGGACATGAAAATCGCCATCAAAACACCCGTGATCAAGGCGCCGACCAGGAGTCCGCCAAGAGCCTCCGCTCCCAGCGTGAAACCAACGATAAGGGGAGCAACGATGGCCAGGATTCCCGGCACCATCATCTTCTTCAAAGAAGCTGCCGTCGAAATTTCAATGCAACGCGCGTAATTGGGTTCCGAAGTTCCTTCCAAAATTCCGGTGTTGTTGTGGAACTGACTCCGAACTTCCTGGACCATGGCATTGGCCGCATCGCCCACCGCGGTCATTGTCAGTGCCGAGAACAGGAAGGGCAACATGCCTCCGATGAAGGCACCGGCAATCACCTTCGGGTTGGTCATATCCAAGCCGGCAAGTTTGGCTGCCTGCGTGTAGGAGGCAAACAGCGCCAGAGAGGTGAGGGCGGCCGATCCAATGGCAAAGCCCTTACCAATCGCTGCTGTCGTGTTTCCTACGGAGTCTAACTTATCGGTGATGTTTCGAACATCTTCCGGAAGAGCGGACATCTCTGCGATTCCACCGGCGTTATCCGCCACAGGGCCATACGCATCCACCGCAATGGTCATAGCACAGGTGGATAGCATTCCCAGGGCTGCCAGTGCTAAACCGTACAGACCGGCATTCGCCACATTTAGGGTTTGCATGATGCTGTAAGAAGCAACCACACCCAGCGCGATGAAGATCATGGGCAGGGTGACCGAGTTCATTCCCACGGACAAACCGGCGATGATATTGGTAGCAGATCCCGTCTCCGACTCCTCCGCAATTTTACGGACAAAGGGGAAGTTGTCTGCGGTATAGATCTCGGTGGTCTTGGAAATCAACAGACCCACAACCGAACCAATCAACACGGGAACAAAGGGAGTCGCTGTGTGGAAGATAATGAAGCTGAAGACCAGGGAAGCAATGAGAAGGGCTCCGCTGGCAATCATCGTTCCACGGTTTAGCGACTTCTGAGGATCTGCGCCTCCACGTACCGATTCAATTCCGACCACGGATGCCGCAAGGCCACAGAAAATCAAAGCGAAGGTGAATTCCACACCCTGGTTTTGCATGCTGATGGCACCCAGGGTAAAGGCGGAAAGGATGGCACCGACGTAGGACTCGAAGAGGTCGGCTCCCATGCCTGCCACATCGCCCACGTTGTCTCCCACGTTATCCGCAATGACCGCAGGGTTTCTGGGGTCATCTTCCGGAATTCCCGCTTCCACCTTACCTACCAAATCCGCACCGACATCGGCAGCCTTGGTATAAATACCGCCGCCGACACGGGCAAAGAGGGCAACAAAGGAAGCCCCCAAGCTGAAGCCGGTGATGATGCTTACATCCTTAAAAATTAAATAGAAGATGCTCATGCCTACGGCACCGAGTCCCACAACGGTAAGACCCATGACGGCTCCCGAGGAGAAAGCGACCTTCAAGGCCCCCTTCATTCCCGTGGTCTGCGCAGCGTTCGTTGTGCGAACATTTGCAGCCGTTGCCGAGTTCATGCCGATCAGACCGGCAGCCATGGAGCAAAGGGCGCCGAATAGGAAGCAAAGGGCGGTTTGCCAACTCCGCAAGAAAATAGCAATAGCTAAAAACAAAATAACAATGAAAATTCCAATGGTCATGTATTCCCGACGAAGGAATGCATACGCTCCGCCACGAATCAAGCCAGAAATTTTCTTCATGACCGGGTTGCCCATCGGCAGCTTCTGAATACTGAACAGCTTTTGGAAGGCCAGTAACAGGGCGCCGATGCCGATCAAAATGGAAATAATTCCGAACAGCGACATAAAAAACCTCCTTCAAATTTGTGCTCTATCTGCACATGATAGCCCTATTATACTTTAAATCCGTTCCATGAACACCTTTAATGAAAACGATGCAGAAAAATTAGGATTTTTTCCCTCACTGTTAGCCTTTTGCGGAATTAGGGAATGATATAGAGTAAGCATCTATTTGGGGCAGATGCTTGTCTTCCGGACCCCAAAAATCCCATAGAAAGGAGTTCCTATGATTAAAGAATTTAAAGACTTTATTGCCCAAGGAAACGTGTTGGAGATGGCCGTAGGTATCATCATCGGTACCGCTTTCAAGGCCGTCATCGACTCCTTAGTCGCCGACATCATCACCCCAATTCTGAATGTCTTCTTAAAGGGCGTCGACTTCAAGGACTTGGTGTTACAGGTTGGTCCCGTGAACTTTGCCATCGGAAACTTTATCAATACGATCGTTTCCTTCCTCATCATCGGCTTTGTCATGTTCCTCATCGTCAAGGGTTTCAACAAGATGAGAAAAGAAAAGCCTGTGGATCCCACTACCAAGATCTGTCCGCACTGCCAGACAGAGATTCCCGTCAATGCAACGCGTTGCCCGCATTGCACCAGTGAATTAACCAAGTAATTTTTTCTTACTCCTTTTGGAATTTTAAAAAAGCCGGTTGTAAGGTCTTTCCTCTTCGGGAAGGTCCCTGCCAACCGGCTTTCCTTATCGCTTTTTCTGCGTTTTCTCTTGTAAAATGCCACACCCCTTTTTTGCCAGTCGGTCCGCTCGTTCGTTATAGTCCACGCCGGTGTGGGCAGCGACCTTCACAAAATGAAGCTCGATCCTTTCCATGACCTGCTCCGCCTTTTCCCGGTAGGCCCGGGTGAGCGGGTAGTTCGCCTTCCACTCTTTTTTTGCCCAGTGTCGGATTCCCGCATAGTCATAGTAAAGGTACAGGACGGATTTCCCCAGTTCCTGACAGTAGTCCATGGCCTTCTCTGCCGCCATTAATTCTCCCGCCACATTGCGGTGATCCGCATGGCCCCCGCCCAAGCTGCCACAGGATTCATGAATCCCCTCACGGGTAATGGCCACCAATCCGTAGCCAAAGAGCCCCGTCTTCGCATTAAAGCTTCCGTCGACAAAAATGTGGGCTTCTTCCTCCTTCACGGTCTCCGGTGCCAGCGAGTCCGTCTTTTTCCCTTCGGTTTGCAGGGCTTCCGTGTTCAGATAGGCCTCGGCCTGTTCTTTCTCCACGAAGCCTTTAAACAGGGCCCCGGGATAGGCCTCCACCTGCTTTTTACAGGCCTCCCAGCTGGTATAGAGGCCCGGCTTCCGTCCGACTTTCACGGCATAAAACTTCTTTTTCCCCGCCATTACTGATCCTTCCTCCGGCTGAGAACTTGCTGCCAAGCCTCCTCCACCAGATCTTTTCCCGCTTCGGATGTCCAATAGGTGACACTGCCGGGAGCGACCGTAAATTCCCCGTATCCTTCCCCGTCAATGGTCACCGGATCATTCTTGCCACTCAGGTCATAGAACTCTTTTCCCGCAAAGCGTTCCCCCACCATCATCTTCTCCTGGTCCATGTCCCGTGTGGAGAGCAAAACCACAAGAGGATTTGGGTGCTCCTCATCCCCTCGCCGGGTCCAGCCGATCTTGGTCGGGGTCACCCAATAATCGCCCTGAGGGCCATAGGCGAGGAGCTTGCGAATTAAAATCATCCGCTGAAGTTGATCCCCCAGGCCCAGGTATCCAATCCCCTGAATGCCATCGAAATCCCCGCGGAAGATGCAGGGATAGCCCGCTTCCCGGAAGAGAATCAGGGCATAGGCGATCTCTTTAAACCAGTTATCCACCCAGGACTCCAGGGCCTGGCCGGGCTGGGAATCATGGTTATCCACAAAGGTCACCGCCAGTTCCGGATGCTCCTTCACCAGGCAGCCGTCAAAGATTTTCCGGATATCAAAATCGGGATTCCGGCTGGCCGCATAGAAGTTGAAGTGAAGGGGGACGTCAAAAAGATTCACCTGGTACTCGGTCTCATTCAGATAATGTTCCATGACTCCCCGATTGTTGTTCCAATATTCTCCCACAAAATAGAAATCCGGATGTGTCTCTTTAATGTGATTCGAAAGTGCATCGATAAAGTCGCGGGAGATATGCTTCAGGGCATCGTAGCGAAAGCCATCCACCCCCAATTGGATCATGAAATCCGCAACCTTGGTGAGCTCCTCCCGCACCTCCGGGTGATCGTGGTCGATATCCGCATTCATCAGGTAGTCGAAATTGCCCTTCTCCGCATCCGTCTCGTCATTCCAGTATTTTCCCTCGCCCAGAATGCGAAAGATTCCGGACTCATTGGCTTTCTGGTCGAAATCAACGCCGGTGAAATGATTGAAGGTCCATACGAAATCCGAGTACTTACCCTGTCGGCCGGGGAAGGTGAATTTTGTCCAGGCTTCGATGTTATGTGCTTCTCCCAGCTCTTTCGTACGGTCGTTGGGATCCACCTTCACCGCCATAAAGGTTTCCGTCTCGTCCGCACCTCCTTTGTGATTCAACACCATATCGGCATAGACCTGAATCTGCGCCTCATGAAGTGCCTGAATACAGTGTTCATATTCCTCTTTGGTCCCAT
>ERZ1673749.573-NODE-573-length-37791-cov-21.036199_pt1 | contig 37791 bp, 41 predicted proteins | sample MGYA00580204_ERZ1673749 | MGnify/ENA primary metagenome ERZ1673749 (study PRJEB41218, sample SAMN15661745) | gut metagenome | host: Homo sapiens | place: Canada: London | collected 2015-08-20/2019-03-30 | study: EMG produced TPA metagenomics assembly of...
CAGACATATAAGGGTTATTTGTTAGTGTGAAAGACGGCTAATATTGGATGCTTACCTTCTTTAACGCACTTATAGTTGGCTTCGATAGTCTCTTTGAGATTGTCGGAGCCATCTTCATTTATGAAGTTTGCGATTATGGGGATGGGCTGCTAGGCTTTCATTTCTGCCGAAACCTTGGCATTATCAACTACTATCTCTACATGGAATATCTTTTGGTCAATACGTTTATCGAAGTTATCGGATACTGCACTTTCAAACATACCCTGACCCGTTGGCGGGATTAAGGCCGAATTTACCAAGTCTTTTGAAAAAAAAACTTGCATATATCAAGGGCTTTTACGAAATTCGCATATAAGTTGTGTATACGGATTATTGAACTTAGTGTGTTGGTTATAACTAAGATACAAAACATCTTTTATATGCAACTTTTCTTGCATATTAATTTATCCTTTAATTTAATTCCGCCAACGAGTTATATATAGTAAATATATGCAACTTTTCTTGCATATTAATCTATCCTTTAATTTAATTCCGCCAACGAGTTATATATAGTAAATAATACAGCAAATATAGTAAAAATACTAAGGAAATACAAATTTTTGAAAATAAAATAACTATTTTCTTGTTATGAACAATATATATTTGTATATTTGCGACAGGAAAAGGAAAATGTCATTTTAGTATAATTATCTATCAGACCATACTGTAAAAAGGAGCGGAAACCGAAAAGCTATACGAGTAGGTAATAATTTACTTTAAAATAGATATGAAAACGCGTATTCTAAAGGTAATACTTCTGTTTTTAGTACTTATTATTGCTTGCACACCAATAACAGCACAAAAAAGAGAAAATGATGAGGAGTTAAGGGATTTCTTAGACCGAATGTTTGTACACATTGACAAAAATAAAGTACAAACAGGCTTATTAAGAGATTATGCTGAAGAATATGAAGATTTAGATATATTTACGGGTTCTGTTCCTTTGACGGAATATAATGCAGCTGATTACATAAAATATGGCTATTTACTGTCGACAATAAAATCCGCAGATTTAATTGGAATCATAAGTAAAGATATAGAAACGTCTTACAGTGCAAATAAATCCCATAATACGAAGAACACGATTTCATTAAACATTGCATTATATAAGTATTCTCAAATTAAGGAGAATGCATTAAAAGATGGGTTAATAGAATACAAAAATAATCAAGTCTATAATACAAGTAAAAATCCATATAAGCAGGAATATTTATTTGCTTGCAGCTCTATTATTGGGAGTACTACAGAATCTTCTATTATTATAAATGTACCTAAAAAGAATCTTTTAACCAATGTACATATAAATAAGCTTGAAATTAATGTAGGTGATGGTTTTCATGAAATAGGAAACTCTAAAGAGGTAAGGGCGAATTTACAAAATGGAAAAAATGAAATAATAACTAGAGCAACACTGGATAATGGAATATCACTATTATCTCACACTTTTATCACTAAATTAGAACGTAGGTTGGATGGACTTACTAGAGCTTCTGAAAGTAAACTTGTATATAATCCAGGTGGGACTCCAGAGGTTATAACTGGAGAAGATTATCGTGGTATATCTACAAAAGCAGAAGTTACATATTGTTTATCAGGTGATCATACAACTATTGTGAAACCTTTTATTATTGTAGAAGGCTTTGATCCTAGATTACCTAACAAGTCTAAAGGTTTTACGCATTACAATAATGTCGTTGCTCCGAATTCTTTCTTAAAAATGTTAAGAAAAGATTTTGGCTATGATCTTGTATATGTAGATTGGAAGAGCTCTGGAGAATATATTCAGGCAAATGCATATACATTGATATCTGTTATTAACTGGATAAATGAGCAGAAAGCTATATCTAATAGCAAAGAAAAAAACACAATAATAGGGCATAGTATGGGAGGGCTTATCATAAGATATGCTCTTAAAACAATGGAGGATAGGAATATCAAGCACCAAACTCAGACTTATATAAGTTATGATGCTCCACATTTAGGTGCTTATGTTCCTTTGGGAGTTCTATATGGTTATAAAGCTATTCGCGACTGGTGTGCAGATAAAGACTTTCTGAAATCTGTAATAAAAACATTTAGTGGTAAAAAATTTAATGTGGATGAATTAATCCAATTGGGAAATTCATTGGCATATTCAAGTGCTACAGCCCAATTATTGGTCGATTATGTAAACCCAGAGGGAAATTTGGATAATCGGGAATATATATTATGGCAAAAGGAACTCTCTAAATTGGGATTCCCTAAAGGTGATAATGGGCATGGACTAAACATGTTTGCTATAGCTAATGGCTCATATAAGGAACCGATTATTCCTGATCATTATTTATCAGCCGATGCCAATGCTGGAATAGGCTTACTCGACATTTTAACCCCATTAAATCCATTTATTTATGGACTTTCATTGAATGATATAACCGCAGCACTAGTTAGCATGATACCTGGTAAAACAAAGGTAGATGCTGACATAAGAATCTCTCCTGCTAAAAAAGTTGGAGATGAAGTTACTTACTTTAGGATAAAAATTAAGAAAAAATTTCTTTGGATAGGACCCACAATTAGTCACACTAACTTTAGTTTTGATAGATACTATCCCAACATACCGCTTTATGATACTTATCCCAGTTCAAAATACGATGTAAGGAAATTCTCAGGTAATCTAGATGGCAATCTTGGAGATAAGTCGAATTTTCCTAAGATTCTATTGCAAAGAGAAATTTCTGTTAAGCCTGAAGCTATCCCTTTTGTTCCAACCTCTAGTGCCTTGGCTATAGGGTCAGGATTAACTCATAACCCCGAGCTTTATAAAGCTGAACCGCAAAGTATGGCAAGTGCTTTTGGCAAAAACTATTTTGTTCATAATGAAAGCCAAGAACACTCTTCTATTTTTTCAGAATGGCAGGTAAATAATTGGATATTATCAAGGCTCTCTACTCTAATCGTTGGACCTATAAATGCTTATACCAATGCTCAATATTTCTTGACAAAAGCTATAGGGGTGACAAGCTGGAGCACAGATAATTCAAATATTGCGACTATTAATTCTAATGGAATACTTACCGCAAAGGGGAAAGGAATTTGCTTTGTAGAAGCATCTAATAATGGAATTAAATATAGTATGCCAATAGTCGTAGGTAATCCAAGATACATACTTAAGGGTTCTTACAGTCCAGGAGGCTATTCGCTTAAAGCTGAATGTCTTGATAGTGAATTTAAAAACTCTCAGGATCTTATAAATGACGCCTTCAAATTCAAATGGGGTATTAAGTATGGCAATAGCCCAATAGAATGGATAGAAAACACTAAACCTGAAATTCTTTTTAAACAAACTTCAGATAACGAATACTGTGTTTGTTTTCTTGAAGTTTTGAATAGTCAAGGCGAACGAGTATCTATACAAAATATGGAAATTAGTTCTCTGAATATTTATGATATTGAAAATTCTACTTTCTACATAGACAGGAGTGGTAATTTATATGATGGAATAAAAAATAAATATGATTTTGACTATGCCAGCATATATTTCTCTCGCAAGAAAAATATTAGCAAAGCATTTGATGATAGTTCTTGGGATGCCATAACTGCGTTGTCAGTTGACCCTATTGGCAAATATAAAGAAGTTACTATTGACGAGGGAAGTATTCCTTTGAAGGATATGTTTGCAGAAGATGCTATAGAGTATATGAAGGCGCATTCAGAAGAAGGACAACAGTATATTTATACAATTGTACTTCTAAATTATGAAAATAAGTCTTTACAGTATATCCCTATTAGAGTTATCTACAAAAGTGATATTAACAAATAAAGAATAGAATTATGATAAAGTTTTTAAAAGTCTCTTTAATATTGTTATGCAATATTTTCCTTCTTTCAAGTTGTATGAAAGAAGAGGAAGGATATGATACCTTTGCAACGATAACGCTGAATGGAGAAGTATATAAGAATTATGATTCTTGGAACTGGCTGCGTAGCTCATACAATCCTGTCTTTTTATCAAGATTGGAATGTGAGGAACAACTAACAGAATTGGATCTATATCTCCGAAAACAACCAGACAATCGTTCGAATCATGCATATTCTCTTGATATCATCTTTGATTCACCGTTGAAGAAACTAAAGTTAAAAGAGCCTTATACTATAGTTTCTACTGCAGACACTTTACTCTATAAGAATAAACCTTTGGATTTTTACAAAAAGATATGGGAGGACAGGCGACATCTCCCTACATTTGGTAGCGGAGGAGTTTGCATTTTAAGTACAGTAACTGGATATATAAGAACGGCGGTAGTCACCTCTCTTTCAGGTACCTGTGTACTCAATGATTTTGATAAAAAAGGGTTTGCTCATGGATATCTAAAACTCTCAGGCATTTGGCCTACAGGTGAAAGATATTATCTTGAAGGAGATTTTACTGCACATGCTGGAGGCCCTGAAAATATAGAACAAAAATAATTTTAAATTTATCCTAAATGAAAAAAATAAATATAATACTCATAATGATATATGTCATTTTTGCAACCTCTTGCAATGATAACGTTATAGAGGATATAGACAATAATATGACTGAATATCAGAAAGAGAATAAGCCAAGGAGCAATAAAGAAAACATATATATGGAGCAAACTGACCATATAGCTATGCTTACAAGACTTGTTTGGTTTGATAAAGGCAGTAGTAAATACATCTTAGCCTTATCAAAAGAAGATGCATATAAGATGGGGTTCACGCTAAACGAATATCTTTCTGTGGAAAATTATGTAAAAACTCTCAATCAAATAAAAGTATTACACAAATAAAATCCAATTAAATTATTGTATTATGAAAAGAAAAGTATTTTGGGGGTTGATAGTAATTATTGCTATCTTCTCATCGTATTCATGTTCAAATGATGAGATTGTTGAACGTACAGTAGAAGAGATTCCTGTATCTCAATCGTCTCCAGAGTTTGTTGCAAAACTATCAGAACAACAAAAGATTAATATCCAGAAAACAGGAGAAGCATTCTTGCAGAATCAGCAAAGACATGCTTTTAATGCAACAATAGCCAAGGATATACCTACAAGGTATGGCATATATTCCCTTCCTCAAACCGAAACGCGAGCCGTTGGAATTTGGGGGTCATATCCTGCACAGTATTGGACGATGATTAGACTTAGAAAAGCAAAAGTTGTAGGAGGCGAAGTTTTGGCCTCACACATAAGAAGAGCAATCAATGAAGCTGTAAGTGAAATGGAACATAATACAAATGTAAGGTTTTATAATTCGGAAGGCGAGGCAGAAGTGCTAGCTGGATATGGTATAAAACTACCTAATGTTTCAATAGGATACGACCTAAGCAAGTATGAAGGAACGGGTAGTTTTGGTCTTGTTGGTGGGGAGCAGTTTATTAGTATTCCTCAGACATTTAATGATGACAAATATAAGTCAGGTGCTGGCTATAAGCAATTAGTCGCATTCTTGTTACATGCTTTCTGTAATGCTGCAGGCATGTTCAATGAGCAACAACGCCCTGATAGGGATGAGTATGTCACAATCTACTGGGATAATATCAAAGATGGCTACCAAGCATATTTTGAGAAGTGTGGCAAAAACTATACAATGAATGGCTCTTTCGATAAAAATTCTATTACTATAGCATCTTCTAAGGCATATAGCAAGAATGGTGCTCCTACTATCAAATTAATAAGTGGAGGAGAAATTCTAAAGAATCAGACCTTATCCGATTTCGATAAGTACTTTTTAAATCAGCACTACTTACCATATATAGCTCGAAAAGACAACTATACAGAACTTGATAGTATCGTCTATATTAATGGAAGAAAATTAACAGACGAAGAAAGATTAAGAGTACAACATCAACTCAACCAACAACGCGGCTTATTTGGTGAACCTTCTGCTGAAGGTAGATCTCCACGAAGAAGGCCTTGGTAATATATAATTCTCTAACCAACAGAACTATATTCCTTTTAATAAAATACTTAGTTGTGGATTATTCTTGATACGTTCAATCTCTGTATCTACAAGAGATAGAACATCTTGTTTGACACATTTATAGTTGGCTTCGATGGTCTCTTTGAGATTGTCGGAGCCATCTTCGTTTGTAAAGTCTGCTATCACGGGTATGGGTTGGTAGGCTTTCATCTCGGCAGATACCTTGGCACTGTCCACCACAATCTCCGCATGGAAAATCTTTTGGTCGATGCGCTCATCGAAGTTATCGGACACGGCACCAACGAACATTCCCTGAGTTAGATTACTGATTTTGGAAGCCGGGATAAGACTGTCCAACTGCGTGGAGATAGAGGTGGATTTGTCATTGCGATTGATGGTCATGGACTGCCGTTGTTGAAGTACCTTGCCGAAACGTTCACTCAATGTTTTGGCAGTTTCGCCAACCACTTGGCCGGAGAAAACATTTCCCACCGTATTCTGTATTACTTTACTCTCTTTGTCGCCATAATCACGAGTGAGCTGCGAGAAGTCTTGAAAGCCCAGACATACCGCCACCTTGTTGCTTCGTGCTGTGGCAATGAGGTTATCCAAACCACGAAAGTAAATCGTCGGCAACTCATCGATGATAACTGAGGATTTGAGTTGCTTCTTCTTGTTGATGAGTTTTACGATACGGCTGTTGTAGAGTCCGAGTGCTGCTGAATAGATATTCTGGCGGTCTGGATTGTTTCCCACGACGAGGACTTTCGGCTCATTAGGGTTATTGATGTCAAGCGAGAAATCATCGCCTGTCATCACCCAATAAAGTGCAGGAGAAATCATACGTGATAGCGGTATCTTGGCACTGGCGATCTGTCCCTGCAACTGGTCCTGTGCTCCACCCTCCCATGCGTCCATAAAAGGAGAAAGGTAGTTGGCAAGTTCATCGTAGGAAGTAAGTATCGGGAATATCTGTGCGTAGGGACGGTTGAGAAATTCAATGGCATGAGGGAAAGTGCAGTACTTTCCGTCCTCATAAATTTTCAGAAACCAAATGATGGCTGCCAATAGGATAATTGGTGACTCCACAAAGAAGTCTCCCTGCTTTTGTATCCACGAGCGATTCAGATTGAGCATGATGGTGTAGGCACTCTCGTAAGCGTCCGATATATCCGTCATAAAGGCAGGATTGATAGGATTACACCGATGCGATTTCCTCGGATCGTCAAAGTTGATTACATAGAACTGTGGCTTCACCTTGTATGCATCCAAGTGATTAAGTAGGTGATTATAAGCAATCTCGGAAAGGTCGGGAAACTTATAATCGTAGATATACATGGCAAAGCCTTTCTCAATCTGCTGCTTGATATAGTTGTTCACGATAGCGTAAGACTTGCCCGAACCCGGTGTGCCGAGTACCATTGAAGCACGGAAAGGATTGACCACATTTATCCAGCCGTTGTTCCACTTCTTTTTGTAGTAAAATCGTGTGGGCAAATTGACGGAGTATTCATTTTCCATCAACCGTGTTTCCTGCATGAAACTCTCATTCTCCGTGTTAAACACATCGTCCATCAGGTTGTTTTTGAGTAGTCGGCTCATCCATACACCTCCCATTAACAGGCAGATATAGCCAATGGAGAGCGTGAAGATATAGAGCGAAGCTGCACCAACTTTACCAATGGGCAATACTAGTAGCCACCAATTGAGAAAGAAAAAGGCAAAGCCAGAGAAAAGTACCGTCCAAATCTTTGCCCACGTGATTTTCTCCTCTTTCACACCCTTTGTCCCCAAACATGAGAGAGCAAGAAAAACCACGCAAAAGAGTTTTGTCCAGAGGATAGACGAAAACAATCCCGTCGTTCGCTGGAAATTTATCAGTATCTTATTGATGATACCAAGTGTGAAGTGCCACTGCTGAAATGCCTCGTAGCAGAACCAATAACAGTTGATAAGGAGGAATATCACCGATATGCCCCGCATAAAGTCCATAACTTTACCCAATGCTCTTAAATCATCTTCTTGTGCCATAATCGTATTGCTTTTATATTTGTTGTATTATCGTTATTTGAATTGCATTTGAATGTTGCTCAAACAAAGTTTGAAAAACCTTACCTATCTTTTCCTCCGTCTGAGGTTGACTTTGCTTTGCCTGCGAAGTTTACGCTGCCAAGCCGCTTCTTTCCAATCATCGTTGCCCGTAGATACGAAAGAGTCCTCCACCATATCCTCTATGAGTTCATCGACAAGGTTATCACCCTCCTCTGCATTGGATTGTAAAGGCTGGACAGTTGCCGATTGTTCCAAACAGACAGAAGGACTGCCATACAGCGTCTTGTCCAAGAATGAGTTATGCGTTGGATTAGAGAAATAGGTGTTGAATACATTGGCGGCATATCCTTTGCCCAATCGTGAGCCATTGAGTACAACGCCCACTTTATCGTCAATGAATGTGATGCCATAGATGCGCCCGCTTTCGTTCTTTCGGATTACTGCACGCAAGCCTTGTTCTTCCAATCTTTGTTGTAGGGCCTTCTCTGTTTGAGGAGAAGAACACATCACTTCCAATATCCTGTGTCTTATTGCCGGTATCAGTGGCTTAATAGCTTGCTTTGATTTCTGTATCCTGTTCTGTACAGCAGTATAGCCCATACCACGACCAATGTCTGAGGCATGGATGGGTGTGCTTATTTTGTAGCCCTTGTCGTCAGTCGGGACATAGACAAGCCCATCGTATTTTCTTCCCCGAAACTCCGTCTTCACTTCTTCCACGGTAAGGCTGTATGCGGAAAGAACGGCATTCAGTTCGCCCAAGGAACAGAAGCGGTAATGCTTAAGCACCATGAGAAGAACGACTGCCACCTGCTCTCTGATGTTTCCTTTACCAATATCCACCTTGGGCATTTCTGCTTCCTCCTTATCATTGACCTTTGAACTCGGAATAAGGTTATATTTCCTCTCTAAGACATCGGTAATCTGCTTGCTTCGCCGTTTCTCAAACTTATCGTTTATCTTTCGTCCTTTGCTATTCACTCGAAGCGACACGATGTGGATATGCTCACGGGCGATGTCATTATGCTTGAACACGATATAAGGCTGGTTGCCATAACCCAGTGCCTCCATATACTCCTTGGCAATCTGTGTGAGTGTTTCATCGGATAGTATCTCGTCCGGGTGAGGATTGAGGGAGCAATGGAACACCGTTTTCTTGGTACGGCATTTCTTGGGTATCAATGCTTCCATATCTGCAAACACCTCCTCCATCGTATAATATCCCTCCTTGTCCTGATACAACTCAGCGGCAAGGAGAATGCTTGCTTCCCCTTTCTCCACCTTTTTGAAGTTATAGCCGAGTGCCCCTCCAAGGTTCTCCGTTGCAGAAATCTTGGCAATCATTTCTTGCGGTAGTCTATGGTCAGACTGATAGCCTGCTCCTGTAAGGTGATAATTTGAGCCGACAAATTTTCTAATTTTTCAAGCATAATCTGTGCAGTCTTTATGCTATGATAGCTGTTGATGGCACGCACGGTTTGGTTATACAGCACGCCAATCTTATGGATTTGTGCCGTTAGTTCGGAGAGTTTTCGGTAATATTCCACAGCGGATTTATCCACCGTAATCACCTTGAAACTCTCTCCAAGAATACGACCACGCACGAAATCCGACTTGGTTTCCGCACCTGATTTATGGAACAAATCAATCGCCCGTTGCTGGTCTTTGGGCTTGGGAAGACGGGTATCCCATCTGTCCCATCGTTCAATCTTATCATTCATTGTCTTTCCTTTTTGTAATTACGACTTTGGAGTAATTCTCTCCCCCCTCGGGGCAAGGGTCTTTGTCGGCAGAAACGGAGTTTGTCGGACAAAGACACACCTTGCCAATATCAAGAAATGATACGATTGAAGTATCCACCCTCGTGGGGTGTCTGCTTCGGGATATTACCTCCATGTATTATTCTCGCCTGCAAAGTTACGGCGAGTTTTCAAATAACTCATTATCAATGATATTCACTCTTTTTCCTCGCATTTCCCTGCACTTCACAGGTAGTTGAAACTTAGGATAAAACCTTGTTATTTTGCAACCGAATTCAGTGAAAAGTCAACTTAAAATTCATTTGAATGTAGAGTGCAAGAAGATAGTTTCAACCTCTGTGATTCTTATCCGAATGAAATTCAGGATATAGTCAATTTTAATCCTTTGAGCTGAGTCAATTTTAACCTAAGTCAAAATTCGACTTTTGAGTCGAGTCAAGAATAAGGTTTCAACTTTGGACGTAATCAGACTTATCAGTCAAGTTAAAAAATAATTTATAACACAACTAACGACCATTCAAGATTATGAAAAAGAAAAACGAAACTCCCATCTATCTGGGCTTCGCCTCACAGAAGGGCGGAGTGGGCAAAAGCAGCCTTGCGGAAGTCTTGGCAGCTATCTTATACTACGAAAAGAATATCCCTCTTGCCGTCGTGGACTGCGACGGCACACAGGAATCGTTCTTCAAGCTACGCGAACGGGACAGAGACCTTATCGAGTCCTCCCCCGAACTGGGCAAGGAACTTCACGAGCGTCTGGCTTGCTATGGCAAAAAGTCATACCCAATCATCCGAAGTAAACCGGAGAGTGCCGTCGGTGATATTGAGAAATATATTAAAAAGAAAGCTTCCCCTCCGCAACTCGTTATTTTTGACTTTCCCGGTCATGCAGTTACAAGTGCCTTGATGGACTTGTCCATTACGATGGACTACATTATCTCTCCGATAGAAGCCGACCCTCAGTCGCTGGCATCGAGTTTCGCCTATGCCAAAACCATCTGTGAGTTGGGGATTGGCTTTGAAGGTTCACGTATTCAGGACTTCTTCCTGCTTTGGAACAAGATCAACCGCAGTGCGAGTACCACGGTCATTGATTTGTTCACTGAAAACGCAAAAGAACAAGGACTGACCATCCTTGATTCACGTATCTACCATTCTGTTAGGATCAGTCGAGAACTGGCACAGGGAGGAACAAGAGGCGTGTTCCGATGCTCTTACCTTCCTCCTGCAATTTCCCTCCGTCCGCAGACGGGAGTGGATGAATGGGTGGCGGAAGTCATGCGGAAAATCAAACTGTAAACGGAGGATAGTATATGAGTTCATTAAAGGAACAACGAGAACAGCTGCTTCAGAAAAAAATGAAGGAGATGGCGGATATTGGTGTCAAGAAACGCACGGCAGAAAACACTCCTGATTTTGATGAGCCTATCGACTTGGACGAAGAGATCATTTCGGAAGCTCCTGTCTCTGGGGGTGTGGAAAAAGAGGAAAAGACCAACGAGGTTTCTACCGAATTGATTGCTCTATCTCCTAAACGCAAGAAAGCAGGCAAAGATATAACTACTCCTTCCATGCCAATGGACTTTGCAGAATACGAGCAGCGTTTTCTCACAAGTGTGCGCAACGGGCGCAACAAGTCAGGTTTTAGCATTCACACCGAAATCCTGCAAATTCTGCGTGATGTGTTGAGCGACCTTCGCTCGGAGGCTTCCATTACAGGATATATAGAAAACATTCTTCTTGACCACCTGAAGACCTATCAGGATATGTTGAACCACACTGCCTCACAGCGCAGGCGCAATAAAACCATAAACTTATGATGATGGAATTACTTATGAATATCTTGTTGCTGCTTGGAATTGCATGGATGCTTTTGGGCATCGCATACCTTTGGAGAATATTCCGACACACAGCACCACAACCGGCAGAAAAAACCAAAGAGCGACCTACCGTAACGAGTGAGCAGATAGCACAAGCCCGCCATGTTCTGGTAGGCAGAAGTAAACCCTTCGTTTCCCCGTCTGTCCCCGAAGTTCCCTTCGTTTCCCCGTCTGAAAATTCAGCCGATAATCCCGATACCTTTGCAGCGCAAAATGTACGCAAAGAAGATGAAAAAGAATCGTCAACCCCACCTCAATCGCTATTGGAGCATACGGGTGAAAAGGGAGAAGAAAACGAAATGCAGGTCGCCTACACAATGGACGAACCTGACGAGGATTCCATTTTAAAGGAAGACCTGCTGATTGCCGATGAAGCTATGCCCGAAGTTTCACCGACTTCAATCCTCTCACGGGACATCGCCCGTGTCAGTGGCTGGCACAAGAATGACGATGCGCTTCAGACAGAAAATGAGGAAACCATCCATGAGACCCTTCAAGCCATACGAGGCACGGAGTTAATGGAACACCTCAAAGAGAGCACGCTCAAGCAGGAACACGACCATCAACGACTTCTTGCCGCCATTCGCAAAGCCGAAGAAGCGGAACAGCAGGAAAAAGAAACAGCATCCTCTTCCGGGTCCGAAGCGGATGAAAGAGAAGACGACAAAGAAAACACGGCGGACGATAGACCGCTGTCCTATTATCTGTAAAAATGGTTTCTTGATTTTCATATTTCGGAGGAATGCAGGGGTTGCTCAAAAGTAAAATAATCAGCCAATATCTATCATACGATAAAACCGAGCCACCCCTGACACCTCCACAAGAAGACAATTCGTTTAACAACTTAAAATAAACAGCAAAATGAACAACAAAAAAATCACAATGATGCTGTTCCTGACGGCACTGACCACCGCAGGAGCGTATGCACAGGGAAATGGTATGGCAGGTATCAACGAAGCCACGAAGATGGTAACGTCCTACTTCGACCCGGGTACGAAACTCATCTATGCCATCGGTGCCGTAGTGGGTCTTATCGGAGGAATAAAAGTATACAACAAGTTCTCAAGTGGCGACCCCGATACGAGCAAGACAGCCGCTTCTTGGTTCGGTGCGTGTATCTTCCTGATTGTGGCTGCCACCATCTTACGTTCCTTCTTCCTGTAAACGATGGCACAGTGGGAAATCAATAAAGGTGTAGGTCGGACGGTGGAGTTCAAGGGTTTGAAGGCGCAATATCTCTTCCTATTTGCGGGAGGACTGTTGGCGGTCTTCTTTCTCGTGGTGGTGCTCTATCTCTGTGGCATCGACCAGATAGTCTGCCTCGGTCTTGGCTTAGTGGGTGCAACACTCGTCGTGTGGCAAACGTTTGCCATGAACCGCAAATATGGCAGATACGGACTGATGAAGCAGGGAGCCATTAAGATGCACCCGCGCTACCTCTTGAACCGCCGTACCGTCTTTCACCTTATCCGTAACCTCAAACCAAAACGCAAGGCATAATGAGAAACAACAGTAAAATCACGACCTTGGAAGCGAAGTTTCCGCTGCTCTCCATCGAGCAGGGTTGTATGGTGAGCAAGGATGCCGACATCACGGTAGCTTTCCGTGTGGAGCTGCCCGAACTCTTCACCGTTACCTCCGCCGAATACGAGGCGATGCACTCGGCATGGCACAAGGCAATCAAGGTGCTGCCCAACTATACCATCGTGCATAAGCAGGACTGGTTTATCAAAGAGAACTACCAAGCCAAAATGAATAGTCAGCAAGGCTCCGGACTTAGCTTTCTTGCCAAAAGTTCAGAGCGGCACTTCAACGAGCGTCCTTTCCTGCACCACTCGGTCTATCTCTTTCTAACCAAGACCAACAAGCAGCGTATGCAGCGACAGAGCAACTTCTCGTCGCTCTGCCGTGGACACTTACTTCCCAAGGAGATTACCGACAAGGAGGAAGTCGTCAAGTTTATGGAAGCCGTAGACCAGTTCGAGCGCATTATTAACGACACGGAGCAAATTCGACTCAGCCGTATGACGGAGGAGGATTTGGTGGGTACAGCCGAGAAAGGCGGACTCTTAGACCGCTACTTCTCCCTTTCTGAAGAAGGACACGCTTCTTTGGAAGACATACGATTAGGAGCAGACCTTGTGCGTATAGGGGATAATCGCCTTTGCCTACATACGCTGTCAGACACGGACGACCTGCCTACAAGTGTTTCCACAGACACACGCTATGAGCGACTATCAACGGACAGAAGCGACTGCCGACTGTCCTTTGCCGCTCCCGTTGGCTTGTTGCTGCCCTGCAACCATATCTATAATCAGTACCTCTTCATCGAGGACAGTGATGATAACCTGCAAAGGTTTGAGAAGCAGGCACGCAACATGCACTCGCTTGCAAGATACAGCAGAAGCAATCAGATTAACGAAGATTGGATACAGGAATATCTCAACGTCGCCCACTCACAGGGATTGACCTCCATTCGTGCCCACTTCAACGTGCTAGCATGGAGCGATGACAAGGAAAAACTCCGCAACATCAAGAATGATGTGGGCAGCGCGTTGGCACTTATGGAGTGCAAGCCACGACACAACACCATTGATACGGCAACCCTTTATTGGGCAGGTATTCCCGGCAATGCCGCCGACTTTCCAAGTGAGGAGAGTTTCTATACCTTTATCGAGCCGGCTCTCTGTTTCTTCACGGCTGAGACCAACTACAAGGACTCGCTCTCTCCCTTCGGTATCAAGATGGCTGACCGACTTTCGGGCAAGCCCATCCACTTGGACATTTCTGACCTACCAATGAAGAAAGGTATCATTACCAATCGCAACAAGTTCATTCTCGGTCCGTCGGGCAGTGGCAAGTCTTTCTTCACCAATCACATGGTACGCCAGTATTACGAGCAAGGGGCGCACGTGCTCTTGGTCGATACGGGTAACAGCTATCAAGGTCTGTGTGAACTGATACATAGAAAGACCAAAGGAAAGGACGGGATTTACTTTACCTACACCGACGAAAGTCCTATCTCTTTCAATCCTTTTTATACGGAAGACAATGTGTTTGACGTGGAAAAACGTGAAAGCATCTGCACATTGCTGCTGACCTTGTGGAAAAGTGCGGACGAACGCATAACCAAGACAGAAGCAGGTGAACTTGGTTCTGCCGTCAACGCTTACATTGAACTTATCAGGACAGATCACACCATCGTTCCCTGCTTCAACACCTTCTATGAGTACCTGCGTGATGTGTATCGGGAGGACATGGAGCACCGGGACATCAAGGTAACGCTCTCTGACTTCAATATCAATAACCTCTTAACGACACTCAAGCAGTATTATAAAGGTGGCAGGTATGACTTCCTGCTGAACTCGGATAAGAACATCGACCTGCTCTCCAAGCGGTTCATCGTCTTTGAAATCGACCAAGTAAAGGACAACAAGGATTTGTTTCCTGTTGTGACCATCATTATTATGGAGGCTTTCATCAACAAGATGCGCCGATTAAAAGGTATCCGCAAGATGATTCTCATCGAGGAAGCATGGAAAGCCATTGCCTCGGCTAATATGGCGGACTATATCAAGTATCTCTACAAGACGGTCAGAAAGTATTTCGGGGAGGCTATTGTCGTAACGCAGGAGGTGGACGACATTATACAATCTCCCATTGTCAAGGAAAGCATCATCAACAACTCCGACTGCAAAATCCTGCTTGACCAGCGCAAGTACATGACCAAGTTCGACGGCATACAAGCCATGCTCGGACTCTCCGAAAAGGAGAAGAGTCAGATACTTTCCATCAACCAGAACAACGATACCAACCGACTATATAAAGAGGTGTGGATTGGTTTAGGCGGTATGCAGAGTGCCGTCTATGCCACGGAGGTGAGCATGGAGGAATACCTTACCTATACCACCGAGGAGACGGAAAAAGTGGAGGTGATGCAGCGCGCGGAACAGCTGGGTGGCGACATCGAAACGGCTATCAGGCTACTCGCCAATGAGAAAAGAAACAATAAGAAGAAATAAATATGAACCATCAAAATAGTAGTAATAATGAAAAAGTTTTTATTCATGGCTCTCTTAGGATTGAGCCTTTCTATTCCCAAAGCCCACGCACAGTGGGTAGTAACCGACCCGGGCAACTTTGCGGGTAACATCGCCAATTCCGTCAAGGAAATCGCCACCGCCTCGAAGACGGTGAAGAACACCTTGGACGGCTTCAAAGAGGTAGAGAAACTCTACAACGACACGAAGAAGTATTACGACGATTTGCGTAAGATCAAGAACTTAATCGGTGATGCCTATAAAGTAAAAGAATGTATCCTGATGGTGGGCGACATCTCGGAGATTTACGTTACCTCGTACAAGAAGATGCTCTCAGACAAGAACTTCCGTCCTTCGGAACTTGCTGCAATGGCTTCCGGCTATACCAAGTTATTGGAATTGAGCGGCGAGAGCCTGAAAGAACTCAAATCGGTTGCCAAAAGCAATGTGTTCTCGATGAACGACCACGAACGTATGCAGCAGATAGACCATATCTATACCACGCTGCGTGAATATCGTTCGCTGGTATCTTACTATACCCGTAAGAACATATCGGTGAGCTTCGTGCGTGCCAGAGAGAAGGGAGAACTGAGCGAGGTAAAATCCCTCTACGGTAATATGGCAAGCCGCTATTGGTAATTAAGTAAGGAAAGGACAAACTTATGGATTTTGCCAGTTTACACGATTTGCTCCGCTCGACCTATGACGAGATGATGCCGCTTTGTTCGGATATGACAGGTGTGGCAAAGGGGATTGCGGGCTTGGGTGCGCTCTTCTATATCGCACTGAGGGTATGGGCTTCGCTTGCCCGTGCCGAGGCAATCGACGTGTTTCCGCTCCTACGTCCCTTTGTGATTGGTTTTTGCATTATGTTTTTCCCTACGATAGTGCTTGGCACAATGAATGGCGTACTCTCCCCAATCGTCAAGGGTACGGAAATGATGGTGGACAAGCAGGAGGGGACACTTGCCAAACTTATAGCACAAAGGGATAAGTTGCAGGAGGAAGCCTATCTGCGCAACCCCGAAACGGCATTTTTGGTATCGAATGAAGCCTTTGACCAAAAGATTGAAGAGATGGGCATCGTCGGTCCGGAGGATGCCATAACCATTGCGGGAATGTATGCGGAACGCTCTGCCTACCAAATGAAACAATGGATTTTAAAGTGTGTTCACGACATCATGGAAATACTCTTCCACGCTGCGGGATTGATTATTGACACGCTGCGCACTTTCATTCTGATTGTGCTCTCCATTCTTGGACCCGTCGTTTTCGGCATTGCCGTATGGGACGGACTGTCGGGGTCGATGACGGCTTGGTTTTCTCGCTATATATCGGTGTATCTATGGTTACCGGTGAGCAGCATCTTGACCGCCCTTCTGACAAAGATACAAGTGCTGATGGTGCAGAAAGATATTGAAACCCTTAGCGACCCGAATTTTCTCCCCGATGCGGGCAGTTGGTATCACATTGTCTTCTTCCTCATCGGTATCGTGGGCTACTTCTGTGTGCCTACGGTAGCAGGCTGGATTATTGAGGCTGGTGGTGGCATCGGCTCTTACGGTCGCAACGTCAACCAGACGGCTCAGCGTGGAGCGCAGGGCGCATACACCGGAGGCAAGTATTTGGCAGGTGGAGCTGGAGCCGTTGCAGGCAATGCCATCGGACGTATCAAGGGTGCATTACTCAAAGGTAAATAACAAAAAACGAAAAAAACAATGGAATTCAAATCACTCACCAATATTGAGACCTCATTCCGTCAAATCAGGCTCTATGCCTTTGTCTTTGCCATCGTCTGTGTGGCGGTCAGCGGCTATGCCGTCTATGCCTCGTATGGCTTTGCCAAGGAGCAACGGGAGAAAATTTACGTGCTTGACCAAGGAAAATCCTTGATGCTCGCACTGAGTCAGGATGCAAGCAAGAACCGACCTGTGGAAGCGAGGGAACACGTCCGCCGTTTCCATGAACTGTTCTTCACCATCGCGCCCGATAAGGATGCCATCGAGAAGAACATGGAGCGTGCCTTCCTGCTCTGCGACAAGTCGGCTTTCAATTATTACAAGGACTTGGCGGAAAAGGGCTATTACAACCGTGCCATTTCGGGCAATGTCAATCAGCGTATCGAGGTGGACTCCATCCGCTGCAACTTTGAGGTCTATCCCTACGAGGTAACGACCTACGCCCGTCAGTTCATCGTGCGACCGAGCAACATCACGGAGCGTAACCTGATAACGACCTGCACCTTGCAGAACTCTGTCCGCTCGGACAACAATCCGCAGGGCTTCCTCATGGAGCAGTTTATGGTGCGACAGAATCAAGACCTCCAAACCTATAAACGATAGCACGATGAAAAGGACAAGGGGATTTTCATTCGCACGGTACTATCTGAGGGCGCACTTGTGGCTCCGCCATCATTGCGACAGGCTCACGGCAAGGCAGCGCAAGCTGATTGTGTTCGGATTAAGTTTTGTCTATCTCGTCTGTTCCTTAGTGATGATAGCGCAGTTTTTCCTGCCGCACGATAAGGAGGAAAGACTACCTATCCCCAAGGGAAAAATAATAGACAGCGACATCCATACAGATAGCGTATTTATACGACTTTATCAACAATATTCAACTAACAGTAATGAAAATGGATAATAAACAGAAAGAACAACTGAAAAAAGGACTGGTATTCGGTGGGCTGGGACTGCTTTTCGCCCTCTCGATGTGGTTCATCTTTGCCCCGTCGGACAAGGACAAGAGTGCGGCGCAGCAGGGACTGAACGACAGCATACCGCAGGCGACCACCGAACAGTTGACGGGAAACAAACTCAAAGCCTACGAATTGGGCGACAAGAGCCGCCATGACGAACAGACACGCGAGGAGATGGGCAGGCTTTCGGATTACTTTGATAGTAATACCGCCCCCTCGGAAAGCGAGCGTGCGGAAGCAGCCGCTTCGACGGCAAAGATTGAAAGTTCGATGCACCGCTATGAGGAGAACAACCGCCTGCTGAACTCTTTTTATGCGCCCGACCCCAATGAGCAGGAGCGTGAGGCACTGCGCTCGGAGTTGGATAATCTCAAAAAGGAGTTGGCAGCGAAGAACGAGAATGAGGATGCGGAGGAGAAGCGACAGCTCGCACTTATGGAAAAGAGTTACCAAATGGCGGCAAAGTATCTGCCACAGTCTTCTTCAACTACCACTGCTGCCAATGCTTTTACACCCGCAAAGGAAAAAGGTGCTTTGAAAACATCGGCAACAAAACAAGTATCGGTAGCCGGTTCTCTTCCTGCAATGGAGGTATTGGCAGAACGTAAGCAGGTGGTGTCTTCGCTCAACCAGCCGATGACAGATGCTGACTTTGTTCAGCAATACGGCACGAAGCCACGTAATATGGGCTTTCATTCGCTCACGAGTGCGGTTGCTGCCGTGTCCCGCAACACGCTTAGCGTGGTGGTGGACAGGACGGCAACACTGAAGGAGGGCGACAATGTGGCATTGCGCCTGCTCGAAACTGCCCAAGTGCAGGGCTTGCGCATTCCCCGACAAAGCCGACTCATTGCGAGGGCTAAGATTGAGGGCAACCGCCTGCACCTGCTCGTTAAGAGCATTGAAGTGAAGGGACGGATTATTGCTGTGAAGCTATCGGCATACGACACCGACGGACAGGAGGGAGTGTTCATTCCGGGTTCGGAGGACATCAACGCCCTTAAAGAGGTGGGTGCGAACATCGGCGGTTCGATGGGAACTTCCTTCACCTTTGCTTCCTCTGCCAAAGACCAGATTATCTCGGAGGCGGCTCGTGGGGTGATGCAGGGCGCAAGTCAGCTGCTCCAAAAGAAGCTCCGCACCGTCAAGGTAACACTCAAAGGAGGCTACCGCCTGTTCTTAGTTCAGTCAAAATAAGCATATCAATCAATAAAAATAGCAATAACAAAATAACAACAACAATGAAAAAATGGATTTTTTCGGCTGTCCTGCTTGCCACGATGGGAGCGTCAGCCACTGCACAGACAACAACTTCAACGCTCACGCCCGACCATCCGCTCTCATCGGGAGAACTCTTTCAAGGTATGAGCAAGGCGATCCCAAACGGACGCATCGTCCTGCCATACGGCTTGGAGGTTACTTTTGAAAAGACGGTGCATCTGATTTTCCCTGCGCCTGTCCGCTATGTGGATTTGGGTTCACAGAACATTATTGCCGGCAAGGCGGAGGATGCGGAGAACGTACTGCGTGTAAAGGCTGCCGTCAAGGACTTTGAGACGGAGACCAACATGAGCGTGATTTGCGAGGACGGCTCATTCTACGCTTTTAACGTGAAGTATGCCGATGAGCCAGAGAAGCTGAGCGTGGAGATGAAAGACTTTCTGTCGCCCGTCGAAGGACGCTTGCCGAGCAACCGTGCGGACATCTACTTCAAGGAACTTGGGAACGAGTCGCCCGTACTTGTCAAACTGATGATGCAGACCATCTATCAGAATGACAAACGCTATATCAAGCATATCGGCGCCCAAATGTTCGGTATGAAATTCCTGCTTAGGGGATTGTATGCGCACAATGGCTTGCTATATTTTCATACCCGAATAGACAATATGACCAATATGCCGTATTCGGTGGACTTTATCACCTTCAAGGTTGTGGATAAGAAAGTAGCTAAACGCACTGCCATTCAGGAGAGAGTGCAACAACCACTCCGTGCCTATCATCAGGTGAACTATATCAAGGGAAAGCACACCGAAAGTTCAGTGTTTGCCTTGGAACAGTTCTCACTATCAGAGGATAAACAGCTTGAAGTGACGCTTTATGAGCATAATGGTGGACGAACGCTTACCTTCTATGTCGAGCCGCAAGATTTACTTTTGGCTCAGAAGATTGATAACCTCAAACTTAAATGGTAATGAAGAAGTATCTTTTCCTTCTTATGTGTGCGGTGGCCATTGCGCTGCCCACACAGGCACAACGGCTGATTCCAAAGCAAAAAGGCTTGGAAATAGTAGGTAACGTGCCAATTATCAAAGGAGAGAATTTGTTTGCCAAAGACAATTTTGGCATAGGTATTTTGCTCACTCGCTATCTGAAGCGTGAGAATTATTCATTTCTTACGGTAGAATATGAGCAACAAAATATGCCGTATCGCAGCTATGATGTGAAACTCAAAGATGCCTTCGTGCATTTGGGTTATATGCAGCCTATTGTTTCTGACAATGGTAAAAATGTATTTGCCTATGCTGGAATATCCGCTTTGGGTGGCTATGAGGAACTTAACGAAGATAAGAAACTACTTCTTGATGGCGCAAAACTACTCGATGACTCTCACTTCGTCTATGGTGGAGCGGTGCATCTATCCATAGAATGTTTCTTATCGGACAATGTGCTGTTGCTACTCAAAGGACAGGGACGCATACTCTTTGGTACGGATGTTCATCATTTTCGCCCTGCTGTATCGGCAGGAATCAGGTTTAATCTATAAATGTAGGGAACAATGAAAAAGAAAATTTTTAATAGTATATGGGTAATGGGAGTGCTAACCCTTGCCGTGTTTTGTTTATCTGCTTGTGATAGGGAGTTGGATGTTCAGCAGTGTTATCCGTTCACTGTCGAGACGATGCCTGTCCAGAAGGACATCGTCAAGGGACAGACGGCAGAGATACGCTGCACCCTCAAACGAGGGGGCGAATTTGCCGACACACGCTACACCATCCGATACTTCCAGCCCGACGGGAAAGGAACGCTAAGAATGGACAATGGGACGGTATTCAAGCCCAACGACCGCTATCCGCTCACCAAGGATGTTTTCCGACTTTACTACACCTCTGCTTCGACAGACCGACAAACCATTGATGTGTATGTGGAGGACAACTTCGGGCAAATCGCCAAACTGTCGTTCAACTTCAACAATGAGAAGGCGGAGGACAAAGGAAAGTCCGGCGCAGTAGTAACCAAAGCCTTGAACGATGCGAACAGCTAAACGCTTTGCTTTATTCTGTATAATATGTTTGTTCTGTCAATCACTCCCGGCTCAGCGTGGGGTGCGATTGGCAGACTTATCACCTTTTGAGCGTGTCGTAGTGGTCGTAAAATACTTCGAGGGACTACATAGAAAGGATTGTTATCCCTATGTAGGATACGGTCATCGGTTGCAGCCACACGAGCATTTTTCTCCTAATATGTCAGAGCAGCAGGCAGACTCTCTCCTGCGTGCCGACCTTTGGAAATGCTTTGAACACTTCAAAGGATATGGTAAGGATGCACTACTACTTACTTTGCTTGCCTACAATGTAGGAGTAGGTCGTTTGATCGGTTATGGTAATCATCCCAAAAGCCGACTAATACGAAAGATAGAGTCGGGCGACAGGAACTATTATCGTGAATTTGTCTCTTTCTGCCGATACAAAGGAAAGGTGCTACGAGGACTTGTCAAACGACGAAATGTGGAGTTTGCCCTGTTTTATATACCCTGATTATCAAATACACCCCTTGCGACATTTTTATGCTCCGCAAGGGGCGTTTTCTTGTCGTTTTAGTCGCCTTCTTCGTTATGATTGAGTAACTTTGCAAAAAATGGAAATTGTCAGACTTTTTGTACGTAATTAAATTATAATGCAATTATTGCGACTTTCTTTTGCTTCTTTTCTTTGGTCGCCTACTCGTTCAAAGAAAAAGAAAAGAAGCCACGCAATTTTTGAGATTGCGTGGCTCATTGTGTTAGGGGTTTTCGGTTGTTTCAATTATCCGCTCTTCGGGGTGGGTATTAAAAGCCCAGTTGATTTGTTCATCGGGCAGCGTGCTGTGTATTCCTCTGCCCATCACCATTCCACAATCTTCAAGGATTTTGCGCTCGGCTTCTTCTCGGTCTGTGGCTACAACCTCAAACACACCTTCAAAAACGTATTGGGTGCATACTCTGTAAACTTTCCTTTCCATATTTTCAAAACTCAGCGATTAGTAATCTGTGTTCCATTGGTTCACCATTCGATAGCCAACGGTGGGTTAGCCAAAAATGATGTGCACCGTAACCATAGACAAAAAACTTGTCAAGTTCCGTTTCTTGGGAGATTTGGAGGAGTGCGGTCTGCAACTCCTCCTTGTTCTCGGCTATGCTTATGGCATTGATAACTCTCACGATGATGATGGGTATTTCATCTGCCCACGAGTTGTTGAGAGCTTTGCTCGAAAAATTATGAATAATGCCTTCTACTTGTACTTTCATATTGTTGTCGTTTATAGGTTGATGTTTTTATTTACTCTCTGCAAATAAGGGTGCAGTCCTCTACTTCGGTTGGTAGTCCAAAGGCTGGAACGTGGGTAAAATAAGGTTGCATATTCCCCTCTATGTCTGTGTGGGGCGATATAACCTCCGCTTTGGTGTCCTTACTCCATTGGTCTGCGAGTGCGATTTCTTCGTCTGTCAGTCCTGTACTATCTCCATTGATAAGGTAGCCTAAACTCCACGTTGGAATTTTCTCTATTGTCTTGTATGTCGCCATAATCGTTGTTATTATAGGATTGTTATGCGGTTGCTCTCTGTGCTATCATTCTCATATTCTTCTGCATCAAGGCGAGTATCTGTTCGTGATACTCGGTGTTCTTGTTGCACACTCCACGACTTTGTACCACTTTCATCGTTTCCAATGATACCTCAATGGTTTCGATGCGCTCTCCGTCCTTTGTGGCAGAGAAGATAAGCGACTGCGGTTTGCTGTAATAGTGTGCGTCATATACGCAATGGTGCATTGCCGTGCCTTCCTCTAAATGCTCTTGCACACTCTCCAAAACGTGGATACGGATAATGCCGTCAGTAAACTCTATGCCAAAGAATTTTGCTTTGAGTTGCTTGTACTCTTGTTCGGCTTCTATTGCTTCCTTACGCTTCTTGATAATGTTCTCACGCTCTTTCATCGCTCTGCTCTTGGCTTGGTAATGGTCGTGCGCTGCTCTTAGGTCGGTGGGGCAAACATACTTGGCATTGTGAATATCCTTGCCTAATTGATTGAGCATATCCACCATATCACACCATAGACTTCCGTCCTCTATATGGTAGCCGTTTCGCAAACAGATGCGGATAGATGCCCAATAGCTATCAATGCTTCTTCGACCATTGTGCATGAAGAATTTGAGTAGCGGGATTTGCCCCGACTTCAACAAGGTTTCCACACGGCTATCGGAAAGCAGTGCCGGTATAAGTTCGGTAGGCACTATATTGTGGAAGTTTCCCTCAAAACCATTTCTGCGGAGTGTGTCCGTAACCTTGAACTTGGGATATATCGGTGAGTACGATATATGGCGGTAGGCTTCGTTGTCGTTGCGTACTGCCATTGGCGAACAGAAAGAAAAGGTGTCAATGTATCTGCCTAATGTTCGTTGAACGGCAATAATCGTTTTTCTTCCTTGTGCGTTCCACCAATACTGACCGATTTCAAAGGTATATGAAGATGCCTTGCAACCTTTCTCCATTTCCACAGAAAGGAGGAACATTCTTAGTATTTGGTATTCTCCGCAAGTGGTAAGTATTGTAAAGTACTGCTTCTGCCTAATCTTGCGTTCAAAGGTTTCCTTGACCTGCAACCTTGCCCCGCAATGGGGGCAGATGCAAGTGTCCGTAGGCTTTTCTATTGTCCAACTATGCCCACAATCCATACACGTTGTGCGACCTTTGGGCAGTCGGTAGGCGAAATGGTCTATACATTCACGGAATGCCCATTTGCTCTGTGTCTTGGTTATCGGGCGAAGGTGCTTACTCTCGGCAAGGACTGCCTTCTCATATTTGTTTCTTGGTTTCATAGGCTTAAAAATCAAATAGTGACGGTTGTGTTTGGGGTGCTGCGCTTTCGGTTTTCTTCACTCGTGCGTTACGGCTCTGTATCTTGGCGAGTTCCTCACGTTGGTACTGCTTGATGGCTTCTTGCCTTGCTTCGGCTTTCTCCTCCTCTGTGAGTTCCACAATATGATTTACTGCCACTCTGCAAGTGATTTCCTTTTCTACTTCAATTTCATCCTCGTCATAGTAGTGTACTGCCATTGAGTAGATTTCATCGTCCTCAAATCCATTGCAGCCACTCGTCTGCACTTGGTTCAAGATGTAGGTTACACATTCCTCGATGCTCTTGTTAGGCTTCATCAAGTTGGGTGCAAACAAAGAGTCTGTCGCTGCACGTTGGTTCAGATACTCGGCTATTGCTCTCGTAAAATGTTCTGTTCCTTTCATATCGCTTAGTATTTAGGGATTTCTACAATTTGGTTTATCTGTCCGCAAAGGAAACTTCTTAGGCTGGTGCGGTCGGGTGCATAATACTCTGACCAATGTCCGTATTGATTGACCAAATACTTCTTCAATACGTCCATAAAGTCAAACCGATAACCCATAAGGGGTACGGCTGTACGGAAGTAGGTGTTAGTGTTCACCGCTTCGGCAAGCCAATTCTTTTCCTCACGGCTCATTCGCTCCCCACGATTGAGTTTCACACGCAATAAATAAACCTTGCTGTGGCTCAAAGTTTCCAAAGGCTCAACATCCCACTGCACAAACTTAGTTGCCACCAAACGCTCACTTTCATCAACCACCGAACTTATGCGGTAATGAGAGGAGGAGCTATATCCTTTTTCTTTCATCGAAGATGTGATATTTACTTTCTGCTGTTCCATAATGACATTTTTTTTATGCGTCCAAAGATCGGAGTATGCTGATTCCTTTTTGTAGCAAGAACAAGGTAGGGGGCGCAGCCGGCACAAGGTTTTGTAGGAAAATACTACCCGGAATGAAATGTAGGTGTGGAGATTTTCCGTACAAACCAAAGGCACAGACCTTGTGCAAGCCGTAGCCCCTTACTACCTTTGCGAATAAAAAGAAATCAGCACCGACTTATGGCACATCAAAGTGGAATAGATGGACTTAAGAAGCGAAAGTGCAACGCCTGTATGGAAAACGAAAAAGGTGGCTACCTCACGTTGAGATAACCACCCATAAAGAAGAATGAATCGAAGAATATCTTTCCTTGTGCCTTAGAGTACACAGAGCAGGATTGCCAAGATGACGGCAAGCCAGAACAGCCAACGCAGGATTGTAAAGGTTACTTGAAGAATAACTTTGACAATGAAGCGTAGTATCAGGAAACCGAGAATAATCGAAACGGCGGTTACGACTTGCGGCGTAACTATCTTCGAGATGAGGTAAATCGCACCGATAACGATGGAAAGCAGAACGGCGAGTTCGATGAAGCGTGTCCAACCAAAGCGGCGGACTTGCTTGGAAGAAGTCGGCGGCTGCCTGTTCTTATCGGTTTTGTTCGATGCGTCTGCCTTGATGAAGGCAGGTGTGTGAATGTCTTGATTCATGATGATTGTATTATTCATAATCGAGGCTTTTAATAGTTTCAAGAGCGATAACAAGATGCGCACACAACACAAAGACAAGTGTTTGCAAAACTCTTGACGTGTGGAGTGGAGCATTTATCTTGGCTCTTGACACTACAAAAGCCCCCGATGGTGAAGTATCAAACCATGTTCTCACCGCCTATCGTTGGCAGACCATTGACCTCAATGAGCAGCACGATTGTACCGGTCAGTTCGGTGTACAGTTTGTCGTATTCTGTACCTGCCGTAAAGTCGTCCGTGAGTTCGTACTTGGCAAATACCGCTTGAATTGCCTTGTTGTTCAGTAAAATTAGTGCTAACCTTTCGGGAAGCGGACTTGGCAGTTCCTTCTCAAACTCCTGCTCCAGTACGGAAACAAGGGTATCATACTTTGAGAAGTGTAGGTCGTGGTATAGCACCTCGCTTGCCATCATCTCTGCTTCGGGGTAGGAGAACCCTTGCGCCACGGCATCGCAGTAAGCCGTCAATGCCTCGTCTGCGCGAGCGGTTACAAACGCATTGTCATTCTCTCTCTCAGGGAAATGCTCTCCGAGATACGCTTCCAACTTCAGACGGAAGTAGGAAAGTTCTTTCTTTGTCGTTGTCATAAATTCAAAATTTTAGGGTTATATACATTATTTTTGGGAAATGCCTAATGCCGTATTGAAAGTACCCAACTTGTCAGCCAGCTCATCCATATCGTGTTCTATCTTCTTATTGGTAATACGGGCGTAGATTTGCGTTGTCTTGATGTTGGTGTGTCCTAACATCTTACTTACGGATTCGATGGGAACTCCCTTGGATAGGGACATCGTGGCAAATGTGTGCCGGGCGAGGTGGAAGGTCAGGTTCTTTTTGATACCGCAAATATCGGCAATTTCCTTCAGATAACTGTTCAGTTTTTGATTCGTCAGCATGGGGAAAAGTTTGCCGTCACGATAGGTCTTGCCACTATATTTTGCAATGATGCTCTTGGGTATATCGAGTAAAAGAACGTTGGTCTCCACGCTCGTCTTCTGCCGCTTGGTCATTATCCACTGCTTGCCGTTGAGCGTGACGATGTTTTCCGGAGCGAGGTTGTACACGTCTATGTACGCAAGTCCCGTGAAGCATGAGAACACGAACACGTCCCTTACAAGTTCCAAACGACCGATGCCGAAATCCTTGTTCGCAATTTTAAGGATTTCCTCGTCTGTGAGGAATCCACGATTGACCGGTTCCATGTGAAAACGGATGTTGAGGAACGGATCATGGTGCAGGACACCTAGTTTCCTGCCCAGAATGGTAATCGTCTTGAAGGTTTTCATCATCCTCGTGGCGGTGTTGGGATTCTGTCCGGCAACCGTTCGAAGATAAATGTCGAAGTCGTGTATCACGATATAGCCGAGTTCGGACAGGCGGATGTCAGACCGACCGTATTTATCACGAAGGAAATTTGAGAAGTGTTTCTTGCAGACGTTGTATTTCTGTAAGGTTGCAGCTTCGACCGACACGCCTACCTGCCGTGCAACGTCACTGTTGTGCTTGTTGAAGAGGCTCATTAGGGTGTCCACATCCTCCTTCTTACCAAGATACTCCGACTTGATACGCTCCAAGGACACCTCGTCCGTCATCTCGACTTTCTTGAAGATGGTCTGAAGTCCGCTCTGAATGTTGTCAAGTTCGAGGTTGGTGGAAAGTGCTTCAGTTGTCCTTCCCTTCAACCGTTCCTTCTCCCTGTCCCATTGGGACTGTTGGACAGCAATGCCCGTCGAGCCGATGGAAAGGCGTTCGTTGTTGAGATAGATTCTCAGCATGACGGGGGTCTTGCCCTCCTTGTTCACATAATTGCTTCTGAGATAGAAGACTGCTCTGAAAATTGCTTTCATACATTTTACTGCTTTTAGTTGTAGCCTGAACAGAAGTCTTGTCCTAACACCTGCCATCTGTAGCCGTAGCTTGTCGGACACATTGTTGCCCGAAGTGGTGTATGGTAACAAAAACACCTCTGTAATCACGCTGCAAAGTTCAACATATTTGTTTGAATAGCAGTAATTTACGCATACTCCTTATGTACTCTGTATGTACTCTTGGCTACATTTTTATTTTGCCTTGAAAATGTGTAGCCTGATTGTAGCCTTTTTAGAGCATTTTGGGAGTTTCTGCCCCCTCCGTGCATACTCTGAAATTTGGGATGGGTATAAAAGAAAAGTATCATAACTACTTGTAGCTATGATACTTACGATTTTCTTAGGTTTCCCTCTGATGTTCATTTCAGAGTACCTAAAGCGGAGAGAGAGGATTTTGAACTCTCGGACATCGTGAATATACGGTATATGCAATAGTGTGGAGGAGATTCATATACTGTTTGTTATTCTCAGGACAATCCTTTGCAACACACTCTCGTTGCTTACAAGTATGGAAGCGATTCCCGTCATGCCATTTATAATTTTGTACTTGTCATTTTCTATCCTTACCTGTGCTGTGAACATAGAGCCATTGGTGGTATGCTTTGGAGTACGAGATATTGTCATGATTGTGCCGCTCGTTCTTCCATAAGTCTCAGTATCATATCCTTCAAACTCTATGTTGACAATCATCCCCCTCTTTATAGTGTTCACATACTTATAGGGTACTTCCATGCAGCCTTGATGTGAACCCGATGCAAGAATTTTTGTATTTATTGTTTCTGGATATGGTATAAAGTACGCACCAACCAGTAGTCCCAATACCACGATGGTGATTATGGTGATACCGTATCGAACTATTCCAGATGGTATCTCGCCAATTATATGTCTTACCTTCTCGCTGCGGAGTTCTATTTTGTCATCTGCCATAGTTGTACTTTCTTTATATTAGTTTCCTAACTCCAACTGATTCTTTACAAGGTTGTAGTATGCGCCACGCTTTGCTGTAAGCGTTTCGTGGTTGCCCGTTTCTACTACCTTACCTTTATCTAACACCACAATCTGGTCAGCATTCTTTACCGTGCTTAGTCGGTGTGCCACGATAACCACTGTCTTGCCCTTGTAAAATTCATCAAGATGCTCCACAATCATACGTTCGTTGTTGGCATCGAGCGAGTTGGTGGCTTCATCAAGGAAAATATAGTCAGGGCTCTTGTACACGGCTCTGGCTATCAAGATACGTTGCTTCTGCCCTTGGCTCAAGCCTACACCATCACGTCCAATCTTGGTATTATACTTTAACGGTAGCCCCATTACATAATCATTGATGCAAGCTATCTCGGCAGCTTTCTGCAATCGTTCCTTATCAATTTTCCCATCATCCACGGCAATGTTGCGAGCTATCGACTCGGAGAAGATAACACCGTCCTGCATTACCACTCCACACTGCTTGCGCCACCATTTCTTGTTAAGTGTATTTACATCAGTTCCACTGATATTGATTTGCCCGCCCAGAACAGGATAATAGCCCAGCATAAGTTTGATAAGAGTGGTCTTTCCGCTACCCGACGCTCCGACAATGGCTGTTACCTTGCCTTTGGGAATGGAAAGACTTACATTATCAATGATAGTTTTCAGTGCGTGAGGGTCGTATTTGAAGTTTACGTTTTCCATGTCTATACCACTATCTTCTTCTTTCACTGAAGTTTCCAATCCTTGTTTTCCGTTCTCATCGTCCATGCGATGTATTTCGTTGATACGTTCAAGACTAATCTTTACATCCTGAACAGAATAGAAGAAACTCATCAACTGCTCAACAGGAGAATTAAGCTGCCCGATGATGTACTGCACGGCAAGCATCATACCGAGTGTGAGTTGTCCGTGAATAACGGCTGTGGCTGCCACCACCGTGATGACGATGTTTTTCAGTTCATTGATGAAGATGCTGCCTGCCTCCTGTGTCTGCTGGAGTTTCAGCGATTTCATCTGCACTCCAAAGAGGTCTGCCTGTACGTCTTCCCATTCCCAACGACGGCGTTGTTCACAGTCTTGCAGTTTTATCTCCTGCATGGAGGTGATAAACTCGTAGGTCTTGTTGTTGTTGATGGCTTGCTGCTCAAAGAGTTCATAGTCGAGTACTTTCCTGCGCCTAAGGAAGAGAGCAAGCCAACCACCATAGAGCAAGCTGCCCACCATAAAGATGGTAAAGATGAGCCAGTTGTAAGAAAGCAATACGATGCTAAATACCACAAAGGTAAAGAGCGAAAACACGATACTGAGTGTCTGTTGGGTTAAGAAAGTGTTCACACGGCTGTGATCGCCCATACGCTGCATCAAGTCGCCCATCAATTTGGTATCAAAGAACGACATGGGTAGCTTTAGGAGCTTGATAAAGAAGTCGCTTACCAATGAAATGTTGATGCGCAGCGAGATATGGAGTAGTAGCCAACGGCGGATAAAATCAATGGCAGTACGGCTCACAGTAAGGACAAGTTGCCCTAAGAGTATCAACCATATAAAACCGATATTCTGGTTTTTGATGCCCACATCCACGATAGATTGTGTGAGGAAAGGCAGAATAAGTTGCAGCAAACTACCCACGAGCAAACCTAAGACAATCTGTCCAAAGTACTTGCGATATTGCTTAATGTAACCAAAGAGGAACTTAAACGAGCGTTCCTCTTTAGGTTCTTCGTCCATCTTCTTTTCATAAAAGGCAGGGGTGGGTTCTAAGAACATAGCGATACCCTTTTCCTCACCTCCCGATTGGGTGCTAATCCAATGCTTCTTGAATTCCTCAAGGTTGTATTTTACAAGTCCTTTTGCAGGGTCGGCAATATAAAATTCTTTTTTATGATTAACTTTATATAATACAACAAAATGATTTTGATTCCAATGCAAAATTGAACATAATTTATTGGACATCAATTCGTCTAATGTTATTTGAACAGAAACAGAATCAAGTCCTATAGAGCGTGCCGTTTCCGCAATAGCTTTTAATGAAACACCCTCCTTGGTCGCTTTGCAAATTTTATAAAGTTCGGAAGTGTCGTATTCTTTATCAAATTTTTTACACACCATTGATAAGCAAGATATACCACATTCCATTGAGTCATGCTGTCTTACATATTGTATCTCATTCATTACATGGTACGTTGTATAATACTTTCATTCTTCCTGCTTGTCCTGACACTCACTTCTTTATTGAAGATTGTGTAAGATATTGTGAGTTCCACGCCTCGCATATCATTTTTACCTCTCGTTCCCCAATCTATATTATTGAAGTGATATAGAATGTTGTTGTAATTAGCCTTTCCCAAAATATCATTTACAGCTAAATTGATATTCAGCCTGTTCTTCAGCAATGATGCTGCAACACCCATATTCCAACTATGAATACTCTTCTGATTATACAACAAATACTCATTTCTGCCTTGATAAGTATAATCTGTAAACAAATAAATACTCGGTGTCAGAGCATAATTGATATTCACCTGCCCATTGAAAGCAACTTTGTCATTTCTGTATTCTTGTTCTTTAAACACATATTCTCCATGTGGGAACACCACTTCACTCTCGCATGAGAGTTCAATATTACCAATAGCTTTAGAATAATTCAATATCACCCTGAAATCGCTTGCTTTCTTCATATTCATGGAATAAGAAGAGAGGATATTGCTCGTTGCATCTATCTGTTCAAGCACACTCACAAGCGGATTCTTTCTATAAGTATAGCGCAATGAAAGGGTTAAGTCTTTCCATGTAGAACTTAGTGTGTAGCGATCCATAGTTTCGTTTTCAAGATTTGTATTTCCCTTGCTGTATAGAAGTGAATCCTGATAAACAAGTCCAGAGTTTAGTTGGGCAAAGTTAGGTTGTGTAAGATTTCTTCTATAATTAAACTGGAAGAACCAATTATCATTCGGTCGATACTTTATAGTGATTACAGGGCAGAGCGTAGAAAAGTGTTGTTTGAATTGATTTGCCACCGTGTTTGTTCCCGAAACACTGCTAATGGTTCTATGTACATACTGATAGCGCACCGCAGGCATGACTGTCCATTTGCCAAAACTTTTAGCGAATGACAAATAGACCTGCGGATTTGATTCTTTTACATTGATATCGTTGATATAACTATGCACATTCAAATACGGTATTTCTGAATTTGTTTTGGACTTTGAATCCACATAATTATATAGAACTCCCGCCATAGCACTGATGTTCCATGGAAGTTTAAATCCATTGTCAATACTTGTTGTATAGACAGTATAACGGCGGTTGCCATGACTCTTGGTAAGCGAAGACAAGCTTGCATCGCTTTCCAAAGTTTGCAGATTATGATTAATATTCGTGGAAGCTATTTCCTGAGAAATGTCAAGATTATAATTATTGCTTGTATAAACATATTGCAACGTTCCGCTATGTATGTTCTCTAAGTTTCTACCTTGTCTATCTATGTTCCTCCATTGCTTTTGTTGCTGTTGCCAGCTCGTCAAATTTGTGCCAAATGCCTTATTATCCTCATCGCTGAATTGATAGAAATAATAAAGTCCTAATCTACTTTTGGCATTCAACTGATAATCCGCAGAGAAGTTTACCTTATGAGCTAAGGTTGTTATAGGCGTTTCTCGCTTTTGCTCAATGGAGAATATGTCATCACGATAGATGTTGCGAAAATATGTTTCCTTATTCTTGTTACCATCTTTGCCACCCATATAGGATAGGTTAGCAGAAAAGTCCTTATATTGTCCCTTCACATTGAGAATGCCTACATCTGAAAACATCCTTGTTTGTTTCAAGTAGTTGCCAACGCTAAGAAATATAAAATCATTAATATGCTTAATGGTTGTAATGGTAATAACGGGTTGTCCGTTGGGACTGTACTTTACAGAGGGGGTTCTGTCTATCTCTATACTCTTAATATTGTCGGCTTGCAGCGTGGACAGAACCTTTGCATCGGACAAAAGTCGTCCGTCCAAAACATAAATAGGTTCGCCCAATCCATTTACTTCTATATTGTCATTAACCGAATGCAGACCCGGTGTATGCGACAACATTCTCATTGCTGTACCCATTTTCGATAGCACAGTATTGGCAACCTGAATCTTGGAAACGCTCCCTTTGGTTTTCACACGTGGCATATGTCCTTTCACCACAACATTGTCCAATTCTATGGTTGTAAGAAAAGTACTGTCTTTTATTTCGTCTTGACCGAAACAAAAGGAAAAGTTTACACAAAAGGCTAATAATGTTAATATCTTTTTCATCGACTTAAATATTTATACATGTAAAAATCTGGAAGGATTTCTGATAGATTCCTTTTATACATTGAACAGTATTTTTTATTTTTCCCCCAATTCTTATTTCTATCAATGGGACAACCTCCTCCACATATAGGAAATACATTGCAATTGACACATTCATCAGAATCAAAAGGGTTGTGACCAAACATTGTTTCTGATAATTTTTCAAGGGATAGGGTCCCTTTTGCCAAGTCTCCAACTTTATTATTGGGAAGTCCTAAATGTTCTAGACACTTATATATATGTCCTTTAGAATCTATTGCCAATGAATTTTTACATCTAAACATACATGGCATGGCTAAATTTGGAAGTTCAGGATATACTAATGCTTTCTCTTTATTCCTAAGTGCATCTTGGTCTTGCTTTAATAAATCTTCATGCGTAAAGCAATTTCCCGATTTATCAAAATCTGTACGATCACGTACATAATTATGACTGATTGCTATTTGTCCCTTTCTAAGATATTCTGAAAAATTATTATTGAAATAATTTGTAATATCGCTAAGCGAAGTAGGATTAGTATGATCCATCGTAACCTTAATGCTTAGTGGAATATCTGTTAATGATACTAATTTCCTAATATTTTCAATGATTAGATTAAAAGAAGGTGCCCCATTGTTAAATATTCTACGTTTATCATGAGTTTCTGCAATACCATCAAGACTAATTTGAATATATTTTAAATTTAAAATATCCAATTTTTGTATAATAGACTCATTTAACAAACTACCATTTGTAATCATATCAGACGCAAACTTAATTTTTAATTGTCTTAAATGCTTACAAATTGAGTAAATTCTATCAAAACCAAGTAAAGGTTCTCCTCCAAACCATGTAATATGAATTTCTTGCTGTCTATGTAAAGATATAAATTTAATAAGTCTACTTTCAATATCATCGGACATTAAGCCAATGTTTTTTTTACCGTCTTCGAAACAATAAAAACAATTGAAATTACATTTCATCGTTGGGGCTATTGATAATATCAGCGAAGAGTTTTGGAACATGCTGCTATAACACTTGTATTTATAAACATTTAGTTCATTATAATCATCATCTACTAAGATGCCAGCATTCTGCAAAATAGCACATACTTTATCTTCAATAACATTGCCTTTCTTTTTGATATTTTCATATATAGAAAACCATTGCTTTGTTTCCATTTTGACAAATCCTGTTGTCAAAGTATTATAAATAAATGTGCTATTATTGCAAGTATTTATAACATTGAATTTAGATATTTTCATACATAATTTACATAAACAACAAGTGAAAAAGAACCTACTATTATTATCCATCATAAGATGATGGATAATAATAGTAAATATAGACCTAAGTAATGAATATAATACACTTTAGTAAGTGAATTATATTAAAAACTATGGTTTTTGAGAGCTGACTTGTGCATTATTCGAAGTTGATGGTTGACTTACATGTCCATTATCATATCCACAATCGCATTTAGTTCCATACAAAAGACTGTGTCTATAACCTTGATCACATTTGGTTGCACCACCAAGAATATTTTCCTGCTCCTCGGGTTCTAGAATGTTAACATCTGAGTTAACACCACTCTTCAACAAAATAATGTTTGAATTTTCCATAAATATTGTTTTTAATTAATACGTTGCAAATATACAAAATCTACAGAAATATTCAAGAATATATATGTTATCCTATAAAAAAAAAAAAAGACTTTTTTAACATTTCAGGTATAACAAATAGCACAGAAGTGAACAAAAATCTGTTTCTTTTGTTTTGATTACTTACCATTTAATATTCTTTATAATTACTTTCTATCAATCTCTCCAAATCCGATTCCTTATATAGTATCTTCCCAGCAAATTGCGTATAGGGAATAACTCTCCTGTCCCGATAGTCCTGCAGGGTGCGAGGGCTGATATACAGCCGCTCACATACCTCTTTACCTGTGAGAAAATGCTCACCGCCAAACAATGGCTTGTGCGTCTCTGCCACTTCCCTTATTCTTCTGCCCACATCGTGCAGTGCGGTAAGCACCACCTGCATCTCGTCCGAGCCAAAATTCAAATCTTTTGCCGTATCCATAATTTGTTTATTTTTTAGATTTGTCCGTTTTTGTAAGGAGCAACTTTTCTACATCCTCACGTTTATAATAACACTTGTGTCCGATTTGTGCGAATGGCAGCACGCCTGTATCACGATAATGCTGCAAGGTGCGCTTGCTGATGTTAAGCAACCTGCACACATCACCATTGTGCAGCCAGTCGGTATGCTTGCACTTCTCTCCAAATGCCTTGTGGCAGCAGTCGGCAAGACTTAATATCTCGTCCCTTAGTTTCTGCCAGTTCTGGTCTGTAATTATTAAATACCCCATACTTCTATTGTTTTGTTCGTTGTTACTGTTTTCTTATGTTGCAGCCTTTTGCGCTCCAGCACGATGCAAAAGTATGGATAGTTTCCTTATGCTCAAAGCACTAAGGAACTGCAGGGAAAACAAAGGAAACACGATGAAAATTTCTTACTCATTTCTTGTCGTTATCAACACTGGTACGCCCACTTTTCTTCTTTCACTGCCAATAGAATATAAAGATACAATCAACCATTTGGCATAAGCCTTCTATCTTGTTCTAAGATTTCTGAGAACATAGAGATAAGCTCTTAATTTTTGCTTACATCTTTTTGTGGACTGCTTTTTGTTTAAATAGGTAGTTATTTTCGCCTTATCCGTTCTTTGTTATTCCTTTACTTATAGTTCACTACCCAAATGTGCAGAATACCGCATTTGAATGTGGTTTGTTACAATGCAAATCGAGGTTTTTGTATTTGTATCATTTCCTTTTATCCTTTGATTTCTCCATTTAATCCACTAAAAACTAAGATGTTTGATGATTTCCTACATGGAATTTTATAGCAGGTTTATGCAACATTATGCAAGCACACCGAGAATGCTTGGCTATCAGAATTATCCTCCTTAACTTCACTTTCATAAATCATTTTAGGACGATTATGAAGAAATGCGCAGACAATAGCAATATACGCACAGAAGATAAGCCGAAGCATAGTAGGCAAACTTCCAAAAACAAGGAGATAGAAAGCTACCTCTCCACCCATTATGACTTCAGGTTCAACACTGTACTTGGCAGAACAGAGTTTTCTCCCAAGTGTGCCAATGTGTTTAGCAAGGTCAGCCGTTATGACATCAATACCTTTCGCAGGAAACTTGATAGCGAGGAAGGTATTATTACTTCCGCAGATAATCTCTATTCCATCATTGAAAGCAGTTTTTCTCCACGCATCAATCCCATACAGGACTACTTCAAGGCTTTGCCAGAGGTTGATGCTTCAGAAGTGCTGTACAAGATAGAAATAAACCAATGCGCAATCGCCAATCTCGCTTCGTGTGTTACCGTCCGCAACGCTGAAAAATGGCTGCCGTACCTTACCAAATGGCTTGTTGCAGTGGTTGCCAACGCTATGGACAACCGTGAATGCCGTAACCATACCTGTCTTGTACTAACAGGGGAACAAGGAAAGTTCAAGACTACCTTTCTTGATTTGCTATGCCCTCCAGCCCTGCATGGTTACAGCTACACAGGAAAAATATATCCGCAGGAGAAGGACACACTTACTTATATCGGTCAGAACCTTATCGTAAACATTGACGACCAACTGAAAGCCCTCAACAAGCGTGATGAGAATGAACTCAAGAACCTTATTACCTGTCCGATGGTTAAATACCGTATGCCTTACGACAAGTATGTGGAGGAACACCCACACTTGGCGAGTTTCGTGGCATCGGTAAACGGCAATGATTTCTTGACCGACCCGACAGGAAGCAGACGTTTCCTGCCCTTTGAGGTACTTGCCATCGACATTGAACGAGCAAAGGAAATTTCTATGGATGCCGTCTATACCGAAGCGAAAGCCTTGTTAAACGCAGGCTTTCGATATTGGTTTAACGATGAAGAAATCACGGAACTCTACAAGGAGAGTGAGGACTTCCAAGTACAGACCGCAGAAATGGAACTACTATTACGCTGTTTTGAAAAGCCAACAGAGGACAATTCTCATTGTGCTTACATGACCACTACCGAAATACTCGCTTATTTAGGTGTTTATACGCATCAACCTTTGACACTCAAACGTATGGGCGAAGCACTCAAAAGAGCTGGCTTTGAAAAGGTAAGCAAGAGGCGTGAGGGTTGTAATCCTGTCTATGTGTATAAGATTAGGAAAATCCATCCTTGCCCATTGGTAAATAGTTGTAGTAGTTTGATGTAGTAGCGTATGTAGTATAGTTGTTTACTACAACTCATACCTGAATGTCAATCACTTACAATCAAAATATATGTAGTAAGAAGAAAGTGAAAAAAGTTTTCTGGGGAAAAACTTTAGGAAACGAAAAAGAATAAATGAAGTTTGCCCTATCAGCATAATCAAAATATAATCCGATATTAAAATCAGAATAAATAAATTTTCAACCAAATAATTATAATAACAATGAAAGAAGAAGATTTATCACGCATCAAGCGATACCCCATAGTGGAGTATCTTGAAAGGAAAGGTATCAAACCAGTGCGCA
>ERZ1673749.575-NODE-575-length-37701-cov-10.291585_pt1 | contig 37701 bp, 29 predicted proteins | sample MGYA00580204_ERZ1673749 | MGnify/ENA primary metagenome ERZ1673749 (study PRJEB41218, sample SAMN15661745) | gut metagenome | host: Homo sapiens | place: Canada: London | collected 2015-08-20/2019-03-30 | study: EMG produced TPA metagenomics assembly of...
CGGCATTTCGCCACACTGAATCGAATGGGCATGACCGTAGGGCAGGGAAGCGTCATATGCCTGTGTCGGGAAACTCTGCCGATATCCGAAACCGTGTGGAGCTTGCCAGCCAGCCAAATCTGATTTCCCGTGTCCATGTGGTTCAGCTCTCTATAAGAGAGCTGAACCATCATTTTCCCCGGACAGACAGGAAGACAAAAAGACGATCAAAAAAATATTCATGAAAAGTTAATATGTTGTAGATAAAATCCCCTCGTAGAATACATATCTTGGCGTGCGTGCGGGATTCTGTGCGTTTTGGACACGTCCGGGCTGTCCAAAAGTCCCCGTCCACCGGCAAAAAGTGCCGCGGACGGACACTTTTGCGGTTAAAAAATGGGTTCCGCACAACGCACCGCACGCACAGCTTTTTTACCAGTTGAATCTGAAACCTCACTCGTGTAAGCCAATTGATGAGGATAGCTTAGTAGTGTATCGACTCAGAACGGGTATCACTCAGATAATAGGGTGAGCACAAATACGGTACGCTGGAATGCCAGCGCCACTGCCTCCAAGAAGATAAAACCAATACTCTAAAAGGAATCGCAAAGATCAAGGAAATCGACGACTACGAACGCGAGCCCTCTCCCCACTGGCCACTCGCCAGATCAGCATCTGGCCTCGACGGCAGCATGAAAACCAACTACCACAATTCCGACAATGAGCTGAAAAAATTCCCGGCCTTAAGGCCAAGGAGGAGTAAGTGTTCATACAATCTATTCAATTACAAAACTTTCGAAGTGTTAGTTCACTGACGATTAAACTTTCCGAGCGACTGAATGTCTTTGCAGGTATAAATGGCGCAGGTAAATCTACCATTCTCGATGCTACAGCGATTCTTCTCTCGTGGCTTGCTAATCGTATCAAAACGGCTGGAGCTTCTGGACGTCCTATTAAGGAAAGTGACATTCAAAACAATAGTTCCTCTTCCGTTTTGAGTGCAGACTTAAGTGATGAGTCTGTAATCGTACAGTTAGGAACAAGCAAAACTAGACCAGGTATGTCAAAAAAAGAAAAATCTTTTGATTTATCTGGATTAAATGAAAAAATAAAGCAGTTTCAAAAGGACATAACAGAAAATAATGGCAAAACGAATTTGCCTTTGTTGGCATATTACCCCGTTCATCGTGCTGTATTAGATATTCCTTTGCGCATTCGTAATCAACATTCCTTCAGTATATTAGAGACATATGATGAATCTTTAACCAGTGGAGCAAATTTTCGTACTTTTTTTGAATGGTTTCGCAATCAAGAAGATATTGAAAATGAAAATCGAAGATATATTAATTCTTTAATACCACCAGAAAATTTTGAATTTCCAGATAAGCAACTCGAAGCAGTACGGAACGCCTTGAGTATCTTCATGCCTAATTTCAAAAACTGGACAGTGCGGCGTAGGCCTCTACAAATGGAAGTCGATAAAGATGGGCAGACATTGATCGTTAATCAACTCTCGGACGGTGAAAAATGCCTCATGGCTATGGTAGGCGATATTGCCCGCCGTATGGCCTTAGCAAATCCTTTGCTCGATAATCCTCTGCACGGTGACGGCATTGTCCTCATAGACGAGGTAGATCTGCACCTGCACCCTCTGTGGCAACGCATGATGATTCCGCGCCTTCTGGAAACATTCCCAAATTGTCAGTTTCTCATTTCTACACACTCACCACATGTCCTGACGCATGTACAACCTCAGAATATTTTTATGCTTCACACTGAGGACGGAAAATTCATTTGCGAACACCCTCAAGAATCCTATGGAAAAACCAGCGAAAGAATACTTGAAGACCTTATGGGGTTGGAAACAACCCGCCCGGATATTGTAAAAAACGCACTGAAGGCACTCTTTGTCAGGCTTCAGAAGGGTGATATTGAACAGGCAAAAAACGACATCAAGCTTTTGCAACAAGAAATCGGCGAGGACCCAGAACTTGTCAAAGCACAGGTGCTGATCAAGCGTAAGGAGCTGATTGGCAAATGAAATATATAATCAAAAGAGATGAACCACAAAAGTTTACTGCGTGGAAAGCATTGGCGAATGAGGAGTGGCAACCAACATATGCGGATCTGCGCGGCAAGGAAAAGGATGCCGTAAAAAAGGCTCTTATGGAAGAGCAAGGTTTTATTTGTTGTTATTGTGAATGTAAACTAAATACCGAAGACTCCCATATTGAGCATGTTATACCACAGAGTGAAAATGATAATCTTTCATTAGATTTTACTAATATGGCTTGTTCATGCCAAAGACCAAAAGAAAAACGACTTCCATTACATTGCGGAAATAAAAAAGGGGAATGGTATGCACAAACCCTATTCGTGAGTCCATACGATCCAGACTGTGAACAATGCTTCTTTTTTACAAATGACGGACACATATACCCCGCTGAGTATAGAAATGAAGCTGCTGAGAAAACTATTTTTTACCTTGGGCTGGACATCCCTAAGCTTGTTGCCATGAGGGAAGCAGCTATAACGCCTTTTCAAGATGAGAGTCTGACAGCAGACGAGTTACAAGAATTTGTGATAAAGTACCTAGAGAGGACTCCTCAAGGAACATTCAACGAGTTTTGGACGACAATCAAATACCTATTTGCATGAAATTTCAGCATAAAAAGCACGTAAAAAGAAGAGCATTCTATTAATACAATAGATGATCACCAATATACCTTTCGAAAATAGAAATTAATGTACACCGTAAAAATGGCTCTGCTGCAAAAGTAGCCATTCTGGACAAAACTCCCATCTTCTTTAGTCTAATCTGATAAAAACATTGTGCGTGCGGTGCGTTGTGCGGACAGCCTTTTCTCTCGACTGGACGGGTATTCTGGACAGTCTGGACAGATTCAAAACGCACAGAATCCCGCACGCATGATAAAAGGAACCCTCCAACTTGCGGAGGACTCCTTTCTTTACTCACCAGAGCTTACCGCTGGATTTGTTGCACTCAACCTCTTGTAACTGAAAGCAAACCAGGATCACTCTCTTCCCACCTCTGAGGAACGAAGCAGATGCCGCGCTTGTTTCGTCCCCCGATCCACTTCGTCTCCATCAACATGCCGTACCTGTTTCGAGCGAGCCAACCAAGCTCCTTGAGCTTTTCTCGAAGTATCTGCCGATTGACTCCACGGCAGAGCTCATCTCGAAAGACGTTGGGTTCCACGAGGAAAATACGTTCCCCTTTATCCTCTTCCCAGACATATCCAGCCGGACTGGAGGGCGCATACCCCAGTTGCCCGCAGGAATCGAGCTTGCGGAAACGAGTCTCCGCATGTTTCTGGAAGAAGGTCTTGATCCGCTCCAGAGCGTTTTCGATCTCCATATCCCCGATTCCTCCGCGCTCCTTGATCCAAGCAGAAAAGCCGAATTGGGCCGCGCGCGAGGCCGTTCCCTCAGGCCACGGAAGGACACCATAGCTGATGGCTTTTTCACCGGCGGCAGCTATCAACCCAAACCGCTGACATGCACGCTTGACCTGTCCCGAAGCACCTTCTGGACACACATTCCGAACGAAGTCGGCAATCTTTTTTTCGACGTCAGAGACATGTTCTTCGAGCCCATCGACAAGGCGTTCGAGGAATCCTCGGAGTGGGGTTCCATAAAATTGTCCGGTGGCTCCAACCAGCTGTTGACTGAATATATCACCATCCAATTCCTTAGGAATACACGTAAAAATACCTTGTCCAATACCACCGTCCGCCGGGATGTCCAGCACACGGACGGCCTGTCCAGCCATGACTTGCCCTCGTCCGTCTTCCGCGATCTTGTCCGCAAGCGTCAGCTCCCCCGTAGACATGAAGGACAACCGCCATTCCCGTATGGCCTTGGCGTTTCCATCCTTGTTGGCGCGGGCCTTCCCTTGGCCGTTTGCCAACATGTAGGCCACTTCGCTCACGACACGCGAGGATGCCTGCCCGATTTCATCAAGACAGAGGAGATTGTCACAGTGTGTTGCAGCAGTACCCTCAAGGGCGTTGTCGGTAGCCCGCCATTGACGGATATAACCGTACTTCCCCCCACCGCCACAGACAGAACCTGCCACTTTGAGGGCAGTCGTCTTGCCGCAGGAAGAAGGTCCAAAGAAGTGGAGCCCACCACCTTCAAGGCCACAGGGTTCGAGAAGCGGTCCTGTGAAGGCAAAAGCAATTGCCAATTCCAACAGCGGATTGCCGAGACAGGGAATCGCCACGTTTTTCTGCCAATCTTCGAGAGTTCCAGAAGGCTCAAAAATATCCGATAGCTGTGGGGCTTCTGGGATGAAAAGCTCTCCTTCTGCTCCACCATAGGCTATGTTTCTGAGAACATACACATCCCCGATCCATCCGAATTTTTTGACCATCCTTGCGAACATCTGTGGAGCTGAATCGTTCAGAAAACGGATGATAAGGCTCCGAGCCGTCTTGTCCGGTAAAATTCGAAGTCCCTGTTCCAACAGCATCTGTCGCACACTGTCTCCATTTCCCCCCAACTCTGCCATGCTCAGGATAAGTTGGTGGAGGACGCCATTGGCATCATGGAACCTTACAAGCCGTCCCCATGAACCGTTCAAGGGATCTCTCGTCTGGGCAACGACTTCAATCGGGGAAGAAAGCCAACGCCCCTTTTGAGACAGATCGTTGGGATCAGAACGAAAGTAGAGGCCGTCATCCTCCAAAGCGAAAATCCCATCCATACGGTTGCTCTTCGGCATAGCTCGGTACAAGAGGTAGGGGCTGCTCACACCGCAGTTTTTACCGCAATCCCAAATATTCTTGATGGTCGTACATGTCATGGGACTCCCCTCCAGCGCATGACATATTTTTTTGTTTGTTTCTTCAACGGAATAACCAGAGTAGGGACGGCTATAACTATGTATGAGAGCACGCCCAACCGGGCCAAGAACGGCAAGATTCGTGATCATCGCGTACCACTCGGGTTCCGAAAGCGTTGCGGCATCATCCCGGCAATGCCGAATAAAGGCGCATTCCTTCTCAATCGCCTCAACCCCACGAATCTGCGTTCGAGAGCTACTTCCCGCATGTACAGCGACCTGACAACGGAGGAACAGCTCCGTCAGGTACTTCGACTGGGGGACAGGGATACGCGGATCAGCCAGTTCCACCTGCCGTGGATGAGCAGTCAAAGCCAGCAAGTCATCCACAGGCATCTCGGTGAGCTCTTCCCACCGGACAGGAACTTTGTAGCGACCATTCCCACGGCGAATATTTTCGACCCGCAAGAGCTTCCCCTTCCCCATCGGGTACATCGAAAAATCGATGCTGGTGACGAGAGGATTGTGTCCTCCCTCGTTGAGCTCGTAGACCATCTTTTCGTGGATACGGGGAAGAAGAGGGTCGCCCTTTTCCCCTCCGAACATCCTCGCCGGAATCAACAGGTGGCATCCTTTTCCACCTGATATCCAATATTGAAGAAAGCGAGTATTTACAGTATATTCGCTGCTCAACCACTCTACAAAGTAGATCAATTCCATGATAGCTGTCTTGGGATCATCCTTAGAGTCGAAGTCAAGGATCAGATCACCGAAGCGGGTCGGTTCGGGCTTGCCCTTCTCAGGAGGAGCCGAGAAGTTCACAGTCGAAAAAGCCGTAGCACCAGCCTGAATAGCCGTGGCTCGATCTTCTGGAGTGTTTGGAATGATATGCCATTCGCAATGTGGAGGATCAGAATGTCCCCAGAAAATATATTGTCTATTCATAACTATTACCTTTGATCCTTTTGAGGGGGGGCCGGAGCCCCTCCCAAAGGTTACTTCGACGCCTTAATCTTCTTCATCCGGCCGGATACAGCAGATTTGCTCGCCCCCACTTTCTCGGCAATAGCACGGCATGAGGCTAAAGAATTGGCCTCCAGTTCGCGGCGGATTGCCACATCAAGTTCGTCTTCTTCCTTTTCTTCCACAGGAGCGGCAGGAAGCGCCTGTGCAGGGGCCCCTTCTTCCAAACACAGGCCGGGAGTTGGAATGACGAAATGCCGAGGCACTAGCTGCTCCGGGCTCAGTCCACGCGCAGCCTCCGACGTAATGGAGATGTCCCGATCCTTCCTCGTGACCTTGAGCTTCAATTCAAGCCCAAGTTCCTTCACAGAAGAGCCAAATGAAGCTCCCCCTCGTGAACTGTGATGGATAAAAATGACAGTTTTTCCAGAAAGATGGAGAGTATCAACCACATGATTGAGGACTTCACAGCTTTCTGGCCCCGCCTGAAGCGACGATGGGAACAAGGCGTGAAGGTTATCGAACACGACGACTTCAGCATCCTTTGCTTCCCGGAGGATGAAGATTTGCTCCGCCGACGTCTCCAATTGCAAGTTCCGCCCCAATGCACGCGACGACAGGACACGGAACCCATCAGGAATTTGAGCACCAGCAAGAACTGCACTTAAACGGGCCTGAAAGTCACCGATTCCCATTTCGCCGTCGATATACAAGACACGATGTCCCTCCGCAGCCATGTGCAGAGCCTCATGGACAATCCATGTCGTTTTGCCACTTTTCGCGACACCGTATACCATCACGCGATCCCCTACCCGAAGGAGTTCGGGAATCAACCAAGTCTATTCAGGCACAGGGAGGGAAAGAAACTCTGCTAGAGGCAAAGCATGTTCTTTTTCTGAACCGAGTTTCAAGCCGAATTCCCGTTCGGCAAATACGAGGAACGCATCCCGCGATGAAGCTCGATCCTCAAGGATCACACGGCTGATGTCGTGCTCCATCGCGATCTGCTTCTGCCAATCACTCGTCACCCCGAGTTGTGCTTGAGGCAGAACAAACCCCCTTTTTCTGGCGCCCACTTTTTCAAGCAGCTCGAACAAATCATCCGCGAGCTGTACACCGTCGGTGGATGGAAAAACCACTATTGCGACATTCCGTGATGCAAGCAGCCCCCGGCATCCCGAAGTGTCTCCTGTAACCCTCCGGGCCATGTCGTTAACGGAAACTGAGAAGCCAGCCAAACCGCATTCTGGCGGAGCCAGTCCACATCCTTTTCGGTCGGAAGGATAAAGACTGTGGCGTTCGGACGGGCAAAAAGTTCGTGCACGTTGAACAGAGGGAGTGGAGTCCCCCAAGAGAGCCAATCCCACAGAATTCTATGAACTTCGTCTTCCCACGGGGTGACGGGAAGCCGGATTGTATTCCCCTCATCATCTCGTAAATAGGCAACTCCCCCGCTTGCGCTCTTTCCATCAGGGGTCGAGTACGGAAAGAACGCCTCCTGCCGGAAACCAAGTGGCTCCAAAGGAGAAGGAAGAATATCACCCTGTAGGGGAAAAGGGACAGCGCCAAGATGAACGCAATTGGCCCCCTCCGCAAACAACAGCCGTTGTTTCAATGAGAGTTTCAGCCCCAGCAGCCGCGCATTTCGAGAGGAGCTTCGGCCTTGGAGATGCCATTGGCGCATGCCCATATCCGGATCAGCTCCTTGCCCGGGAATCGACAATAGGGGGACCCCAACCTCGAAGTGTCGAGTCCGAGTTTGGGCCCCCATTCCCGCCAGTGCAGCTCTGCCAAACGATAAACCAAATCTTTGGTGAGAACCCGTACGGAGTGATCACATACCACTGGTCTTCTCCTCGCCATTTGTTGAAATACTTTTGAGCAACCAAGTGCGAAACCAAGATAAAAAGGTTTCTTTCTCATAAATGGCATGTCGCCCTCGGCGAATGTAAGGTGGCCCTTTCGAAGCCCCTAGATTAGCGAGGGTGCCGACTGTAAGACTGCTCCCCAAAAAACGAGGAATATCCTTTCGAGCAAAGATGGGAGGAAGCTCTTGGGCTAAACTCGTCAAAATTCCTTCGACAAACTTGTCGGAACTGGGAATTGGCATAATGAAAACCTCTCAAAAAAAAATCGCTGCGAGGCAAATTGCCCTCACAGCGACTCTTTTAAAAATATGTACATCAAAAAAACACAACAACACTTTTTACTTATTTTACATTTAAATACAACATATTACAAAAATGATACACTATTTGGAAGAACCATGCACACGAATGGAAAGCGTCTCGATGCAGGTACATGCAAGCCGATACTCTCTATCCAGAGTATTATATTCTAAAACGTATCCCTCTTCCTTTCCAGACCGGAGTAGTTTTCGCCACTCCTCTAGTTCAGCTTGATATGGGGCTACCTGCCAATTTTCATCTAACCCCTTAGGTACGGTCACGCTTATTAAAGCGTTAATGACATCAGATAATTTCCTATTTGCTACATGAACATTGTCCCAAATAAAAAGCCCAATAAAACGACTAAGATATGACATTTTCTTGTGTTTTGTCTCTGCAATATCACATGCTACATTCGTTAATTCTTTTGAAACTATGTATTGAATAGGATGAGAATATGCAATTGCAACAATTAATGATTTTTTAATTTCAACCAATATATCATTTATATCAAATTTATTATTCATATTAATACATATTTACATATTAGGATATTCATCAATCATCAAATGTCTATCAAAATTTTTCTTTCCCTTTCTAGATATACGAGATTTGATTAACGTCAAAAGAGAATCAAGATTATGTTCTTTATTGGTGTTATAATAAATATAAAAACTTTTTCCATCATCTTTTTCAAAATAACAATTTTGATTATCTGAAACAAAATGAGTCTGACAATATCATTTTTATTATACTTTTTAATAAAAGATTCAACTAAATTTATATCTTTATCTACTATCTGATAATCATTTAGAGCATTACGAGTACCATACAAATCACTCGGGAAATACCCATATTTTAAACATAAATCTAAAATAAAATTTAAACTACGTTCATTTATTGAAATTATTTTATGCAAAACATTTTCATCTACATCATAACACAGTCTATACACGAATTCTGGATTATCCACTAAAGAATTATTGTAATAAGCAACAATACTATTAAAAAAAAAGCAATATCATCAAAATATAGACAGTGTATCCCTCTAATATGAAGCTCAATAGCTTCATCTTTATCAATAAACATCCCATTAATAAAAATCATATTTCAAAAAATTCTTCCACTATACATTTAATCATACCCCAATAGCACACACGCCATTTTTCATTATTAATAGCACCATTTTCCAAATCCAGAAAAAATTTTCTATTTGTATATTGGAAATGCAAAAAATTAGTCTGATTAATACGCTGTATTTCCTCTGCTATATTGATAAGCTTTTTATCTTTTTTCATTATTATTTCCATCTAATATTCTAATAGCTTTCCTTAATCCCTCTGGAGAAAGGTGGCTATATCTTTGAGTCATCGAAAAATCAGCATATCCCATTAATTCTTTTATTTCATACAAACCAATTCCACCTTCAACAAGCCAAGAAGCAAAAGTATGACGCAATGTATGAAAGCAAACTTTAAGACGGCTATCCTTAATATCCTTATTAAACATTTCATCTGCAATTCTACGAAATGTATTTGATATTCTTCCCAGCTTGTTTCCATTTTCATCAAGAAAGACAAAACCTGCCTCACCTACAGTTCTACGTTGGAGTAACATCTCCTTAACTCTTTGTGTCATAAAGGCATAGCGGTTAGCATGCGCTTTAGGATCGCGGATCAACATCTGCTCTCGATTGAAATCGCAATCTTCCCAACAAAGCGATGCTATTTCTCCAAAACGTAATCCACAGTCCAAACCTAATATGGCCATATCTCGGGAAAGAGGACTCCGCTTTGCCAACACTTCCAAAAATTCTTCTGCCTCTCTTTTATTCAAATAGCGCTGGCGTCGATTGTCCTTTTTCGGAAGAATAACATGCTTAACGGGGCAAACGCCTGTTACAAGACTACTGCGAAAAGCCATATTCCAGACTTGTGACACCACAGCCAATGCATATTTAATGCTGGCAGGTGACTTTCCATCAGCTAACATATTACTTTTGATCTGCTCAAGAGCCACTGCACCAAGTGAATCCAATGGAATAGAACCAATGACTGGTTTGATCCATTTTTTCCACAGGGCATCTTCAGCCACTTGACTCCCTTTTGCCTTATGCGCTTGTGCAGGCCAGTAGAATTTATCCCAATACATTGAAAAAGAAAATTTTTCACCTGAAAGCCGTTCAGCTATCTCTTGGGCTTTGCGTCGTTTCTCTTCTTGCTTTCTTCGTTCTCGAAGAGACCGGGCACCCTCTCCAGTACGCTTTGCCTCTTTTAACCTTGCAAGTTCAATACGAGCTTTGGCAAGCGTCATTCCCTCAGATGCCCATCCCAATGCCTCTTGCTGTGTTTTCCCATCCACGGTGAACCGCAAAACGAAGTACCTGTCTGGCTTAACCCCGTGCTTTCTGGAAGGATGCTCCCGACAACGGATACCAGAATCAAGTTTTAACCATACAACTTTTTTATTTGCTGTTTCACTGCCCATTCCTACTCTCCATCCAACATGTTTTTGGCTTGCCATTTATGCCAGATTTATGCCAGATTTTCAAATGAAGGGAAGTGAAGCAACGTGAGTAAATGTTATAGTATTGCATTAAAAATAAAGGATAAAAAAATTTAAAAACTTTCATACAGATCAACATTTATGCCTATATGAATTGAATGAGGTTCAAGGGGTCGAAGGTTCAAATCCTTTCATCCCGACCAACACATAAAAGAGAATTACCCCAAGGGAACCTACGAAAGTAGGTTCCCTTTTCTCATTCCGGGATCCGGCAATGCCGGATACAAAAAGGGAATCCTCCACTGGGCGGATTCCCTTTTTGGGATTTGCTGAAGCTCTAGCGCTGCGTCTTGCCTGCGAGCTAACGGATGGACGCTCCCAAAGCTTCGGCCTCCTCCAGTTGCGGCTTTCCGGCGATGTCCCCGACGTGCATGTTGCCGCCGGCATAGACGATGCCGCAATCCTTCCAGCCGAGGCGCTCCAGCAACGCGTGATAATAGTGGCGCACCGGCTCGAAGTTGCTTTCCGTGTCTCCCTCGGCGGCCATCAGCAGGACGCAGTCCTTGACGGGGTTCGCGTAACTCGGCGAAAGTTCCGCGACGGCGAACAACCGGTCGAAGGCGCACTTCAACTGGCCGCTGAGGCTCCAGTAGTACATGGGAGACGCCAGAACGACGAGGTCGGCGTCCTTGTAGTGCGGATAAATCGCGTCCATGTCGTCCTTCTGGACGCAGGGGCTTTCCGGATTCTTCCCGCCGCCGCAACAGCCGAGGCAGGGATGGATGTTCATCTTGCACACGTCGAAGCGCACGACTCCGTTTCCGGCCTGCTCCGCGCCTTTCGTAAACGCTTCAATCAGTGCGGCCGTGTTGCCGCTGGGACGGGGACTCCCGTTCAGAATGACGATTTTCTTGGCCATGATTGCCTCCTATGGTTTGGCGGATCGGATTACAATATTCCGCAGAGTGGTACTTGCCTCCAGGGTATACTGAAGTGTACTCAAAAGATGAAGTACGCACATTTATGTGAGATGCTCACCCAAAGGAAAGCGTAAATGAGTCTGGAATGCATCACCAGTGCCAAGCTGGATGAAACGGGGTTCGGGTACACGCTCTCATTGATCAGCGGCAAATACAAAATGACGATTTTGTACTGCCTCTCGGAATTCAAGGTCGTTCGCTATAACGAGCTGAAACGGTTCATCGGCACGATCTCCCACAAGACCCTGAGCCTATCCCTCAAGGAACTGGAAGCGGATGGCCTCGTCAGCCGCAAAGAATACCCGCAGATACCCCCCAAGGTTGAATACAGCCTCTCCGAACGGGGGCAATCCCTGATCCCGATACTGGACGCCCTGTGCGAATGGGGCGAACAGCATCGGCAATAGGCACCCCCTGAAGGCTTCTTCCCCCACGGATACGTTTCACCGGATGGGGGGAGCGGTTCCGGGCGTTCCGCCAGCCTGGGGAAAAAATTTCCATGCCCCCTTTAACAAAAAAAGACCGGCAGTCTCCCACCGGCCTTTTCCCCATAAACGGGACACACTAGAACGAATACTTCAGTCCAATGCTCACGCGATAGGAATCCTTATCCACTTCATTGACGATCTTCTTTCCCCACGTTCCCTCATCCAGGTTGAGGCGCACATACGCGGCCTCGACGGCGAGTTCCAGATTTTCATAAATCTTGTAGCGGGTGTCCGCGTTCAATTCCCACGCGTCGTCGGACGTGGTGAGATAGGCGAACGGGCCGTCGATGCGGGAAGGATACGAGGCCATGTTCGCGGCCTTGGGCATCGCGGAGTTGTTGGTGCCGTGGTAGTACCCGGCACGCAGGGTGTGCTTCAGATCTTCCATGAGCGAGATGTCCTTGAGATGCAGGACCACGCCCCAAAGGCCGCCGGGGTTGTGCCCGAGCACCTTCCATGTGGCGATATCGGTCCAGCCGCCGCCGAAGCCGAGCGCGCTCACCGCCCACGGCGTGTTGTACTGAGGCAGGCGCTCGGAACCGTTGTACGGATTGCCGTCGTCGCCGCTGCCGTACCACGCGATGATGCCGGGAGTGGCCCAATTAAGGGCGTAATCCGCGCGCACGGCGGCATACCAGCCCGCACGATCCAGCTTGAACGTGCCGGGGCCGTCGGCAAAGCCCTCATACCCCGGGATTTCCCCCATCTTCACACTGCCATAGGCGAAATCCCCGGCGACGGTGAGCGGCGAAAAAGAATTCGTTTCGGCGGTGATGCCGAGCCACCACGCGTTTTCGTGGGTTTCCGTATTCCGGCGGAAGGGGAACGTCTCAAACGTGTAGCCGCTGCCGAGAATGGGATACAGACCGGCCCGGGGAGCCCATGTCGCCGGATCGCCGCCCTTGATGTTCCCCATGAGGCTCTTGGTGCCCATAAAGCCGAACATGCCCCAAGGCGAAACCTTCATCACGTCCGTTTTGATGGGCACGATCAGGCTGAGCAGGTCCATGGCGTCGCCGGGGGTATCCCGCGGCGTCCCGTTGGCCTGCGAGCCGTTGCCGTTCCAGCCGCCGAAGTTGCCGTTGAAAGGCCGGGCCCAGAAGAACGTCGTCCCGACCTCGTCGGACCACTTCTGCGACAACATGATGCCGGCCACGTCATGACCGAATACCGGGCTGAATCCCGACGCCACGAATCCGGGGAGGATGATCGGCTGGAGGCCCATGCGGACGCGCAGATCCGTGTTCGGAACCTGCCAGTCGACGTACGAATAGCGGACTTCGATATTCTTGGCGTCAGTCCCCAGCGCGCCGCCCTCGGAAGCCTTGCCCCAGTTGGTGTCCCCGATTTCAAAGAACACGACGCCCTTGAGGGCATTCGAAGAAATGATTTCCACCTGCGTACGCAGGCGCTGCAAGGTGGCGAACCGATCATTCGGCCCGTTCAGCGGAGCGACGTTGCTCCATTCGGACAAAATCTCCCATGTGCCTTTGGCCTTGATCTCGACGGCTCCGGCGGTCGCCGCCGCCCCACAGAGCATCCCCAACGTCAAACAAAGTAAGCACAGCCTCTTCATGCGTTTCCCTCGCTTCCTCAAATAGCAGGGCTCCGTCCCCCAAACGGACGGAAAGATCCCCCCGCCGAAGACGGGGGCGTACCAAAAAGGCGGCCCGGATTGGAAAAATGCCTTTCTCAACCAGAACCGCCCTCAACCATCCTTATAATGCGCTTATTCTTCGATGTCGGCAGCCACGCACATGGCGGACAGGCCGAAGTACCCCTTGGCTTCCTTGATCTTTACGGCGCTCTTCACGCCCGGGGCGGCGGCGCCGGGCACGCGGAACGTGGATACGTCGAGGCGTTCGATGGGCGATTCGACGGGCTTTTCAAGCTGCGGCACCCATCCGTAGGGCAGACGGTAGGAACGGTATACCATGTTCATGGGCATGGCCGTCCCCCAGTAGGGGCACACGTATTCCCACACCAGCTCGTGTCCGGGGGTCACCTCGAAGATGCGGCCGTGGGAACCTTCGGTGATCATGGTGTTGCCGTTGGGCAGCCGCTGCATACCGCTGATGAACGGGCTATAGAAACGGTTGGCGTCAAGCGGCATCAGGTATCCGGCTTCTTTCGGCGTCATCTGCCACACGATTTCCAGCGTGGCGGGATCGATTTCCAGCACGCGGGAGTAGTCGCGCAAGGCGCCGCGGATGCCGGTGGGGGAACCCGGGTTCGGGGCGTAATAGCCGGCCCAGCCGCCGTTGTCGTAAATAAGGATGTTGCCTTCGCCGGGCAGGCCGCGCGGGATCATGTGGGCGTGGTGCTGGCCGATGATCCAGCCGAGCTTGCGCAGTTCGGGGGTCTGATCGAAATACGGGCCGATCTTCCATACGATGTTGCCGGTGGCCTTTTCGATGATCAGGATGATGTTGGCGTCGCGGCAGTCGATGATGATGTTGTCGGGGTGGAAGCGCTTGTCGCCAGCGTCGTACCATTTGTTCGGGCCGAGCACGGACATGGAGTTGGTGTGCACCCAGTCGCCCGCGATGTGGCTGTTCCCGAACCCGGTGTAATAGTTGGGGTCGCGGTACATGAGGTTGCGGGCGATGGCGTCGAAGCCCAGCTCCTCAAAATGATCCGATACCTTCCATTCCCACACGATGTCGCCGTCCCAATCCACTTCGTAGATCACGTCGTCAAGCAGCATCTTGTCGGAAATGGCGGGCACGTGGACGTTCTTGTGCGCGAGGATCAGCGTGTTGCCGCTGTTGGTTTTGGGATCGGAACCGGGCACATAGTAGCCCACGGTGTTGCCTTCGCGCTGGTAGTCATGGTGCTGGCGGGCCATCCATTGGGGTTCCTCGCCCGGATCTTCGATGTATTCAGCCTTGTCGAACTTCCACACGATATTGCCGTCCCAGTCCACCTGCACAAGGTCGGTCTGGTCCTGAAGGCCATACTTGGGATTGCGTTCACCAAGGCTCCCCATCACGTAACCGCCGGGCAGCATTTTGTTCGGAAAGCCCTGCAAGCCTTCCCACATGCGGACTTCATTGCCGTTCATGTCGATAAGGAGGGCGCCGCGTTCGGCGGCCTGAAAGATGGTATAACCGCTCCAGCATTTTTCGGGATTGTAGATAGTAACGCCAGTGGGGAAAATCGTCGCGCTCATCGGATGCTCCTGCCCTATGTATGGATTGCGCCCGGACGCCGGTGCTTGCGCCCCAGGCAGAACAAAATGAAATGAAACTTCGGAGATACGTCAAGGCTGTCCTCATTCCCGAACAGACTTGAACGATTGACGCCTTTCGTCTATGGGCTTTCACAGAGGGGTTCCTTTATCCGCAAAAGCACCTTATGACGGATGAGAAAACAGAAATGTAACCTGTGCAACAATTCACATAAAAAGTATAAGAACATTTCCGCCCATCCATCATTGAGAAAGAGGTGATTCTATGACCGCAGAAATCCAAATGCCGCAACAGCACATTGCTATCATCTCCCACAGCGGTCTGCATGAGCCTTGGCGGGAAATTGTGCACATGGGGACGCATCTCGTTTTTCCGCGTTCCCACTACAATCATCAGGCCACCACCGATTGCTTCTATTTTATAGATAAGGGACGCGTGCGGCTCACCTACACCAACGCGGCAGGGGAAGATCATGTCGTCATGTTTTTCGGCAAGGGCTGCATCTTCAACGAGACGAGCGTGATCACCGGGGACGAGACGACGATGGCTTGTTTCCGGGTGCTGGAGAGGACCGAAGCGTACCGTTTCCCCAGCTCGCTGATCCATGACGCCGAATTCGCCCGCCAATACCCCCATCTCATCCTGAACATGCTCCGGGGTACGGCCACCAAATTTTCCAACCTGTTCAGCGTAAGTTTCCTGATCAAGCACGGCACGCCGCTGGCCCGCGTCTGCCGCTTTTTGCGCCAGCTCTCCCGCAGCCATAACAACGCCAAGGCCTTTCCTCTGGACATGACCCAGCTCGAACTGGCTTCAGTGCTGGACATCCACCGCGTTTCCCTGTTCCGCTGCCTGCAGCAGCTGCGCGAGCTCGGGATTCTGGTGCGGTTCTCACGCCATGAAATCGAACTGAGCGAGCTCGATCAGCTTGAAAAACTGCTGGAAGAACAAGAAGAGGCGGAGTGGGGCTGATTTCCTCCCCGGAGCCGATTTTTTTCAAACTTTTTGCGAAAAAAGTAACAACGGTAACAATTTTCTGTCCCGGATCCGGGTATAGGTAGAGGCAGAAATCCAGAGGAACCCCGTTCCGATGGATTCCGCCTCTTTTTTCGTCCATACCCGGCGGCAAACCGCCGTTTGCAAAGCAACCCTTTCTGCCGGCTTTCCGGCATCACAGGAGCGCACAGATGAGCATCACCCTGTATACCGCACCCGACTGCCTGCGGTGCAAAATCGTCAAAGGCTTTCTCGCCGAACATCAGATCGCTTACGAAACCGTGGATTTCAAGGCTGATGCCCAGACATTCAACACCTTCTACCGCGCCAACCGCAAGGCCATCTACCGCAACCCCGAAGGCGTGGAGTTCCCGCTGTTCGACGACGGCACGGTCATCAAGCAGGGCTCTGGGGAAGTCATCGCCTACCTGCTGTCCGGGCACGCCCTCGAAGGCGCGGTCACGCGCAGCGACCTGCTGCACGGCTGGATTTCCGGCCTCTACCTTTCCCAGTGCCCGGCGGCGGAGGAAGATCACTTCGTCGAACTGGTGCAACAGCTCGCCAAGGGCGGCCTCACGGTCTGCATACAGACGGACGGACGGAATCCCGCCCTGCTCGAACGCCTCATCGGCCTGAACGCGCTGGCCAAAGTACAGCTCAACATCCCCGGCCCAGCATCCGTCTACGAAGCCCTTTACGGTTCCGCGCCCACCAAGGACGAACTCGCCAAGACCATCGAACTGGTGAAAGCGTTCCCCGACCACGAAATCCGTTTCCTCGCCACCCCGCTCTCCGGTCCCGAGGGCGCCCGTTGGCCGAACCGCGACGAAGCCGGTGAAGCGGCCCGCATGGTCTTTGAAGCCTGCGGCGATCATCAGCTTCCCTACGCCATCGCCGCCGTAACCCCCGAAATGCCGCAGGGTATGCAGGGGCTCGAACCCGTGGCCGATCCCATGATGCTCAAGTACCGTTCCGCCTCCCGCGAATTCTTGTTCAAGGCCGACATAGCGAAGTAGGCAAACCGGGGAGGGAAGGAACCTAAGAGCCCCCCTTTCCGCTCCCCTTCCCTCCGCAGAGCTTGGCTGGCGGGGAAGGTACGAGACGGTTCGAAAGCGGCATAATCAGACGGACATTCTGGATTTTTTTGACAGGAAGAGATTTTTAAGCACTTCCTTCCGGGCTGTCCCATCCCCCTCTCCGACGGTTTCGGAAGGGGGATGGGGACCCGGGAAAAGGGGAAAACAAAAGCGGCCTCGCGGAGGCCACGCCCGGCAACGGCCTTTCAAGGCACACGGACGGCGGCGGGGCGGGCGCTCCGCTCGAGAAAATTTCTTCCCTCTTTCTCGGCATACGCAAAACGAGGCAACCCATGCATTACGACGTAATCATCATCGGCGGAGGCCCCGGCGGGACCACGGCGGCGAAAGAACTGGCGGCAGGCGGCAAAAAAGTCGCCATCATCGAAGACAAACACTGGGGCGGCACGTGCCTGAACTGCGGCTGCATCCCCACCAAGATGCTCCTCGGCGCAACGGCCCCCCTCGGGCTCCTCAAGGCTCAGGAACGCCTGCGCACCATGAAGGGCTCCATCGACATCGACTACAAGGCGCTGCAAACCCGCGTGGGCCGCTTCCTCAAGGGCTCCAGCCAGACCCTCGCCAAAAGCCTCGCGGCGGCGGGGATCACCCTGTACGAAGGACGCGGCGTGTGCGCCGGAAAAGGGCAGGCCATCGTCCGCTCCGAATCCGGCGAAGAAATGTTAACGTCTGACAACATCATCCTTTCCTGCGGCTCGTCGAGCGCGTCCTTCCCCGGCCTCGCTCCCGACGGCGACGCCGTGCTCGACAGCACCGGCGTCCTCAACCTTCCCGAAGTCCCGGAAAGCCTCATCATCGTGGGCGCTGGGGCCATCGGCCTTGAGCTTGGCGACTTCTTCGGCATGATGGGCTCCAAAATCACCATCGTCGAGGCCGCCCCGCACATCGCCCCTACTGAAGACGCCGACATCGCCAAAGAAATGGACCGCGTCCAGAGCAAGGCGGGCCGGACCTGCATCACGGGCGTCATGGCGAAGTCGCTCGTCACGAAGGACGGGCAGGCTGAGCTGACTCTTGGTGATGGGCGCGTGCTGACCGCCTCCAAGGCGCTGGTCGCCGTGGGCCGTACTCCGAATACAGCCGGGCTTGATTGCGAAAAGGCGGGCTGCACGCTGAAACGCCGCGGCTTCGTCGACGTGAACGACCATCTTGAAGCCGCCGAAGGCGTCTATGCCATCGGCGACGTGAACGGCCTTACGTTGCTGGCCCATGCCGCCGACCATCAGGGCGCGTATGTCGCCCGCCGCATCCTCGGACACGAAAAAGGCGTATACGTGCCCGGCCCGGTCCCGTCCTGCATTTACGGCAGCACCGAGATCATGCGCGTCGGCCAGACCGCCAAAGGGCTCCTTGCCGCCGGGAAGTCCGTAAGCGTATCGCAGGTCCCCCTGACCCTGAATCCCATCGCGCAGGCAGCCGGGGCTTCCGGCGGATTCGTGAAGGTCGTATGGGCCGGTGACGCCATCGCGGGCATCGCGGCCATCGGCCACGGCGTATCCCACCTCGTCACCGTGGCCCAGCTGCTCATGGTCGGCGGCTATACGCCCGAAAGGCTGCATGAAGTCATGATCGGCCACCCCACGCTGGACGAAATCGTCCCCGCCGCCATCCGTGCTCCCCGCGTAGCTGTGACCGAATAGCAACATCGCTCAACCCGAAGGAGATCGCATTATGAGCCTCACCTATCCCGAAGACCGTTCCTACCACTCCGAACACCTCTGGGCCAAAGCGGAGCCCGACGGCACCATGCTCGTCGGCATCACGGACTATGCACAGGATCAGCTCGGCGGGGTCATTTTCGTCGACCTCCCCACCGTGGGCGAACACTTCAAGCAGGGCGTTTCCTGCGCTTCCATCGAGTCCGTCAAAATCACTTCCGACGCGATCATTCCGGTTTCCGGTGAAATCGTCGCCGTCAACGAAACACTGGCGGACGCCCCCGAACTGCTCAACGACAGCCCCTACGACAAGGGTTGGCTCGTCCGCGTCAAACCCGACGATGCCGACGAAGGCGGGCGCATTTCCGCCGCCGAATACGCCGCGCTGGTTGGATAGATATATTTGAGGAGGGGGAGGAGAAACTTTCTGAAGAAAGTTTCTCCTCCCCTCCCCAAACCCCACCCCCACCTCTTCAAAGACTTTTACGTTTATTGAATCCCTGTTTGCAGCGTTCCCTGAGGCAACAGAGTGGTGACTCCTTTGCCTGAAAAAAACGGGTTCCTTGGCGGTATAGCCCCAGGGAAACCGTTTTGAAGATATGAGGGAACCCTTCCCTTGCCGGGGCTGTGACAGCTCCCGGAAACGCCTTTCTAAAAAGCCTCCCCGTACAGTGACGCGATCTCTTCGGGCGATGCCGGACACGGATTGTTGGCGGGGCTTCCGCTGGCAACGGCTTCCCGCACCATCGCGTCGAGCTGGGCATCCAGCGCCTCGCGGGAAAGCAAGTCACGCAGCCGGGGGATATGCAGCTCGCGCACCAGCCGGCTCACAATGCCGAGCCCGGCCCGCGCCGTTTCCAAAGGCGTTCCCGCCGGAACCGCCCCCATCGCTTCCGCCAGCCGGGCATAGCGTTCCGGTGCGTCGGGAAGCGAAAACCTCATGATCGCCTCCAGCAAAACGGCGTTGCTCACGCCGTGCGGGATGCCGAACTTCGCCCCAAGCGGGCGGGCCATGCCGTGCACCAGCGCCACGGAACTGTTGGTAAAGGCAATGCCCGCCTCCAGCGAACCAAGCAGGCACTCGCGCCGGGCTTCGGCATCGTCCGGGCTGGCGAACGCCACGGGCAGGAACCGGGCGAGCCTCCCCGCGGCCCGCAAGGAAAAGTCGATGGTCAGTTTAGTAGCCTTGCGGGATACGCAGGATTCGATGGCATGGGTCAAGGCATCAACGCCCGTGGCCGCCGTCAGCGCCGGAGGCATACCGTATGTCAGCAGGGGGTCGAGGATGGCGATTTCCGGGACAAGATACATGGAAATGACGAGCAGTTTCTCGTGGGCGGCTTCCTCGGTGATGATCGTCGTTCCCGAAACCTCGCTCCCCGAACCCGCCGTCGTCGGAATGGCGATGATCGGAACGCCGGGATGCGGCACCCTGCCCACGCCCGCGTAATCCCGGACAGCCCCGCCGTTGGCGTCGAGCAGGCTCACGGCCTTGGCAACGTCGATGGGCCCTCCCCCGCCGCAGGCCACGATGGTCCCGCACCGTTCCCTTCGGAACAGGTCAAGCGCCTCCCTGACATGGCGGTCGGTGGGTTCGGACGGGATATCCGAAAAAACCGCGCCGAGCAGCCCCTCCTCACGCAAGGACTGGAGCACAGGTTCCACAACGCCTGAACGCCGCAGGAACGGCCCCGTGATCACGAGCGCCCGGCCCCTCCCCCACTGCCTGGCGAACAAACCCGTTGAAGCGGCTTTTCCCTCCCCAAAGACGATGCCTTTCGGCGAGAACCAGTTCCACATATTTCCCCCGTTTTCATGCCGCGGCCCTGACGTGCGGCACCGTTGTGCGAAGGGCTTCTCAGTGCTCGTGCGGTTTGTTGCCGAGAGGATGCACATGCATATGGGCATGAGCGTGCGACGGCGCGGCGTCCGTGAAATGCTGCCCCTCAACCGTCAGGTATTCGGAAGAGGTCTCCGCCAGGAAGTCCCAGTCGTGGGAAATGATGATACGGGCCGTGGGAAGGGTTTTCAAGACGCCGATGATCCGCTGCCGGGCTTCCGGGTCCAGCCCGTTGGTGGGCTCGTCGAGCAGCAGGGCTTCCGGCTCCATCACAAGGACCGTAGCCAGAGAGACCAGTTTCTTCTCGCCCCCGGACAGGCGGTGCGTCAGCCGGTTTTCGAACCCGGCCAGCCCGAGCCGCTCCAGCGTGGACGCCGCACGATCCCGGGCTTCGTCCTGAGTGCAGCCAAGATTCAGCGGCCCAAATGCCACGTCTTCCAACACCGTGGGACAGAAAAGCTGATCCTCGGCGTGCTGGAGGACCAAGCCCACCTTGCAGCGCAATTCCCGAAAGTCCTTTTCCGTTTCCAGCGGACGCCCGTGAAAGAGGATACGGCCTTCCTGCGGTGCCGCCAGCCCCATGATCAACCGGAAAAACGTCGTCTTGCCGCTTCCGTTCGGACCGTACAAGCCGATCTTCCGGTCAGGGTACAGGGCAAAATCCATATCCCGGAAGACCTGCCGTCCTCCGGGATATGTGAACGAAATATGCTCCAGCGCGAAAATGGGCTCAGCCACGGGGAAACTCCAGATACAGATCAAAGGCCACGAGGCAAACCATGCACGCGAACGCCGCCACGGCGAACACGGCATCGCGGGATGTGGCCCGGAAAGCGGCCACGGACTGAAAACGCCCGGAAAAGCCGCGCAGGATCATGGCTTCGTAGACCCGCACGGAACGGTCGAAGCTGTGCACAAAGACCATGCCGAGCATGTTGCCGAAGGTACGGTACGTATGCATGTTGGTCTTGGGCGCGAACCCGCGCAGCCGCGCCGCGCCGTGCAGCTTGTGCCATTCATCGGCGATCACATGCAGATAACGGTACGTGAACAGAAACAGGAAAACCAGCTTGGACGGGAAGCGCAGCCGCTCCAGCGCATAGCCGATGGTCGGGGAATCCATCGTCGCCACCAGCGCGAGGAACGTCATGACGATGGCATTGGACTTGATGGTCACGAGCAGGGTCAGCAGCACCCCCGCGCGGCTGACCTCCAGCGGCCCCCACGCGGCGATAACGTCTCCGCCCGAGGTCAAGGGGACCGTCAGCCAAAGGAACGCAATGAACACATTGACCACGGCCAGCCGCCGGAGCACGGGCCGCATCGGCGGCCTGCTGAGGGCAAGGAGCAGGGCGGCCATGCCGAACCCGAACCATGCCGCCTCGGGAGTCCGCACCACGGCCAGGCACACGGCGCACACGAACGCCGCCACCAGACGGAATCTGGGGTCGACGGCGTGCACCAAAGAGCGCCCGTGGGCAAAAGGTTCGTCAAACATCAGGGCCGGCGCCTAAAATACGCCGCAACGCCGATCAGCCCGAAAATCCAGCCGATGCCCCCGATGATGTCCCGGAGGTTCGGACCGGCTTCCGTCTGTTCCGCAAGCATACGTTTGATGGGGGACAGTTTGGCGTCCAGTGCGGCGTCGACGATGCGCTCAATCTCGGCGGGCGTCGCGCCGCCGGAAACCGCCGCAACCGGAGCGGCGGCAGAAGGCGCGGCCTGTCCGGCGACAAGGGAGGCCGGGGTAGCCGGGACTTCCGCAGCGGCAACAGCGACGGCCTTCGGGGTTCCCGAAGAAGCCAGCTCGTCGGCGGCCACGGTCCAGTCGTTCTGGTGCCCTTCCCCGGCGATGATCCGGATGTTGAGATCGTGCCCGGCCTCGCGGAGCTCCGCCGTCACCGGGAACCGGAACACCCCGTTATCATCGGTGGTTCCCTGCAACAGCCGCGCGCCGGTCGTTGCGTCAAAGACCTCCACGGTCCCCTGCTTGACCTTCTGGCTTCTGTTGAACCCACACTCGACCTGTACGGCATCCCCATCCACAAAGGCGAAGATATTCACGCGGTGCGCCGAAGCGAACGAGGCTCCGGCGAATACGAGGCACAACGCCATGCACCAAAGGCGAAACATACGCATATCGCTATTCCTTGGAAAATTGCAGGATTTCCGGGCGGACCTTGGCAATGAACGAAACCGCCAGCGCGGTGATCACGCCTTCCACGATCATGACGGGAATGTGCGCCAGAAACAAGATCTGTGCGGTACGGAGAAAGCCTTCAGCGCTGAAACTCAGCGACAGCGCCGTCAGCAGCCCGGCCCCGGCGACGGAGAGAGCCCCGCAGCAGAATGCGCCGACAATCCGCTGACGTGCGGATTTCAACAGCATGGGGCGGAACGCGTAGTAGCAGACGACCGCCGGAAAAGCCATATTGAAGGTATTCACGCCAAGTACGGTGATGCCGCCATACTGGAACAGGATCGCCTGAAGCATGAGCGCCACAAAAATGGACGGGAACGCCGCCCAGCCGAGCAGCATCCCGAGGAGCCCGTTCAGGATGAGGTGCACGCTGCTCGGGCCTATGGGCACATGGATGAGTGAGCCCACAAAAAAGGCCGCGGCCAGAATCGCCACCGTCATCAGCCTGTCGTAGTCCAGTTTCCGCAGCCCAATGACAATACCGGCCGCCGCCAGCACGGCTCCTGCCCCAAGGACCGCCGGGGAAAGCACCCCTTCCGAAATATGCATGGTTCACCTTCGATTTGTTTTACCGAGGAAGGAATTTGGGGAAAGGAGACGAAAACTTTCCGGAAAAAGTTTCACCCTCCCTTCCCCAAACCAGCCAGCGCGGAGCCCGGCCTTCCCTCTTCAAAAACGCTCGTCTTTACGAATCCCTGTTCCAGGCTTTCCCGAGTTCTCGAAACAGCGGAACGCCTGTTCCTCCCCTCCTGCGCAATCCCTGCAGGCAGGGTGAATCGGAGAGCATGCCGGCAGGCGTTCACCACCCCCACTGCGGCACCCTCCCGCTTGTCTTTTTTTACTTCTTCACCGGGTCGACGAACTCGGCCCACAGCACGGCTCCAAGCTCGACATTCTTGGGCGTGCCGTCGTGATCAAGCTTCTCATCGGCGGTATTCAGCGCGGCGAAGCCCCACCAGCCCGCAAAAGGCACGGCATAGGTGAAGACGCCGTTGGCGTCGGCCTTCACGACCTGCGTCACCATATACTCGTTGGGCGCTTCGTACTTCTTATCCTTGTTGTACAGCTCGACTTCCACATCGGCGCCGGGCACGGGCTTGCCGTTCAGCAGCACCTGCCCCTGAAACACATTGCCAGCATAATTGCCGAAGGGACGGGTCAGGGGAACGATTTCCGTCTTGAGCCCGGCGGGCTCATCCCAGCCTTCCTCTTCGCCGAACGCCGCCACATACGCCTTGGTGTAATGGACGATGTAGCAATCCTCGGCGGGCTCCCAGTACGGCTGCGGCTCCATGACGAACTGATAGACGCCGGGCCGCTTGATCGCATACTGCGCGGTCCAGCCGTCGTGATCCACGATTTTTTTGGCTTTGAGGCTGGGTTTCAGGTCTTCAGTCTTGCCATTGGCAATGACCTGCACCGCTTTCGGCTTGGCCAGCGGCATACCCTGCATTTCCATAGGATGGGTAAAGGACAGGTCCAGCGTGACGTCGGCGTCCTTCTTGTCCGTCACCGTGCCCGCAGAAGGGATGACCATGCCGAAGTGCGCAAGCGCAACGCCGGAAACGGACAGCATCATGATGCAACTCATCAGAAACGTTTTCCACATAACCGAATCTCCTTGTGTCGGGCCGACGGCAGCCAAAAGGGCACGCCTCACGCCGTAAAACCATGAGTAACACAATACAAAGAAAAGTAACAACAGAGAATCGATGATTTTCGTCCTATATTTCTTTCACTTTGAATTGTATAAGAATCCATGAGCCAATCTGGGCCCGGAAACATCGTCTCCAAGACATATGCGCACCATACGCAAAGCCATAGCACCCAATCCGCTCACGGAAACGGCTTCATGCCCATGCAGGCGCTCCCGCCGCCTTCGCTGCCCCGTTCCATGCCCTCGTACCCGCCGGAAAGAAAAAGAGAGGACCTTCCCAGATCCTCTCTTGATGACAATGCCTTTTGAAGTGCCTACTCGGGCTTCTTGGAGGGCCGGATGGTCATCACGGGGCACTTGGCGGACTTCACCACCTCATTGGCCACGGAGCCGAAGAACAGCCGATCCAACCCTTCGCGGGCGTGGGTTCCCATGACGATCATGTCGACGCCGAGTTCCTTGGCGATCTCCACAATCTTCTCGGCGGGGCGCCCTTCATAGATGAGCCCGTTGACGTCCATGCCGGGGAACTGCTTCTCCACGAAAGCATCCATATCCCCCCGGGCACGGGACCAGATGCTTCGCATCCCCTTGGCGATGTCCTCCACAGGGACTTGCAGGTTCTCATAAGCCGAACGCGACGAGACGACATAAATAGCCGAGATCGAAGCCCCCGAAAGTTCCGAGAGCATCTTCGCATATTCCACGGCAGGGTTGACGCTGTCCTTCAGGTCGACTGCGCAAAGGATCTTCTTCAGTTCCATGAGACGCCTCCAGCGTAACGAGTTGGACAATACAGGATTGTCTTTACACTACCTCCTGTTGCGCCAAAGTCAAGCCGGACGGATTTTCTAACGCTTTTCCTTCGGAACGGCGGTTCTCCGGCCCTCCCGGGCCTTCCGGTTGAACAGGCGGAAGACCAAGACGAAAAAGACCGGGACAAAGAAAATCCCAAGAACCGTTGCCGCGAACGTGCCGCCCATGACGCCGGTCCCGATGGCATTCTGGCTTCCCGAACCCGCCCCGGTACTTATCGCCAGCGGCAATACGCCGATGAGGAAGGCCAAAGAAGTCATGAGGATGGGCCGCAAGCGCAACCGGGCCGCTTCCATCGCGGCGTCCGCGAGGCTCGCGCCCTGCTGGAACAACTCCCGCGCGAACTCCACGATCAGAATGGCGTTCTTCGCCGCGAGCCCGATGGTCGCCAACAGGCCGATCTGGAAATACACATCGTTGGACAGCCCGCGCGCGCTGGTCGCGACCAAGGCGCCCAGCACGCCGAGGGGCACGACCAAAATGACCGACAGCGGAATGCTCCAGCTCTCGTACAGCGCGGCGAGGCAGAGGAACACCACCAAGATGGACAAGGCATAGAGGAACGGCGCCTGCGAACCGGAAAGGCGCTCCTGAAAGGACATCCCGGTCCACTGGTATCCGATGCCTTCGGGAAGTTCCCTCATCAGCCGTTCCATCTCCAGCATGGCCGTACCCGAACTCATCCCGGCGGCGGCGCGGCCCTGTATCCGCACGGCGGACACGCCGTTGTAGCGCTCAAGCTGCATGGGGCCGTACGTCCAGCGGGCCTCGCCGATGGACGTGAACGGCACCATCTCGCCCTTGTCGTTGCGGAAGTACCATCTGTTGAAATCTTCGGGCTTCATGCGGAACGGCGCATCGGCCTGCACATACACCTTTTTGACGCGGCTGCGGTCCACGAAGTCATTGACGTACTTCCCGCCCCACGCCGCCGAAAGATCCGTGTTGATGGCGTCGAGGGGCAAGCCGAACGCCCCGGCCTTTTCCTGATCGATGTCAACTTCCAGCTGCGGGCTGTCGTCCTGCCCGAAAGTTCGGACGTTCCGCAGCAGGGGGCTGCGCCGCGCCAGCTCCATCAGCTGATCCCGCGCCGCGATGAGGGCTTCATGCCCAAGCCCCGCCTGATCCTGCAACTCGAAGTCAAAGCCGGTGGCGTTGCCGAGCGAGCGGATCGCCGGGGGCGCGGAGACGAATACACGGGCATTGATGATTGAGGAAAAAGCCTGATTCGCCCGGTCGATGATGGCCTGCGCGCGCCGCTCAGGATCTTTGCGCTCGCTCCAGTCGCGGAGGCGGATGTTCCCGCGCGCGGTGCTTTGCCCCTTGCCGCCCGATGCGCGCCCAAGGGTCAGCATCATGCCATGCACGTTTTCCTTTTCATTCTCAAGGAAATGGCGCTCCACCTGTTCCACGATCTTCAGGGTTTCCGTTTCCGTCGATCCCGGGCCGAGCTGGATTTCCACGGTCAGGATGCCCTGATCCTCGTTGGGCAGAAACGACGTGGGCATACGCCACAAGATCCAGCCCGCGCACACGAGCATGGCCAAATATATGACCATCATCCTGCCGACGACCTTGATGATCCTGCCGACGGCCCCCCTGTAGGCCGTGGTCGCCCGGTCGAAACTCCGGTTGAACCAGCCGAAGAAGCCATGCTGCGAGGCCATGTGGCCGGGCTTCAGAAAGGTGGAGCACAATACGGGCGTCAGCACCACCGCCACGACGACGGAAAGGATCATGGCCGACACGATGGTCAGCGAGAACTGGCGGTAGATGGCGCCGACGGTGCCGCCGAAAAAGGCCATCGGCACGAACACGGCGGACAGCACCGCCGCCACGCCGATGAGCGCGCCGGTGATCTGGCCCATCGTCTTGATGGTGGCCTCGCGCGGAGGCAGCCCGTCCTCTTCCATGACGCGGGCCACGTTTTCGACCACGACGATGGCATCGTCCACAAGCAGGCCGATTGCCAGCACCATGCCGAACATCGTCAGCGTATTGATGCTGAACCCGAACGCCGCCATGACGCCGAACGTGCCGAGCAGAACCACGGGAACCGCCAACGAAGGGATGATTGTGGCCCGGAAGTTCTGGAGGAACAGGTAGATGACCGCGAACACCAGCACGATGGCCTCAAGCAGGGTCTTGACCACCTCGATGATGGAAATCTTGATGAACGGAACGGTATCGTAGGGCGACACCACTTCCACGCCGTGCGGGAAATAGGGGCGCATGTCCTCAATGAAGGCCGCCACCGCATTTGACGTGTTCAGAGCGTTGGCGTCCGAAGCCAGCTTGATGCCCACGCCCGCCGCGGGCTTGCCGTTGTAGCGGGCCGACGATGTGTAGCTTTCCTGCCCCAGTTCCACACGGGCCACGTCCCGGAGGCGTACGGCGGAGCCATCGGGATTGACGCGCAGCAGGATGCGCTCGAATTCCGGAACGGACGTGAGCTGTTTCTGCGCCTTGATGGTGACGTTCATCTGCTGCCCGTCCCGGATGGGCTTGCCGCCGACTTCCCCGAGCGAAACCTGTTTGTTCTGGGCCTTCACCGCATTGATCACGTCGGACGGCGTCAGGCTGTATGAGAGGAGCTTCGAGGGGTTGAGCCAGATTCGCATGGCATAGGGCGCGCCGAACAGGGACACTTCGCCCACGCCGTCCACACGGCTCAGGGGGTCAAGGATGGTGGAGCCCACAAAATCGCACAGGTCCGCCGCGCTCATGGAATCGTCGGACGACACGAACGCATACATCTGAAGGAAGCTGTCCGCCACCTTGGTTACGGTGATGCCCTGCCGCGTCACTTCCTCCGGCAGGGACGAAGTGGCGAGCTGGAGCTTGTTCTGCACCTGCATCTGCGCCACGTCGGGATTGGTATCGGGATCGAAGGTGAGCCGGATGGAGACCTGCCCGGCGGCGTCGCTGGTGGAGTTGATATACAGCAGGCCGTCGATGCCGTTCAGTTTTTGTTCGATGACCTGCGCGACCGTGTCCTCAAGCGTCTGAGCCGAGGCCCCGGAATATTTAGCCGTGATGGTGACCACCGGAGGCGCGATGCGCGGATACTGCTCCACGGGCAGGCGGAATATCGAAATCCCCCCAGCCATCATGATCAGGATGGCGATAACCCACGCGAACACCGGGCGGTCTATAAAAAAACGTGCCATAAGTTCTCTATGAAGTTATATGGTTGCATACGGGACTTTTTCAAAAAAGAGGATAGGCGCTCTCAAAAGCCTTCTGGTGGCCTTCTCTTTTCCTCAAGGGAAGCTTTCATCCTCTGCTGGCCGAAAAAAGGCCGTTAAGGGAAATCACCGGGAAACGCCTGCCGACGGGAGGTTCCCCGTATCACCAGACTGTTATTGATTGTTCAAAAACCGTTGGCGGCGGGGAGATATGCGGAACGGGAGTCAAGTCCCAGCCGGCCCTCCAGAACCCCAGAGGCCCACGGATAGGACAACCAGCCCTTTCCCGGCCCCCTCCGACTTCCCCGCTATCCTTCGCCCCTGATCTTCACGCTCATGCCGGGACGGACGTTCTGCCCGCCTTCAACAATGACGCGGTCTCCGGGCTTCAAGCCGGAAAGCACCTGCCACGAATCGCCCACGGTACGGCCCACGTCGACAAGCCGGACGTCCACCTTGCCGCCGCCGTCCACAAGGAGCACGGAAGCCTGCCCCTTCGGATCGCGCCGCAGCGCCCGCTGCGGGACCAGCAAGGCGTTTTCGTCCACGCCCTCGGCGATGACCGCGCGCACGTACATGCCGGGCAACAAAATATGTTCGGGATTGGGGAACAGGGCGCGCAGGGACACCATGCCGGTGCTTTCGTCCACGCTGACGTCCGTGAACTGCAAGCGGCCCTCATGCGGATACATGGCGCCGTTTTCGAGTTTCAGGCGGACAGGCGCTTCCTCGGCGGCGGAACGCAATTCCCCATTGGTGAATTGAGCGCGCAGCCGCAGCAAATCCTGACTGGACTGGGTGATATCCACATACACCGGATCAAGCTGGCGCACGGAGGTCAGCGCCTGCGCCTGATTGGCGGTCACCAGCGCGCCGGGCGTGAACGCCGACTTGCCGATGCGCCCTGAAATGGGGGAACGGACTTTGGTGTATTCCAGGTTGATGCGGGCGGTCTTCACGGCGGCGCGGTTCACCGCCACGTCCGCCTCGGCCTGCTTGAACGCGGCCTGCGCGTCGTCATACTCCTGCTTGCTCACCGCCTTGATCGCCAGCAGTTCACGGAAACGCTCCGCCTTCAGCCGCGCCGGGGTGACGTTGGCTTCGGCCTTCATGAGCGCGGCCTGCGCGCTGTCCAAGGCGGCCTCATACGTGGCGGGATCGATCTGATACAGGGCCTGCCCCGCCTTCACGTCGGCGCCCTCGGTAAACAGACGCTGCTGAAGGATGCCGCCGACCTGCGGCCTGACTTCCGCCACCTGAAACGACGCGATGCGCCCGGCAAGGGCCGTCGTGTAGACTTCCCGCCGGGGCTCCAGTTTGATTATCACGACTTCGCGCGGACCGGAGGAACCCGGGGCACCCTTGCCCCCTTCCTCACAGGCCAACAGCGTCAAAGACAACAACATACACAGAACGGCCCTCGTCAGGGCTCTCGGGTAGCTCATAAAAAGGCTCCTCGGCATCCTGCCGATGTACGGCACGGCAAGTTACGGGGTTCTCCAGGGTCCCGTTTTTCGTCGGGACGGGGGTAGTGTAGCAAGAGACGCAACAATGAAAAAGCCCACAATCCCGGGGGGTCCCGGAAAAATGTGGGGCTTTTTCCACCCCGGGGGCCCACGGGTCAGCGATTCCGGACCGTTGCGCCCTGTTTTCTTCCCGATCCGTGCCGCAAAAAAAAGATGACGCGGAATCGCCCGCGCCATCTTTAGCTTACCCGTTTGTCTTTTTCATGAAATCGATCACGGCGTATCGAAAAAGACCGCCAGCTCGTCACGGCCCGACGCCACGCCAAGGGCCAGCATAAGCTTGAGCCGGGCCTTGGGCCCGCTGGTCTCGCCGCCGAGAATCCCTCCGGCCTCCAGCACGGTTTTGGCCCCGCCCTCGTAGCCGTACACGTCGAGCACGCGCCCGGCTATGGTCCGGGTGGTGATGACCACCGGAATCCCTTTCTCCACGGCACGGCGGATGCCCGGCAATGCGGCGGGCGGCACGTTGCCCCGGCCGAAAGCCTCAAGCACGAGCCCTCTGACGTTCCGCTCCACCAGAAAATCGATCAGCAGCGAATCCGAGCCGCTCGCCAACTTGATCAAGTGTACGTCCTCCACCAGCTCCGGCGGACGGATGGATTGCCTGCCGAGCGTATTGCGGCGGAAGACCACGCGGTCGGGGTCCACATAGCCGAGCGGCCCCCAGAACGGCGAAACGAAAGTTTCCGTATTCGCGGAGTGGGATTTCACGACCTCGCGTGCGGCGTGGATTTCCTCGTTCATGACTACAAGCACGCCCTTGCCCCGGGCTTCGGAACTCGCCGCCGTGCGCACGGCGCACAACAGGTTCACCGGTCCGTCCGGGCTGATCTCCGCCGCCGATCGCATTGCTCCGGTCAGACAGACCGGCTTCTCGCTGTTGTGCACGAGATCCAGCAGATACGCGGTTTCCTCCAGCGTATCCGTGCCGTGCGTGATCACGACGCCCAGAATGTCCTCATGGCGGAGCAGTTCCTCCACCTTGTTGCCGAGTTCGAACATCCGTTTCGGCGTCATGTGCGGGCTTGGGATATTGGAAAATTCCATGACCTCAATGGGGCACGCCTCGCGCAGCCCCGGGACGGAAGCCACCAGATCCTCGCCGCTCACCGCGGGCACGATGCCGTGCGCCGGGTCAAGCTTCATGGCGATGGTTCCGCCCGTCGTCAGTACGATTACTTTTTTATTATCCATGTCGCTCTTCTTGGAAGGCGAAAAAGGAAGGGATACTTGGAGGAGGGAGGAAGGCCCTTTCTGGAGAAAGGGCCTTCCTCCCTCCTCCAAACCTCCTCCCTCCTTCCCCAAAGACTTTTGGCCGGTGGGGGGGCGGCACCCCGGACGCGGGCACGGGAATCAGGCATACGCCACGCGCAGGCTTTCCGCCAAAATCGATCCTGCGCCAACATGCTTTTATTCCATCAAAACAACAGGGTATCTTTCTTCAAAAAACGCGTTGGGGAACCGAAACACGTCAGAAAACCTTTCCACACTTTCCCGAGATACTTTTCTCTGCCAGCGCACCCAACGAAACAATCTCATCCAGCAGGCCCATCCCCATACGGGAAAGTTCCAACATGCCACCCTCCCCCTCCCCAACCTTCATCTCCCCTACTCCACCACAACCCCAAACTTCGCAAGCACTGATACGGGCATGGCGAAACGGGCGGTCTTGAGGGGGTCGACGATCTGGGAAATACGGGCATGGCCGCAGAGGCTCATGAGCATGAGGGCCTCGTCCGCATTGAGAGACGTCTTGGCAAGAAGGAAATCGTGCATGTACCCCGTCGAGGCATGGATCGCCCCGTCCACGGTCTCGGCGCTGGCGAGGAAAGAAACCTCATCGCCGTCGTGCAACAGCGGACAGGGCAAGGATGCGCCCTTCTCCAATGAAAGATCGAGATCCACCTCACCGAAAACTTCGAGGCCGGTTACGGAGACTTCCCCGTCGCCCATCGCCGCGTGCAGATCCCCAAGGCCAAGATACGCGCCCTTCACGAAAACGGGCAGGCGCAGGATCGCGCCCTCACGGATGCCGATGGTATCCATGTTGCCGCCGTGATCCCCCGGCGTGCCGCAGGGCACAGACTCGCCAGCCGGAGCCACGCCGATGACCCCGATCATGGGATTCAGGGGGAGTTCCACGCCCATAAAAGTGAAATGCCCATCGGCTATGGGACAGATGCGCGTGTCCCCCTTCACCCGATCCGGCAGGGCTCCAGCGCCCGGCGCGGTCATGAGCGCCCCGGTCTTCTCGGGGCGGATGGCCCGGATATGCACGCGGAGCACGTCGCCGGGTTCCGCCCCTTCCACCACGATAGGGCCGGTGGCCGGGTTCACATGCGAAAAATTGAGCCGGGCTTTCGGTTGCCCATCCTCGGTCACCTGCCCGTTGAAACAATCGCAGGTCTCCACGGTCAGCGAACAGGGTGCCGTCACCGTCGCGACGGGTTCGGAGACGCCCAAACTGTAGACGTGACGCTCACGAGTAATGCGCATAGCTTCTCCTCAAAGACGCCCCGGAAGCGGAGACCGCCGGCGGAAAAATCCGTCCGGCGGCCTCAAACAAGCGTTCCGAGAACGGAAACGGTTACATCATGCTCTTCTTGAAGGCATCGGGAACTTCCTTGTAGCCCTTGGACTTGATGTAGCCAAAGACGATGCCCACGGCAAGCCAGCTGAAGCCGAGGATCTGGGTCAGATGGTCAAAGCCGCTCCAAACGTACAACAGGATGAGCGTACCGGCCAGAGGGTAGACGAGGTAGTTGACGAGGTCCATACCGCTGCGGCGCTGTTCCTTCACAAAGAAGAACCAGATCACCGCGAGGTTCAGCATCATAAAAGAGCTGATCGCGCCGAAGTTGACGAGCTTGGTAAGCTGTTCGTCGGTGAAGATAATGGTGCAGGCCAGCGATACCACGCCGATGAGCAGAATGGCGACATACGGCGTACGGAACTTGGGGTGCACCTTGGCGAGGGCACCGGGCAACAGCCTGTCACGGCCCATGGAGAACAGCACACGGCTGCACGCGGCCTGCGCGTTCAGGGTGTTGGCGATGCCCACGGCAAGGATGTTCACCACAAGCAGCACGATGCGGAACCAGTCGCCGATGGCGACGGCGCAGGCGTCGAACAGGGCCGTGGAAGCATTGAACTTATTGTAATCAGGTTCAATAAGGCAGACGATGTAGGTCTGGAGGAAGAACACCGTACCGATGACGACCAGCGCGATCAGGATGGCGCGGCCCACGTTTTTCTCAGGTTCGGAAACCTCCTCAGCCAGCGTGCTGATGCCGTCAAAACCGGTAAAGTTCAAGGCCGCAATGGTGCAGGCCGTGGCAATGAAGGTCAGGTTGACCTTGTCCGCCTGATAGATGGGCGTCATGGTCAGCTCTCCGGCCCCTCCGCCGCCGAGCACGTACTTGAGGCCGCCGATCACGATGATCAGGACGATGCCGATTTCAACGACGAAGAAGAACATGTCCACGCGGGCCGTGGTCTCAATGCCCTTTATGTTGATAGCCGTGTTCACGGCGATGAAGATGAGAATCCAGACCCAGCCCGGGATTTGCGGGATGAGGCTCTGGCACCAGTTGCCGACAAAGATGTACAGCAGGCTGGGAACAAAAACATAGTCGAGCAGGATGAGCCACCCGGCGAGGAAGCCCACATGCGGGTTCACGCCGCGCTGCACGTACGAGTACACGCTCCCGGCGATGGGGAAGCGTTTCGCCATCTGGACGTAGGACAGCGCCGTAAAGAACATGGCGCAGAAGCCTACCAGATACACGAGAGGCGCCATGCCCTGCGCATCCCGGTTCACGTATCCGAAGATACTGTGCGGGGCGATGATGACCATGAACAGCAAGCCGTAGACGGTCAAATCCCACAGGCTCAGGGTACGGTGCAGTTCCTGCTTGTACCCGAATTGTTCGACGGACCCTTTTTCTTCAGCCATTGTAACCTCCACAAATGTTGACTCAACGCTCGCGGCACGAAACAAACGCGCCGGAACGTCCGCCCGTGGACCCTCTCCCCGGGCGAGCTTCCCTCCGGAAACGCTGGGGCGCGCCCCTCGCTTCCCTTATACAAAACGGCCCGCCCTCTCGGGTGAAGCCGTCCCCTCTCGTTTCCCCCCGTTTTCCCCGTTCGGAAAACTGGAGACATATTTTTCCCCTCCTTCATTGCGAGGAGGAAAAGCAATCACGGGGGGAGAGCCACAAAAGGGCTCTCCTCCCGGAATTCTTACAATAGCGGCTTATCAAAGCGCTTGGGCACGGAGATGCGGAGCACGATTTCCACAGGGCAAGGCTGGCAGCCTTGATTGATGCACACGTCGCCCTCAAGGGACAGGTACAGATAGGCGTCCGTGGGATCGAGGCCGTAGGCGGCGCAGACGAGTTCCTGCATCTGCGCGGAGGCGTCGATAAGCGCGGAAGTATAATCCTTGCGGGCACTCACGACATGCCAGGCATCGGCCGTTTCGATAACGGGCCAATCAAGCTTGCGGCCCTTCAGCACGCTCACGCGGACGGTGATGACCCCGCCGATTTCAAGCCCCGTGCCGCACAGTTCGCAGTCGCCCATGACGGCATGGATGTCGCCCATCTGGAGCAACGCGCCTTCAACCTGCACAGGCAGATACACCCGGCTGCCCGCAGTGAGCTTCTTGGAGTCCATGTTGCCGCCGTGCTTTCCGGCATAGCCGCAGGCGATGGGTTCTCCAGCCGGGGCAACGCCCATGACGCCGATCATCGGGTTGATCGGAATGCTCAGGCCGCCGAGTTCCGTCTTGCCGTCCTTCACGGGAAGGATGCGGGTACGGTCCACGCACCGGTCATACAGCGGACCGATGTTCGGGATGGTGGTGACGGCGCCCTTATCCGCCACTTCAACGGACAGCACATCCACGACGAGCACGTCGCCGGGCATGGCCCCTTCCACATAGAGCGGCCCCGTCGCCGGGTTGGTACGCGAAAAGTTGAACGATTCACCGACAATGTCTTCTTCCGTGCAAACCTGGCCGGAATAGCAATCCAGTGTGCGGAACGAGAATTCATCCCCGTCTTTGGCGCGTGCAATGGGTTCATTCGCCTTGTCAAAGGCATACACGTATTGAGTGAGTTCCGTCATGATACCCTCCTTGGTAGGCACCTGCTCGAGGCAATCGATCAGGTTTTGAATCTTCGCTCACAACGATATGAGGAGCATCTTAGACCTTTTAAATCCGTTTGTCATTGTATAAATAACAATTAAATTTAATATATTACATCAGAATAACATTCTTGGTTTTGCCTTGTCTGACCATATGATACGAAACGGCAACAAGTTGATGATGAAAGCCCGCGCGACTTTCATGGGCTTATATGCTACACGGTGACGCGCCGCACAAGACGGCTCCTTCCGGCACGCGGCCGCGTACCGGGCGACAATGCAATCCCGGATCGACCTCCCATGCAAAGCAAGATCGGCTGTTATATCATCGCCGTCGCCGTCATCACGGTATGGAGTACGACGTTCGTTTCCACCAAAATCCTCCTGCGCAGCCTTAGCCCGGAGGAAATCATGTTTTACCGGCATGTGCTCGCCTACCTCGTCCTCCTCGCCGCGTATCCGCACCGTCATCCGTCCGGAGGATTTCGTGAGGAACTGCTGTTCGCGGGAGCGGGGATCTTTGGCAGTACCCTTTATTTCCTGACGGAAAACTATGCCCTCAAATACAGCATGGCTTCCAACGTTGGGCTGCTCCTCGCGACGACGCCCATGCTGACTGCCATAGTGGCCCGTTTTCTGACGACAGGAGAGCCGTTCAACAGGCAACTCGCCGCAGGCTTCTGTATTGCGTTTTTGGGAGTTTTCCTCGTCATCTTCAACGGGCACTTCATCCTAAAGCTTCATCCGATAGGCGATTTCCTTGCCATTGCAGCAGCGCTCTCCTGGGCATTCTACTCCACCCTCGTCAAAAAAATCGGCAATCGCTACAACGGGATCTACATCACCCGTAAAATCTTCTTTTACGCTATCGTCACCATGCTCCCGGTTCTCGCGTTCGGCGATTTCCGTTACGACTTTTCACGCCTCTGTCAGCCAAGTACCTATCTCAACCTGATCTTCCTCGGCGTCATTGCATCTTCGCTCTGCTTTTTGATTTGGAGCAAAATCATTTGGAAAATCGGCCCGGTCGCGGTCAATAATTTCATTTACCTCATGCCTCTCATTACGATGCTCGCTTCATGGCTGCTCCTCGACGAACACCTCACGCCCATCGCCATCGCAGGCGGCCTCGTCATCCTGGCCGGGGTTTACGTATCCACGAAAGCCGCCCATAGGAAAAAATAAAACTCTCATCCCTCAAATACAAAAAGACCGTCTGCCATAAAGGAGACGGCCTTTTACTTCATTGGATTCAGGTACTATTCCGTTTTTTTCTTTTCGCGGGCCTGCTGAGCCTTCAGGACATTCGCCTGAAGCTTGTTAAGCAGCTTGCTGCTGATCAATTTCTGTTCCGGACCATAGCCGCACAATTTCTTATATTCTTCCACAGTCAGATCGTGGCTCTGAATATGCTTGGTGGTCAAATTTTGAAAGGTCTTACCGCAAATGCAGCAAGCGATTTCCTGTTCGGAGATAGCTTCTTCCGGTTTCACCACCAGATTGCGGCGAGTGTATTTTTTCTTGGGAGCGCTCGGCTCGGAAACGGTTTCTTCTTTCTGAGCGTCTTCCGCACAACACAACGATTCGGAGAGCGCCTCCGAATCCATGCCCGCGAGCTTGTTATTAGCCTGAATGAGGCCCGCCTTCATGACCGTAAACTGTTCAATAAGAAACTGAGCCGGCTGTTCGGGGTATCTATCCATAACGAGCTTAAGAAGTTCGGCATCGCTGATCATCATATCAACTCCTGTAAAACGTAATCACAATGTGCGGGTCATACCTAAGCCATTTTTGTATCTCTGTATATACCCTCTCTCAGGGGAATACATTTTTTCCATGAACAAAATCTGCTTGAACATACAGAGATGCTATCTCCATCTTTCAGAAAATTACCCAATATACAAGGCAATTCCTTTGAGAATGCTTTTAGAATTTTACCTGATTTTCGCGTATAAGAAAAATAAATATTCATCCAGGGCACTTAGTGGGAATATTTTATAATAAAAGACACTGTGTTATACTCAAAATAATCTGATCTAAAATATACTTAGCAAAAATAATCCAGCTCACACATAGCCATAACAGCTTATACCTGGTTCCCTTCTAATACAGAAAGGGTGAGGGTACGTTTCCCTTTACCTCGTCAACAACTCTTTCATTATTCGAATAAATTTTAAAAAATCAGACTATGGGCTTTACAAATAGAGCGCATATTAAAAAATTGATATTTCGTACTCTTTCAAAATACCTCGTATACCGAATATCAATGAACATTTTCAGTGAAGAACCTTTTCTATCTCCGACTCGCCTCTATGGGCAGTATCCCCCATCGCAATCATATCTCCAAAAAAAGCTAGCTGGCTAATCCCACTAGAAAGTACGTGTGGGGTATTATCTCTCCTCCCAGCCCACCCCTCGAGCGCCCCACCTCAAAAAGTTGGACGTCCCCCCTAAGAGGAGGAAGGAGCTTTTCCTTCCCCCTCTTTTTTAT
>ERZ1673749.580-NODE-580-length-37405-cov-5.980991_pt1 | contig 37405 bp, 31 predicted proteins | sample MGYA00580204_ERZ1673749 | MGnify/ENA primary metagenome ERZ1673749 (study PRJEB41218, sample SAMN15661745) | gut metagenome | host: Homo sapiens | place: Canada: London | collected 2015-08-20/2019-03-30 | study: EMG produced TPA metagenomics assembly of...
TGAGATTTAAATACGGCTGAAGTTCGGGATAGTAAAGAACAAATAGGCCCTCCAGAAGGATGATTGGTGTTGCTTGACGGCGCTCCAATCTGCCGCTCTGCGTGTAGCTGACAAAGTCATAAATCGGCATGTCAATGCTCTTTCCCGCCTGCAAGGCCCCTAAATCTTCCATGAGCCGTTTGACATCAAACGCATCCGGATGGTCGTAGTTTAGCTTTTTTCTTTCTTCCAAGCTGTACTCCCGGTAGGACTTATAGTAGGCATCCATGGATAGCACTTGGGCGTCCTTTCCTAAAGCTTGGGCAAGTCGACGAACGATGGTCGTCTTTCCACAGGCGGTTCCGCCGGCAATTCCGATAATCTTGCTCATAATCTTCCTCCCTATTCAGTATACCACCCCATCGATTTTCATTGGAAATGATATACTAAAGAAAGCAGTCAGGAGGGAACAATGACATTTGACGGAATTACCTGCCATGCAGTGGTAGAGGAACTCAACCAAAAACTCGCCGGCGGCCACATCAAAAAGATCAATCAGATTGCCGCCCGCCAAATCACTTTTCACATCTATGCAAAGGGAGAAAATCAACTTCTCTTTTTATCGGTGGACTCCGCTTCCGCCCGCTTTCATTTAACCCGGCAAAAGTTCGACAATCCGAAGACGCCGCCCAACTTTTGCATGCTCTTGCGAAAGCACCTGGGCCAGGGCAAGCTCCTTTCCATCGATCAACAGGGGCTGGATCGAACCGTTTTTTTCCGCTTTTTGACGCACAATGAACTGGGGGACGAAGTGGAAAAAAAGCTGGTCATCGAGGTCATGGGAAAATACTCAAACATCATCCTGCTCGATGAAAAAAGTCGGGTCCTGGACGCCATTCAAAGGGTCTCACACGACATGTCGCGGGTTCGTCAGGTGTATCCGGGAACGAGCTACACCCCCTTTCCTTCCGATAAATATGACCCCCTTCATCAGGAATTTCACGTCCGGGATTTGCTGAAAGAGGCTCCGGATCAGGGCAAGGCCGTGCAGCTCTTCTATAAAAAAATCACCGGCTTCTCTCCCCAGATCTCTCGTGAACTCTTGGACCAAGCACAGGTCCCCGCCAACACCGGCTGGGGAGAGCTCAAGGCAAATCCGGATCTGGTCGAGCGACTGGATCTCCCACTCCAGGAGCTCCTGACAAAAATTCGTCGAAAGGACTTCTCCCCCTGCCTTTATCTCATCCCCAAGCCGAACTACTACGCCCTCCCCCTCTCTTCCCTGGGCGAAGCGGCAGAGAGGAATCCTTCCATCAGCCAAATCATCGATTCCTATTCGCAGAAGGTGGGACGCGTGGACCGCATCGGCCAACAAGCCTCCCTACTAAAAGAGCGCCTGAGCCAACAACTGGATAAGTCGCAACGTAAGCTTCTGCAGTTAGAAAAAGATTTTGAGAAAACCGAAACGCGGGACCAGTTGAAGGAGGAGGCAGACCTTTTGGCTTCTGTGGTTCACACCTTGCAACGAGGGCAAAGGGAGGTGACCGTCCCGGACTTTTATCATGAGAACCGGGAGCGGACCATTGCCTTAGATCCCCGGAAGAATGGATGGGAAAATTTAGAGAATCTCTATCACCGCCATGGAAAACTGAAAACGGCTCATCAACTGCTCTCCCGTCACATTCCCAAGCTCAGAGAGGAGATTGCCTATCTCAACCAGCTGCTGACAACGGTGAACCAGGCGGATAGCAGCGAGATTATTCAGGAAATCCGCTCCGAGATGGTCCAGGAAGGATTGCTCAAGGAAAAGACAGCGAAGAGAAAAAAGCAGCGGCAGGAGAAAAAATCCACCCCGGACCGGTATCTCACCGCGAACGGCATGACCATCTACGTGGGCAGGAACAACCACCAGAACGACCGATTGACCTTAAAGGATGCCGGCAAGGAGGATATCTTCCTCCATGCCAAGACAATCCCCGGTGCCCACGTCATCCTAAAGACGGGAGACGGCGAACTCACCCGGGAGGATCTCGAAGCCGCCGCTTGGCTGGCTGCCACGAATTCCGCCAATGGACAGGAGAGCGTGGTGGATGTGGATTACACGCCGAGAAAGAATGTGTACAAGGCCAAGGGTGCCAAGCCGGGCATGGTGTATTACAATGACTTCAAGACGCTTCATGTGAACACCCTGGCGAGACCCTCCCTAAAGAAACAATAAAAAAACTCCCAGGTGGAGCTTCCACCTGGGAGTTTTTTTATTCAAGCAAGAGGGTCCGCTTTGCGGGAACGCCTTCCATAATCTTCTTTCCGCCACGATAGGAGGCAAGAACCACCGCATTCTGATTCATCGCCTCGTAGTAATCCTTCGCATCAAGAATGATGAAATTGGCGGGTTTCCCCTCCTCGATCCCATAGCGATCCTGAATATGAAGAGTCTTTGCGGCATTGTCCGTGATAAACCGGTAAGCCTCTTTTAAATCCTGGTAACCCATCATCTGGCAGGCCAACATACCCACCAAATTCACATCGCGCAGGCTCCCGTTTCCCAGGGGGTACCAGGGATCGAAGACATCATCCTGACCAAAGGAAACGTTAATGCCTTCCTCCGTCAGCTCCTTGACACGGGTGATGCTCCGCCGCTTGGGATAGCTGTCCATCCGCCCTCCCAGATGAATATTCACCAGCGGATTCGCCACGAAATTTATCTTACTCATCTTGAGCAGTCGCATCAGGCGGAGGACATAGGCGTTGTTATAAGAGTGCATGGCGGTCGTGTGACTTGCGGTGACACGGTCCCCCATTTCCCATTCCAGGGCACGACAGGCGACCGTCTCCAAACCCCGGGAGGCCTCATCATCGATTTCATCACAATGAACATCCACCAACAAATTCTTTTCCTTGGCCAACTTCATGGCGATGTTCAGGGATTCGACACTATATTCCCGCGTGAATTCAAAATGAGGGATGGCTCCCACCACGTCCGCACCGATTTCCACGGCTTCCTCCAGGAGTCGCACCCCGTTGGGATAGCTTAAAATTCCCTCCTGTGGGAAAGCAACGATCTGAATCTCGCAGAGGTCCTTCAGCTCATCCCGCAGCTCCACCAGCGTTTTCATGGCCAAGAGGTTGGGATCCGTGCAGTCTACATGGGAGCGAATAAACTGCACCCCGTGGCTTGCATACATGCGGACCATCTTCGTGACTCGCTGCCGAATGTCCTCCCGTGACAGGGTCTTCTTTCGCTCACTCCAACAGGAGATTCCCTCAAAAAGGGTGCCCGATTGATTCCAAACGGGCTGTCCCGCCGTCAGACAGGTGTCCAGGTGCACATGAGACTCCACAAAAGGCGGAAGAACCAACTTTCCGTCCACATCTTGGACCTCTTCCCCCTGCAGAGCTTCCAGATGAGGGGCAATTTCCCGAATCCTGCCATCCTCTACCCGAAAGTCCTTCTTTTCTTTCTCATTTTTAATCTGCGCATTTCGAAACAGCAACTGACCTTCTCCTTTCCCATTTCATTCCCAGATAGTATACGACAACCGCTGCCAGGAGGGAGTTTAATCCCGAGATCCCCCAGGGGATCAGGTTGCCCGCAACCGCCCCCAGCAGAACGCCAAGAAAGGCCAAGGGATGCAGGTCTTTTTCCACGTCTTCCTGAAAATAAGCCTTCCGGTTCATCAGATAATCCACAATCAAAATCCCTCCGATGGGTGGCAGGCTTGCATTCAAGAAGTTGAGCCAACCCACGAAGTTATTATAAAGCCAAAGGGCAGAAAGGGTCCCCACCGCACCGGCTAACAAGACCATGGGCCGCTTGGGAATTCCCGTTATGTTGGAAAGGCCCAGGCCCCCGGTGTAAAGGGCATTGTCATTGGTCGTCCAGATGTTCGAGCCTAAGACGACCAAGGCAGCCAATGCCAGCCCCTGCGCAATCATCACATAAAAGATATCGTCTTTCCCGGTAAAAGCGCCACCCACGGCGCCGAAGGAAAACATCAGGGAGTTCCCCAGAAAGAAGGCGATCACCGTGGTCAACACCGCCATCTTCTTGGTTTTCGCAAAACGCGCAAAATTCGGCGTGGCCGTTCCTCCGCTGATGAAGGAGCCGATCACAAGGCCAATGCCTTCAAAAACGGAGAGCTGGCCGCTGCTCTTTGAAAAGATAGCCGTCAATCCGCCCCCTTGGCCGATGGCTTGGGCCATGGAATAGATCCCTAACCCCGCAATCAGGGGCACGCTGATGTAACTCACAATCTCCATGCCCTGAATTCCAAAATAGGCGGAGGCCGTCATGCAAAGTCCGGCAAGAACGACCAACAGAAAGGGAGGCAGGTGGAGCAACTCCGCCGCCGGTACCGCAAACATGGCGACGCCAACTCCAAACCAGCCGATCTGCGTGAAGCCAATCAGGACAGAGGCAAGTTTTGATCCTCTTTTCCCAAACGACCGTCTTGCCAAGAGATCAAAGGACAAACCGGTGTCTGCGGACATGTAAGCCAAAAATCCGGTATAGGCAGATAAGATGATGCCTCCAAAGAGCATGGCCACCAAAAAGCCGGAGAGATCCAGCCCATTTCCCAATTTTGCCCCCACCGACATGCTGGCGGAAAAGAAGGTGAATCCCAGCATGATGAAAAACATGGGCAAAAATCCCTTTCTGGCCTTCTCCGGAACTCGGGTGAAGCTGAAATCATGATCCCCCTGCTCCGACCTTCCCTCCCGGGAAAGACCCGGCAGCACCACTTGATCCCTTTTTGTGTTCTCTGTCATAAAAATACCCTCCCTTTCTTTTGGTGTCCGGAGGCACAAAAAAAAGCGCACCTCCGTCAAGGATAGGCGCGCGTATCGATATACACATTTTCCAGTCCTTGGCGGCCTCACGGGACCTCCTTAAAGCACCGTAGTAATGGTAAAAGATATGAGAGACTGTGTCAAGAAAATTTTCCTCTTTTCGATGAATTCTTTTTTTGCGGGGCTTACGGGTATAAAAAAAGGGCCGGCAACCGCCGACCCCCTGCAAGCACCGTGTTTCAAAAGGGTCCGTAAACCCTCATGCCTCTCTCGGTTTGCGCAGAATATCCCCCACTTCCACCGGCTCGGCGACGGGAATACGAAAGAGCTTACGGGGAACATTCGCTTCGGAAAGCTCTGCTCCTTCCGAATCATAAATTTTTCCCACCGTGAGGGACAAAAAGCCGGGCTTCCTTCCGAAAATCTCCAGGGAATCCCCAAGTGCAAACTTGTTCCTTTCTTCCACCAGAGCGAGACCGGATTTTTCATCGTATCCTTTCACAACGCCAACAAAGTCATAGCTTTGGATATAAGCGCTGGACCGGTAGTTTTGGCCCTCCCTGCCGGGATTTCCAAAAAAGAACCCGGTCGTAAAGGACCGATGGCTGGTTTTCTTAATCTCATCCAGAAGACTCTGCACCCGGTCCGCGTCGAGTCTGCCGGCCGCAAGGGCATCCAGGGCCTCACGATAGGCATGAATCACGGTGGAAACGTAGTATTGGGTCTTTACACGGCCTTCGATCTTGAAGGAGTTGATCCCCGCTTCCGTCAACGCTCCAAGATGGGGCAGCAGGCAAAGGTCCTTGGAGTTCATGAGGAAGGTTCCCCCCTCCGCCTCCTCAATGGGGAAATATTCACCGGATCGGTTCTCTTCCACCAGGTGGTATTTCCAGCGACAGGCCTGGGCACAGTCGCCCTGGTTCGCATCGCGACCCGTCATGTAGTTTGAGAGGAGGCAGCGACCGGAATAAGAGATGCACATGGCACCGTGAACAAAGGTCTCCAGTTCCACATCCTCGGGAATCCGCCGCCGTATCTCCCGAATCTCCTCCAGGGAGAGCTCTCGGGCCAACACAATGCGGCGGGCTCCCAGATTTGCCCAAAAACGAATGGTATCCGAGTTCGTGATGCTCGCCTGCGTCGAAAGATGAATCTCCAGATTGGTTTTCTCCCTCGTCCGCATAAAAATACCCGGATCCGATATGATGACGGCATCCACGCCGATGCGGTCCAAAAATTCCAGGTACTCGTCAAGACCAATCAGGTCCCGATCGTGAGGAACGATGTTTAGGGTTACATGAACCCTGACCCCGTGTTCATGGGCGAAGGCAACCGCCTGTTCCAGGTCCTGATTTTCAAAGTTCTTCGAAGCCTTTCGAAGTCCAAAGCGAGCTCCTCCGATGTAAACGGCATCCGCGCCGAAATGAACCGCTGCCTTGAGCTTTTCAAAATCTCCGGCAGGTGCCAGGAGCTCCGGGACGCGTTTTAACTTATCGGCGGCCATGAGGCATGTCCGCTTCCATGATGATGGACAGAATCATCGGATTTCTTTGAATTTGTGAGAACACGTAGTCTTTGACCTCTTCCCGAATCTTGTTCTTCAGGAAGGTAAAGTCCGTGATCTTCTTCTTTTGTGCATCTTGGAAGATGCGGCTTGCGACTTCCTTTACCCCGTCGATAATATCCACATTATCCTTCATGTAGACAAAACCGCGTGAGATAATCTCGGGTCCGGCAAGGACCTTGCGACTGTTCTTATCCACCGTGATAACCACCGCAATCATGCCGTCGTCGGCGAGCCGCTTCCGATCATTTAAGACCACGCTGCCAACATCGCCGACGCCCAGGCCGTCCACGAGGACGCGACCCGCCTGCACCTTATTGTCCATGTTGCAGGTTATCTTACGCCCACTGCGCGTAAATTCAAAGACCGTCCCATTCTCGCCGAGGAAGATATTCTCGGCCTTCATACCCAGTGATTCCGCCAGTTTCTTATGCGTCACGAGCATGCGCATCTCCCCATGAGCGGGAATAAAAAAGCGGGGCTTGACCAGAGAGTGCATGATTTTCAGCTCTTCCTGGCAGGCATGTCCCGAAACATGCACCTCTGCCAGGCTGGAGTAAATCAGCCGACTTCCGTGGGCCACCAGTTTGTTGATCATGTCTCCGATGCTTTTCTCGTTGCCGGGGATCATGGAGGCCGAGAGGATGATCGTGTCCTTCTCATTGATGGAAATCTGACGATGTTCATCCTTTGCCATCCGGGACAGGGCACTCATGGGCTCTCCCTGCGTCCCGGTAATCAGAAGGCACACCTGCCCCGGCCGGAACTTGCTCAGCTCATTCATCTCCACCAGGGTCCCCTGCTTCACGTGGAGATAGCCCAGCTGCTGAGCGATGGCAATATTGTTCACCATCGACCGTCCCGAGAGACAAACGTGGCGGCGGTTGGCCTCCGCAGCCCATATAATCTGCTGGACCCGGTGCAGATTCGAGGCAAAGGTCGCAACGATGATCCGCCCCTTGGTCTCCGCAAAAATCTGCTTAAAGGTTTCGCCCACCGTCTTCTCACTCATGGTGTAGCCCTTGTGTTCCACATTCGTGGAATCCGAATACAGCGCAAGGACCCCTTCTTCGCCGAGTTGTGCAAGGCGGTGAATATCCGTGGGTTCATGATCAATAGGGGTAAAATCAAACTTAAAATCTCCGGTGAAGAGAATGGTTCCCACCGGATTGTGAACCGCGATGGCGCAGGAATCGGGAATGCTGTGGGCAACCCGAATAAATTCACACTGAAAAGCGCCTAATTTTAGGGTGTCTCCCGCCTGGACATATTTGATGCAGTTCGGATTCAGACCATGCTCCTGAAATTTTGACTCCAGCATGCCCCCCGTTAACCGCGTGCAGTACACATTCGTCTGTACCTTCTTCAACACATAGGGAACCGCACCGTAATGGTCCTCATGACCATGGGTCAGCAGAATTCCCTTTACTTTTTCCCGATTCTTCTCGAGGTAGCTGATATCGGGAATCACCACATCGACCCCCGGCATCTCCTCATCCGGGAAGGTGAGACCGCAGTCAATCACAATCATATCGTCTCCGTACTCGACGACGGCCATGTTCTTTCCGATTTCTCCTAAGCCACCAAGGGGAATGACCCGCAGCGTCTTCCCATTCTCGGTTTTACTGTTATTCTTTCGATTTCTTCTCAAAATCCCATCCTTTCTCATCCAGGAGTTCCTGATAGGCCTCCTCGGCCTCCTCCAACTCCTTCTCATCCTCAATGGCTTCGATGACCATTTCCTCACCCTCCGGTCGCATCCGATACAGGAGCTCGGTCCCATCCTCCGGGTCTCGCAGGCAGCAATAGTTGGTCTCATCAAGCAGAAAGGTGGCGACTAAGCCCATTTCCACGTCTCGTTCTCCATCGTTCAGTAGAATCTTCTCTTCCCTCATTGCTGTCTCCTTCTCGCATCTAACCAGGTTTGTAAAATAAACGTCGCTGCAACGGCATCGACGTGTTCTTTTCGATGTTCTCGACGAACTCCGCTCTCCATCAATACGCGATTTGCGGAAATCGTCGTCATCCGCTCGTCCTGATACACAATTTTTTTATCCAGACGGCGGCTCAGGTCTCGTCCCAGGGCCTTGGCCCGCTGGGCAGAGATACTCATATCGTTGTTCATGTGCTTGGGAAGGCCGATCACCAGCTCTTCCACTTCATATTCTTTCACGAGTTCTTCAATCCGGCACAGGTCTTCTTCCAAACTCTTTCGCAGAATCGTCTCTTTTGCTTGCGCAATCAAATAGGTCGGATCGCTGAGTGCAATGCCGATTGTTTTCGTGCCTACATCCAGTCCCATCGCACGAGCCATCTTTCCTCCTTATTGACAAATGTCTTACTTTTTTCCGTAACCATCACGCAAAAGACAGGGAGTCGCCCTCCCTGTCTCAAGCTCCGTCCTCTCAGTTATTCGTTTCTTCTTGGGAATTCTCCGCCGGCGTGCCGATTTGATTCCCTTTAAAGTAATCGACGAGTAGCTCTTCCAGCAGTTCATCGCGATCAATCTGACGAATCAGGGTTCGCGCATCATGATGACTCGTGATATAGGTGGGATCCCCGGAAAGAATATATCCAATGATCTGATTCTTTGGATCATAGCCTTTTTCTTCCAAGGAAGCATAGACGCTCGCCAATATTTCCCGCATATCTTTCTTTTCGTCATCAATGGGTGTAAACAGCATGGTTTCACTGAAATCTTTTGACATCGGTCAACCTACCTTCCTTCTCCATGAATCCAGGATTCTACGCTCTCCAATGCTTCCTCAATCTTTGAAGCATCTTTGCCGCCTGCCGTTGCGAAGTCCGGTCGACCACCTCCATTTCCTCCGGTGATCTGCGCCAAGCTCTTAACCAGTTTACCGGCCAAGATTCCCTTCGCTTTCAGCGATGGGTCACAGCTCACGACCCAATATACCTTATCTTCCACGGAAGAAACCAGGACAATGAGGTAATTCTCCTTGTTTTCCTTTAAATGGTCCGTTAATTCTTTCAATTCCTCCATGGAACGACCCGGCAGGTACTGTTTATATAATTGTACCCCATCTACCAGATTTCCGTCACCTTCCAGCTCTTGAGAGAGGGCATCCGCCATTTTCGAGCGGAAAGAGGAAAGCTGCTTCTCCAGATTTCTCTTCTCCTCCAAAAGGCCGGAGAGTTTATCTTGCAGGCCTTTGCGGTCCGTCTTCAGAAGGCTTGCACAGGCATCAAAGCGGTCTTCTTCTTCCCGGTAATGGGCCAGGCAAGCCCTTCCGGTCTCTGCTTCGATCCGGCGCACACCCGCGGAAACGGCCTGCTCCGATAGAATGTGGAAGGCCATGATCTGCGCGGTGTTGTCTACGTGGGTGCCCCCGCAGAGTTCCTTGGAATAGTCTCCCATGGATACGACCCGCACGCGATCGCGGTACTTATCTTCGAAGAGACCAATCGCTCCACTCCGGTTCGCTTCCTCCAAAGAGCACACCTGCGTATTTACGGGATAGGAGTCGAAGATTGCCCGATTCACCAGCTCTTCCGTCTGTCTCACCTGCTCCGGGGTCATGGCTTCGAAATGGGAGAAATCAAACCGCAGTCTCTCGTCGTCCACATAGGACCCCGCCTGTTTCACATGGTCCCCCAGCACCTTCCGCAGTGCCTTGTGGAGAAGGTGGGTGGCCGAGTGATTTCTTCGAACATCGTTTCGAAAATCCTCTTGGATCCGGGCATGAAGGGAATCCCCAACACGGACCCCCCCGTCCTTTACCAAAACGTCATGGAAGTAAATCAGAGACGAATCCTTGCTGACCTCCCGGACCTCCAAGGTCGCATGGTCATTGGTGAGGCTGCCAAAGTCGGATACCTGTCCACCGCCCTCTGCATAGAAGGGGGTGCGATCCAAAACGACCAGGCCTTCCTCATCTGCGGATAAGGAATCCACCCGTTCGTTTTCACGGAAGATGGCGATAACGGTTCCCTCATCCGCCTGGGTTTCATAGCCGGTAAACTCCGTCTCTTTGAGATCCGTCGTATCCAAGCGAACCGAGGCATCCCAAGCATGGTCCTTCTTCCGATTTGCCTTGGACTGCTCCTGCTGCTTCTTGATGGCTTCTTCAAGACCCGCTTCGTCAATGCAAAGTCCCTCTTCCAGTGCAATCTCTTTGGTCAAATCCGGCGGGAAGCCGTATGTGTCATAGAGCTTGAACACGCTCTCCCCATCCAATCGGTCCTTTCCTTCTTCCTTGCGCCGGCGAATCAGATCCTCAAGCAGTCCCGCTCCCTGATCGATCGTCCCTTGGAAATTCTCCTCCTCACGAAGAACCACCCGAAGGATGCGGTCCTTAGCGTTGACGAGTTCCGGATATTCCTCCTGGTACACATTCATCATGTGGGCCATGGTCTTGGAGAGGAACTCCCCTTGGATGCCTAATAGTTTTCCGTGCCGAACCGCTCTGCGCAGGAGTCGACGAAGGATATACCCTCTTCCCGCGTTGGAAGGTACCACGCCATCCATTGCCAGGAAGGTTACCGCTTTTGTATGGTCAATGATGACACGGAAGGATTCGTCAATCTTTGGATCCTCTCCGTACTTTTTCCCGGAGAGCTTTTCAATCTCTTCCCGCATGGGCAAAAACTCTTCCACCTCAAAAATATTGGGCTTGTCTTCGAGGACCAGGGCTAAGCGCTCCAGACCCATGCCCGTATCGATATTGGGGTGATCAATGGGAAGGTAGCTTCCATCGGGCTGTTTGTTGAACTGGGTAAACACCAGATTCCACAGCTCCATGAACCGGTCCGAATTGTCCGTGGGGTTGGTCCCGGGGCCAAAGGCCGGTCCCCGGTCATAGTGAATCTCCGAACAGGGTCCACAGGGTCCCTGATCCAATTCCCAGAAGTTGTCCTCCTTGCCCAGGCGTAAGAGCCGATCCTCCGGAACCCCGATCTCCTCGTGCCAAATGCGATAGGCTTCCCGGTCTTCCTTATACACCGTGATCCAAAGGCGTTTCGGGTCCAGTTCAATGACCCGGGTTAAAAATTCCCAGGCCCAATGAATCGCCTCGTTTTTGAAGTAATCCCCAAACGAAAAGTTTCCCAACATCTCAAAATAGGTGGCGTGACGAGCGGTCTTTCCTACATTTTCAATGTCTGCTGTTCGAACGCATCGCTGGGAAGAGGTGGCCCGATTCTTCGCCATCTTTTTCTCCCCGAGGAAGTACTTCTTAAGCGGAGCCATTCCTGCATTGATTAACAGTAAACTGGGATCATCCTGAGGTACCAGGGAATAACTCTTTAGGCGGATATGTCCCTTCGACTCAAAAAAATCCAGATATGCGGTACGAATTTCATTAAAACCTAATCTCTTCATCTCAATCCTCTTCGTTAAATCGCTCGTTCCATTTCAGCCATGTCTGCCAGGCTGACACCATCCAATGACTCCCGGATGGCATCCGCCATGCGAGAGATGATAATCCGAGTCGGGCAGTTGGAAAAACCACCGGGGCAATCGCCGGCGTGGATGCATTCTGCCAGCCAGAGTGGCCCCTCAAGAAGCGTCAGGACATCAAACACCATGATCTCCTTCGCCGGTTTTGCAAGACGATAGCCTCCTTGGGCGCCACGGACACTGTCAATGTAGCCCCCCTGCTTCAAAGTGCGAAGCAATTGCTCCAAATAGTAGTCGCTAAGACGGAGTTCCTTGGAAATCTCCGAAAGTGCCACCGTCTCATCGCCCACGGTGTGAAGCGAAATATAGGTCATCGCCCGAAGACCGTATCTGCTTCTCGTTGTTAATTTCATCATTACTCCTCTATCCTGCCACAGCCAGTTCTGGCTATTTTACTACAATGTTCAATATCTTTCCCGGCACATAGATTTCTTTCACAATCTGCTTTCCTTCCAGATGCCGTTTTACCCCGTCCGCTTCCTTCGCCAGACGAAGAACTTCCTCCTTGGCACATTCCCCTTCCACCTCAATGGTATCTCTCACCTTGCCATTGACTTGAACGGGAACGGTGATCCTCTTTCCCTCCAGTTTTTCCGGATTATATTCCGGCCAAACGCCATCTGTGGCAATGTGTCCCTCGAAACCACAGGTCTCCCAGAGCTCCTCCGTGATATGCGGAGCGACGGGATTCAGCAAGAGCAGGTAGGTCCGATACATCTGAGGAGACAGGGCCCCACGCTGACGGATTTCGTTCAAAAGGGTCATGAGCTGGGCAATGGCCGTGTTAAACTTCAAATTCTCAAAGTCTTCCGACACTTTTTTAATGGTCTGATTGAGAAGAATCTCCAGGTCCTCATCCGGAACATAGTCCTCTTTCAGGAGCTCCTGCAGATTCCAGACCCGCTCCAGATACTTCCGAACCCCGGGAATCGTCGATTCACTCCAGGGAGCGCTCTGTTCAAAGTCTCCAATGAACATCTCATAGGCACGCAGCGTATCCGCCCCGTACTCCCGGACGATTTCGTCGGGGTTGACGACATTGCCACGGGACTTGCTCATCTTCTGGTTATCCGACCCCAGGATCATCCCATGGGAGGTCCGCTTGAGATAGGGCTCTTTCGTGGATACCACGCCGATGTCATACAGGAACTTGTGCCAAAAGCGGGAGTACAGGAGGTGAAGCGTGGTGTGTTCCATTCCTCCATTGTACCAGTCCACGGGGCCAAAGTAGGCCTCCGCCTCTTTCGATACCGGTGCCTCCGCATTGTGGGGATCCATGTAGCGGAGATAATACCAAGAGGACCCCGCCCATTGGGGCATGGTATCCGTTTCTCTCCGTGCGGGTTTCCCGCAGATGGGGCAGGTCGTGTTCACGAAATCCTCCATGGAAGAGAGGGGCGACTCCCCGGTATCGGTCGGTTCATAGTGCTCCACCTCCGGCAGAGTCAGAGGCAGCTGATCCTCAGGGATGGGAACCCAACCATGCTCTTCACAATAGACCATGGGGATGGGTTCGCCCCAGTAGCGTTGCCGACTGAAGACCCAGTCTCTCAGCTTGAAATTCTCCTTGCGATGACCCAGCTTCTCTTCTTCGAGCCGGGCAATCACCGTTTCCTTGGCGTCCTCCACCGACAGACCATTTAGAAAGTCGGAGTTCATCAGTTCCCCCGTGGCCACATCCGTGTAGGCCTGGTCCTCGACGGGTCGCTCTCCTCCTTTGACCACCTGGAGAATCGGCATATCGAACTTCTTGGCAAACTCCCAGTCTCTTTGATCATGGGCGGGAACTGCCATAATGGCTCCGGTTCCATAGCTCATGAGCACATAGTCCGACACCCAAATGGGGAGACTCTCTCCCGTAAAGGGATGCACCGCCTGAATGCCCTTTACCATGACGCCGCTCTTTGTCTTATTGAGTTCTCCGCGCTCAAACTCCGATTTCATGAGGGCCTGCTGCTGGTAAGCCTTAATCTCCTCCACATTCTCTATTTTGTCCTTCATCGTCTCCAGCAGAGGATGCTCCGGTGCGATCACCATGTAGCTTACCCCAAAAAGGGTGTCGGGACGAGTCGTAAACACCGTGAGTTTTTCCCGGGAATCCCGGATGGAAAAATCAATCTCCGCCCCATAAGAGCGGCCGATCCAGTTGATCTGCTGCTGTTTGATCTTGGGAGAATAGTCTACCAAGTCTAAATCATCAATCAGCCGATCCGCATAGGCGGTAATCTTAAGCATCCACTGATTTTTCACCCGATGTTCCACCGGGGTTCCACAGCGTTCGCAGCAGCCTCCAATGACCTCTTCGTTGGAAAGACCCACCTTGTCTTTCGGGCACCAGTTGATAGGCGTTTCTTTTTTATAGGCCAGCCCGTGCTTGAACATCTGGATAAATATCCACTGTGTCCAGCGATAATATTCCGGATCGGTCGTGTTGATTTCCCGATCCCAGTCAAAGGAAAAGCCGATGGAAGAGAGCTGTCCCTTAAAATGTTTGATGTTGTCCCGCGTCACCTTTGCGGGATGAATCTTGTTCTTGATGGCATAGTTCTCGGTAGGAAGGCCAAAGGCGTCAAAGCCCATGGGAAAGAGAACGTTATAATTCTGCATTCTTCTCTTCCGAGAGACAATGTCCAATGCCGTATAGGGGCGGGGATGGCCCACATGGAGTCCCTGTCCCGAGGGATAGGGGAATTCAATTAACGCGTAATATTTCTTTTTCTCCGAATTCTGCTCAGCATGGAAGCAGTCCGTTTTTTGCCAAAAGTCCTGCCACTTCTTTTCGATTTCTGCGGGATTGTATTCCTTCATTACTCACTCTTTTCTATCTTCCAACCCTTCGGGTTCCTTTTCCTACTTTTTATGGAAGGCATTTACCGTTCTCGGATACGGGAGGACATCGCGGATGTTCTCCATACCGGTCATGTACATGACCAAACGCTCAAAGCCAATGCCGAATCCCCCATGTTTGCAGCCGCCAAAGCGGTCCAGGTTCAAATACCAGCGATAGTCTTCCACGTTCATTCCCTTTTCCTGCATCCGTGCCTGCAATCGATCGGCTCTTTCTTCACGCTGGGAGGCCCCAATGAGTTCGCCAATGCCCGGAACGAGCATGTCGCAGGCAGCAACGGTCTTTTCATCGTCGTTCATACGCATGTAGAAGGCCTTGATGTCCTTGGGATAATCGGTCAGGAACAAGGGTCCCTTTACCACCTGCTCCGTGAGATAGCGTTCATGTTCCGATTGCAAATCGTCTCCCCAATGCACCGGATTTTCAAAGCGGGAATTTTCTTTCTCTAAGATTTCCACGGCCTCAGTATAGGTCATTCTCCGAAATTCGGAATCTTTGACCTGACGCAATCGATCCAGCAGTCCCGGCTGAATAAAGCGGTCAAAAAATTCCATTTCCTCCGGCAAGCGGTCCATGACCGCCTCAATGACGTATTTCACAACCTCTTCTGCCAAATCCATCACGTCATTCAAATCCGCAAAGGCAATTTCGGGCTCCACCATCCAAAATTCCGCGGCATGCCGAGTCGTGTTCGAGTGCTCCGCCCGGAAGGTGGGACCAAAGGTGTAGACATTGCGATGGCTCATGGCAAAAGCTTCCACTTCCAGCTGACCGGAGACGGTCAAATTTGCCTCGGCGCCAAAAAAGTCCTTGCTGTAGTCCACCTTTCCGGCCTCATCTCTCTCAATGTGATCAAGGTCTAGGGTAGTGGCTTGAAACATCTCGCCGGCTCCCTCCGCGTCAGAGGCAGTGATGATCGGCGTGTGTACATAAACAAAATTATTTTTGTGAAAAAATTCATGAAGGGCAAAGGCAATTTCCGACCGAGTCCGAAAAACCGCCTGGAAGGTGCTGGTCCGGCTCCGCAAGGAGGGCAATTGACGGAGAAATTCGAAACTCTGCCGCTTGTTTTGCAACGGATAATCCCCTGCTGCAAGGCCCAGCAGCTCAATTCGTTCGACCCTAATTTCAAAGGGCTGCTTGGCTTGAGGGGTCTTGACCAGTTTTCCCTCCACCTCAATGGAACTCGAGTTCGTGAAATGAGATGCTTGCTCATAGGCTTCGGATTCCGCATTCAAAACCAATTGGACGGGTTTGAAAAAGGATCCGTCATTTAATTCAATAAAACCCACATTCTTGGAAAACCGAGACTTTCGAATCCATCCCTGCAGGCATACCGTCTTTCCCTCGTAGCTCTCATACTCTTTCATGAGCGTTTTTATTAGCATCTATTCCTCCTCAATTTCCTTTAAACGATCAAGGTATTCTTTCGTTTTTCTTTCTTCTCCGATATCCTTCGGCTGATAAAAATTCACGTTAATTATCGCATCCGGCAGGTATTTTTGCAACACGTAGCCCCGGGGATAATCATGAGGATATTTATAGGATATCCCCCGTCCCAGCTCTTTTGCCCCGGAATAATGGGCGTCTTTTAGGTAAGCGGGGATCTCCTCCGCCCCATGCGACCGCACCCATTCCATCGCCCGATCGATGGCCAGATAGGAAGCATTCGATTTCGGGGAAGAGGCAAGATAGGTCGTTGCCTGAGACAGAATGATTCGGGCTTCCGGCATTCCGATCTTGGAACAGGCCTGAAAACAGGAAGAGGCAACGACCAGAGCCATCGGATTGGCATTCCCCACATCCTCGGAGGCGAGGATACACAGCCTTCGTGCAATAAAGAGGGGATCCTCTCCACCCAGAAGCATTCGGGCGAGATAGTAGACCGCCGCATCGGGATCGGACCCCCTCACGGATTTGATGAAGGCAGAGATATTGTTGTAGTGCTCCTCCGCCCCCTTATCATAGGAAATTCCATACTTCTGCACACTGCCCGCAATCTCCTTCTTTCCCAAGTGAATCTTCCCCTCGCTTGGCGGTGTGGACAAAACGGCCAACTCCAGAGTGTTGAGCAAAACGCGGGCATCTCCCCCGGAAATCACAAAGAGGAGCTTTCGCGCCTCGGCATCCATCTGCACCTGTTCTTTTCCCAGTCCACGCCGCTCATCCCTGAGGGCCCGGTCCAAAACCGAGGACAAGGCCTCCTCATCCAACGGCTTTAATTCCAAGACCTGCATCCGAGATAACAGCGCCTTGTTGACCTCAAAGTAGGGATTCTCGGTGGTGGCACCAATCAGCGTCAGTGTTCCATCCTCCACATGGGGCAAAAGGGCATCTTGCTGGGATTTGTTAAAGCGATGTATCTCGTCCAAAAAGAGAATCGTTCGCTGGCCATCAAAGCCCAGGGCCTCTTTTGCTTCATCGACGACCTGGCGAATCTCCTTCACCCCCGCGGTCACTGCGGACAGGGGCACGAAGCGCCTGGCCGTGCTTTCCGCAATGACCGAGGCCAGGGTTGTCTTTCCCGTGCCGGGAGGTCCATATAAGAGCAGAGAAGGAACGCGGTCCGCTTGAATTAAACGACGAAGCACTCGGCCCGGCCCGATCAAGTCCCGGTGCCCGAAAACCTGGTCCAGGTTTTGGGGCCGCATCCGATCCGCCAAGGGCGCATTCTTCTTCTTTTCCTTGGCCCTTTTCATCGAAAAGAAATCCATGTTCCCCTCCTCTTTTCCTTAAAGAAGAAGGCGATCCCGTGGGATCGCCCAATAACTTAACAGCTAACTTTGCTTCTTTTCCGAGTTTGCTCGATCATCCTTCAAACTTTCGAGCTCATCATAAAACTTCTCTACATCCGCAAACTCCCGGTAGACCGAAGCAAAGCGAACATAGGCAACCTTATCAATCTTCTTTAACTGGTCCATGACCAGCTCTCCGATGTAGGCGGAGGTAATCTCCTTCTGGTTGAGATGATTGATCTCCAATTCGATCGCATCGGTGGCCTGTTCCAGCTTTTCCACAGCGACAGGTCGCTTCTCGCAACTGCGAATCATCCCGTTCAAAATCTTCGATCGGGTAAAAGGCTCTCGGGTATTGTCCTTCTTGATAACGACGATCGCCTGGTCCTCATATCGCTCATAGGTCGTGAAGCGGCGGTTGCACTTGATGCAGATTCTTCGTCTTCGAATCGCCTCATTATCCTCCGTCGGTCGCGAATCAATCACCTTTGTATCCGGAAAGGAACAGTACGGACACTTCATGCTTACCGATACTTTCTCAAGAATTCCGGGATGTCAAGTCCGTCATCGCTTTCCTTTTGCTCCCGCTCCGCGGTGGGTTGTGGTCTCTTGCTCTCCTCTTCCCGGCTGGTATGCGCGGTAATCTTCCGATTATCAAATCCCGTTGCGATCACGGTAATCTTCAAATCTTCCTTCAAAGAATCGTCCACACCTGCCCCAAAGATGATATTGGCATCGGTATCCACGCTCTCGCGAATCAGTTCCAGGGCTTCATTGACTTCAAAGAGGCCTAAATCCGCCGCCGTGATGTTCACAAGAACGGCCTTGGCTCCCTCGATGCTGGTTTCCAAGAGTGGACTCTTCACAGCGCCCTTTGCCGCATTCACCGCACGGTTCTCCCCATTGGCAATGCCAATGCCCATGTGCGCGATGCCCTGGTCCTTCATGATGGATTCCACATCGGCGAAATCCAAGTTGATCATATTGGGAACCGCAATCAGGTCGGAAATTCCCTTGATACCATTCATCAGAACACGGTCGGCCATTCCAAAGGCTTCCACCATGCTGGTTCTCCGCTCTGCAACCTGCAGGAGACGATCATTCGGAATCACAATCAGGGTATCCACCTTGTCTTTTAATTTTTCAATGCCGCCTTCTGCCTGGTTCTGCCGTTTTCTTCCTTCAAATCCGAAGGGCTTTGTTACCACGCCAACCGTCAAAATGCCAAGCTGTTTCGCAACCTCTGCGATAACAGGAGCGGCACCCGTTCCGGTACCGCCGCCCATGCCGGCGGTGATGAACACCATGTCGGTGTTTTGGAGAAGTTCTGAAATCTCATTCTTGGACTCTTCAGCGGCCTTCTCACCGATTTCCGGATTTCCGCCGGATCCCAAACCACGGGTGAGCTTCTGCCCGATCTGAAGCTTGGTGTCCGCATCAATCACATCAAGAATCTGCTTATCGGTATTGACGGCCAGGAACTCTACGCCCTGTAAACCGGACTTCTTCATGCGGTTGATGGCGTTGTTACCGCCACCGCCGGTACCGATTACTTTGATTTTTGCCAGTCCGTCGTTGTTTAATTCCATGTCGAATGCACTCATTGCCTTCCCCCTGTTTCCTTAGTTGATTTCGTCTCTTCTGACTTATTGGTGACCACAATGGGATTCCGCCCTTCATTCATCAAGATCTCTACTGCAGGAATCTTTTTTGTGGTAATCTCGTGAATCACCGAGGATAAGATTTCTAATTTTTTATAGATATTATTCGCCGAGCCGAAGTGTATCTTTATTTTCTTATACATTATATCAATGTTATCCATCTTTTCAAAATTTACTGAAACGACTTCATCCGCCAGTTTCGTCTGGACCAAGGTCTGTAAAAGTTGCAGATTTCTCTCATCTTCCAATGCGATATCCCCGGGTTTTTTCTCGGGATCCACCCCGAGAACTGGTAACGGTTTCAGCCTCATAATCAAATTCGAATCGACCTGATCCGTTAAGTGTCCCTGTTCATCGATGTACCACCGGTCCTTCCCGTGATTTACGATACCCAGGATATAGCTCTCATGGATCTGAATGAGCAGACGATTGGGAAGCTGCTTGGAAATCTGAGTCTCCTGAATTCCCGGAAGTTCCTTTATCGCTTTGCCGGCCTTTTTCCCCGAGAAAAGAAAAATATTGGAATTTACATCGCCCAGCTGCCCCAGCACCTCCGAATCGCTGACAACCACATTGCCCTCCACTTTTACATACTTAATTTGGAAGGCACGATGGGTTAAAAGAAAGTAGATTCCAATCCCCATGGTGATCAACAGAAATATGCTGGCCATCCAAACCTTCGGATGACGGCGCTGTCGAGGTCGACTCGGCTTCTGTTCTTTCTTCCTCCGTCTCCCCTCGGAAGGGGAGGTGAGTTTTCGCATTTTATGCTCTCTCTTCAGACGGGAGGAAGGGGATCCTTCCTGCCTCACCCCGTCCCCGTTGAATTCTCTTCGATATTCCCTCACGATCGCTCTTCCCTTCTGTCTCTGTGCGTTCTCCTCGAGAAGTCTCCTTCTTTGTGTCTGGATATATTTAATATTATTCCAATGATTCCACACATAATCAATAAGGAACTTCCTCCATAGCTGATAAAAGGAAGAGTGATTCCCGTTGTGGGCACCAGCCCAATCGCCACACCGATGTTAACCGCTGCCTGAAAAGCAATCACGAAGCAGAGGCCCAGAACCAAGGATCGCGCAAAGGGGTCTTCACATCGCTCCGCCACCTTCAGACATCGATACACCAGGTAGACAAAGGCGGCAAAGAGGAGAAGACATCCGAAAAAGCCCAGCTCTTCACTGATGACGGAAAAAATGAAGTCGTTGTGAGGTTCATCCGCAAGATAGTCAAATTTCTGTCGGCTTTGTCCATACCCAACCCCAAAGAGGCCCCCGCTGCTCACCGCAAAAAGGGATTGGACCAATTGCCAGGTGGAATTCATCACATCTTTCAACGGGTCCAGGATGATGAGTACGCGTTCCAGCCGATAGTTGCCGGGATAGGGCCAAAAGGCAATGAGACCGCCGATGCCCAACAGAATCACGAGAAGAACCGTCAGCCTGAGGTTCATCCCATTGATAAAGTAGAGCACAATCAGGGTCATGCCGATCACCACAACCGCGGAAAAATTCGGTTGCTTATAAATCGGAAGAATCGTCAGCAGGATGAGGATCATCACCCAGAAGAAGGTCCCAAAACTCCCGTTTCTGTTTGCCGGCTGCCGGGTGAGCAGGTAGGAAAGCAGGATGACGGAAGCCACCTTCATCACATCGGATGGCATTAAGGTGTATGATCCATAACCAATCCACCGGCGTGCGTTGTTCACGGAAACACCGATCTTGGGAAGAAACACCAAAATGCAGAGAAGAAAGGCAAAGAGATAAATCCCCCAGGCATGCCGTTTATAGACCCGAAAGTCCAAAAACGAAAGCCCGACCATGACGACTAAGCCCAAAAGGGCATAGACGACATCTCTCTTTAAAAAGAATTGAGAATCCCCCCTCGTTTTTGCGGCATAGGGAGCACTGGCACTAAACACCATGAGCACGCCAAAAATGAGAAGACCCACCACGACAAGAAAAATCCCCCAATCAAAGGGCTTCCGTCGGATCTTTTGACGACTTGCGGAGGGAGCCTGCTTCTGCATTTGTGCGTTTCTAAGATTCTTCCGTCTCATTCTTTCCTCAATCCCTTAATGCTGCTGCTTGACTTCTTTCTCATACGTTAAAGCGAGCTCCCGAAATTCATCGCCCCGGGCCTCATAGCCGGGATACATGTCCCAACTGGCGGATGCGGGCGACAAGAGGACCATATCTCCCGCCTCCCCATCGGACTCCGCTTGCTTCATAACCTGGGAAAGCGTCTCAAAAACCTGTACCTGATCTGCCAGGCCCGCCTTCGCAAAGCACTCCTGAATCTGGTACTTGGTTTCCCCAAACAGATAGAGCTTTTTCCCATGCTTACGGAAGGCTTCCACCAAGGGTGCAAATGAAATCTTCTTATCATAGCCTCCCGCGATGAGTAAGATCGGTCGATCAATGCTTTCCAGGGCGCGGACCGTGGAGTCCACATTGGTTGCCTTGGAATCATTGACGAAATCCACCCCATTAACCTGACACACCTTTTCCATCCGATCATGAATCGGTTGAAAGGAATCCAGCCCTCGGTCCAGCTCTTCTTTGATGGTCGCCGGATCATGCCCCTCCTCTTTGAGAATTTCTTCGGCAAGGCGTGTCGCAAAGAGGGCGTTTTCGATATTATGCTCACCGAATAGGTGCCAATTTTCTCCCTGCCGTAGGCGCCGGGCCAGATCCGATTGCAGGTCGATTTTTTCGATCTTTGCCTTCCAATTGCCTTTCTCTCCTTGCTCACAGGAGAGGGAATCCTTGGGATTTAGCAAAAGCAGGTCTTCTGTTCTCTGCGCCCTGCCAATCGCCCACTTACAGGCCGCATAGGCTTCAAAAGTACCGTGCCATTCCAGATGATCCGGCGTGATGTTGGTGATTGCTGCCAGATGGGGGGCAAATTCTTTGACCGTTGACAGCTGGAAGCTGGAACACTCTAAAATATACCAAGTTCCCTGAGGCCCCCGGTTCATCGCAGAGAGAACGGGATTTCCGATGTTCCCGCAGGCAATCGCGAACAGCCCCGCCTCTTTCAATAAATGGGTGAGCAAGGTGGTGGTAGTGGTCTTCCCGTTCGAACCGGTAATGGCGACCATGTGATCTCCCCCATAGAGCCGGTAAGCCAACTCAATATCCGACAGAATTTCCAGGTCCTCCTTGCGAGCCCTTTCCAGAAGAGGTCGATCGAGGGGAATCCCAGAAGACCGCAAAAGAAAGTCATAGGTCTGTACCACCGGCTCTTCCGCCTTCGTAAAAAGATGATCGATTTCATCGGGGAGACTTTGCGGCTCCTTGTCCAGGAACAGGTCAAGATGATATCCCCGGGGAGCAAGGACATCAATCGCCGACTGTCCCGTCACTCCCAGTCCGTATAACAGCACTTGCACATTGTCTTCCATTAATTTATCCTTCTTTCTCCACATTTATTTACTAAAGAAACAGCAGACCCACGAGACACAAAATCGTGCTGAGAATACAAAAGCTCGCCGTGATCTTGCTTTCCGGATAGCCCTTGAGTTCAAAGTGATGGTGAATGGGCGACATCAAGAAGATGCGCTTCCCGCCCGTGTGCTTAAAATAGGTTACCTGGATGATCACGGATAGGGTCTCCATCATGTAGACACCTCCGAAAATAACCAAATACAGGGAGATATTTTGCGACAGAAAAATCGCACAGATTGCTCCACCGATTGCCATGGATCCCGTGTCCCCCATCATCACCGATGCCGGGTAGGCGTTAAACACAAGGTATCCCAGGAGGACAAAGAGAAAGATCCAAGCTGCCGTGCCCGCGGATAAAAAGTCCCGATAAAAGATTTTCGTTTCGACGAAAAGGGCAAGGAAGACGGGCAGGGATACGCCCGCACAGAGTCCATCAAGACCATCCGTTAAATTCACGGCATTTACCGTGCCAACAAGGATGAAAACCAAGATCGGTGCCCAGAAAACTGAAAGATTCAGCATCCAATTTACCAGGGGGATTCTTTGGATGCCGGCATCCGGATGAAAGAAAAAGAAGAGAATGACGAGAAGAGCCGCAAGCCCGACCTGTAAAATGAGCTTCTGGCGCGGTGTCAGTCCCTCACTCTCCTTTTTTCGAATCTTTGCATAATCGTCCACAAAGCCGATGGCCCCAAATCCCACCGTGCTCAGCAGGATAAGAACCATGGCGCGATCTTTTTGTCCAAACAGGAGGTACAGCAAAAGAAACACGGCGATGAAGGCAACGCCTCCCATGGTCGGCGTTCCCTGTTTCTTATAATGGGCTTTGTTCCCCTCTTCCCGAATGGGCTGCCCAATGGATTCTCTCCTTGAGAAGGCGATCCATAATTTGGTAAATAACATCGACAATCCCGTCGCTAGCAAAGCGAGCAACATCAATCTTCGAATCATAAAGATGATAACCATTTTTTACTCCCCTTTTCCTTGCTCCTTACCGCTTTCCTTTTCTTCCTCTAGATAAATGTGCACAACATGATTCTTTTCCACCACCTCACCGGCTGCAGGTTGTTGGCGCACCGCCTTCCCCTGTCCGTCCACTTGCAGTTTGAGGCCGCAATTCTGGTAGTCCTTTTCGAGCTGCTCTCGGGTCTTTCCCTGAAAATCGGGAATGACGTATTCGGGAGTTTCCTTGGGCTTCACCTGAATCCGTCCACCCCTGCGAATCGGTACGCCCGCTTTCGGTGTCTGCTGATCGATCCGAGTCAAAAAGCTCATGTCCCCATAAACCGAGAGATCCAATCCCACTTTCCGAAGTTCCCGGTCTGCTTCCTGCACGGTCATCCCCATCAAGTTCGGAGTCCGCACCAATGTCTCCGCTTCCGCATTGGAATCCTGTGACTGCTGGGGAAGCATCCGTTCCATGATCCGGGCCGTGATCTCACCGGCAACCTGATCTCCAAAAGTGGATTTTTGTGGCTTATGAATCACCACTAAGACGGAATACTTGGGCTTTTCCAAAGGATAAAATCCAAAAAAGGAAGCGATGGTTTGATCGGTGTATTTTCCATTCTCTTGGATAAGCGTGGTTCCACTCTTCCCTCCCACCTGAACCCGATGGATCCGGGTTACCGGAGATTTGTTTCCTTCCACGACCTTTCGCAAATATCCCCTCATCACGTCACTGGTTTCCTGGGAAAAAACCTGCTGACCCAACTGATTATTATAGTGTGCCAGGCTTTTTCCCTCTCCGTCCACCGATTCCCGATAGAGGTGTGCCGGCCGATAGTAGCCCCCGTTGATGGCTGTGTTCGCCGCAGAAATCATCTCAATGGGAGTGACAGCGACCCCATGCCCATAGGACATGGTGGCCATGCGGTCCCCCGTCATCTCTTCCAAATTGCGGGGCATGGAGCTCGCCGTTTCCCCGGGAAGATCGATTCCCGTCATGCCGGAAACATGCAAGCTTTGAAGATATGAATAAAAATTCTTTGCTCCGATATCCCGGACGATTTGCACGAAAGCGGGGTTGCAGGAATGGACCAGGGCCTCCTCCATGGTCTGTGCCCCATGTGACAGAGGATATTTCCAACAGTGAATGCGAACTCCCGGCGCAATCTCAATGCTGCCATGACAAACATAAATGGTGGAAGGGGTGTTGGAACGATTTTCCAAGGCAATCGAACTGGTCAGCGTTTTGAAGACCGACCCCGGTTCATAGATTGCGCTTACCGCCGGATTTTTCCAAATCGAATAGAGGTAGTGGAGCCGCTCCTCATCGCTGTAACTGTTCCACTTTGCTTTTTCCACATCGGAAAGGGGAACGCGGGGTTTGTTGGCATCAAAGCGAGGGTAGGAGACCATGGACAGCACCTCCCCATTATTGGGGTCCATCACGATCACTGTGCCCGACTCCGACTGGAACTCTTTGCATCCACGCTCCAATTCCTGGGCGGCAATCTCCTGTATCTTCTGGTCCAAGGTAAGATAAATATCTTGTCCGTTCACCGAGGCGAAGGACTCGGGAGACTCCGCGGGAATGATGTTGCCGGACAGGTCCATGGACTGAATATTCTTGCCATTGTCTCCTCGAAGCAGGCGATCATAACTCGCCTCAATGCCATAGCTTCCCTTGCCATCATTGTCTAAAAAGCCCACCGTCTGTGAGAAAAGATCTCCCTCCGGATAATAGCGTTTCGGTTCCAGCACAATGGAAATCGATCGAAGTCCCGAACTCTTAAGCTGCTTTATCTCTTCTTCGGTGAGTTGTTCCTTTAAACGAAGATACTGTTTCTTGGACGCCAAACTTTCCAGGACTTCGGAGCGTTCCATGTGGAGAATATAGGCTAAGAGCTCAGCTGTTTCCTTTCGATTTTCTTCGGGAATCTCCTGGGGAAACACATAGCAGGAGTTGACCGTGATGGAGAGGGCCAGCGCATTTTTATTGCGATCGTAGATGGTTCCGCGAGCGGGTGCCACCTCAACAGCTCTTCGCCGCTGTACGTAGGCCGCTTTCCGATAGGCCGCTCCTCCCGATGTTTGCAAATAAAAAAGTCGAGCCAAGAATCCAATCACCACCAGCAGTGCAACTCCAAAAACCACACGAACTCGGGCTGATTGATTCACTTGTCTCGACTGATTTCTTTTTTTTAGCTTCATCTCTTATCCCATCCTGAAAGGCAACTGCAATCCGGCAAGGCAGACGGAAAATTATTCTTGCTTTCCCGCGGTATCGGATTGTCCATTTCCCGCAAGGGTTTGTGAACTCGTGTCCCCTTTATTTGACTCCACATTCTTTTGTGCAGTCACTTCCGTTTTCGAGGAATCTTTGCGGGCGCCCAGCAACTCCCGGTTTGACTCTGCTGCCATCACATTGTTTTCCGTGGGATACTGCATGTGAAGGCGGGTCTCCGCCAAGCGTTCAATGCGTGAATTTTCCAGATAGGGAGCAAGATCCATGCGAAGATAATCCTGTTCTGCTTGAAGAGAAGTGATTTCGTTTCGAAGGTCCTGAACCTCTCTGCTTGCTTTGGACAGTTTATTATATCTTATTAAAGAGACGGTAAGCAAGCCAACAAACAAGGCCATGGCAATGAGCACGGAGAAAAGCGGAAGCAAACGCACTCTTGCTCTCGGTTTCACAAACTGCTGTTGCCCGGTCCGATGGCTTCGCTTCGCCACCCTCTCTTTTTTTCGATGGTGCAGCGAAGACCTTCTCCGTCTTCCCGGAGCTTCCACAACTTCTAATCTTCTTCGTGCCGGTCTTTCCTGATATTGTCTTTGACGCACTGCTGAGTCCATGGTACCCCTCCCGAATGGATTCTCTTTTTGTTCGCGCTATTTTTTTTGCTCCAGTTTTTCCACAACCCGTAATTTGGCAGAGTGCGCTCTTGGATTCTCTGCCAATTCTTCTTCTGAAGCGACAATCGGCTTCGTATTGATTCTTTTGATTTCGCGATGATGGTGACAGACACAGACCGGAAAGTCCGGTGGACAAATACAGTCTTTTTCCATTTCCCGAAACTCCTGTTTGACAATGCGGTCCTCTAAAGAATGAAAGCTGATGACACATAGCCTTCCCCCCGTCTTGAGATGCGAGACCGCCTCACGCAGGCCTTTCTTTAAAACGCCGAGCTCATCGTTGACCTGAATGCGAAGAGCCTGAAACACACGCTTTGCGGGATGCTTTTCCTGCATTCTCACCTTTTTGGGAATCGCCTTTTTGATGACACTTACGAGGTCAGCGGTGGTAGCAATTTCATGCTCCTGCCGTTCCGAGATGATAAATTCCGCAATTCGCTTGGCCCATCGCTCTTCCCCATAGTCATAAAAGATGCGTGTGAGATCTTCCTGTGAGTAATGATTTACAATGTCTCGGGCGGTCTCCCTGTCGGCGGTTTGATCCATGCGCATATCCAGGGTCGCTTCCCCGTGATAGGAGAATCCCCTCTCTTCGTCGTCAAACTGATGGCTGGAAACTCCGATGTCCATCAGGATTCCGTCGACCTTATCCCAGCCTTTTTCCGCCAGAATCTCTGAGAGGTGTTGAAAGTTATCGTGGACCAAAGTCACCCGATCTCCCCAGGGAGCCAGTGTCTGTGTCGCAGCGAAAAGCGCCTCTTCATCCTGATCGATGCCGAGAAGTTCTCCCCTTTTTAAACGCTTACAGATTTCCTTGCTATGGCCTCCGCCGCCAACCGTACAGTCCACATAGAGACCATCGGGGGCAATCTTTAAGCCGTCAATGGTTTCCTGTAGCAGAACCGGTTCATGGGAAAATTGCATACCTGCTCCTTTCACTGCCTTAGAGGTCAATATCAAAGTCCTCTAATCGATCGGTGAGATCGTCATAATTCATCGAATCTTCATTCATGTAGGTATCCCACTCATCCTTCGCCCAAATTTCAATTCGATCTGAAACTCCGATAATCACAACTTCTTTCTCGATATCGGCGAAGGATCGAAGTTGCGGAGGAATGGTAATTCTTCCTAATTTATCGCAGCTGAGTTCCATCGCTCCCGAATAGAAAAGTCGGGAAAATCCACGGGCAGCCTTTGCGGTTAATCGCAGGCCTCGGATTTTCTGGTCCATGACCGACCATTCTTTTTCGTCATAAATAAATAAACACTTATCAATACCGCGGGTGATGTAGAAATTTTCACTTAATTCATCGCGAAAGCGAGCAGGAAGAGAAACTCTTCCCTTCGCGTCTACATTGTGGTTGTATTCGCCAATGAACATTTTCCACTTTCCCCCACTCTTTACCACTTTTTACCTTCTGATACCATTTTAGAGCTTATCTTCCGAAAAAACAAGCATTTTCCCACAAAAAAAACTCCCCTCGTCTCTGGCCGAGGGGCGAAAATAAAGGTTCTTTATTAGGTTGTATTACTCCGATAATTCATCTTTTTTATTTTCTGCCCGCGATTTTTTCCTGCGGAGCAGAAAAATTCCCAAGAAGCCGATTGCCACTCCGATCATCGCCAGGATCTGGGCCACCCGAAATGGTCCCCACCAGAGGCTGTCCGTCCGGAAGCCTTCCACGAAAAAGCGAAGTATTCCATAGAGAATTAAGTAGAGGCAGGCTATCTGCCCATGGGGTTGGTCCTTCCCCTTCTTGTGTAGCAGATACCAGAGAAGGAGGAAAATAAGCAAATCCCCCAGGGATTCATAGAGGAAGGTCGGATGCACCTTTTGCCCATGAATCAGAAGTCCCCAGGGAAGATCCGTTGGTCCCCCGTGGGCCTCATTGTTGGTAAAATTTCCCCAGCGACCGATTCCCTGGGCCAAGGCCACCACAGGAAAAATGATGTCCGCCAACTGCAAAAAGGAAAGCTTTTTCCGCTTGCAGTAAACCAGGCCGACCAGGACCGCCGCCATGATTCCTCCCTGAATGGCCAATCCTCCATTGCGGATATTGAGCATCTTCATCAGGTCTCCCTGATAGGAATCCCATTCAAAGAGGACATACCAAATTCGAGCCCCGATCACCCCGATCGGAAGGGCAAACAGGGCAAGGTCCGACACGGTGTCCTTTGGAAAGCCCTGCTTTCTCGCTTCACGGTCCGCGAGAATCACCGCAAGAATCATTCCGGTAACGATAAAGATGGCATACCATCGAATTTCCAAGCCAAAGATTTCAAAAGCGACTGGATTTCCCGTAAATTGCATGGTTTCATCGATCAGGACCGAGGATCCCGATACTCTCCTTTCTGTTGCCGATAACTTATGACCCCGTGAAGAAGGAACAGAAAAATTCCGACTCCCAAAAGGCTGAGCAAGAACACCCGAAGGGCCATTCCAATGAAGAAGGGAGCCGGCAGCATTTGGATCATAAAATCCTTCGCAGGGTCCATCCGCCACAAGTCATTCGAAAAAAACAGCTTATGAAACCCCGTAAATGCCGTATCCCAGAAAAAAACGCAGAAGAGAGCGAAGGCGGAAAAGAGAGCCAGCCAAAGAAAGCTTGCCCTGGGAAGACTCTTCTTCAGCCCATGAATATCTCCCAACACAAATGCATGAACTACGATGCCAATCAAGAGAAGCAAAGAGACGGCACGCACCAAACGTCCCAGTCGGAAAAGTTGATGCACATCGCGCATGTGCGCAATTTCATGCTCCTGGTAATAAGGGGTCAACAGCTCATCCTTCCCCTCCTTCAGGTAGGCAGAAAGATTTTTCGACACCTCATCCAGCTCCTCCTGACTCCGCCGGGTTGCCTGATCGATATGGTGGTTCACCTGAAAATCGTGATAATAGGCCCGATCTCCCGCCACATAAAAGGTGGCGGTTAATAAAACCGTCAAGAATAAAAGGAGAGCGGCAAGGACCCATTTCAGCCGTCTCATTCTTCTTCCTCATCATCCTCCCAGTTGGTATAGACCTCCTGGACATCGTCGTGATCCTCGAGCATGTCAATCATGGCCCGCATGTGTTTGCGGTCCTCTTCCTTCTCTAAGCGAATCGTGTTTTTCGGAAGGTAGCCGACCTGGGCAACCCGGAACTGGTAGCCCTTCTCCGTCATGGCGTCGCTGACCGACTGGAAATTGGCGGGATCACTGGTGATCAAAAAGCTCTCTTCCTCGCTTTTTACATCCTCTGCCCCGCTGTCCAAGGCATCCATCATTACCGTATCCTCATCCTTGTCATCCGCATCGACGACGAGAATTCCCTTATGATCAAACTGGAAGGTCACCGATCCCATGGTGCCGAGATTGCCACCATTCTTATCGAAGGCATGGCGAACATCCGCGGCAGTGCGGTTCTTGTTGTCCGTGAGGCATTCCACCACCAGAGCGGTTCCCTGGGGACCATAGCCTTCATAAAGAACGTTGCTAAATTCTTGTCCGTCGATTTCGCCGGCTCCCTTCTTGATGGCCCGATCGATGTTGTCGTTGGGCATATTCTCCGCTTTTGCCTTCTCAATCGCCATCTTTAAAGAGGCGTTGTAGGCGGGATCCGATCCCCCCTCACGCACCGCCACCATGATCATGCGGCTCATCTTGGTAAAGATCTTCGCCCGTTTCGCGTCTTCTTTCCCCTTAACATTTTTCACCTTACTCCATTTATTATGTCCGGACATCTTCTCCTCTTTTCTATCTTCTCATTCTTCTTTTTGAGCCCACTTTTACTCCGCAGAGAATTTTCCCACGGGCCGTTGGGCCTTTTCCACAAATCGGATTCGGCATCGATCTGCGCTGAGTTCCTGAAGGTTCCTCATAAGAACCTTGCTTTGGGAACGTGGAACCCAGAATTCACTGATGACCCGATCGAAAAAGGTTCGGTGGATTTCCTCAACCGAACAGACTTTATAATAATATTCTATTTTCCCCAAATAGGAATAGTCAAATTCTATTTTCATTCGAAAAGCGGGTCCATATTCTAAGACTTTCGTTGCGGATAGGGCGGCAACGCAGGCATCTCCATAGGCCCTGACCAGGCCGGGAGCGCCCAATTTAATTCCACCAAAGTAGCGGGTCACCACGCATAGGACATGGCTCAGCTTGCGCTTTTGCAGGACGCCCAATATCGGAAGCCCTGCGGTGCCCTGTGGCTCCCCATCATCGGAGTATCCCAAATCCGTTCCCCGGGAATCGATGACATACGCATAGCAGTGATGGTTGGCGCCACCTTCCCTTTCTCGCTCCCGAGCAAGAAGTTCTTCCACTTCTTCCTTGGACTCCACGGGAAAGATCCTGCCAATAAACCGTGACTTTTTGATGACCAGTTCCTTCTCCGCCCATGTTCCGGGACGAAGATCACTCATCGCTTACCTCCTTTGCAAAGGCTGATAATTCCCGATATTGCTTTTCGCGGAGGCGGAGGCTCACCCGGTATCCCTCCGGGGTCCCCTCCTCCCTGTCCACATGAACCTGGTCTCGCAAATCGGAAAACAGGTTCATCGAGGAATAGGGAATCAGAAAGTTCTTTGCGATTTCCTTTCCAAAAAGGCGCCTTATCAGAAGAGAATACAGTGCTTCCAGGTCTTCCTTCTTTTTTGCGCTCACCGAAAGATCCATTCCGGGATTCAAATTTGGATGAACCCTCGCCCGGTCCATTTTGTTATACACAAAGCAGATGGGGATTCCTTCTAAGCTCTCCTTTAATAAAGAAAGCACCGCAATTCGATCTTCTTCACAGTGGGGATTGGAGGCATCCAAAACCACCAAAAGGAGTTGGGACCGTTTTGCTTCCGCAAGGGTGCTCTCAAAAGCACTTTTCAGTTTTTCCGGCAGATCGGTGATAAAGCCGACCGTGTCGGCGAGTAAAAAGGCGGGTTCCCCCTCCCGTTGCAAGCGTCGAAGATGAACATCCAGGGTGGCAAAGAGGCGATCGTCCGCATAGACTTCCTTGTCCCTCCCTGAACCTTCGTTTTCTTGGCACAGAGACCGCAGTCCATTCAAGAGCGTGGATTTTCCCACGTTGGTATAGCCGACCAGAGAGACAATGGGAATTTCTCCCTCTTCTCGCTGCTTGGCCATCATACGCTCTCTTACGCCAATCTTCTTTCGTTGCTCTCGAATCCCCGAAATCTCGCGAAGAATCGCCCTGCGGTCGGTTTCCAGCTGCTGCTCACCGGGGCCTCGTGTTCCGATGCCTCCTCCCGTTCGGGAAAGCTGTCCTCCCAAACCACGGAGACGGGGCAGGCGATAACTGAGCTGAGCTAACTTGACATCCAATTTTGCCTTTTTACTCCTCGCGCGAAGGGCAAAGATGTCTAAGATCAAATCAATCCGATCGAGCACCTTGCAAGGCAGCATATCCGAAAGATTCTTCATCTGTGCCCCCGTCAAGGCCCGATCAAACACCACAAACTGCGCCCGCCATTGATCGACAAGGTCTTGAAGCTCCAAAACCTTACCGCTCCCAATCACCGTGGCCGGCTGCATCCGATCCAGATGCTGTTGAAAGACATCGACACAGCTCCCCCCACAAGAGGAGACAATTCCCTGCAGTTCTAGGATTCTTCGTTCCTCTTCCCCTTTTTCTTCCGGGAGAAAGGCGAAAACACAGATTCCCCGTTCCTTTTCCTCCATAACGGCTCCTTACGTAATGTATTGATTTTATTCTAACACACTCCTCCGGGGGGTTGGAACGTTTTGAAATAGCGTGTTTTATGGTAAAATCAAAGAATCATCGGAAGAATAAAATTGATTTTGAATCCAAACAATTTGGAGGTATCTATGACAAAAAGAATATCCGCTACGGTAGGCCGAGTGATCGGCATGATCGTGGTTAGCATTCTTATCTTTCTAGCCATCCTATTTGGCTACTTAGCAGGCTCCATGGTGGAAATCGCCAAGGAGGCTCCAAAAATCAACACTTCCACCTTACTTTCCGATCTTAACCAAAATTCTAAGATTGTCGACGGCAGTGGAAGCTTGATTGAACAGTTGGAAACCGCAGAATATCGGGAAGTGGTTCCCTACCAGCGGATTCCAAAAAATCTCGTGAATGCCTTTGTGCATGCGGAGGACAAGCGCTTTTGGGACCACGATGGCGTGGACTTCTGGGGAATCCTTTCAGCGGTTCGTGGCTTCTTCAGCAGTGGAGATCTTCGTGGTGCCTCCACGATCACCATGCAGTTGGCGCGTAACCTCTACCTCAACTATGACGTGAACTGGGCCCGAAAAATCCAGGAGATGTACCTGGCGGCACAGATTGAAAAGGAGCTCAGCAAAGAGCAGATCATGGAAGCCTACCTCAATCGGGTCTTCTTCGGACAGAATGCCTACGGGGTCCAGGCTGCTTCGAAAATTTATTTTTCCAAGGATGTTCAGGATCTCGATTTGGCCCAGTGTGCGACGATTGCAAGTATCGTCCCTGCACCTTCCCAGTATTCTCTGTACAGTACTTATCGTCCCTCCCAGGTTACCAATGAGCGGGTGCTGGGCGAGACCTCCATCAACGGTCAAAACTACGTTTGCGTGTATAATCCGCCGGCCTACAAGCGGTCCAAGTATGTCTTGAAACAGATGCTGGATCATGGGGCCATCACGCAAGCCCAGTACAGCCAGGCAAGCAAGGAAGACGTGGCGGCGACCATCAAGCCCCCGGCAAAGCGGGCGGAAAATATTTCCACCTATCTGACCGACCTCATCAAGGACCAGGCAGTGACGATTCTGATGGACAGCAAGGGAATTTCCTATAAGGAAGCCAGACAGCTCCTCTTTACCGGCGGTCTTACGATCCACTCCACCGTTGATGTGACCTTGCAGCAGCAACTGCAGAACACCTTTGCCCACTTGGGAAAGGTCATCAACAATGGAAATGAAGGAGCCTTAAACCTCAAGGTCAATTACGATGCGGGCGGAAACATCGTCAGTGCCGATAAAAATCTTCTTTACTATAAGAGATCCAATCTGCTCACGAAAGACAACCGAGTCGTGATTCCCAAAGCCCAGTTCAAGGTGAATAATGACGGAAGCGTGACCTTCCAACCGGGTCGCCTGCACCTCTACAGCGGCTATCTCTCCGTCTCAGACTTCTATACGATCGATGAGAATGGGGCCCTTCGCACGCACCAGGTGAGTTCCATTCCTCTTGACGGAAAATATGTCAAGAAGGGCAAGGGAGGAAGCTTCACCATCCAGGCAGGCTTCCTGCAGGGCAAGACCCCGTTTTACCAGCTGAACCCGCAAGGCAATATGGTCTTAGATCGTTCCAATTACACGATTGATGAGGAAGGAATTCTCCAACCTCAGGCAGCCATGACCGTTTTGGACAGCAAGACGGGAGAGGTTCGTGCCATCGTCGGCGGTCGTGAGCAGGAGGGCCGTCACTTCTTGAATCGAGCGGCAAAACTCCCACGTCAGCCGGGTTCTTCCATCAAGCCCATCGCGGAATACTCTGCGGCCTTTGGAATGGGCTTCAACCAAGCCAGTGCCCAAGATGATTCGCCGTTTTCCATGATTGATGACAAGCCCTGGCCCGTGAACGTGGACAATCGCTATCGAGGTCTGACCACCATCCGAGACGCTCTGATTCGCTCCTCGAACCCCGTGGCGGTGAAGTGGTTAAACCAGCTCGGAGTCAAGGCGGTAAAAGACTACCTCACCCGCTACGGAATCATCAATGCGGACCATCCGGACCGGGATAACTTTATTGAAGCGAAGGAAAATCCAAACCGAAACGATGAAATCATGTCGATGGCAATCGGTGGTTTGACCCATGGTCTTACCACGCTGGATATGGCGGGCGCCTACCAGTCCATCGCGAATGAAGGCAAACACATCGCCCCGATGGCCATTTCCCGGATTGAAGACAGTCAGGGTAATGTCGTCTATGAAAACACCCACAAGGCGACACAGGTGTTGACTCCCCAGCAGAATTACCAGCTACGCGATGTGCTGCAAGCCATCGTGAAAGAGGGTTATGTTCGAAACGTCCTGCAGCCGGGATCCATGGATTTGTTTGGAAAAACGGGTACCACGAATGAGAACAAGGACTTCTGGTTCTGCGGAGGAACCCCGTATTACACAACGGCAATTTGGTATGGTGCCGAAAATGGCTTCCTGAGCCTGACGGGGGATTCCAATATCGCCGGCAGAATTTATAATGCGGTTCACCAGCTGCTCCATCAGGATAAAAAGACCGCCCAGTTCCCCGTTCCCGACGGAATCACCACAATGGAACTTTGCTCCGCCTCCGGAAAACTTCCGGGATCGGCCTGCAAATATGACTCTAAGCATCCCATTATCAAGGTGCCCGTCGCCACGGCGGAAGCTCCCACCGATACCTGCGATGTTCATGTCTTCCGCAGTGTGGATGTGCGAAACAACCTTCTCGCGAAGGAGGGAACACCGGGACGACTCACCGTGAATCGGGTCTTCACACAGCGGCCCATCGTCTATGATCCTCAGAAATTTAAGGGCATCGTCCCAGAGGACTGGGGCTGGGAAGTGCCTCGTCGCTACTCCGATCTGGCCGCCTCTCCCATCCAATCCGAGGTGAAAGGAACGGATGGCACCCAGACCACGCGAACCATCGGAACGGATGGCACCATAACAGAGGTTACGAAATATCCCGACGGCCACACCGTCACCCGCATCACGAGGCCGGATGGAACAACCCAGGAAACTTCCACGCAGGCTTCCTCCGCCTCTTCGGCATCGTTCGCGGAATCCTCTTCTTCCGAGGCGTCCTCCAGCTCGAGCAGTTCTTCTGGTCATTAAAAAGTTTCCAAGAATCCGGAGCCTGGCTCCGGATTCTTTTTTAAAAGCAAACGGGAAAGGAGCTTACCATGAAGCAAAAAACCATCTTATTAGTCGAAGACGAAGCTAGCATTGCCTCGATTGAAAAGGCCTATCTGGAGAAGGCGGGCTTTACGGTAGATCTCGCTCAAGATGGAGCGGAGGCACAGGAGCGCTACCAAGGCACCGCTTATTCCCTGATCATCTTGGATCTGATGTTGCCAAAAATCTCGGGAGAGGAACTCCTGTCGGACATCCGCAAGAATTCAGAAGTTCCCGTGATTGTTGTGAGTGCAAAGTCCGCCGAGGATGACCGTGTTCTGAATTTACGAAATGGGGCTGACGATTATTTGGTGAAGCCCTTTTCTGCCAGGGAGCTTGTGGAACGCGTTCGCGCCATTCTCCGCCGCGCTCCGGAGGAGGGAACCACCCCCCTGTCCACTTCCGATGGGCGCATTCGCCTGGAGCCGGATTCCATGCGCGTCTTTAAAGACCAAGAAGAGGTGCATTTAACGAAAAATGAGTATTCCATTCTTTACACCCTCTTCTCCCACCCCAACAAGATTTTCACGAGAGATGAGATCATCGACATCGCTTTCGGTATGGACTACGAGGCCTTTGATCGGGCCATTGACACGCATATCAAAAATATTCGTCAAAAATTGGAAGATGATCCTCGCAGTCCGATGTATATCAACACGGTGTATGGGGTTGGTTACCGGGCCGGAGGCATGAATGAAGCTGCAAAATAAGCTCCTGTTACAGATGCTTTCCCTGGTCCTGGTGACCATCGGTGTCGTTTGTCTGCTCCTGGTTGGCGTCTTTCACAGCGTCTTTCAGCGTTTTCTCCTCTCCCAACAGGAGAACCGGCTGGAGCAAATCACCACCAGCATCGGAACCATGATGCGCAGTGAGGACATCACCGTAAGCAGCGAACAGCTGGCCATCTATGCCAACCACGAGAACATCAACATCACCATCATGGATTCGAAATCCACGATCATTGCGAGCTACCAGGGACTGGAGAAGCACAGCGACTCCCAGCTTGAAACCCGCCATTACAAGTTAAGCAACGGGAAGCAAGAGCTGGTGGGTCAGATGATCATCGCCTATGACAGCAATGATCTGGACATGGCAAAGATCAGTGAGGAGTTCAGCCAAAAGGTCCTCTCCTCCATGTTGCTGGGGGTGGGTCTGGTCTCCGGGGTCGCTGCCCTGATCTCCTTCGCAATGGCTCGGTCCATCACGGGCCCGATACGAAATCTGTCCGACGCGACCAACCGCATTCGGGAAAAAGACTATGAGTTGGCGTGGAAAGCATCCGATATCCGGGAGATCCAGAATCTCTCCGAAAACCTTCGCTATCTCGCCAGCAGCTTAAAGGAGCAGGAGGGCTTGCGAAAAAACTATGCCCAGGACATCTCCCATGAACTTCGAACACCCCTGACCAATCTGAGCCTCCATCTGGAAGCCCTGGAGGATGGCATGATTCCCATGGATGAGCAAGCCATTCACACCTTGCAGGCCGGGGTGAAACAGCTGCAATCCATAACGGTGCGCCTCAAGGAATCCTTTGAGGAAGGAAATCTTCTTGGAGACTACCGGGGCAGCCACCTGGATTTTTCCCAGCTGATGAACCAGATTTTGGATGCCTTCGAGCCCGCCCTGGAGAAAAAACAGGCACAACTTATCCGAGTCATCAGCCCTTCCATCAATCTCTTCAGTGATTCCCGCTTCCTGTCTCAGCTGATGAACAATCTGCTCTCCAATGCCTTGAAAGCAGTGGACAAAGAGGGGTGGATTCGGGTCAATCTGCAGGCCGAGAAGACCGCTGTCGTCTTCTCGGTCGCAGACAGCGGCGTGGGAATTCCTGCCGAAAAGCTTCCCCACATCTTTGATCGCTTTTATCGGGTGGACTCCTCTCGCAATCGGAAGACGGGAGGACAGGGCTTGGGTCTCGCCATCAGTAAGGCCATCGTCCAGCGGCTGGGCGGTGAGATCTCCGTCAGCAGCAAGGAAGGCCATGGCACGACCTTTACCGTCACCCTTCCCACCTCCCCAAATCCCACGGTTCGATAGCAATAAAAAAACAAATAAAAAGCGAGCGTTCATCAACGCTCGCTTTTTATTTGTTTTATTGGTGAGAAGCCGATGAAAGGCCCTTCGAAAGCATCTGCTTGGGATCCAGTTGTTCGAAAAACCGGTGCAGAATGGTTTGCACTTCTCGGTAACCGTACGCCTGGAAGATTTGCGTTTTTACCGAGGCAGA